>Ga0335083_10011914_pt1 | contig 10425 bp, 7 predicted proteins | sample Lox_Sample_42_FD_206716 | JGI IMG/M metagenome (GOLD analysis project Ga0335083, IMG submission 206716) | Soil microbial communities from Loxahatchee National Wildlife Refuge, Florida, United States - Lox_Sample_4.2 | ecosystem: Environmental > Terrestrial > Soil > Wetlands | place: USA: Florida... | reverse complement strand
CAAGGGCCAGCTCCTCTCGGAAGAGAACTACATGCAGCTCGTCGACGAGTACGGCGACGACCGCTTCACCGCCGGCATGGGCGGCGAGGCCGTCCTCGAGATGCTCAAGTCGGTCGACGTCCACACGCTCAGCGAGACGCTGCGCCAGGAGATGCGCGCCGCGACGAGCGAGGCCAAGCGCAAGAAGATCGTCAAGCGCCTGAAGGTCACCGAGGCGTTCCGCGAGAGCGGCAACCGTCCGGAGTGGATGATGCTGACGGTCATCCCGGTGCTCCCGCCGGATCTCCGCCCGCTCGTTCCGCTCGACGGCGGCCGCTTCGCGACGAGCGATCTCAACGATCTCTATCGCCGCGTCATCAACCGCAACAACCGCCTCAAGCGCCTGCTCGAGCTCAACGCGCCCGAGATCATCATCCGCAACGAGCGCCGCATGCTCCAGGAGGCGGTCGACGCCCTTTTCGACAACGGCCGCCGCGGCAAGACGATCACGGGCCCGAACAAGCGCCCGCTCAAGAGCCTCAGCGACATGCTCAAGGGCAAGCAGGGGCGCTTCCGCCAGAACCTGCTCGGCAAGCGCGTCGACTACTCGGGCCGTTCGGTCATCGTCGTCGGCCCGACGCTCAAGCTCCACCAGTGCGGTCTGCCCAAGCAGATGGCGATCGAGCTCTTCAAGCCGTTCATCTACAACAAGCTCGAGGAGCGCGGGTACGTCAACACCATCAAGAGCGCCAAGAAGATGGTGGAGAAGGAGCGTCCCGAGGTCTGGGACATCCTCGAAGAGGTCATCACCGAGCACCCGGTTCTCCTGAACCGCGCGCCGACCCTCCACCGCCTCGGCATCCAGGCGTTCGAGCCGGTCCTCATCGAGGGCAAGGCCATCCAGCTGCACCCGCTCGTCTGCGCGGCGTTCAACGCCGACTTCGACGGCGACCAGATGGCGGTCCACGTGCCGCTGTCGGTCGAGGCGCAGATGGAAGCGCGCGTGCTCATGATGAGCACGAACAACATCCTGTCGCCGGCCAACGGCCGCCCGATCATCAACCCGACGCAGGACATCGTCCTCGGCCTCTACTACGCCACGCGCGAGCGCAAGTTCGCCAAGGGCTCCTACCGCGAGGGAAGCCTCACGGTGGACAAGAAAGGCCACGCCGAGGGGTACCTGCGCGGCGTCTACTCGAGCGTCGACGAAGTCCGCATGGCCTTCGACCACGCCGAGGTCACGCTGCACTCGGGCATCCGCGTCCGCATCAAGAACGACGACGGGACGACGCGCGTCGTCAACACGACGGTCGGCCGCTGCCTCATCGCCGAGATCCTGCCGCCGGGCATGCCGTTCGACCTGGTGAACAAGACGCTCGACAAGAAGGCGCTCTCGTCGCTCATCGACGCCTGCTACCGCAAGCACCGCAACAAGGCGACGGTTCTCCTCGCCGACCGCCTGCGCTCGCTCGGCTTCGACTACGCGACGAAGGCCGGCGTCTCGATCTGCATGGATCACATGGTGATCCCGCAGGCCAAGTCGGTCCTCCTCGGTGAGGCGCAGGACGAGGTCCAGCGCGTCATCGACCAGTACCAGGAAGGCCTCATCACCGACGGCGAGCGGTACAACAAGATCGTCGACATCTGGGCTGGCGTTGCCGACAAGGTGACGCAGGAGATGATGGCGGAGATCGGCAAAGAGAAGATCGTCGATCCCGAGACGGGCAAGGAGCTCATCGAGCCGAGCTTCAACCCCATCTACATCATGGCCGACTCCGGAGCCCGAGGCTCCACCCAGCAGATTCGCCAGCTCGCCGCCATGCGCGGCCTGATGGCGAAGCCGTCGGGCGAGATCATCGAGACGCCGATCACCGCGAACTTCCGCGAGGGTCTCAGCGTTCTCCAGTACTTCATCTCGACGCACGGAGCGCGCAAGGGCCTCGCCGACACGGCGCTCAAGACGGCGAACTCCGGTTACCTCACCCGTCGCCTCGTCGACGTCGCGCAAGACGCGGTCATCGCCGAGTTCGACTGCGGGACGCTCGACGGCATCCGCGTCACGAAGCTCGAGGACGCGGGCGAGGTCATCCAGCCGCTCGGCGACCGCATCCTGGGTCGCGTCGCGCTCGAGGACATCGTCGATCCGCTCACGGGCGAGGTTCTCGTCCCGGCGAACACGGAGCTCGACGAGCATCTCGTGCACGTCATCGAGGAAGCCGGCATCGAGGAAGTCGTCATCCGCTCGGTGCTCACCTGCCAGACCAAGCGCGGCGTGTGCGCCAAGTGCTACGGGCGCGACCTCGCGCGCGGGTACAAGGTCAACATCGGCGAGTCGATCGGCATCATCGCCAGCCAGTCGATCGGCGAGCCGGGCACGCAGCTCACGATGCGCACGTTCCACATCGGTGGAGCGGCGGCGCGCGGCAAGATCGAGCAGAGCTCGCTCGAGGCGCGCAACGAAGGCCACGTTCGCATCCGCAACGCGAACATCGCGAAGAAGGCGGAAGGCTACGTGGTCATGAACCGCCACGGCGAGGTCGTCCTCGTGGACGATACCGGCCGCGAGCGCGAGCACCATCGCCTCGTCTACGGCGCCATGCTCAAGGTGAACGAGGGCGACAAGGTGAAGGCGGGCCAGCTCCTCGCGGAGTGGGACGCGTTCGCGGTGCCGATCCTCAGCGAAGTCGGCGGCATCGTGAAGTTCGGCGACATCGTCGAAGGCGTCACGATGACCGAGAAGCTCGACGAGGTGACCGGCCTCTCGCGCAAGGTCATCATCGAGAGCCGCGCGGCGGATCTCCGGCCGAGGATCTCGATCAAGGATCCGAAGTCGGGCGAGACGCTCAAGCTACCGAACAGCACGCTCGACGCGCGCTACCTGCTGCCGGTCGGCGCGAACATCGTCGTGCAGGACGGCGACGAGATCGCCGCCGGCGACGTTCTCGCGAAGATCCCGCGCGAGACCACGAAGACGCAGGACATCACGGGCGGTCTCCCGCGCGTGGCCGAGCTCTTCGAGGCGAGGAAGCCCAAGGATCACGCGATCATCGCGGAGATCGACGGCGAGGTTTCCTTCGGCAAGGACACCAAGGGCAAGCGCAAGGTCGTCATCACGCCGTTCGCTCCGGACGGCGCGCTGCTGAGCGATCAGGCGCGCGAGTACCTCATCCCCAAGGGCAAGCACATCCAGGTTCAGCCGGGCGACCGCGTTCGCGCGGGCGAGCCGCTGATGGACGGGCCGGCCAATCCGCACGACATCCTGCGCGTGAAGGGCGAGAAGGAGCTCGCTGCGTATCTCGTCAACGAGATCCAGCAGGTCTACCGTCTGCAGGGCGTCGCCATCAACGACAAGCACATCGAGGTCATCGTTCGTCAGATGCTCCGCCGCGTCCGCATCAAGGACGTGGGGGACACGAACTTCCTCGTCGACGAGCAGGTGGAGAAGTACATCTTCGAGCGGGAGAACCAGCGCGTCATCGAGCGCGGTGGCAAGCCCGCGGTCGCGGAGCCCTTGCTCCTCGGCATCACGAAGGCGAGCCTCTCGACCGAGTCGTTCATCAGCGCCTCCTCGTTCCAGGAGACCACGAAGGTGCTCACCGAGGCGGCCGTGTCCGGCAAGGTGGACTACCTCCGCGGCCTCAAGGAGAACGTCATCATGGGCCGCCTGATCCCGGCGGGCACGGGCCTCCCGGCGTACAAGCAGCTCAAGGTGATCGTCGAGGGCGAGGAGGAGCGCTTCGCTCCGCCGGCGCCTCGTCCTACCGAGACGTCGCTCTCCGCCGTCAACGAAGAGTAAGCAGCGCACGAAGGGGGGCCGCCTCCTCGCTCGCCTTCGTCGCTCCGGTCGTCACGCCGCATGCAGATGGGACCCTCGTGGTGCCATCGGGCATGCGGCGTGCCGCTTCCTCGCTCCTCGGCTCGCTGCGGAGACGTCCCCCCTTCGTGCTCGATCCATCGATGGCGCCACCATCGGAATCGGCGTCGGAGGTCGGAGTCGGCCGTCGAAGGCGAAGGGCTGTGCTGCGGTTGCCCTCGGCGAGGTTGAGGGCGATGGAGCTGAGAGCCCTGCGAAGCTGCTCGCCGAGATCTCGGTCAGCCGCTCGGATGCGAGCGACGACGGGCCGGGGGATCTCGACGGCCTCGATGGCAACACCGAGCGCGTGGAACCGATGACCGTGGGAGGGGGACGGCCCCGTGGGAGCGCGATCCGATGCCCCTCAGGCCGCAATGTCCTGCAGAGTCACCGGGGATCCCCCCAGCGCGATCATCTCGTCGTGCGCGGCCCGGATCCGTGCCGGGTCGACACCCCCGATCGCATCGTCCAGGACCAATACGGCATACCCCCTGGCCCGTGCGTCGCGCACCGTCTCCAGTACGCAGTACTCGGTCGCGAAGCCTCCGACCAGCACCCGCCCGATATCCAGAGCGCGCAGTGCAGTCTCGAGCTTGGTGCCCTGGAACGCGGAGTAGGCATCGCGGTCGAGCTCCGTACCCTTCGAGACGATCACGGCCTCCTTCGGCAGCCGGAGCTCGACCGCGAAATCGGCGCCGTGGCTGGCCTGTACGCAGTGGGGGGGCCAGGGGCCGCCTTGCTCCCGGAAAGAGCAGTGGTGGGTCGGATGCCAGTCGCGCGACGCGAAGACGTGGGCGCCGCCCGCGAGCGCCAGACGTATGTATTCGTTCAGAAAGGGGATGACGGCGTCGCCTCCCGGAACGCCCAGGCTGCCGCCCGGCAGGAAGTCGTTCTGAACGTCCGCCACGATGAGTGCGTCGTGGGGTCCGAGAGGGCGGGTCTTCATGCACCCTGGGTGCCGGCACGAGCGCGCGGCACGGTCCGCTACACGACGACGGCCTCACTCACTCGTATCGCGCTTCGCCCTCCAGACCGAAGCGCTCGACGAGCTCGCGAAACAGCTCGGCATAGCGCTGATGCACGGCCTCACCGAAGAGCGGATCCGGCTGCGGCGGGACCTTGTCCCGGATGACCCGCCACGCGTCCGCGTCGAGCCCCTCGGTGAGCGCGGGAAACACGAGCCTCTCCTCCAGCTCCATGTTGCGTCGCATCTCGGCCGTGTAGCCCAGACCCGTCGCGATGAGCTTCTGCCTCGAGACGGGTGCGTCGCGCAGGACCACCTGCTCCAGCGTGGCGCGCAGCCACGCCCCAGCGTCCCTGATGCGTCCGTGCTGCGCTTCGAGCTCGGGCTTCGCGTCCGCGATCGTCGGCGACCGCTGCGCCACGACGTCGAAGGCGAGCTGCTCCTTGGAATGATGGAACCTGCCGACGTACTCGGTCATGTACGTCATCGCGTCCACGAGCAGGGTCTCGTCCACGTCGTCGCCCGCGCTCATCGCCGCGAAGTACGAGTCGAGCATGACCAGGAGCATCTCGATGTTGCGGTGCTCCCGGATGAGCGTCTCGATGGCCGCTTGAGAGGTCGGCCGATCGACTTCGCGGACGACGTTCATACGACACGGACCAACGTAGCCACGGTCATGACACGTGCACCGTGCACCGTGCGTGCGATGTCGCACCGGGGAAAGGTGGCGCTGTCGCGATCGCCTGGCTGAGGCACACGACTTGATGCACGAGGGTCCCCGAAAGGTCGGGCTACGACATGGGCATCCGTGCGTTGAGCGTTCTCGCGACAGCCGCGATCCTCGCGACGGCGTCGAACGGCTGGGGCCAGGACGCTCAGGGGGCGTCCGACGCCGGAGCCGTGTCCGATGCGGCTCTCGGCGACGATGGCGGCGGCGCAACCGAGGAAGAAGACGCGGGCCCGGTGGACCTCGACGCAGGCACCGCGGACACCGGCGGCGGCTCGAGCGGAAGCAACGGCGCCCCCGGGAGCGCTGGCAATCCCTTCGGCCCCGGCGATCCCTTCGACGCCAGCAACCCCTTCGGCTCGGGCGATCCCTTCGACTCCGGCTTCGACCCATTCGACTCGAGCGACCCCTTCGGCTTCGCCGACCTCGATGCGAGCCCGTTCGAGCCTCCGGGCGTGCCCATCGGCGGGATGGACCCGGGCAACGGCGCGGGCGGCGCCACGGCGACCGGACCAACCGCCACGCCGGTGACGGACAACACGGCCACGGACGACGCATCCATCGCCGCCGCCGGCGACGACTCTAGCGGGGCGCAAGTGCTCGCATGGGGCGACGCAGCCCCCGCAGCCCGCGAGATCGAGTCCCCGAGCGACGTGGCGGCGCCGATCATCGGCTGCGGCGGATGCTCGACGAGCGACACGGGCGCACAGGGCGCGATGGCCGTGGTCTTCGCTGCCGTCGCCGTCGCTTGGCGCAGTCGCAGGAACCACCGAGCACCGGGCACCAAGGGAGGGTGACTCACGCATGAAGACAGGTACTGGTTCGTTCGCCCGGCGCCTCGTCTTGCCTTGCCTTCTCCTCTCTTCCGTCGGCGCGGCCGCCTGCGGTCTGAACTTCAGCCTGGACCTGACCGAGACCTGCACCCTGGCCGCGAAGATGGAGTGTCCACTCGTCTGCGCCCTGATGGACACCACCTCGACGTGTCACGTGGAGATCTCGGCGGAAGTCGACGCGGGGTGCAACAACGGCGCTACCGAGCAGTGCGTGACCGGGTGCGGCTCGCACTGCGGCGCCGATTGCCAGGCGAACGCCGCCGCCGACTGCGACTCCGACTGCAAGGCCCAATGTGGAGGACAGTGCAGCGCCCTCTGCGCCGCCGCCCTCGATCCGAACCAGTGCATGTCCTTCTGCAACTCCCAGTGTGCCAACACGTGCGCCGCGACGTGCGCATCCGACAGCCAGTCCACGTGTCAGAGTCAGTGCAACGACGCCTGCCAGGCGACGTGCACGGTGCAAGCGAACGTCGCGTGCGGCGTGCACGCTTCGGCGAACGCCATGGTGGCGTGCGCGGCCCGCGCCGCCGCGGACTGCTCGGCCGAATGCTCGTCGCAGGTGGCGCTCAAGTGCTCGGCCCAGGCGTCGGCCTCGGCTTCGCCCGATGGTGGACGCGACGCCGCTGCTCCTGCTCAGCGGCAAGACGCCGGGACGCAATGATCCGCCACGTACCCGCCGTCGCACCCGGAGCCCTCGACCGGAACCATCGCGCACACGCCGCTGCCCTGGTTGCACTCCGGGGCCCGCATGTCCCTCACGAGGTAGAGGGGACAGAGCGGGCGTTCGTTCGGGCACCGGAACGAGTCCGCGTAGTCCTGGACCATCTCGCGGCTCACGCTCGTCATCCATCCGTTGTGGCAGCAGCCCACGACCGGCACCGCGACGCAGTCCTCATCCGTCAGGCACGAACGGAAGCGCTCCGCCGGCTCTTCCTGATCCACCCCGCCACACGACACCAGCTGGGGCGCCTCGGGTAGCTCGAGCGATTCCCCCTGCTCAGCAGCTGGATCGCCACTCGCAGAGCAGCACGTCGCGACGGCCAGGATGGGGAAAGAGACTCCCATCAGCGAGGGCGTCCTGTTCATGCGATCGGGTCGATGCAGGAGCGGTACTCGGCGCGCGCACTGCACGCTCGCGCTGGCCGCCGGGGAACATGCGTTGCAGCAAGAGACTGCATCATGGACTGGAGGACACGCATTGCCGCCATCGTGCTCGCAGGGGGCTCGGTAGCGGGCTGCGCAGGATCGTCGACGGATCCGCCCGACGCGGGACCGCCCGATCCGGGACCGCGGTCGACGACCGAGCCGACGGCCCCCGTTCTCGACCCCGCGTTGAGGGCCCTCGTCTCCCCGCGGAAGCCTCGCTACCGGATCCCGATCTGCAACGCCAACCCGGATCCGTGCTGCCGCTCTCCGCAAGCGTCGAGCTGCAGCGAAGGCGCACCGACGGCCGATCGCGGGCGCTGGCAGAGCCACCCCGAGTGACCGGGGTGCACACGCGCGTCGTCTGCCCGCCCGACTCGTGGACCCTCCGATCGGAGGAGGAGCGACGTTCGGCGGCGGTGTTCTCGGACCTCCTGGCTCTCCTGGCCGACGGCGAGGTGCCCCTCGACGTCCTCCGGGAGGTACACGGGGTCGTCGGCGACGAGATCCGTCACGCGCAGATGTGCGCCGACATGGCCAGCGCCCTCGGAGCGCCACGTCCTCGCTCGCAGCTCCTGCCCAGAGCCGGGCTGGAGCCGATCACCGCGGAGGAGCGTCGCAGGCGGGCGCTAGAGATCGTGCTCGTCGAAGGAGCAATCGGCGAGACGATCTCGTCGGCGCTCTTCGCCGCAGGGCGACGATCGACCGAGGAACCCCAGGCCCGCGCCACCCTCTCGCGCATCCTCGCGGACGAGGCGATTCATGCGCGCTGCTTCTGGCGGCTGCTCGACCGCTTGCTCTCCCCGGGGGATGCGGAGCACCTCGCCGACGTCGTCAGCGATGCCCTCGGCGCCATCGAGCAGGTCCAGGTCGTCCCCTCGCTCGAGTCCCTCGCCCGGGGCGATCCTTTCGATCCCGAATGGGCCGCCCTCGGCGTGCTCGCGCCGGCGGCGCGGGTCGACGCCTTCTACGGCGCGATCGACAAGCGGGTCCTGCCCGCCCTGACCTCCCGCGGAATGGACGGCAGCGGCGTCTGGGCGGCCAGGTACACGAACCTCCGGCGCGGCGAAGAGGAGCACGTCGCGTGACCGGCCTGGCGACGGATCTCTACGAGCTGACGATGGGCGCGACGTACCTCGCGCTCGGCCTCGACGCGAAGGCGACGTTCAGCCTGTTCGTGCGGAAGCTCCCGGCGTGTCGGTCCTACCTCGTCGCGGCGGGGCTCGAGGACGCGCTCGCGAGGCTGCGCGACCTGGCCTTCGACGAGGATGCGGCCGATTGGCTGCGCGCGACCGGTCGCTTCGACGAGAAGCAGATCGCAGGGCTCGTCTCGACGCGGTTCACCGGCGACGTGTGGGCGGTCCCCGAAGGGCGCCTCGTGTTCGGCGGCGAGCCGTTGCTCGAGGTCGAGGCCCCGCTGCTCGAGGCGCAGCTGGTCGAGACCCTCCTGCTCAACGCCATCCATTACCCGACCCTCGTCGCCACGAAGGCGGCGCGCTGCGTGAGCGCCGCTCCGGGCAAGCCCCTCGTCGACTTCGGAATGCGCCGCATGCCGAGCATCGACGCATCCGTGGCCGCGGCTCGCGCCTGCTACCTGGCGGGGTTCGCCTCGACGACCAACGTGCTGGCCGGCCGCCTGCTCGGGATCCCCACCACCGGGACGGTGGCGCACTCCCTCGTCGAGCTGTTCCCCAGCGAGCTCGAGGCCTTCCGCCGGTACTCGAGCACGGTGCGGAGCGGGGTGACGCTGCTGGTCGATACCTACGACACGCTGTCGGGTGTTCGCCGCGCCATCCAGGTGGCGAAGGAGCTCGACCCCGCCAGACACCACCTGGAAGCCATCCGCCTCGACAGCGGCGATCTGGCGGACCTGGCCGCGCAGGCCCGCCGCATGCTCGACGAGGCCGGTCTCTCCGGCGTTCGCATCGTCGCGAGCGGTGGGCTCGACGAGTACGAGCTGCAGTGGCTCGAGTCCGCCGGCGCGCCCATCGACGCGTACGGCGTCGGCACGCGCCTCGGGATGTCCGCCGACGCGCCCGTGATGGACATGGCCTACAAGATCGTCGCGTACGACGGCAGACCGTGTCTCAAGCTGAGCGAGGGCAAGGCCACCCTCATCGGTCCCAAGCAGGTGTGGCGACGACGGACGAGCGACGGACGGCTCGTGGAGGACCTCGTCGCGGCGAGGGACGAGCCCGCGCCCGGCTCCGACTGGGAGCCGCTTCTCGAGCCGGTCGTGTCGCAGGGACGCCCCGTGCAGGCTCCACCGCTGAGAGAGGTGCGTCTCCGCCACGAGCGAGAGATGCGTTCGCTCCCTCGCGAGCTCCTGAAGCTCGACACGCGCGAGGCCACGTACCCCGTCCGCCTGTCGCCCTTGCTCGAGGACCGCCAGCGGCGCGCCGTGGACGACGTCCGCCGGAGGGAAGGGATCGACGGGCGCTAGGCGCGCCTCAGAACGGCGGCGGCCGCGAGGGTGGCCTCGACGAAGGCGCTCCCGAGAGCTCCTTCTGGAAATCGAGCACGGCCCGCGCGAGTCGAGCCACGGTGGTGCTGTCAGGCACCTGTCCCCTGGCGAAGGACGCGTCGACCTCGCGCGCGAGGGTCACGACGTTCTCCCAACGAGTCGACATGCGAAACACCCAAGGCCCCAGCGTGGGGCTTCCGTACCACCCAGTTCGCTCACGCGACGCACCGAACGCTTCGCGGATTGGTGGATCCCAGGAGAGCCGAGACCCATGCGGACCCTTAATTCCCTGGCCGTCGACCGTCAATGGTCCGCGGCCGTGCAGTCGATCACGCACAACGATCGACGCGGGCCGATGGCTCGTCGGCGGGTTCGAGCATCGCCATCTGCTCGCCGAGCACTTCCAGCAAATCCTCGCCGAGCGCCTCGGCGAGGGTCTGCACGAGCCTTGCTTCGTGCTGC
>Ga0335083_10011913_pt1 | contig 10425 bp, 14 predicted proteins | sample Lox_Sample_42_FD_206716 | JGI IMG/M metagenome (GOLD analysis project Ga0335083, IMG submission 206716) | Soil microbial communities from Loxahatchee National Wildlife Refuge, Florida, United States - Lox_Sample_4.2 | ecosystem: Environmental > Terrestrial > Soil > Wetlands | place: USA... | reverse complement strand
TCATCGTTTCGGCAAAGCGTGCCTCGATCGTGTTCGAGGGCTCGGACGCACGCGGCTTCGCGGCCGGCTTGACCGTCGCAACCGGCTTCGCGGCGGCCTTCTTCGCGGCCTTACTTGCAACCAGCGCTTTTGCGCGCGTCGGCCGCGCGGGTGAGGACCGTTTTTGAGGCGCTCGGGAATTTCGTCGGGAGGGCGGCAAACGCGTTACACCCTTCTTTCTTCTGGCCCATCGCGACAAGCGATTGGCCGAGTTTCAGCATGCTTTCCGGTCCACGCGGACTATCGGGATATTTCTTGATCTCCTCGATGAAGGCCCGCGCGGCATTGGCATAATCCTTCTGCACATACGCGATATCGCCGATCCAATATACCGCAACCGGCGTCAAGGGGTCGTCGGGGAACTTGTCGGCGAAGGCGCGGAAGGCGCCGCGCGCCTCGTCGTATTGTGTTCTCGTCATGAGAGTCATGGCGGCGTCGAACTTCGCCTTGTTGGGGCTGGCAGTAGCTGAAGGCGCGGCAGGTGCGCTGTTGGCCGGCAACGTGCCGAGAACCCCGGGCGGCGGCGCAAGGTGGATCGGCTCCTGGCCCGATGAATCCGCCGGCGGCGGAGAATAGGCGCTCGTGGCGCCGGTGATCATGCCTTGTGGTGCCGGCGCGGAGGCCTGCGCGTCCTGCCCACCGCAAGAAAGACCCCCGCTGCCGGACTGCTCGCCCAGTTGCTGCGCGGCGAGCGTGCACAGCTTGTAGTCGAAATCCTTCTGCATGCGATCGATGCGGGCGTTGAGCTCGGAAATCTTGTGATCCTGCTGCTCGATCTGGCCGGTGAGACGGCGCAATGAATTCTCGAGATCGTCGATCTTCTGCTGCGCGGCGGCGATCTGGCTGTCCTGCGATTGCTCCTTCTGCTCCCTCAGCAGCCGCGCCTGTTTCTCCTCGTCGCTCTCGCCGAAAAGGTCGGCGACGCGATAGGAACGCGCTTTCACTTCCGAAGCATCGAGCCTGCGCACGACGTTGTGGTCGCTGCCCTGTTCATCGCCGGCCGCGAACGGTGCGCCGGCAAGGACAACGGAAATCACAAGGCTGGAGCCGAGCAGGATGGTCTTGATGACTCTGCTGCGCGTCATGTCGCTCACCCGTCTGATGGAAGATTCGAGGATTCTCCAAGACTTAGCCGAAATTGCGGCCCTGTGGAATCCCGATCGGCGGAAAAGGAAAAGGGCGCCGAAGCGCCCCTTCCGATTCGCTGGCTGAACCGCTTACGAGCTGGCGGCGCCACCGGTGATGGTGGTCACGCCGCGACGGTTCTGGGCCCAGCAGCCTTCATTCGACTCCGTGCACACCGGACGCTCCTTGCCGTAGGAGATCGTGTCGACGCGCGCCGAGGACACGCCCTGGCTCACCAGAAACTCCTTCACCGCATTGGCGCGCCGCGCGCCCAGCGCGAGGTTGTATTCGCGCGTGCCGCGTTCGTCGCAATGACCTTCGATGGTCACGCGCACCTGCGGATATTTCTGCAGCCAGGACGCCTGGCGTTGCAGGACCGTCCGGTCCTCGTCCGTGATGGCATACTCGTTGTAGTCGAAGTGGACCGTGTCCCCGACATTGACGCGCAGATCTTCCGCGCTGCCGGGAATGATGTTGGATGTCACCGCGTTGTTGGACTCCGACGGCGCCGCCACTGGTGGCGCTTCCGTCTGGGCGGGAGGCTTCGTTTCGCAGCCCGCCAAGGCAATCACCGCAACGAGACCGGCAAATTTCAGAGCTTTCGAAAATTCGAGCATCTCAAGTTACTCCGCGATTGTTGCGCGAGCCCGCCGTGCGCCAAGCCTCGCGCGATAGACGCGCGCACCGCCACAATAACGCCGTTTTGGCCGAAAGGAGCCATAAGCAATCATTTGAAGTGTAAAAAGCTCCTTTCACTGGATCAAGGGAGACCAGGCCGGATCGGATGCTGCGCCTGGCGAAAGCACGCGCCGCTCGTTCCGCCCCGTGATATCCACCGACCAGACCGTCGAGCCGCGGCCGCCGCGTTCAGTGCGGCCGAACATCAGCACCCGGCCGTTGGGCGCCCATGTCGGGCCCTCGTCTTCCCAGCCGTCGGTAATGATGCGTTCGCCGGAGCCGTCTGTGCGCATCACACCGACATGGAATATACCCTTGTCCTGTTTGGTAAACGCGATGAGATCGCCGCGCGGACTCCATACCGGCGTGCCGTTGCGCCCGGATCCGAAGCTGATGCGATGCTGGTTCGAGCCGTCGGCATTCATCACATAAATCTGCTGGCTGCCACTGCGGTCTGACTCGAACGCGATCTGGGTTCCATCCGGCGAATAGGACGGTGCCGTGTCGATCGCAGGATCAGACGTCAGCCGCGTCGTGGCGCGGGTTCGCAAATCCATCACATAGATGTCGGAATTGCCGCCCTGCTCGAGGCTCATGGCGACCTTGTTGCCGTCCGGCGAGAAACGCGGGCTGAACGTCATGTTGGGGAAGTTGCCCAGCATTTCCTGGCGGCCGCTTTCGAGATCGAACAGATACACCCGCGGCTTGCCGGAAATGTATGACATGTACGCAATCATCTGCGCCGTCGGATTGAAGCGCGGCGTCAGCACCAGATAGCTGCCGTTGGTAAGAAAAATGGGGTTGGCGCCATCCTCGTCCATCACGGCGAGCCGCTTCTTGCGGTTGGTCGCCGGCCCCGATTCCGAGATGAACACGATGCGCGTGTCGAAATAGCCCTTCTCGCCGGTGATGCGCTCATAGATCTTGTCGGAGATCATGTGGGCGATGCGGCGCCAGTTTTCCGGCGTGGTGGTGAACTGCAAGCCCAGCATCTGCTCGCCGCCGTAAACATCCCACAGGCGGAAATCGGCGCGAATGCGGCCATCCGGCTGCGCGGACGCCTGGCCGGTCACCAGGCCTTGCGCGTTGATCACGCGCCAGTTCGCGAAATTGGGCGGCGTGTTGATGTCCTTGATTTGGTCGATGAAGGATTTGGGATCGAGCGGCTTGAACAGGCCCGAACGCTCGAGATCGGCACGTACAACGCCGGCGATCTGCGCCCCTTGCGGTCCGCCGAGGAAATCCGGGATGGCGATCGGCATCGGCTGGATGTTGCCTTGCGTGACATCGACATGCAGCGCCGCAAGAGCCGGCATAGCGAACAGCGAGGCGATGATCGCAAGCAGAGTCAGCCAAGCCTTCTTCATCGTCTTCTTCTCCTATTGCTGACCCATCATCTGGCGTGGATCGAAAGTAAGCATGATGTCGTGCCAATCCTTGAAACGATCGGCAGGCAATTTGTAGGGCGCGCATTCATAGATCGCGCGGCGCGCCGCGCTCGCGGCAGCTTTGGTATAGGAATTCGACGAAGTTAAGGCGTCGGACGCCACCTTCTGAATGCTGCCGTCCGGATTGAGCACCATCTCGAAATCGACGATGAGATCTTCAGCATGCGGCGCGCCGACCGGCGGGCTCCAGCATTCCTTGATCATGCTCAGCATCGCGTCCTGAAGATCGGCGGTCATCGCATCCTGCGCGCCGGCGCCCTTGATGTTGCGATCGGCGAGACGCGCATTCGGTGCCGACTTCTGTGTCGGCGAGACCTTGTTGAGCAATGCTGAAACGCTGTCGATATCGAACTTCTCCTTCTTCGGCTTGGCGTCCGGCTGCGGTTTCGGCTTCTCGACGGCAGGCGGCGGCGGTTTCAACAGGATCGGCGCCGTTTCCGCTTGCGGTGGCGGAGGCGGCGGCGTTGCGACGGCCTTTTCCTGCTGCGTGGGCTCTGCTTTTTCAGGCTGAGGGACTTCAACCGGCTTCTCTTCCACCGGCTTCGCCTTCGGCGGCTGCTTCACCGCGGCGCGGATGTTCGTCTTGTCCGCGATGGTGATGAGATCGACCGGCACGATCGGGGATTCCTGCGACGGCACGACATCGAGCTTGTGCGCGAACGTGAACAGCGCGGCGCCGACGATAAGAACATGCAGCAGGACCGAGCCGATCAGGCCCGTCGTTGTGCCTCTGCCGCCCGCGAACGTCGCGGCCGACAGCCTATTTCCGGTCTCGATCCGGTTTTGCGACATCGGTCACCAGTCCGATATGCGTGAAGCCTGCGGCGCTGATCATCGCCATCACTTCCATCACCCGCCCGTAATCCACCGACTTGTCGCCGCGCACGAAGATGCGCTGGTCGTAGCCGTTGGCGGAAATGGCGGTGAGTTTCGGCACGAGTTCGTCTTCCGCGACGAGCGTGTTCTGAAGGTAAATGCGGCCATTGCGGCGCACGGTGACGGACAGCGGCTCGCGATCCTGTCCCAGCGCCTGCGCCTTCGTTTTCGGCAGATCGACCGGCACGCCCACCGTCAGGAGCGGCGCCGTCACCATGAACACAATGAGCAGCACCAGCATGACATCCACGAACGGCGTGACGTTGATCTCCGACATCGGCCGGATGCGCTTGCGCCGCCCGCTGCCGTTGGCGGTGCGCTGCACATGCGCAACCATCAGCGCAACGCCTTTTCGTCCAGCTGGCGCGACAGGATTGCGGAGAATTCATCCGCGAAGCCTTCGAGGCGGCCGGTGTAGCGGCCGATCTCGTTGACGAACTTGTTGTAGAAGATCACAGCCGGAATTGCGGCGAGCAGTCCCATGGCAGTGGCAAACAATGCTTCCGCGATGCCAGGCGCCACGACGGCCAGCGTCGTGTCGTGGCGGGCTGCGATCGATGAAAATGAGTTCATGATCCCCCACACCGTGCCGAACAGACCGACAAACGGCGCCGTGGCGCCAACGGTTGCCAGAAACCCGAGCTGGCGTTCGATGGAATCTGTTTCACGCTGAATGGTGACGTTCATCGCCTTGTCGATTCGGTCCTTCACGCCGGGCAGCAATGTCTCGCGCGGGGATCCGCCCTCGAAGGCACGGCGCCATTCGCGCAAGGCCGAGGTGAACACCGCAGCGAATGGATGATCCGGGCGTTGTGCGAACTGCTGGTACAATTCATCCAGCGACAAACCGGACCAGAAGACCTTCTCGAAACGATCCGCGCGCCGCTTCAGCGCGCCAATGGCGAACCACTTGCTGATGATGATCGCCCACGACCACAGCGATGCCAGCAGCAGCACCACGAACACGATCTTCACGATCCAGTCGGCGTGGAGGAACAAATTGACGATGGAGATGCCGCTGACTTCCGGCCCGCTGTTCGCTGCCGTCGGCTGCACATCGACGGTACCCGCCGGTGCAGCGGACGGCGGTGCAAGCTCCTGCGTCTGCGCATCCTGTGAAACGGGTGCGGCGCGCGGCGTGCGCTGGGCGTCCGCAGTGCCCGCAGTCAACAGAATCGCCAGAGCCGCGGCGATGACGGCGGCTGTCCGCTTCACATTCATCAAGAGCACGTCCTCGTGGTTGGCTGCGGGCAGGCCCAGCGCGTGGGTATCGTTCCCCGAACGAAAGCGCGAGATATTCTAGCCATTTCAACGTGGCCGAATTTGGGCATCAAGGATTAAGAGCTTGTTTCTGTTGAATAAGGCGCGAGCTTTGCATGCATGTCGCGCGGCAGGCGACGCGGCTTGCCCGAAAGCGTGATGAGGCAAGCCTCGACCTTGCCATGGGTGAGCTGAACGCCGCGGCAGTAGATGTTCTGTTCGGCCGACAGCCGCACGCCGGTCAGTCCGTGCGCCTTGGTGTGGACTTCGATGATGTCATCGAGCCGCGCCGGCTTCCTGTATTCGATCTCGAGACGGCGCAGAGTCCATGCGGTCGGTTCCGGTTCTTCGAGCTGCGCGAGTTTCGTGATGCCGACGGCGCGGAAGAATTCCGAACGCCCGCGCTCCATGTAGCGCAGATAGTTCGCGTGATAGACGATGCCGGAGAGATCCGTGTCCTCGTAATAGATGCGGATGGGCAGGACATGCACCTTGCCCTCGAAACGGCCGGCGGCTTGCGTCTCACCCATGCGGCGTTGCCGGACAGGGATGGGCCTTGTCGCAAGGCTGTTGCGGCGCGGGCTTGTTGATGATCTTCACGGTCACTTCGTTGGGATTGACCTGTTCTTCCTGCTTCGGCTGATCCGGTTGCGACAGGTACACGCCGAGGACCCTGGCGAAGTAGGTCCAGAATCCGAGCGTCACCACGGTGATCACCACGGCCACCGTGAGCACGATGATGCGGCGCCACCACATGGTTCAACCTTCCTCGCCGCCTGCGAAGAGGCCGATCTGCGTGGGATCGCGCGGCGGCGCGGCAAGGCCAAGGTGCTCGAACGCGGCACTTGTCAGCATGCGGCCGCGCGGCGTGCGCTGCACGAACCCCTGCTGCAACAGATACGGCTCCACAATTTCCTCGATGGCGTCACGCGCTTCGCCGAGCGCTGCGGCGATCGTCTCGATGCCGACCGGACCGCCGCCGTAATTCTCGGCGATCAGTTTCAGATAGCGCTTGTCGAAGGCATCGAGGCCGCGCTTGTCGACTTCCAGCCGCGTCAGGGCCTGATCGGCGATCTTGGCATCGACTGTGGAATGACCGGCCACGGCCGCGAAATCCCGAACGCGTTTCAGCAGGCGCCCGGCGATGCGGGGCGTGCCACGCGCCCGGGCTGCAATTTCGCGCGCACCATCCTGTGTCAGGTCGAGCGACAGGACACGCGCGCCGCGTTCGACGATCGAGACCAGTTCTTCCGGCGTGTAAAAGTTGAGCCGCACGGGAATGCCGAAGCGATCGCGCAACGGCGTGGTGATGAGGCCTGAACGGGTTGTGGCGCCGATCAAGGTGAACGGCGCCAGCGTGATCTTCACCGAACGCGCTGACGGTCCTTCGCCGATGACGAGATCGAGTTCGTAATCCTCCATCGCCGGATAAAGGATTTCCTCGACCGCCGGATTGAGCCGGTGGATCTCGTCGATGAACAGCACATCGCGGGGTTCGAGATTGGTGAGGATGGCGGCCAGATCGCCGGCGCGCGCCAGCACCGGCCCCGACGTCGAACGGAAGTTCACGCCCAGCTCGCGCGCCACGATTTGGGCCAGGGTGGTTTTTCCCAATCCCGGCGGACCGGAGAACAGCACATGGTCGAGCGCTTCTTCGCGCGCCTTTGCCGCCTGGATGAAGATCGACAGATTCTCGCGCGCCTGCTGCTGGCCGACGAATTCCGACAGCCGCTTCGGCCGGAGCGAGGATTCCAGCGTGTCGTCTTCGCCGCGCTCGGGCGCGACGAGACGATCGGGTTGCTTCGGCAAAGCGCTGGCCATGGCCTAGCGTACCATGGCCCGCAAGGATTCGCGGATCAGAGAATCGAGTGCGGCGTGCTCGCCCAGTTCGCGGGCAGCGCGCGCGGTGGCTTCCGCAGCTTGAGTCTGCGAGTAGCCCAGCTTCACCAGAGCGGCGACGGCATCGGCTTCCGGCCCGCGCGGCGCGAGGATCGGAACTACACCCTCCTCCGCATGGCCGCGCAGCATCATGGCCGGCGCCTTGTCCTTGAGTTCGGTGACGATGCGCGTGGCGAGCTTCGGCCCCACGCCTTGCGCACGGCCGACGGCCGCCTTGTCGCCCAGTGCAATGGCCCGCTCCAGCTCGCGCGACGACAACGCCGACAGCACATTCAGCGCCACCCGCGCGCCGACATTCTGCACACCCTGCAGCAGGCGAAACCACTCGCGCTCTTCGGCGGTGGAGAAGCCGTAGAGCCGGATGGCGTCTTCGCTCACCTTGGTCTCGATCATCAGCGACGCGGGCGCACCGGCGATGAGCTTGCTCAAGGTCGAACTCGGGCAATGCACGAGATAACCGACACCGTTCACATCGAGAATGGCATGATCCTCGAGAATGGAATCCACGATCCCGCTGAGCTTGCCGATCATGCCAGCGCCGCCAGGACTTTCGCGCGCGTGCCGGCGAAGTGGGCGTGCGCGATGGCGGCAGCCAGCGCATCGGCGGCATCCGGCGCTTCGACCTGCGCCGTCGGCAGAAGGCGGCGCACCATGGCGAGCACCTGAACCTTCTCGGCATGACCGACGCCGACCACGCACTTCTTGATGTGGTTCGGCGCATATTCCGCGATGGCGAGTCCTGCCTGAGCGGCGGCGAGCAACGCAACGGCGCGGGCATGACCCAGCTTCAGGGCAGCGCTTGGATCCTTCGCCACGAAAGCCTGCTCGACCGCGATCGCCACGGGCCGCATCTCGTCGATCACCGCCGACAGCCGCTCGTGCAGCACCAGCAGGCGCGCGCCGAGCTCGGCCTTGGGATCGCTCTTCAGCACGCCATGGCCGACATGGCCGAGCCGCGTTCCGGACAGCTCGATGACGCCCCAGCCCATGCGGGCGAGGCCGGGATCGAGACCCAGGATGCGCAAACCCATGCTTTGGCCGGACGGAATCGCCGGCTCATTGTCGGGTCATTGGCCGATCCGCGCAACGGCGCCGGCGGCGCGACAGACCCCAAGCCATAGAGGCTCTGAGCGAACGTCACCCCTTGGATTGATCGTTGTTTGACATTTGCGCCACGCAATTCGGAACGGGCTCCAGCCCCCAAGGACAGCCATCAGGTGGACGAAAAGTCGCCGAAACCTGGCAAATATACGCTGGACTCCGGATGAAATTTCGGCAATCTAGGCGAGCATGGCGCGAGAAAAGCCAGCGAGGGGGAAGCACATGCGAACAAGCCCAAAGCGGACCGATCTGCTCTCGGAGCTGGCGAAGGCTCTGGCCGAACTGGAAGCGCGCCCGGGTCTTTCAGCCGAAGAGCGCGGCCGCTGGCTGCGCTTGCGTCACCAGCTGGAGCAGATCGAAGAGGCGACACCGCTCGTTCCGGCCACCATCGATCCGACCGAGCTTTCCGATCTTCCGCCCGCACTGCTGAGCGAACTCAGCGTGGCGCACGCCGACCCGCTCGAAGCGCAGATCGTCTCCGTGCTGCAGAGCTGCGACGGCAGCGCCAGCCTCGACCAGATTCTGATCGGCCTCTATCGCAAGTTCGAGACCATCCAGAAGCGCCGCCCGTTGCAGAACAAGCTGTGGCGCATGGTGCGCAAGGGAACGCTGCGCAAGGCGAAGGCCGAGCGCGGCATTTTCAGCCTGGCGGCGCAGGATCAGCGCGTGCGCAAGGGCCGCCGCCGGTGATGACGGTCTCCTCGCGCTTCTCGCCCTATGACGACGCGGAACCGGAGGCGGAGATTCTGCCGTCCGACTCGCGCGCCAGGCGCCCGCGCGAGGACCGCAAGGTGACGCGCAGCAAACCCGAATCGCTGGAGCACGCCATCCAGATCGCGTGGTGCGACTGGGCTGCCGGAATGATCATCGGCCTGATGCCGCTGCTCTGTCACATGCTGCTGCATTTCGCGGCGCGCTCCGCACCAGACTGGGACGACAATTGGGCACCGGACCTCCTCTTCATCACCATCAGCAATTCCGGCCTGGTTGCGGTGACTGTCTTCACACGCATGCTGGGTGCCCATCTCTCGATCTCCAGCCTTACGCCTATGATGCGCGTGATCTGGGGCCTGACCATCGTCTGCTTTGCGCTTGCCTCGATGCTGTACGGCGCGGCCGTCACCGGCATGGGCAATCGCTGGACGGGCTGGACCGCGCTCATCTTCGTCGTCTTTGCGGCCTACTGCTCGCTGACCTTCGAACTCGCGGTGGCGCGCGAGCATTTCACGCCAAAGCGCGCGCGAAAAATCCTCGACGAAGGCGTGGTGTAATCGTGCACGCGGTCGGTGAATTCTTCTTCGAAATCCGCCAGGGCCTCATCGGCATGGTCTTGATCGCGGCCGTGCTTGTCGGCGCGGCCACGGCAGGGATGGCGGTCGCCATCTGGATTCGCGAGAGTGCTCTGTTCAGGGCCCTGCACCGATCCGGCGAAGCCGTTCGGCTGGACGCCGAATTCGCCGAAGATTTCGATTAGGTCCAGTCTATTCCCGCAGCATCCCAATCGTGTGCAGCCATGTCTCGACCAATCGCGGCCAGCCGGTGATCGGAAGCGCTGTTCGCCGCAACCCGAACGCGTGGCCACCGGTTGCGTACAGATGCATCTCGACCGGCACGCCCGCCTTCTTCAGGGCCATGTAGTAGGCGAGCGATTGATTCACCCCGTCCGTCGTGTCGTCTTCCGCCTGCACCAGAAATGCGGGCGGTGTTTCCGGCGTGACGGGAACATTGGGATTGAGCGTGGTGTTGTCCGTCCTGCCCCGCGCGAGATGGCCCGGATAGACGAGCACGGCGAAATCCGGGCGTGCGCTTTCCTTGTCGGCAGCGTCTACGGCCGCATACAGCCGCTGCCGGTATTTCGTGCTGATTTCCGCCGCGAGATATCCGCCGGCGGAAAACCCCAGCACGCCGACCTTGTGCGGATCGATGTGCCATTCCTTCGCGCGAAGGCGCACAAGACCCATGGTTCTTTGCAGATCCGCAAGCGACCGTGTCGGTATCA
>Ga0335083_10011911_pt1 | contig 10426 bp, 15 predicted proteins | sample Lox_Sample_42_FD_206716 | JGI IMG/M metagenome (GOLD analysis project Ga0335083, IMG submission 206716) | Soil microbial communities from Loxahatchee National Wildlife Refuge, Florida, United States - Lox_Sample_4.2 | ecosystem: Environmental > Terrestrial > Soil > Wetlands | place: USA... | reverse complement strand
CCTTGAGTAACATCACACACCGCCAGAAACCTCATAGGTGTATGCGGGATCCTTGCATCCCTTGCTTAACGAGCTTGGTTTTGGCGATCTTGATGGATGGGCGTTCGCGGTTTTCCGCAGCCTTATTTTTGATGTGCGCCTCGACCTTGGCCACGATCTCCGGGTTTTCATTTACCCATTGCTCCAGTTCGCGGTTGCGGCGGACGACCATCTCGGCGTTCTCCCGCTGCATCTTCGCGCGCATCTGCCTTTGAACAAGCTCCTCTTTGCTCATCGCGTTGTAGTGCGCATAGAGAGCGGGATTCTCCGCGATGAATTTGTCCAGCCGGGCTTGGAGTTCCGGGTTGGACCGGTGGGCGGCATCGGCGCGTTCTTGCGCTTTTCTTTTGGCGACTTCGTCAGCGAGCGACATGGCGGACTCCTTGTTTTGGCGACCGGGGTTTAGAATTCAAAACTATCTTCATCGAAATTTCCCTCCTTATTGGGCTTTGCCGTCCCTCTTTTGAGGCTCAAAACCGTGCGTTCAAATTCGACCTTGATGTCCCACGATGTTGCGGAGGCGAGCCACATCCGCGCCAGGTCCGGCACGGATGGGCTTTTGCCGTAGGTTTCCTGGATGATGCGCTCCGCCTTCTCAAAATTTGCGGTCAGGTGCGCCGGCAGCGGCGTGCCGTCGATCTCGACTGAGGTCTTGGTTTCCAGGCTCATTTTGCCAAAATCTACCACAAACCGGACCGGCGTGTCTTGGATAATCCGGCCTTTCTTTGAGTACGATTTGCGTTTACCCGATGGCCCCTTCGCTCGAACAAACCTCGATTTCGAGGACGAAAGCCTCTCGGCCTGTGGCTCTTAGGTATTCCTTAGGAGCGGCGCGCAGGCTCGCGAGGCGCTGTTGGGCGATGTCTTGAAGCAGGCCGTGCAGGTTCACGCCCCGGACAACGGCCTCGTAGCCCACAAAGGTGAGCCGGAGCGTTTCGGGTTCGCTCTCGCTTTCGAGATAGCAACCCACCAAGTGATGCCACGGCAGCACCCACCATTTGCCGCTGGAAGCTTCCAACTGCAAGGTGGAGGCTTGCACTTTAATCGTGTGGCAGGACTCGGGCAGCAGTCCCTGCTCGATGCGTTTCTGTCTGATTTGTTCTTTCAGGCTCATAGATGAATCCTCATGGAGGTTTGCTGGGTTTGCTTTATCTGCTGAACTTGCTGGATAAATTTCCGGCTCCGCTCGGCTGGCGTCAGTTGAGGCGGCGTTTGCCGAAGATCCTCGGTCAAGGCTTCGCGCCGCCGGCGCTGGATGATGTTCCACGCCTGGCGGGTCCATTCCGGCAACTGCCGACGGCGCGATGTTTGCGCCGGCCCGCCGGCATCAGGTTTCAATTCCAAAGCCAGCTTGCGCTCGCCGGTGCGCTCGATGTCGGCGCGCAACTGGGCTTTGTCCGAAGTGAACACAACCGCCCGTTTCCTCCCCCGTGAAATCGCCACATACCACTGATTGCGGTTGGTCGCCGCTGGATTCGCGGCATCGGCCAGAAGCACCGTATCCACGGTTTTGCCCTGCGAGGCGTAGGACGTGACCGCATAGCCCCGATTGAACAGCCGTTGCGTTGGCCCAAGGGTTTTGCGCGCTCCGCTTTCGTCCTCGACTACCAGCGCACCGTTTTTGCGCACGTTGCGCACGGTGACGAGTTCGCCGTTGTTGAGCGGTGCGCCCTCAGCGGACTTGCCATTGAACTTGAGTTGTAGCCGGTCGCCGGGCACGACTTCGATCTTTGACGGCGCGGTCACCGTGATCCGATCCGTGTAGCGATAGCTGAGCGTGGAACGCCGGCCGTTCTTCACAAGAATCACGCCGCGCTCGCTGGCGCCCTGCACCTCGCAAAAATCGCCTTTGGTGAAACGTCCGTAGTTTTTCAGGAAAAAAGCGCGCTGGCCGGCCTGATAGAACTTTGCCTCGCGCTTCTGCGCTCCGGTGCCGTCCACGGCCTGGTACGCTTCCATCGTCCGGCCTGAGCCGAGCTTCCCCGCCGCTTTCAATTGTTCGCGAATCGCCTCGTTGACCGCCCGCACCTCATTCCAGGTTTGCGCCACAACGAGCGGCGTTTCGTTGCGCTGCACGGCCGCCACGTATTCTTTGGCGAGCTCGTTGCGCCGATCGCGCTCGTTTAGTTCCCGGACGCAGCCCAGGTGGTCGAGCCGGTCGAACGATTCGAGGGCGTGGCCGGACGCCGCCGCCTTGACCGCCGCGCGATATTGGCGGATGGCCTGGCGCTCCGACTGCGATTTGCCGAGACCGGGATTTTGCCGGCGAATCTCTCGGATCTCGGCCGCTTTAATCCGGCCAAAGCGCTCAATGGCGCGCAGGGCATCCGATGCCACCACGGCTCCGTGCTGTCGCGTATCGCCCGAAAGAATCAGCCGGCCACGCTGCGCTTGGACAAGCCGTATCAATTCGCGCAACTGCTGGCCGCCGATCTGCCCCGCTTCGTCCACCATCACGACCGCCTGAGCCGGAAGCTGCTTAGTCGTGAGTATCTGGGCCACGGTCTGCGCGGGCAGGCCGCTTTTTTGCAAATCGGCCACCTGCTGGCGCTGCGGAGCAAGAACAATGACCGGATGGCCGGCGGCGACCAGGCCGCGCTCGACTTCTTTCAAGGCAAAGCTCTTGCCTGTGCCTGCCCCGCCGCGAAAGAGCGTGATGAAATCCTCGCTCCCTAGAATCTGTTTCACGGCGACCCGTTGCTCCGCCGAAAGGGCGGGCGAACCCGTGTAATCCGGATTGAACGGCGCGTAATAGCGGCGGCCGTCCCGCGCAGCCATGACGATTTCCATTTCGCAGCCCAAAACCTCGCGCGAGGTCAGGGTGCCGTTTTCGCGGAGGTAATTTTTGGCTTCGATGGCCTCGCGCAGCGCCGCCAGATCAAAGGTCTGCCCCCGGCCATGCGCCAGGGCGGCAGAAAGAAGTTCGTGCTCGGAAACGACCGAGCGGCGTTCAAAGAGGTGTTCATCGGCCCACGCCACGATTGCCGCCACATCCGCCGGCTTTGGCCCTTGCGGCTGGAGGTGGCGCAGCGCATCGAGGGCCGACCGCTCCGCTGGCGTCATCTGTTTCGTCCACGACGGCCGCAATCGATCTGCTGTCGAATCCTTGATCTTCCGTTTGCGCGCATCGTGCGCCACCTGCTTGCGCAGCTCCTTCACATTTCCCCGTAAACCCTCCTTTTCGATGCGTTTTTTGGTCCCTTCGTCGATCTGTCGGTGCCGCTTGGAAAAGCGTTCGATCAGGCTCGCGGGGATCGACTTGATTTCAAAGTCGCGGGCATTGGCTTCGAGTTCGTAACCCAGCATTCGCAGGCCCTGGCAGAGTTCGTGATAGTAGGCGTTCTCGGCCAGTTTTTGCGCCCGGTACATGCCGGAGGCTTCCAGCGCCTTCCAGCGGTTCTCCGCCGGATCAAAGGTCGCGTTCATCACCACGCAATGGGTATGCAGGTGCGGATCGAGTTCCCGGCTGGTGTCGTGCTGGAACGAGGCCCCGACCAGGTTGCCCGTCACCCGGTCACCGTTCTGGCCGGACTTTCGCACCCGGGCGGCGGCATATTTTTCCAGTTCGAGCATGGCCATCCGCACCGCGCGGTTGTGCAGCTCGATAATGCGGACATCCTGGTACAATCCGACGATGGACACGCTCTTCGGCGGACTGAAGGTAAAGTCGTAAAAAATCCGCCGGTTTGGCGCGACCTTGCCATCTTCCACCCGCGTTGAATTTTTCCGCGCTGTCAGCCATTCGCCCGTCGTCGGATTCAACCCTTCGCACAGGGCCAGAAACTCCTTTTCTCCCACCTCACCTCTGAGACCCAGTTTCTCAGCCGCCTCACCAAACCACTCCCCCGCAATCTTCTGACCTTCCGCGTAGTAATCCCCCACGCAAAGATGCTCACGAAAGTATTCCTTCGCGTTTTTCAAACTCAACTGTGTCTTTGGACTCAGCATAAAAAAATCTCCGACTTCGCGAATAGAAGTTACAAAAACACACCTGTGTTTTTCGTGAGCAGGACGCAGTTCTCCTTGGCCCGTTCGGGCAAGGTTTGGATTGCGCAAGTGGTGCAGACCGGGGCCGAATTTAAGCGCGGCTGACCCACATCGGCAGGGCGACCAGCGCCGACCAAGGAACACCGGCGAACCACTCGGGTTTTACAACCGACAGCCACGACAGCCGGCCGCGCTGCGCTGGACCGGCCGGCCCTCGTGGATGGGCGGAAAAAGGCAGCACTGACGCGGAAGCTCGGGGCCGCTCCTTCGCTCCGCCCGCCTTCCGCCGGCGTCCACCTGTCCGCCACGCTCCCGGCGGGGCTTTGCTCCGTCGCGTCCCGAGCCTCCGCGCGGGCTGGATTTGAGCGCACTTGCGCATCGGCGGACCGCGCCGCCGAAATGCGGACACTTGCGTGCACGCTCAGCTTTCCGCGTAGCACTTTTACGTTCGTAAAAACGAGGGTTTGCCCGTCAACCTGCCGGTCCATGACGGCCAGCATTGGCCGGTCTGGCTGGGTCAGCTTTAGCGCGCCCGGAGGCGGGATTTTTTGGGCTTCGCGCAAGGTCTTGCTCGTGCCTGCGCTCCACCTTGCGCTTCGCCTTTGGGCTGCCGTTATAGGGCGCGCTGGGAAGGACTGGTTGATGGAATAAGGTCGCATGGTTGTCGGCGGCAGAGTTTTTGGGCGGGCTTCCGCGTTGCTCGCCTGTCCGGCAAGCGCGGGCCAAAGGAGGGCAATGCCGGCGGCGTCAGGTTTGCCGGCGCGGACGACCGGGACGGGTATCGCGGGCGATGCCGTGGCGTGCGCAAAAGCGCCGGACGAGCTTGCCCGAAATACGGATTCTTTTCGTGGCCAGGTGCGCCACCAGTTCGCTGGTCCGGTAATTGCGTTTCGGATGATTGAGCAGGTAGAGGAGCACGTGGACTTTCCAGCGGTGCATGTGTCCGTAGGCTGCGCGGCCGAGTTTTTCCCGAGCGCGAAAGAAGCGTTCGATGCGCACCAACTGGCGCAAGAGTCCGCGATTGTTCCGGCCCAGGGCTTCCGCCAGAAATGCCGCACTGGCGCGGATCAGGGCCGGACTCGCTGGCGTGCCTTTCATGCTTCGCCAGGCCAGCATGAGCTGGAACGTCGCGGGATGGAGCGAGCCGGACTGGTAGCGCCTTATCCATGCTTCCACTTCCGGGCGGCTCAAGCCGCCGTAGGGCCGGGGCGACGATCCGGCCCACTCGCCGCGCAGGCGCTTGCTTTCCAGATCGCGGGCATGGGTCTCGCCGGCCACGTGCGCCAGGGCGAGGTGGTCGGCTTTGCCGGGCTTCGCGAGGAGGTCGGCGAATTGGGCGCGGGTTTCGCCCGAGCGGGCGAACTCGTCCCAGAGCCAGGCGCGCAGTTTGGGTGACTGGCGGCAGAGGCGGGTGAACAGCGCCACCGCCGCGTCGTCGGGGTTTTCTGCCAGCAGTTCGAGGACGAGGCGGTTAAAGCGGTCTTTGTTGGTGCTCATGGCTGCGACGGAATGCGAGTTGGGAGGCAAGGGTTCGCGCGTGCGTCAGACCGAGAGCGGCTGGCCGCTGTTGACGAAGGCGTGGACTTGGCGTTTTGGGAGGCGCTTGTGGCGCAGGCCGGGCAGCGGCTTGAATACTCGCCGCGCAATCAGCCGGTAGACCGTGGGCAGCGAGACGCCGAGCACGTGGGCTGTTTCGGTGACCGAGTAGGTCAGTGTTTCGAGGGGCGGCGGAGCCGGCTGGTCGACTGCGGCCGCAGGGAAAGGTGAGGTGGTTTCCGAGTTCATGCGCCCACTTTGTCACGCCTCAGCCAATCAGAATAGGCCCTTTCCGTGGAGCCTGATTTGTCCGCATTTGCGGGGGCTCCACTCACTCTAAATGAAAGGCCAACCGTGCGCCTCATCGCTCATGTCGTTCGCCGGCATAACTGCGGCCCACTGTTGCAGCTACGCTGATTTTTGGCATTCTGCAAAACATGGCTGTCCCAACATTCAAGTATCATCCTGATCCGATCGCGACAAAGAGCATCGTCGCGTCCGACGTTGAGTGCATTTGTTGCGGTAAGAAACGCGGCTTTATCTACGCAGGACCAGTTTTCGCAGAAGATGAGTTGGCAGATTCGCTTTGCCCGTGGTGCATTGCAGACGGTTCGGCGCACGAGCGGTTCAAGGCAGAATTCACCGACTCTGCGGGCGTGAACTCATACGGTCGAACACCACCTGTTCCAAAGTCGGTCATCGAGGAGGTCAGTTTTCGCACGCCGGGCTTCATGGGCTGGCAACAAGAGCATTGGGTCACCTGTTGTGACGACGCAGCTGCATATTTAGGACGAGCCGGAAAGCAAGAGCTGGAAACAAAATGGCCGACGGCGATTCCAGGGCTCATGGAGGAAGCCGCCATGACAGCTGAGCAGTGGGAAAATTATGTTCAACATATGGACAAAGACGGCAGCCCAACCGCATATATTTTCCGCTGCCTGCACTGCGAAAAGCTTCTTGGCTACTCGGATTGTGATTAAAGGTGGACGCTAGATAAGTGTCATTTCCAGACCTTGCCAGAGTACCAAGGTGGCCGTTCGGACTCCGGGCCGAAAAAGTGCCAATCGTCCAACGTATCAATAAAATGCTGCCGCTCGTAACGTTCGTAGCTTCGGCCCAGCATGGAACTAAAATAATCATCGTTCGTCCAAACTTTGGAGCGCGATAATGGTCCATCAATTACCGAAATAATGGCGCCAAGACGTCGGCCAAAAAAATGAACCAACCCGAGGCCCTCCAAGCGTTGCCCGTCCGGATCAATAACAACAAATGGAGACGTGAACTTGATACCAAGGTCGGCTGACGCTTGTTTCCATGCTTCGACTACTCTGGCTTCGATGTCCGTCATTTTACTTTTGAGCGCAGCGATGCCAGCAACACCGATGCCTTCTCAATCTCCACCTCTTCTTCGCCGCGTTTGCAGGTATAGGTAACAAAAAGCAGGTCCTGCCCGCACGCCACAAACCACTTTTTCCAAAAAGCGCCGGTATGCCAATCAACGTATTCCGCGACGTAACCCTGAAAATCGCCGCAACGCACCTTTTCGAAATCAGTCCCGTCAGGGCAATTTTCCCTGAGTTGTCCCAGTGTTTCGGCATCGGCAACCGAACCCTGTTCTTTTCGCGCACTGCTGATGTGCATCGCTCCGTTACCTTCGGCCTGGGTGATCTCAACGCAATGCTCACAATCTTCGACGCGCCAAGGCAAGCCTATGTCCAGTTCCCACACACGATGTCTGAATATCGGGTTCATAGCTCGATCCTGTCGTCAGTTTACTCCGCTTGATTTGTTTTCTTTTCTGGTCCAAACAGCACCGCGACAAGCGCGAGTCGCCACCCAGCCAGGCGGCAAATCGGCGATTTCCTGAACGCTTGGATCAAACTGTACAATCGTTTTCATAGCCACGACCATGGCATCCGACTCTTTCTTTTCTCCGGGATAGTGGAACTGCCAGCCGTGGTCATCGGCGTCGTGATAAACGTGGGTGATGTCGTGCCCTCCTTTCAGGACATGTGTGGTCGTCAAAGCGACAGCATCCGGCGGCTGATCAAGTATCCATGAAGATGCCGACGGGATGCTCATTCTTTGGCTCCGAGTGCAAGTAATTCCACAACGAGCGCATCTCCTCCGGCAGTTCCGGCTTCACGAGCAAGGGTCAAGACGGTCGTCCCATCTGTAGCCGTAATGCTTATGTCTGCTCCGTGCTTCACTAGTGTACGTAACATCTCCACCCGCGGTCCGCTAACTGCAGCCATGTCCGCAAGCCACAACACTGCCGTATAGCCGCGATAACCATCTTTCGTATTCGGGTCCATTCCTGCGGCGAGACATCGATCGAGCTCAGCCTGATCACCGCAATACGCCGCGTAGTGCAGCTCGGTCATCCCGCGCTTTCCCACGCCGGGACTAAATAAACGAGGTTTATCGTCGTTCATAGGCTCATCTTTCAGTGGCACTGCATGACGCTTTGCGTGCTCAGGCACTCCATGCACACAAAAATGTAGATTCTTCCGCAATCGCCAAGTGCTACCTTATCGCCCAAACAATCGAGCTGCCCATAAAAGGTCATTTTCTTAAAACACTGCGAGCACTCTGGCGTCTCGTCATTCTGAATCCAATCCGGCTGACCACCGATCTTGTGGCCTCTACCGGCGGTTGAATTCCATTTGAAACCAATGACGCTGCGCGCTTCCGGCGTCTTCGGATTCATTGTGAGCGGAATCTCAGGAATTTCGTCCATGGTGGAGGTTTTTTCTTTCTTCTTCGTGCTCTGCCCAAAGTCCATCATTGGCGGCGAACTCGCCAAGAAGCTCACTGCGGGTCTTTAGGAGTGGAGCGAGCTCCGGCCAAACCTCCTTCTTGCCTATCTTCGTCTCCGGATGTGCTTCTCCTCGAGACATGCAATCTGCGACCTCGGCCCATTGACGGCTAAAGTGCTCCATCGCTTTCCGTGGGTGCCTCACGCCATCACCGCTCATGTAGTCCGTTGGCATATCACCGCTGATTGCCCACCAACCAATGGCACCGGGCGATTTCTTCGACTGCACAGCCCAAATCGCAATATGCGGGTGGAGATGGAAAGCCGGCCATTCACCCACGCCCAGATGGTCAACGCCCTGCGTGGTCAGATATGCAACAACCTTGCCGCGTTCGCTTTCGACCCACGCATCTTCCTCTTCTTGAGTAAAATCCTCATTGCTCATATTTCTTTTTCTGTTTTGGCGGTTGGCCAGACGCATTATTTTCGGCGAAATACATATCCTCGACTGCTGTGTCCATTAGAAGCTGAACAATACTCATAAGCTAGATACGCCTAGAGATAACCCGCCCGGAGACAAGCACGGCGAAAATGGCACTGGCCTGTCCCCGTCTGCCTCTGGTGGCCGGTTGACCTCTCTTCTTTTCACAATAAACGACCTCAAGGCTTCGCTACAACCGAAGAGCGATTCAGCTCCGTAAACGGAAAAACGTTCTTCTCTTTCAACAAGGCAAGCAAGGCACCTGAGCCCTCCTTTATTTTCAAATCAAGTTCGTCCTTGGTGATGCCCATGCACAGGAGCACACCGCAGTGTCGTTGATTCAATTCGAAGCGCACCGGCTCTTCTTCCGGATGGCAAAAAAGGAACGCGCGGATGCTTCGGTCGCCGAAAAACTCTCCAATGTCCATTGTTTCCCCTGCACTGAGCTTCGCGTCACAGGTATATCGGGCAAGTCGAGAGATAATATCTGCCGCCTTCTTGGTTTCCACACGCGTGCAAACCATCAGCTCATAAGACTCGAATTCACCGGGAATCTGGCCCGATTCTTCTCCGGTCATTTCTGAAGTAACATACGCGATGCCACCGCGGTACCCGGGGAAAGCAACCACATCGGCCTGCCCGCCGAGGTAGAACGGTGTAACTGCATGGTAAACGATATCGGCCGACTTGCCGAAATGCCGCGAAAGAGCATCCAGTCGGGCATCCCACGTCTTTTTCCAATCGGCGTTCTCGTTCTTAGCGTTCATGTTTCGCCAATCTTAGAAATGTCCCACGCAAGGACAAGCTTGTCCAAATATGTTCAAGCGATAGATTCGGGTAACTTGAAAACTGCGGCTCAACGTTCCACCAAGACTTCTGCGGCTAATTCGCGCGCTGCGTGGCTGGCGCGTGTCCGTAAGATGACAGCGCAAGAGCGCGTGCCGGTGATCGAACAAGCGTTGCGAACGCTCCCGAAGACACCCACGACATCCAATGTTTTCTTTCGCAAGCAACTGCTTCGATTTCGCGACGAAAGCCGGCTGGAAGCGGGAATGGTGAATGCGACAGAGCTTCAACGGGAGAACTCTCCTTTTACTGAGATGGACTTCCGCTCAGCCAGAATTAATTTCCGTCCGAGTGTCCCTGCCTGACCAGACCCAACCGTAGGACTTCGATCCGATTTTTCGGAATAGTTCGGCCTGCTGATTACTTCTGCCACTATTGGAACAACCAGTCTATGAATGGACTTAGGCGTGTTCGAAGATGATTTATTTTGGAAAGAAGTTGCCTTGGTTGCAAAAAAAAGCAGAATCGTCATTTTAAGACACAAAACCTTGGTTGGAAAATCGCATTTTTCACGTTTTTGTTCAAAAACTTCATTTTAAGGACAAAACAGACTTCTTATCATGCTACTTGAATTCAGTACCGCAAACTTTCGATCCATTCGAGATCGAATGTCACTTTCATTGATAGCGTCTACCGATGACTTTCTTGAGGAAGACAATGTCATAACGTGGAATGAATGGACAGAATTTAGAATCCTGAAGGCAGCGGCAATCTACGGTCCGAACGCAGGCGGGAAATCTAACTTCCTGCTCGCGATGCAAACGATGCGAGACTTTGTG
>Ga0335083_10011907_pt1 | contig 10427 bp, 8 predicted proteins | sample Lox_Sample_42_FD_206716 | JGI IMG/M metagenome (GOLD analysis project Ga0335083, IMG submission 206716) | Soil microbial communities from Loxahatchee National Wildlife Refuge, Florida, United States - Lox_Sample_4.2 | ecosystem: Environmental > Terrestrial > Soil > Wetlands | place: USA: Florida... | reverse complement strand
CCGGTAGCCGTCGCTAACGGGGACAACGGCTACTGTGACCTGGCGGGGCGTCGACGGCAACCGAATTTCGGGGCCATAGCCCTCTGCGCGTGCCTAGGGCCCGGAGCAACGAGCCCCGCGCCCGCGCACAGCCGTCTGCTCCCTGGATGAGAAGTCGGCAACACCGGGTCGTTCGCCGAGATCGACCGGCAGCCGCTGGTCGCGGCCTCGATCGCGCAGGTGCACGCGGCCACGCTGCGAACCGGCGAGCGGGTCGTGGTCAAGCTCCTCCGTCCCGGTGTGGCCGACGTCGCCGTGCGTGAGACCTGGACATCATCGCCCGGCTGGCCCGCCGGACAGAGGCGCGGGCGGCGTGGGCCACGACGCTTGGCGTGGTCGCTCTGGCCGACCTGTTCCACATCGTGACTCGTCACGAGCCGGCCGTCCCGCCGGAGTTCGCGGCTGCCTTCCGGCCCTGCCCACCGTCATGCCTGCTTGCAAGCAAGCCTTGACATTCCATCAGATCTGATGCATCATTTCTGATGTGAATGGCATCGAGCTGTATGTGCTCGGCAGGCGGCTGATGAAGCTGGGCGAGGAGGCCATGCCGCGCGCCGGGTTCCGGCGGCTGCCCTCGAGCATGCAGACGGTCCTTGTCGATATCTCCGAGCACCCGGACTCGTCGATCTCGCAGATCGTGGCGCGCACCGGGTTCCCGCAGAGCCTGGTCTCCGCGGCCGTGGCGCAGCTGCGCGACCGCGGCGCGCTGCAGACCGCCGTCGACCCGGCCGACCGGCGCCGCACGCTCGTCCGGCTGTCCGCGGACATCCCGGCACGCATGGCACGAGCACCGGCGAACCCGGTGGAGCCCGTGCTCGCCGAGGCGCTCGGTATCGATGACCCGGCTGAGCTCGCGAACGTGGCCTCGATGCTGACGGCGCTCGCGGACCGGTTCACCGCGGCCGCGCAGCCACCCACCCATCGCGGCGCCGACGGCGCCGGGAAGGACGAATGATGCTGAAGCTCTTGGGCGGCAACCCGGTGATCGGCGTGCTGCTGGGCGCGGCGCTGCTGGCGGCCGGGCTGCTGGCGCACCGGCCCGTGCTCGCGGTCGCCGGCGGGTTCGTCGGCGTGATATCCGCGGCGCGGCTCCTGTCCGGCTCATCTGGCCGGCGCGGCGGCGGCCCCCGGTCCCGGTCATGACCGGGACGCTCGGCACCGGGCGCGGCACCGCGACACGCCTCCCGCCGGCCAGCGCGGTGCAGCTCGAACAGGTGTGCAAGCGCTATGGCGACGTGTCCGCTGTCGACGGCGTCACCATCGACGTGGCTTGCGGCACTATCGTCGCGGTCCTCGGGCCGAACGGCGCCGGCAAGACCACCCTGGTCGAGATGCTGGCCGGGTTCGTCACGCCGACCAGCGGCACCGTGCGAGTCCTCGGCGAGGACCCGCGACGGCCGAGCCGACGGTGGCGTTCGCAGGTCGGCATGGTCTGCCAGGCCACCGCGCTGGACCCGCAGCTGACGGTGAGGGAGATGCTGGCCGCGGTCGCCGGCGCCTTCCCCGACCCGCTGCCGGCCGATGAGGCCCTCGGCCTGACCGGCCTCACCGGACAAGCGCAGACCCGGATACAGGCACTGTCCGGCGGGCAGCAGCGGCGAGCCGACCTCGCCGCTGCCGTCATCGGCCGGCCGTCGCTGCTGTTTCTCGACGAACCGACTACCGGGTTCGACCCGGCCGCTCGCCGCCAGACATGGACGATGATCGAGCGGCTCGCCGACCGCGGCACGACGATCATGCTCACCACGCACTACCTCGATGAAGCGAGCCAGATCGCTGACCGCGTCCTCGTCTTGGCCACCGGACGGGTCATCGCCGACGCCACCCCCGCAGCACTACGGGCGCAAGCCGGCGGGACGACAGTGCGGTACCCGGTGCCCGCCGGCGCCCGCGACCTTCCGGCGGTGCTGCGGCGCCACCTCGGCCCGCACGACAACACGATCATCGCGACCGGGGCCAGCGCGGTGCCGGTGCTTGCCGCGATCGTCGCCTGGGCCCGCGCCCGACGGATGGACCTATCCTCCCTTGAGGTCGGGCCGCCGGCCCTGGAAGACGCCTACCTCACACTGACCCGTGACGACCAGATGCCCTCGCGCAGGACGGAGCCTTCGCATGCCTGAGCCTCTCGCCCCGGCGGGCGTCCGCACACGGCTACCTGGCTGGCTTCCGCTCACCGGCCAGCAGGCGGTCTACCAGCTGCGGCTGCTCACGCGCAGTACCCGCTCATTGCTCGCGGGGGTGCTGCTGCCGGTCCTCGTCCTGCTCATGCACGGCACGGGCGCGGGCGGCCGCGGCGATCAGCTCGCCCTGGCCGGGGGCCTCGCCGCGCTCGGCGTCGCCTCTTCTGCGTTCGTCACCCACGCCAGCACCCTGGTTATCGCCCGCGAGTCAGGCGTGCTGCGCCGGTGGCGGATGACGCCGCTCCCGCCGGGCTGCTTCTTCGCCGGCAAGATTGCCGCCACCGTCGTCGTCGCGGACGCGAGTGCCCTGCTAACCGTGCTCGTCGCCGCCTTGACCGGCGCGCCGGTCAGCGCGGCCGGCGCGGCATGGATGCTGATCCCGACGACCGCAGGAGCACTGACCTGGGCATCGCTCGGCACCGCCATCAGCGCGTTCATCCCGGCCGCAGCCGCCGCCTACCCGCTGCTCACCATCACCTACCTGCCGATCATGCTGGTGTCTGGCGCCCTGGGGACCGTCTCCCAGCCCGCGTGGCTCACCACGGCCGCCACCTACCTGCCAGCCCGCCCGGTCATCGTCGCCACGGCCGGCGCGCTCCACCACCCCGGCAGCTGGCCAGCGCTGGCCCCCGGGCAGCTCGGCGTGCTCGCCGGCTGGGTCACCGCCGGCCTCGCGGCCGCGCTCGTCTGCTTCCGCTGGGATCCCGGCCGGGGCCGGCCGCCGCAGCGCCGCACCGCCCGGCTGCGCAGCAGCCCGGCATGACCACCCAGACTCCGCAGCGCGCGGCACCGGTCCCGGCGCCGGTTCCGCGCTGCCCGCGGTTCCGCGCAGCGCCGAGGCGCAACCCGCGGCGCCCAGGGCAGCTCCGGTGCACGCAATTACGGCCCGAGAGTGACCCGCGCAGCGCCCGGAAGACAAGCCCTTCGCGCGCGGCGCCCGCGAGGCGCGGGGCTGGGACCGTAGCAGCCAGCCAGCCCGTTCGGGATTTGAAAGATCTCTTTCCGAACGATGCTGGTGCGTGCGCCTGTCCAGCTGAGAGCGCCCGGAGGGTCGCACCTGGTCAGGGGATCAGGCTGAGCTCGCGGGCCCTGGTGACGGCCTCGGTGCGGTTGGCCGCGCCGAGCTTGCCCAGGACGTGGCTGACGTGCTTCTTGACGGTGTCCAGGGTGACCACGAGCCGGCTCGCGATGGCCTGATTCGACCGGCCCGCCGCCAGCATAGTCAGCACCTCCAGCTCACGGCTGGTCAGCGGGTCAACCAGGCCCGGCACCGCCGTGACGCTGCCCCGGCCGGGATCGGGAACGATGCCCTGCGCGCCCAGGGCGCGCTGCAGCCGGGCCAGGCAGCCGAGCGGGACCTCCGCGGCCGTCCCGCCGGACCGCTGGGCCGCGATCAGCCGGGCCAGCAGTGCGGCCATCGGGGGTCCCTCGTCGGCGAAGACCCGGACGTAGCCCTGCGGGCAAGCCAGGATGAGCGCGTCGGCGAGCGCGGCGACCGCCGCGGCCTCCTCGCCGCTGGCGGCCAGCGCCAGCGCGCGCAGCGCGCCGGTCTCGATCAGGCTGCCGGCCCGGTCCTGCGCGGCCGCCGCCGTGTGCAGCCGGTCCAGCAGCGCCAGCGCCGCGCCGGGCCGGCCCTGGGCCAGCAGGACCCGGGCTAGCACCAGGTACCCGGGCTCGCGTGGGTAGTCCGGCGCGTCGTCTGCGCCCAGGCCGCGCTCCTGCGTCCAGCGGGCGGCCGCGGCGAGGTCGCCCTGGGCCAGCAGCAGCCGGGCCCGCTGCGCCGGGACCTGGTTGAGCAGCCCGGGCGGCCCCGGCAAGGCCTGCCCGGCCTCGGCGATCGCCGCCCGGGCCCCGGCCGGGTCACCGGTGGCCTGCCGGATCCAGGCCAGCGTGATCAGGCCCGCGGCCAGCGGCGGAGTGTAGGCGAACTGACGGCACAGCTCGACGCCCTCGGTGACATGCCGCAGCGCGGTGTCCAGCTCGTCCCGCTGGTAGGCCATTTCAGCCAGGCCCACATAGCCCGGGCCCGCGGCGGGCAGCGGCGTCCGGCCGGGCCCGGCGGTCATCTCCAGCATCTGCCGACAGGTGCGGGCGGCCGCCTCCGTGCGGCCCTGGGCACGCTGAATCTGAATGAGCGAATAGCCGCTCCATGCAGTCGTGGTGTGCTGGTCGGCCGCCCGGAACCCGGTAATACTCGATGCGAAAGCGCGCTCGGCCGACGCCAAGTGGCCGCGGAGCCATTCGGCCACGGCCAGAAATCCCTGGGCGATGGCACCTGGCAGTGATCCCTGTCCGCTTTCGGCCAGGGCCCGCGCGGCCAGCACGGCCGTGGCCTCGGCGTCACCGCGGAACTGGGCGAGATAAGCCTGGCACAGTGCCTTCAGCGCCGGAACGCTCACCAGCAGGCTGGCGGCCGTGCCGATCGTGGGCTCGAACGGCTCCCCGTCCGCGCCCGCGTCCGCGTGCTCGGCCGCCTCCAGCAGCGGCTCCACCGCATCGAGCCGACCGCTGGCCGCGGCGAGCTGCGCCTGGGCCAACAGCAGCCGGGGGCGCGACTCGATCAGGCCGGCCGGGATCACCGAGAGCCACCGGTGGATCGTCGCCGCCTCGCCGCGCAGGCTGTAGACCGCGTCGAAGTGCTGCTCGATAAGCCGGGCGGCCCAGGTCATCTCCCCGGCGGCCACCGCGTGCCGGATCGCGTCATCGGCCAGCCCGCGCTCGGCGTACCAGGCGGCCGCGTTACGGTGCAGTACGCCGACCCGGCCGGGCTGTTCGGTCTGCAGGCGGGCGCGGAGCAGGTCGGCGAACAGGTGGTGGTAACGCCACCAGCCGCGCACCTCATCCAGCGGCACCACGAACAGCCCGGCCCGTTCGGCCTGCTCCAGCAGGGCCTGGCTGCCCGGCCGGCCGGTGACCGCATCGCACAGCTCCCCTGACTGCCGCTCCAGCACCGAAGTCTCCAGCAAAAACGTGCGCACCTGCTCGCTCTGCCGCTCGAGCACCTCCTCGGCCAGGTAGTCCAGAATGTAGCGGTGGCTGCCGGTGAACGCGGCGACGAAGCCGGCGGGATCGTCCTGGCCGCGCAGCGACAGGCCAGCCAGCTGCAGCCCCGCGGCCCACCCCTCGGTCCGTGCCGCCAGCGCCGCCACCGCGGTATCTGGCAGGTCCGCTCCGGACCCGGCTGCCATATGCCGCAGGAGCGCCGCCGCCTCCTCCGCGGTGAACCGCAGTTCCGCGGCGCGCAGCTCGGTCAGCTGCCCGCGGGCCCGCAGCCGGGCCAGCGCCAGCGGCGGATCGCTGCGGCTGGCCAGCACCAGATGCAGTCCCGTCGGCCGGTGCTCGAGCAGGAACCCGAGCGAGGAGTGCACCGTCCCGGCGTCGATCAGGTGGTAGTCGTCGAGCACCAGCAGCGCCTGGTCCGCGCCGGGTCCGGCGGCCAGCTCGTTGATCAGCGCCGTAACCAGCACCTGGTACGACGAGGGCGCGGGCGGCCCGAGCAGCGGAGCAAGCCGGTCGCCAATCCCGGGACAGGCCCGGTCCAACGCGGCCACCGCGTGGCGCCAGAACCGGGCCGGGTCGTTATCGCCGGCGTCCAGCGACAGCCATGCCACCGGCCGCTGGCCGCGCCGGGCCCAGTCGGCCAGCAGGACCGTCTTGCCGTACCCGGCCGGGGCGCAGACCAGGACCAGTCCGCGGGCCAGGCCCTCATCGAGCCGTGCTGCCAGCCGCGGCCGCGGCACCAGGCCCGGCCGCGGCCCCGGCACGTTCAGCTTGGTAGTCAGCAGGACATCCCGCTTGGAGGCCATCCCCGATGGTGCCGCGAAGGGCGGCTCAGCTATGTTCCCACCCGGCCGACGCAGGGTTTGGGTTGGTGAGGTTCGCGTCGTCACCCTGGCTCCTTTCGCGCGCCGTTTGGGGACGCGGTCGCTTTGCCGGAGAGCCGCACGGCCTAGCCGATGCAGTGGTCCATGTCCAGGTCGGGGGTGTGCGGTGAGGCGGAAGGACGCTGCGAGGGCGGCGTGGCCGGACCGGCGCCTCAGAAAGTTCCGCTTATGCGGCGTCGTGGATGAATTTTATGAGGTCGGCGTTGATTTGCCCAGCATGGGTGACGTAGAGCCCGTGCCCGGCGGTGGGGTACTCGTTATAGACGCAGCCAGGGACGAGTTTCGCGGTGCGCCGACCGGTCAGGTCAACGGGTGCGGACTGGTCGGCGGCACCGTGGATGACTAGCGCCGGGACGGTGATAGCGCGCAAGTCATCGCGGTGGTCAGAGTGGAATGACGACTTCCACATCTCGACCGTCGCGGCCGGGGAGGCGGACAGGCACTGGCGTACTTCGTTCTCGATCAGCGCCGGGGAGACATCGTTGCCCAGGTGGGTCGCGAAGTAGCCTTGGGCGCGGTCGGCGAACCACTTCGGCCGGTCCCGGTGGAACTGGGCGATCGCCTCGTTGCAGGCGGCCTGGGGCAGGCCCCCGGGATTGTCGTCGGTCTGCTTGAGGAACGGCAGGACCGCGGCGAGGAACGCGACCCGGGCGACCCACCGCTCGCCGTGCCGTGCCAGGTAGCGGGCGGCCTCGCCGCCGCCCGCCGAATGCGCGACCAGGGTGATCTCCCGCAGGTCCAGGTGCTCGATCAGCGCGGCCAGGTCATCGGCGCGGGTGTCGATGTCATAACCGCCGGGCGGCCGGTCGGAGCGGCCGTGTCCCCGCCGGTCCGGCAGGACGCAGCGGTACCCGTGCTCGAGGAAGCACGGGACCTGGTACTCCCACATGCTGGCGTTGAGCACCCAGCCAGCGACAAACACGATCGGCGGTCCGCTGCCGTAGTCCTCGTATGCCAGGCGAGCGCCGTCGCGCGTCTCAAAGAACGGCATCTCGATCTCCTCATCAGGGCCTTGGGCTCTATGGGCCGGCCAGGGTCGGCGGGCCCCTGGCATCAGGGAGGTGTCGTCAGCCCTCCGCCTATCGGTCATCTGGCCCTGTCTTCATGCGGAGCGGCGGGATTCCCCTGGAGCCAGTTAGTTCAGCATGTGTGCAGGATGCCCGCAAAGACTTGGACCAGAGCGAACAGTTCGCGGACGGCCGCGCACACCCCTATGGATGACAGCTACTGGCGGTGTGCGCCGCGCGATGGCCCCTTTCGGACGTCGCGCGGGCATGCGCCGAAGGCGGCCTTGAAGGCCCGGGTGAAGCCGCTGAGATCCCCGAAGCCCCAGCCGAATGCGATGGTGGAGATCGGTAGATCGGCTAGCCGCGGGTCGAGCAGGTCACGCCGGCACCTGTCGAGGCGAAGTCCCCTGACGTACTCCGACACCGTCTGGTGCTCGGCGGCAAAGAGCTTGTGCAAGTAGCGCGTCGAGATGCTGACCGATGCCGCAATCTGTTCAGGGCAGAGCCCGGGGTCGGCCAGCTGGCGGTTGATGTGGTCCTTGATCCTCAGCATCAGGGACCGCTGAACGCTGCTGCGCACCGCATCGCTGTCGCCGGCCACGCCGCTCAGCAGCGTCATCACCAAGTCGGTGCAATGGGCCAGTACCCGCTCGGCCTGCTCGCCGGACAGCTGCTCACTGTTCCGCGCGAGATCGAGCAGGAACCGCGACACCACGCCGGTGATTCCCGCCTGGCCATCCAGCCGCCGGGCGGTCACCAGGCGCCGCTCGGCCTCGCTCAGCTGCACCGACGTCCGCGGGAAGGTGAAGACCCAGGCATCCCAGTCATCATCAAAGATCCACCGGAAAGGCCGGGTAGTCTCGTAGGCCGCGCAATCACCCGGACCGAGCACGGCCTCCCGGCCATCTTGCACGACCTGCCCGACTCCGCGGGTAACCATCGCGACCTGGAAGTACTCGGCGTCCGCTCGCCGGATCAGACGCTCGGTCCGCCGGATGTCCTGGGCGGTTGATGCCACCTCGGCGATCATCAGCCGACCGACCCAGTCGGCGCGGATGAAACCCCCGAAGCGATCCTCCGCGACCTCCCCGACAGTGAGCGGGACGAAGGTTTCCGACATCGCCTGACGCCAGAAACTCTCTCGTGCCCGAGCGGGCAAACCTTCGGTACTCAAGATTGTCGGCACTGCGGGTCCTCCCGCCCCCCGCCTCGACTACAGATCTGCCGCCGCCGTTCTGTCCAGCATAGGCACCGCGTGCACATCCAGGTCAACCCCGCTGAAGCGGTCTGGCGGGCCAGGCAACCGAGCGGGACCCCGGCGGCGGTCTGGCCGGACCGCTGGGCTGCGATCAGCCGGGCCATCAGCGCGGCCATCGGCGGTCCCTCGTCGGCGAAGACCCGGACATAGCCCTGCGGGCAGGCCAGCGTGAGCACGCCGGCGAGGGCGCTCACCGCGTCGGCGTCCTGGCCGCAGGCGGCCAGCGCCAGTGCCCGCAGCGCGCCGGCCTAGATCAGGCTGCCGACCCGGTCCTGGGCGACCGCCGCGGCATGCAGCCGACGATACCCCGGGAAGAAACTGGCGTTCCAGCGCAATGCCCTCGGTCGCGTACCCGGAGGGCGCTCTCGAGCTCGTTTCGCTGATAGGCCACCTCGGCCAGGCCCGCATACATCAGACCAGCGGTCGGAGGCGGCCGACTGGGCACTGCGATGGCTTTCAGCGCCTGCTCGTAGGTCTCGACGGCCGCATCCGGGCGGCCCATGGCCCGTTGCACCTGGGCGAGCTCGTAGCGGTGCCAGGCGGTCAACGCGGGCTGGCCGGCCGCCTGCCACCCGGCGATGCTAGACGCGAAGGCGCGCTCGGCTTCCGCGAGCCGGCCTCCGAGCCATTCGGCCATGGCCAGGGCTCTCCGGGCGGTATAGGTCAGCAGCCACTCGCCTTCCTTGCTCTCGGCCAGGGCCCGCAAGGCGAACGCCGCCGTATCTTCGGCATCACCGCGGAGCTGGGCGAGAAAGACACGGCGGATCGCGATCACCGCCGGGACATTCACGAGCATGCTGCCGGCCCGGCCGACGGTAGGTTCGAACGGCTCCTCCGCCGCGTCCGCGTGCGCCCGTTGCGTTGCGTCCAGCAGCGGCCCCATCATCTCCATGCGGCCGCTGTGCAAGGCCAGGAGAGCCTGCGTCAGCGGCAGCCGGGGACGGGTCCGGACCAGGTCACCTGGCAGCACCGACAGCCACCGCTGAACCGTGCCCCCTTCGCCGCGCAGGAAGAACAGTTCCTCCAAATGCTGTTCGATCAGCCGGGCGGCCCGGGGCATGTCCCCGGCGGCGACCGCGTGCCGGATCGCGTCATCGGCCAGCCCGCGCTCGGCGTACCAGGCGGCGGCGTTGCGGTGCAGTTCCGCCACCCGGACGGGCGGGCCGGCCTGCAGGCGGGCGCGGAGCAGGTCGGCGAACAGGTGGTGGTAACGCCACCAGCCGCGCACCTCATCCAGCGGCACCACGAGCAGCCCGGCCCGTTCGGCCTGCTCCAGCAGCGCCTGGCTGCCGGGCCGACCGGTGACCGCGTCGCACAGTTCCCCCGACAGCCGCTCCAGCATCGAGGTCTCAGCCAAGAACTCACGCATCCGGCCAGGCTGCCGCTCGAGCACCTCCTCGGCCAGGTAGTCCAGGACGTAGCGGTGGCTGCCGGCGAACGCGGCCGTGAAGCCGACGGTATCCTCCCGCCCGCGCAGCGACAAGGCCGCCAGCTGAAGTCCGGCGGCCCACCCTTCGGTCCGCGCGGCCAGCGCCGCCACCGCGGTTTCCGGCAGAGCCCCGCCCGAGACGGCCGCCCCTTGCAGCAACAGCGCCGCCGCCTCCTCCGCGGTGAACCGCAGCTCCGCGGCGCGCAACTCGGCCAGCTGCCCGCGGCCCCGCAGCCGCGCCAGCGGCGGGTCGCTGCGGCTGGCCAGCACCAGGTGCAGCCCCGGCGGCCGATGCTCGATCAAGAACCCCAGCGAGGTGTGCACCGCCTCGGAGTCGATCAGGTGGTAGTCATCGAGCACCAACAGCGCCTGGTCCGCATCCGGCCCGGCGGCCAGCTCGTTGATCAGCGCGGTCACCAGATTCTCATACGAGGTAGGCGCGGGCGGGCCGAGCAGCGGCCCCACTCGTTCGGCGAGCCCCGGCGGCACCCGGTCCAGCGCGGCCACGTCATGCCGCCAGGATCGCGCCGGATCGTTATCGCCGGCGTCGAGCGACAGCCATGCCACCGGCTGCTGGCCGCGCCGCGCCCAGTCAGCCAGCAGGACCGTCTTGCCGTACCCGGCCGGGGC
>Ga0335083_10011905_pt1 | contig 10428 bp, 8 predicted proteins | sample Lox_Sample_42_FD_206716 | JGI IMG/M metagenome (GOLD analysis project Ga0335083, IMG submission 206716) | Soil microbial communities from Loxahatchee National Wildlife Refuge, Florida, United States - Lox_Sample_4.2 | ecosystem: Environmental > Terrestrial > Soil > Wetlands | place: USA: Florida... | reverse complement strand
ACAGAACCGGATTGTTGGCTACCGGGAGCAGTTGCTTGGCCGAGGTGTGCGTAATCGGTCTGAGCCGTGTCCCCGCACCCCCCGACAGGACCAGGGCTTTCATGCAGCGAACTTAGCCTTTCCACGGATTGGGCGGTACCGAAACGCCCAATGCGCCCAACCCGGGACACCGGGTATTCATCCTGCGCCGTCACCGCCCGCCGGCCGGGTGCTCGGTGTGGAACTCGTTCTGCGCCGCGGCCAGCCCGTCGCGCAGCAACGCCGCGGTCGCGTCCGCGGCCCGGTCCACCAGGAACGGCAGTTCCTCCCGCTCGGCCGCGCTGAAGTCACGCAGCACGTAGGCGGCCGGGTCCATCCGGCCGGGCGGCCGGCCGATGCCGAACCGCACCCGGTAGTAGTCCCGGGTGCCCAGCGCGGCGGTGATCGAGCGGAGCCCGTTGTGCCCGTTGTCCCCGCCACCGAACTTGAGCCGGATGGTGCGCAGCGGCAGGTCCAGCTCGTCGTGGATGACCACGATCCGGTCCGGTGGCAGGTGGTAGAAACCGCGCAGCCCGGCCACCGGGCCGCCGGACTCGTTCATGAAGCTGAGCGGCTTCAGCACCGTCACCGGCGTGCCCTCGAGCCGGCCCTCGGCCACGCTGGTACGGAACTTGCCCGGCTTGAACCGGCCGCCGATCCGCCCGGCCAGCTCGTCCGCCACCAGGTACCCGGCGTTGTGCCGGTTACCGGCGTAGCCGGCCCCGGGGTTGCCGAGGCCGACGATCAGCCAGCGGTCATCCGGCATCGTTCGCGCCTCATCTGCCGCAGCCGTCCGCTTCCGCCACAGCCCGGACCACCACGCCGCAGTCCACGTTGACCCGGGCGGCCGGTCAGCCAGGCTACTCGCCGCCCTCCGCAGCCGAGCCTTCCGGCGCGGCCTCGCCCTCGGGCACCGGGGCAGGCTCGGCCGGGGCGGCCGCCTCGGCCTCGGGCCCGCCGATCTCCGCCTCGATCTGCTCCGCGGTGGGCGCCGCGATCACGTGCAGCACCAGGGTGTCCGGGTCCATGGCCAGGGACGAGCCCGCGGGCAGCTTCAGGTCCCCGGCGTGCACCGAGGCGCCGATCTGCATGTCCTCCACGTCGACCTCGAGGGCCCCAGGGATGTTGGTCGCCTCGGCCTCGATGGACACCTGGACCAGCTGCTGGTCGAGCAGGCCGCCGGAGAACACTTCGCCGGTGACCTCGACCGGGACCTCGACCGTGACCTTCTCGCCCCGGCGGACCATGATGAAGTCGACGTGCTCGACGAAGCCCTTGATCGGGTCGCGCTGGATGGCCTTGGGCAGCACCAGCTGGTTGCCGCCGGGCAGCCCGTCCAGCCGGATCAGCACGTTGGCCGTCTTCAGCGCCATCATGATGTCGTGCCCCGGCAGCGTGATGTGCCGGGTGTCGGTGCCGTGCCCGTACAGCACGGCCGGCACGCGGCCGGCCTGCCGCTCACGCCGGGCCGGGCCCTTGCCGAATTCGGTGCGCGGCTCAGCCGCGATGCGGACCTCGGGCACGGTACTTGCTCCTTCTGATGTGCGGTCGAGCGGTAACCAGACGTCGCCGCCGCAGGATGCCGAATGCCCAGCAAGTCTAGCCGACACTGCAGACCACCCCGGCTGAACCGGTGGCAGGCTGGTCGGTTCGGGCCTAGCTCAGCCCAATTCCGCCAGTTGCACCTCGGTCCCCGCTGCCAAGGCTTCCTCGCCCAGCGCCCGGAACCCGGTAGCGGCCTGGTGCAGGCAGTGCCGAGCCTGGTCACGATCGCCCATCATGAGCTGGGCCTGGCCGAGAGCCTGCCAGGTCCGGGCTTCCTCAAATGGATCGTCGCAGGCTTGGCGGACTTCCACCGACCGCTCCAGCGGAGGGATCGACTCGGCTTCGCGGCCTAGCCCCAGATAGGCGTGACCCAGGTTGTACAGCGCGTACCCTGCACCGCGGGCGTCCTCGATCTGATCGAAGATCTCGCTCGCTTGCCGTAGGCAGACCACGGCTTCGCTGTACCGTCCGAGCATGAGGTACGCCTCACCCAGGTTGTTCTGCACGATGCCCTCGACATAAGGGCTGACCACCTGGCGGTTGATGTCGACGACCTGATGCAGCAGGCCGATCGCTTCTTCGGGGCGGCTCAGGTGCACGAAGCTGTCAGCCATCGTGGTCGTCGCCTGAATCTGCCCGGGCGCATCGCCGATCTCACGCCGGATGGCTAGTGCCTGCTCGAAATAGCCAACCGCCTCCGAATGCATACCCTGCCGGGCTAACGCGGTTCCCATGTTATTGAGTACCAGCGCCTCGGCTCGCTGATCGTTAAGCAGACGCGCGGAGGACCTGGCCACCTGGAGAGATGCCATCCAGTCGGCCAGGTACCTGCGCCGGTTGAAGAAGATGGAGCAACCGACCGCGAGGCGCCAGGCCAGCTCGTGCAATCCGTAATTGGCTGCCTGGCGAACACTAGCCACCAGGTTCGCCCGCTCGGTCTCACACCAGTTCATCGCTATGGTGGCCGTGCCGAATGCTAGCGGCGTGCAGTCAGCGCTGGCCGACGGCATGGGGATCTTGTACCGGTACGGGGACACGAGTTCAGCGGTCGCTTCGGCATTGCACAGGTACCAAGTCAGCACCCGGCCCATGGCCTCCTGCCGGGCCTCGTGGCCGACTTCGGTGATCACTTTATCGGCGGCATGAACCCGCAACAGGTCATGGAACTGGTAGCGATCCGGAGCGAGCGACTGGAGGAGTTGGGCGTCGACGAGCACCTCGAGGGCGTCAGCGACCGATTCCCGGCTCTCGCCAAGCAAGGCAGCGGCAGCATCCAAACTGATCGCCGGTCCCGACCACAGGCCGAGCATGCAGAAAGCATGCGCGGGGTGAACCTGGTCAGCACGGTCGGGAGCGGGCAGTGCTGACACGCCGACCTCGAAGCTGGCCCGGACGGCCAAGCTGCCTGCGGTCAGCTGATCGAGGCGGCGCCGTTCGCTGGTCAGCCGGTCCGCCATCGTACGTACTGTCCAGCCAGTGCGCGAGGCCAGCCGGGCTCCGGCGATCCGGATAGCCAGCGGCAGCCCGGCACATGCCCGCAGCACATCCTCGACGGCATCTCGCTCCGCGCTTGCGCGCCGCGCGCCGACGATGCTCACAAACAACTGGTGGGCCTCGGCCGCCGCAAATACGTCGAGGTTCACGACATTGGTCCCGGCCAGGTCGGACATCCAACTCCGGCTGGTCACCAGGACCACGCATGAGGCCGACCCGGGCAGCAGCGGCTGGACCTGCGCAGCGTCCCGCGCATTGTCCAGAACGATGAGGACCCGTCGCCCGGTCAGCTGACTGCGGTACTGGGTGGCCCGCTCTTCCGCACCGTCCGGGATGCCATCCGGAGGACAGCCCAGGTCACGCAGGAACCGGGCCAGGATCTCCGCAGGTTGGGCTGGATGCTGGCCTGAGCCGCCTAGCTCCGCGAAGAGCTGGCCGCCGGGAAACTCGGCTTGCACCAGATGCGCGACATGCACGGCTAGCGTTGTCTTCCCCGTCCCCCCTGCCCCGGTCACCACCGTCACCGTCACCGCGCCCGGGTGCCTGGCCCGCATCCCGGCGGTCAGGATCTGCTGCAGCGTGACCCTCTGCTCGGCGCGGCCAGTGAAATCGGCTATATCCGCGGGAAGCTGGGCCGGGGCTGAACGGCCGGCCGGACCGCTGGACAGCCGGGGCTGGGCGGCCTGCCCGTTGGCGGGCCAGGCGAACCCGTCCATCTCCGCGGCGCCGACCGCTAGCTGCTGGCGCAACAGGTCCAGCACCTGGCCATACTCCGATTCGGACAGCTCGAGAGCTTCCGCCAGTATCTGGATGGATTTGCGTCGCGGGCGCCCGGTCCGGCCTCGCTCAAGATCACCAATGGCCCGGATGCTCAGGCCGGTCCGCTCCGACAGCTCCTCCTGGGTAAGCCCGGCCATCCGACGGGCCTGCCGTAAGATGCCGCCAATCGTCTCTTCGGCCGAAGCCCCAGTTCTCATGCCACAACGATACATTCTGGTATCTATCGGCCACCGGGGGAGATCGCCAGCCTGGTACCGGGAACCTCGGCGCATCGCTTAGGCCAGCGTGCTGCCCCAGAAGAGGGTAGCGATGCCGCCGACAGCAGCCTGCGTTCTGCCACTGGGGCAGCACTTGCCGCAGGCCGGGCCGGGCGCAGGCAGTTTCTGCGCACCTGGCGGTACCAAAACTTCCGGTAATTTCGCCGCCAGAAGCGCCTTGCCCTAGTGCGTCGCTGGTCCCACGATGGCGAAAGCTGAAGACCAGGCTGCAGCCCCGCTCACAGCAGACTGAGAGAGCCGCCCGCAATGAGATTTGAGGTTCTTGGGCCACTGCAAGTGGCCAGCGACGCATGGACGGCCGTCCCCATCACCCGACGTCGCCTGCGGGAGCTCATGTCGGTACTGCTTTTAAATGCCAATCAGCCAGTTCCTGCTCGCACACTCTCAGAAATGCTGCACGATGGCGAGGTACCCTGGTCTAATGCCACGCTGCGCGGTCACGTCCTCCAGCTGAGAATGACACTCCGGCCCGCTGATCGAATCCATACCATCTCGGGCTCGTACAAATTCGAGGTACACCCCGGCGAGCTAGACAGGGAAGAATTTCGGGACTTGTACTCTAAGGGGCGCAACTGCCTCCGTGCCGGCACATATGAGAAGGCGGAAGAGTATCTTGCTGCGGCATGCCATCTCTGGCGAGAGCCACCGCTCGCGGACATTCCTGCCACCGAAGCGATGAAGTCAACGGTGGATCAGTTGATCGACCAGCGCAGCATTGCCGAAGAAATGTTAGTTGATTCACGGCTCGCGTCGGGCCAGCACAGGGAGCTGCTTGCTGAGTTGAGTACGCGCTCGCGAGCCAATCCAACGAACGAGAAGGTCTGGCGCCAGCTCATTTTGGCGCTGTACCGAAGCGAACGGAAGGCCGAAATCTTCGAGGTTTATGCGCAGCTACGCAAGGCGCTCGCCGAGGAGTACGGCGTCGACCCAGGCAGGCGCCTCCAGGAATTGTACGAGCAGGTCCTGCACGAGGATCCGGCACTCGAATACCGCCCCCAGCTTCGGGCATTGCCGCACCGATCCCGCACGGACCGGTGCCCTCAATCGGCCCGATGGCACCCAGTGAATGGCATTCCTGTCCGTCGATCAATGGCCCGGGGTCGAGTCCAGGGGTCGACGACCTCGGCCAAGCGGTCCGAACAGTGATTTCCAGGCGGGCCACCCGAAGAGCTTGGCTGGGACGCGATTTCCCCGCTAGCGCCATCGGCGTAGGATTGGTGGCGAGTGGTGGTCGGGGGGCCAGCACATGGAAAAGTAAGTGGTCAGGAGGGAGCATGGCAGGCGGCACGTCAGCCGATGACGGTGTAGCTGGGCCTGACACCGTATTTGTCCTCCCCCGAGGTTACCGGTTCCCCCTGCTCCGTCGCGGCGCAGTTGCGCTCGTCTTCACGGGCGCGGCGGCGGCGCTCGCCAGTTCGGGTTTCCTGCCCCTGCTCACCTGGGCGGTCGCTGCCGTCTTCGGCGCGGGCACGCTGTGTCAGGGAATTCTGTACGTATGGCAGGGCCGCTTCAGGACCCGGCTGTCTGCCCGCGGGATCGAGGCTCGGGGGTATTTTGATCATTTCATTCCCTGGTCTGACGTGATCAGGATCGACGCGGGCCAGGTTTCGGCGGCCGACTCGGCGGCCGCGCCAATCACCGGGGCACCCTGGGATTCACCGGCAGCCCAGCCATTGTCCCGGGTGGTCCGCAGGTCGGAAGGCGGGTACCGGGCGCGACTGGCCGCGGTACGGGTGACCGAGCGCGGTGGCCGTAGCCTGCTGCTGCGCGTCCCCGTGGTCACGTCGTGGCAGGACGATCCGCAGTTCCAGGACAAGACACGGCTTATCGAGCAGTGGTGGCAAAGGTACAGCCAGGGATCAGCAGCGCAGTCGCACTGATGTGCCTGGCCGAAGATGCGGACCGGATATGGATGCTCGATCGTTTACGTGCGGGCTTGCAGTGGCACGCAGGTTGAAGTGGTGCACCGCTGGGCTGCTGGCTGGCGTGCTCGGGCTCGCGTGCAGTGCGTGCAGTGATGGGTCGGCGGGCGCGCCGCAGGTGCGTCTGGACGCGGGCCCGGGTAGCGCCGTTTTCGATACCCCGGTGCATATCGCGGTGCGGGGGCTGCCGTCTGGCCTGGTCACGGTGCGGGCCCTAACGCATGACTCTCAGGGCAGGCTGTGGCGTTCAGCGGCGGTGTTCCGGGTGGGCCGGGCTGGGACGCTGAACCTGGCCCGTGCGGTGCCGGTGTCGGGTAGCTATCACGTGGCTGATGCGGCGGGACTGCTGTGGTCATTGCGCCCCGCCTTCACCCACACCCCGGCGACCCAGTTCTTTATGGGCGCCACGGGCTTCACCGTCCGACTGCAGGTGCTGGCCGGAGGGCGCGTCCTGGCGGCGGGTACGCTCGTCCGCCGGTTCTCGCTCGCGTCCCGGCCCACCGTCCAGACGGTGCGCCGTGACGGCTTCGCGAGCACCTTGTTCCTGCCGGGCCGGGCCCGGCCGGGCGCCCCCGCCGTGGTCGTCATCAGCGGCTCCAGCGGCGGCGAAGACACCTTCACCGCGGAGGCGCTGGCTATGGACGGCTATCCCGCGCTGGCGCTGGGCTACTTCAAAGAGCCCGGGCTGCCGGGCTGCCTGTGCGCGATCCGGCTGGAGTACTTCGCCCGCGCGGTCGGCTGGCTGCGCGCCCAGCCGACCACCCGGGACCGTCCCCTCGTCTTGTTCGGCGCATCCCGCGGCGCTGAAGGCGCACTGCTCGTCGCCTCTTACGAGCCGCATCTGGTCAACGCCGTCGTCGCCAGTTCGCCCAGCTACCTGATCAACAGCTCCTACGGTGGGCGCCCCGGCCCGGCCTGGACCTTCCACGGCAAGCCCTTGCCCGTCCAGACCGACATCCCGGTAAGCCACATCCGGGTGCCAGTCCTTCTCGCCGACGGTGGGCAGGACTCAATCTGGGACTCCGCCGGATCAGCCACCGCCATCGTCGATGAACTCAAAGGCGCCAGCGACCCTGCGCCCTACGTCAACCTCTACTATCCCCGCGCCGGGCACGCATTCCTGGGCGAGCCACCCTACGTCCCCTACGCGTGGTATGGCGCCAACGGACCTGACGGCGGTACCCAGCAAGCTAACGCTCTAGCCGACGAACAATCCTGGGTCAAAATGATCAACTTCCTCAACAACCCATGGAAACGCGTGGACTCAGTGCAGAAAGGCTAGTTTTGATCAAACGGCAGCTGACCACCGATGTATGTATCATCGGCTGCGGTCCCGCAGGCATAACAATTGCGAACGAGCTGATTAAATCAGGAATCCGCACTCTGATTATAGAGAGTGGCGGGATGTCAGCAGACTCATTTGCTCAAGGACTCCTGAAGGGTAGCGCTTCGGGCCCAGTAATCAAAGGCTACCCGAATTACCTCAGCATATCGCGCGTGGCCGGAGTTCTCGGCTCGGCTTCTCAATGGGGCGGCTACTGCACGCCGTTGACGCCCATTGACTTTCAGCGGCGTGACTGGGTTCCACGCAGCGGATGGCCGTTCAGCGCCCGCACTCTTGCCCCCTTTGCCGCTCGCGCTGCCAGCACTCTCGGTATCTCATCTTTCGAATCTGCCCATGACATGCTCCCGGCCAGCTCACGCGATGCCATCGGCAAACTGGCCTCACATCCGTACTTTTACCCGCAAAAGCTGCACGGGCTTCGGGACCATCTGCTCGCGCTGGCCGGACATCCGTGCTTCCATCTGGAGTTAGGCACAACGGCGGTTGACATCGGGGTCAGAGATGATCAGGTCCAGTGGCTGCGCGCGGTGAGCCCCGATGACCGGGAATGCTACGTCGAAGCCAAGGCCTTCGTTCTGGCCGCTGGCGGCATTGAGAACGCGCGTATTCTGCTCCTCAATTCGGCGGCAATCCCCGCCAACGAAGATGTCCTTGGCCGGTATTTCCAGGAGCACTTCCACGTGCTGGCCGGCAAGGCGCGAATTCCGAACGCGCGCAAGTGGCGTGAGTATCTCCGCATCGCGCCTGCCCCATTGCTCGGACACAGAATGCTGCGAACCCTAATTCTCCGCGAGGAAGTCCAGCGCTGCCAGCGACTGCTAAACGCCAGCATTGAGATCAGCGCGAAGACACTCGACCCCCGCGATATTCAGGCAGCGATCGACTCGGACAGCTCTATCGAATGTGACATTTTCGTCAGGGCCGAGAATGCTCCCAACCCGGAAAGCAAAGTGACCCTGGGCGAGGACCTGGATCCACTCGGGCGCCGCCGGGCGGAGCTTCGCTGGCAGACAACCGCCCAGGACTGGGACAGCCTCGTCACTTCCGTTCTGGCCGTCGTTGCGGAGATCGAACGGGAGTGGTGTATCGAAACGGCAGTCATGATTGACCGGGACTGGCCCTGGCCCTGGGCACCACTTCCGCCCCAGGCGAGATCATGGTGGTCGACCTGGGGAAATCACCACATGGGAACGACCCGGATGGCCGTTGATCCGCGGCGGGGAGTCGTGGACAGCAATTGCCGATTGCACGGCATGTCTAACGTTTTTGTGGCCGGCTCCTCCGTGTTTCCCACCAGCGGTTTTGCGAATCCCACATTCACCATCATCGCATTGTCCATCCGGCTGGCCGACCATATAGCATCGATCCTGCATGGCGGGCATGCGCCGAGTGAAGCCGGTGAGCGCAGCCGGTAAGGCCGTAGTCAGCCGGCCAGCCTGTCCACCAGTGCGAGTATGGGCGCGGCACCGTCTTCGTCGCGCACCCGGCGGGCCAGTTCGGCTGCTCGCTCGCGATACGCCGTCCCGCTGAGACAGGCGCTGAGTGCGGCGCCAAGGGCCTCCGCCGTGAGGTGCCGCAACGGTATCGCCGCTGGGGCTACGCCGAGCCGGCGCAGCCGATCCGCCCAGAACGGCTGATCAAAGGCGACTGGCACGGGGACAGCAGGCACCCCAGCACGGACTCCTGCGGCTGATGTGCCTGCCCCTGCGTGATGGACCACAGCCGCGGTTCGCGGGAACAGCCAGTCATGCGGCAGGTCGCCTACGGTGAAGATGTCATCCCCAGCTGGCTTCAGGCCCACGAAACCGGCCTGTACGACAGCGCGGACTCCAGCCTGGTGCACTGCCGCCGCGACGAGGTCGCCAAGCCACTCGGCCCGTCCCGGGTGCATGCTGCTGCCAAACCCAATGAACACCGGGGGCGGGCCAGCCTGCAGGAAGTCGATCAACTCGCCGGGCGGGTGCCAGCAGCGGGGCCGGGCAGGCCACCAGTAGCCGGTGACTTCCACTCCGGGCGGCCAGTCCGTCGGGCGGGGTACTACGCTCGCGCTGTAGCCGTGGCAGATCGGCCAGTCGAAGGCCCATGGGTGAGAGCCCGGGGCTCCACGCAGGCCGAGTCGTGCCCGCAACCGTGGGAGTGCGTGTGCATACAGCTGGCCAGTCCTGGTGAGGAATGTCTGGCCGGCGGTTAAATTCCAGTGGCCCCCGCCGTCACTGATGTCAGGTGAACCGGGCAGCGGGAAGTCCGCTGTAGCCACGGCGGGCGCAAGGTAAGTACCGACCGCCGGAATTCCGAATGCCTCAGCAGCAAGACGGCTGAGCGGGGCCGCCCCGAAGGACGTGAGCAGCAAATCGGTACCACGGCCCGCCGCCGCGACAACCCCCATCCCCAGCTGTTCTACAAACGCGTCGCTTATCTCCCGGATCTCGCCGGCGGATCGTGCTTTCGCTCGCAACCGGACCAAGCGGACCGGATCACCCGGCAACAGCCTGGTGGCTAAGCCGCATCCGCGGACGAGTTCCACGAACCGTCCCTGAACTGCCATTGCGACCTGGTGCCCAGCGATCTGCAGGCGTTGCGCCAGCCCAGTGAACGGGGCAACATCACCCCGGGAGCCAACTGTCACGATTAGAATCTGCAGTTTGGAATCACCCTCGTCGCGGCCATTCAAATCGTATCGTCAGCAGCAAGTCTGGCTGCTCCGCCCGGATTGTCAAGACGCCGGGCTGGATGCGACGACGAGCAACCTAGTTATCAACGGTCAGGCAACGCATCGCCAACATCATTCAAACAAGCTCCAAACAATAAATTCACAAGTCGGCTGATATGGTGTCAGCCATTGACTGAAACGTTTCCTGACCGGGCACTCGCGCAACGGGACATAGACATGGCTTTTTCAGATCGCACTGAGTTGGCAGTTGTCGCGCATGGCGGGTAATGAGGACCCAGCCGCCGTCGCGCCAGAAACGTTCCGGCCGCTGCGACTGTGCCGCGGGCTAGCCGTCATTAAGGATGGCCCGGCGTTTATCATCGAGGGCGCGCCACG
>Ga0335083_10011904_pt1 | contig 10428 bp, 9 predicted proteins | sample Lox_Sample_42_FD_206716 | JGI IMG/M metagenome (GOLD analysis project Ga0335083, IMG submission 206716) | Soil microbial communities from Loxahatchee National Wildlife Refuge, Florida, United States - Lox_Sample_4.2 | ecosystem: Environmental > Terrestrial > Soil > Wetlands | place: USA: Florida... | reverse complement strand
AGTGCGGATCTCGTCTTGCGGCACGACGCGGCTCAGGAATTCGCCGACGAGGCCGGTGCGGTCGCGGACGGTCCCGGAGGTTTGCCAGTAGTGCAGGAAATCCTGTTCGCGCTCAGGGCTGATCTGCCAATGCACGAGAATGACGATCATGGTGTTCCCTTATGACGTATGGAACGGTGAGTTGCCCGGGCTGATACCGCCCTAGGCTGTGGTCGGATCAGTCAACCTGATCCGATCACAGCCTAGGGCATTGTTTCGAGAGCGTGATTTGCGCTTTCCAACAGGCAGCCTCAAGCGATCGCGTTCTAAGCCCCGACGCTTGTCGCCGCCTTCTCATGGCTGCGCAGATACTCGGTGACATCGGCCCGGCGCATGGGGCGGCCGAACAGGTAGCCTTGCCCTTCCTCGCACCCGGCCCGCCGCACCTGTTCCAGATCCCGGATGGTTTCGATTCCCTCCGCGATCGTGCACATGCCGAGCTTGGGAGCAAGATCGGCGATCGACTGGACGATGGCGAATGAGTCGGGATCATCGGCCATGCCCTGCACGAAGGAACGGTCCACCTTGATCTTGTCGAGCGGAAACCGCCGCAGATAGCTCAGGGAGGAGTATCCGATCCCGAAATCGTCGAGCGCGATGCGAATGCCGCGCCCGCGCAGTTCATGCAGGGTCGAGAGGACGCCTTCATTCTCCTGCAACATCACCGACTCGGTGATCTCCAGGTCCAGGCGCGACGAGGGCAGTTTCGCGGCATCCAGGGCGCCCTGGACGGCCTGGGTCAGGTTGCTGCCGTTGAATTGACGCGGCGAGAGATTCACGGAAACCCGGAGACCGTCCGGCCAGCTCGCGCAATCCGCGCAGGCCTGGCGCAGCGTCCATTCGCCCAGAGCGCCGATCAGGCCCATCTCCTCCGCCAGTCCGATGAACTGGTCCGGCGGTATCATGCCACGTTCGCGGTGACGCCAACGGATGAGCGCCTCGAATCCCACCGGGGCGGTGCTCTGCAGGGAGACGATCGGCTGGTAGAAGACCTCGAAATCCTGGTGCAGCAGCGCCTCGCGCAGCTCGAATCCGAGCAGGCGCCGCTCCTGCATGTCGGCCTCCATCTGGGCCTCGAAGAAGCAGTAGGTCGCGCGCCCACGCGCCTTCGCGCGATACAGCGCCATGTCCGCGCTTTTCATCAGCTGGTCGGCGCTGGCGCCATTTTCGGGCGCGATGGCGATGCCCACGCTGGCCATGATGGTCACCCGGTGGCCATCCAGATCGTAAGGCTTTTGCAGGACGGCCAGGATACGCTCCGCGCGCGTCGCCACGTCCGCGCGTTCCCGCACGCCGGTTTGCAGGATGGCGAATTCGTCGCCGCCCAGCCGGGCCACGATGTCCTGACGACAGACGCAGCCGCGCAGCCGATGTGCCACGATTTCCAGCAGTGCGTCGCCGGCCGGATGGCCCAGCGTGTCGTTGACGTCCTTGAAGAAGTCGAGGTCGAGCAGCAGGATCGCGACGCCCTCATTCTGCGACATGAAGCGCAGGGCATCGTCCATCCGTTCGCGGAGCAGCACGCGGTTCGGCAGGTTGGTCAGCGCATCATGATGCGCCATATGCCTGATTCGCTCCTCGACGCGGCGCCGGTCGGTGACGTCCTCGTAGGTTGCCACCCAGCCGCCATCCAGCATGGGGCGCTGCAGCACCGCGATCACGCGGCCGGCATCGCCCTCGCAGAAGAAATCGCCGGATTGCCGCAGGCTCGCGAGCGCCCGCTGCCGGGCGGCGACCGTGGTGAACAATGTCTGGTCGAGCGGAGAGTCCGGGCGGGCCGTGCGGATGATCTCGAGGACCGCGTCGCCGGGCCGGATCGATTCCGCGGTGAGGCCAAACAGCTCAGCGAATTGCCGATTGTAGACGGTCACACGTCCCTCGGCATCCGCCATGCAGAGACCCTGGGACATGTTGTTCAGCGCGGCGTCAAACCGCTCGTTCTGCACGCGCAGTTCCCGGTCGCGATCCTGCAGCGTCAGGTTCTGCGCCTGCAGTTCCGCGTTCGCTTCCCGCACCGCGCGGTTGGCGGCCACCAGCTCCAGCCCTGCCAGTTCGAGGTTGCTGGCCAGCGCGCGCAGCTTGCGCTCCGCCCGCCCAAGCAGCTCATTGTGGCGCAGGAGCAGAAGCACGAGGCCGACCGCGCAGAGGATCACGCCTCCCAGCATGCTGGAGAAGATCCAGTGGATGCGGCTCAGCTCACGCTGATCCTTGGCGACCTGGTCGGCGCCAAGGATGTTGGCGGCGGAGGCGAGCCGGGCCATCTTGCTGTTGAGCGGCGTGAGCAGATCAAGAATGTCGCGCACACGTCCCGGCTGGTCGATCTCGGGCGCCAGAACCTGAATCTTCTGGATAGCGTCAGCCAGTTCCGCGACCGCCAGCCGGAGGTCGGGTTCCCGCTCCACGACAGCGTTGACCTGGCCGTTGAGCAGCAGGCTGAGGCGACTGATAACGATTTGCAGCCGAAGCTGCACTTGATCCTTGGTGCTGCCGCCCTCGGGCACCGCATAGGCGGCGACCGTGGTTTCCAGGCGCAGAATCTCGGCCAGCGTCTGGCTGGCGTCCCATGTGACGTTGTACCGCGAAACCCGGCTCAGCGTGCGCTGGCGGTCGACGATGAGTACGCTGGTGAAAGCGGCGCCGAGCGCGAGCGCGACGATCGCGGCGAGCAGGATAGGCTTGACCGCGCCGGCCGGAAACGTCCGTTCTTCGCCGTCAGATCGCTTCCAGAATGCGGCACGCAAGGTGGCCAGCCTTACTTAACTTGGATGTCGTACACCTGCCACACCGAGCGCATATAGAAGCGGTCCTGTTGCAGGAAGGGATTCGAGTCGAAAGGATAGATGATGAAGAGCGGCCCTTTGTCGCTGACCGGCAGATACTCGCCGTTACGCTTGAGGGCGAGAATAGTGCCGTATTGGGTGAAGTCCGAAATCGGCAACTCGCTGCTGTAGTCGTTGAGCGCGGTGGCGATGATGCGGTCGCCGGAAGCGCCGACATAACGCATCAGCTTGGCGAGGCTGATGCCCTCGAAGCTGCATGCTTCCTTATACCACGGCGTCTTGGAGGTGACTGTCTCCATGCCCAGGCTTTCGAGCATGGCGCGATCGAATACGGCGCGTCCATGGTCGTTGGTGTTGGCGATCTTCCCGGAGATCGTGAGGATCGTGGCGCCGGTAGGAGCCGGAAGGGTCGCCGCCCGGGCCTTGCCAGCCAACGCGACAGCTGACGAGCCGGCGCATAGCAGCAATGGCAGCAGCGAAAAGGAGCGTCGGGTCAGCGCGTTTGACATGAGGTATACCGTCGCATGAATGACTCTTCTGGACAAGCGCATATCTACTTTGGGTGGCATTTGTCCTGAAACGTGCAATTGTAACTTGACCGAACCGGGAGGTCAACGCTAACGATCCGTTGGTTGTTGACGCCCGTTCAGCAAGCTGTCTTGGTGTAGTGGCGCCCGGTCTGGCTTGATCTGCTTGTGCTTTAACTTTGCAGGCACATGTCGGGCGCCCCAGTTCGGATGACATTTTGTTAGAAATGCAGGACAATCTCAGGTAGGCAATGGACGCAAACGTTCGCGTAATGAGGCGGCCGAAGCGCGGTAACGAGACCCTCTCGGCCCCCCTCGATGAGCGGGAGAAGGAGGCGATGATCGCCTCCGCGACCGCAAAGCTCGAAGAGCTGTTTGATGTCCTCTCGATCGACCATCGGAACGATCATAATACTTGCGGCACGCCCCATCGCGTCGCGACCATGTATGTCGAGGAGCTGCTGGAGGGGCGCTTCGCTGCGCCGCCCCGGATCACCGAGTTCGAGAATATCCTCGGTTACGATGACCTGATCGTCACCGGGCCGATCGACCTCCGCTCGACCTGCGCGCATCACCTGATGCCGATCGTCGGTCAGGCCTATATCGGCATCGTCCCCTCGAAGGAGGGGCGGATCATCGGGCTGTCGAAATACGATCGGATTGTCTCGTATTTTGCCGCACGTCTCCAGATCCAGGAGGAACTGGTCAGGCAGATCGGTGATTATATTAACGATGTGACGCAGCCGATGGGCCTCGGGATCCGCATCAGCGCCGTGCATATGTGCAAGACCCATCGCGGCGTGCGGGCCAGCCACCGCAGCCGGATGGTCAGCACCGCCTATTATGGCACCATGCTGACCGACCCCAGCCTCAAGCAGCGTTTCATGCAGGAATGCATCGGACTGGAGCGGGGCATTGATCTCTAGCGGCGGCTTATCGGTCCGAACCGGGCAGGGAGAGACATACCAGATGCTGGCACAGGAGGAGCGCCCGGTCCGGCAAGGCCAGGCCGTGTTCCGCTCGACCAAGACCTACGATCACAACGAGGGTCTTTCGTGCTGTTTCCGGCAATGGCGAGCCACGCATTCCCATTGCCGGCTGCTGCATGGCTACGCGCTGGCGTTCAAGTTCGTCTTCGCCACGCACCACCTCGACCAGAATAATTGGTGCTTCGACTTCGGCGCCATGAAGCCGGTGCGCGCGTGGCTGCATGAGATGTTCGACCACACCACCATCATCGCCGAGGACGATCCGCAGCGCGAATTGTTCGAGCGGATGCAGGAGGCCGATCTCGTGCGGCTTCACATCCTGCCGGCGGCGGGGTGTGAGGCCACGGCCCGGTTCGTGTTCGATTACGTGCAGAATTTTGTGAACGAGCAGACGCACGGCCGCGTCTGGCTCGAATCCGTGGAGATCCGCGAACACGGCGGCAACTCGGCGATCTATTCGCCGGGCATCTGATACCGGCGGTCGAAAGCGATGATCCGTCCATCGCTTTCGGCCGGCCCCTGACGGGCCGGCTCCGCGCAGGGCCGCGCCATCACTGGACCCCGGCCGCCCGAGGGGGCGCCCGGACCGGCGCCGGCCGGGATCAGGCGCCGTCCGCCTGGCCGTCCCCCAGGCCGCGCGTCTTCTGCTTCTCTTCCTCCCGCAGCGCCCGCCGGAGCAGCTTGCCGATATTGGATTTCGGCAACTCCTCCGCGCGCAACTCGACGACATGCGGCACCTTGTAGCCGGTCAGGTTTTGCCGGGAATGGTCCAGGATGTCCTGCTCGGTCAGGGTGGGCTCACGCGGCACGACGATCACCTTGACCCGTTCGCCGGCGACCGGATCGGGCACGCCGAGCGCCGCCACTTCCCGCACGCCGGGATGCAGCATGATCACGTCCTCGATCTCGGTCGGATAGACGTTGAAACCGGAGACGAGGATCATGTCCTTGGCGCGGTCGATCAGGCGGAGGAAGCCGCGTTCGTCCATGACGCCGATATCGCCAGTGGCGAGCCATCCTTCTCTGTCGAGCACACGCGCTGTTTCGGCCGGCTGTTGCCAATATCCCTTCATCACCTGCGGGCCGCGGACGCAGACTTCCCCGCTCTCGCCGGGGCTGGCCCAGCTTCCGTCCACGCGGCGCAGGCGGACATCGGTGGAGGGCAGGGGCAGGCCGACGGAGCCGGTGAACGGCACACGCTCCGGATGCGCGATGTCGATCGGGTTCGTCGAAACCACAGGCGCGGTTTCGGTCAGGCCGTAACCCTCGGTGATCGGCCGTCCGGTGATCTGCCGCCAGCGCTCGGCGATGGCTTTCTGCGTCGCCATGCCGCCGGCGACGGTAAGCTTCAGGTGCGAGAAATCGAAGGCACGAAAAGCCTCGTTCTCCATGAAGCTGTTGAACAGCGTGTTCAGCCCGACGATGCTGGTGATCGGCTCGTCGCGGATGGTCTTCATCACGCGCGGCACGTCGCGCGGATTGGCGATGAGGATGCTGCGGCCGCCGATGCCGATGAAGACGAAGCAGTTCACCATCAGTGAAAAGATATGGTACAGCGGCAGCAAGGTCAGGTTGACCTCCTTGCCCCGCTCCAGTTGCTGCCCGATCCATGCCTGGGTCTGCAGCATGTTCGCCGCCATGTTTCGCTGCGTCAGCATGGCGCCCTTGGGAGTTCCCGTGGTGCCGCCGGTATATTGCAGGAAGGCGATATCGTCGGGCCCGACCTTGGCCGGGGTGAAGGGGCGCCTGCCGCCCGCGCGCAGGGCGCGGCGGAGGCGCTGCGCGCCCGGCAGCGAATAGGCTGGGACCAGCCTTGCCACGTGCCGGATCATCAGGTTCACCAGCACGCCCTTCGGCCCGAGCAGATCGCCCATCGCGGTTACCAGGATGCGCCGTATGCCTGTCCGCGGTAGCACCTTCTGCAAGGTGTGGGCGAAATTCTCCATGATGACGATGGTTTCGGCGTCGCTGTCCCGGATCTGATGCGCGAGTTCGCGCGCGGTATAGAGCGGGTTGACATTGACCACGATCGCGCCGGCCATCAGCGTGCCGAGCAGGCAGATGGGATATTGCAGGCAGTTCGGCATCATGAGCGCGACCCGGTCGCCCTTGCGGATTCCGGCGGCGTGCAGCCAGGCGCCGAAGGCACGCGCCAGCCGGCCGAACTCGGCATAGGTGATGCTGACGCCGACGCTGGTGAAGGCGGGGCGATCCGCGAACCGCTCCAGGGATTGCAGGAGGATCTGGTTGAGCGTGTCGGTCCGCGCGAGTTCGGCGTCGATGCTGGCCGGGATGCCCGGGGGGTATGCGTGCAGCCACACGCGATCACTGCTGCCGGCGGGCAGGTCCATGACGTTTTCCTCCGTTTGGCCGGAGCGCGAACGAGGTTTCTGGGCGTGCCGTTCCCGTTCCGGTATTTTTTTGTTTTGTCGTTCGTTTCCAGCCGGACAATCCGGCCGACACGGCGCGCGACACGCGCGCCATGATCGTGAGGCGGGCCGCCCGCCCGTAAGCGAGGCGTTCCCGCGCGCGTGCACGCCACCCGCCTGGAATGGTGGCGCAATTTCAGGGTTTCGGCCAGATGCTTGATGCCGCCGCCCCGGCCGGCCGGGGCGCGGGCGGCGGGGGCGCTCTACCCCGCGGCGGAGGCCGCGTGCCGCGCCAGCACGTCCTCGGCGCGGATCAGGTCCGGTTCGGTCGTGATCTTGAAGGCATCCTCGCTGCCCGGCACCATCCGCACCTGCATGCCGAACCATTCGGCGGCCAGCGAATCGTCGGTGAATTCCATCCCGCCCGCGTCCTGGCGGATGGCCCGGTGGGCGGCGAGGATCGGCTCGAAGCGGAATCCCTGCGGTGTCTGCGCCCGCCAGAGATTGGCCCGGTCCACCGTCGCGGTGATGACGCCGTTCTCGCACCGCTTCAGCGTGTCCGGCACGGGCAGGCCGGCTATCACCGCCGGCGCCGCGTCGAGGGCGGTGATCACCGCGTCGATGGTCCCGGCGGCCACGAAGGGGCGCACGGCGTCGTGGATCAGCACCTTCGTGGGCGAGCATTCTGCCGCCAGCCGTTCCAGCCCGCGCCACACCGATTCCTGCCGTGTTGCGCCGCCGAGCACGGGCGGCGGCAGGTCGAGCCCCTCGGCGGCGGCGGCGTAGAGCACGGCGTCATCGGCATGGATGACGGCCTGCACCCGGCTGATCGCGGGATGGCGGAGGAAGGCGAGCAGGGTGTGGCGCAGCACCGGCAGGCCGCCGAGCATGCGATACTGCTTCGGGATCGGGCCGCCGAGCCGGGTTCCGCGCCCGGCGCCGACGATCAGGGCTGCGGTCATCTCGGGGCCTCCTGCGGTTCGATGGCGCGGGCGGAGTTAGAGCAATATCGCCGCCAGGGGAACTGCCCGGCCGCATGGATCCCGGCCTGGCGTTGCCGGCTCGGCGTCAATCCCCGGTCGGCTTTCCCCGCATCTGTTTCACCCCGGCGCGGCGGGTCTTCTCGTCCAGCCGCCGCCGCTTCGCGCCCAGGGTCGGCTTCGTTGGCCGCCGGGGCGGCGGCGGCGGCGTCGCGGCTTCACGGATCAGTGTCAGCAGCCGTTCGAGCGCGTCTTCCCGGTTCCTCTGCTGGGTCCGGTGCCGCTGCGCGGTAATCACCAGCACACCGTCCTGCGTCACCCGCCGTCCGCCAAGACGCAGCAGCCGCTCCCGTACCGGCTCGGGCAGGGAGGGGCTGCGCGCGACGTCAAACCGCAACTGGACAGCCGTTTCGACCTTTTGGACGTTCTGCCCTCCGGCCCCGCTCGAGCGCAGGAAATCCTCGTGCAGTTCGGCCTCGTCGAGGCTGATTTTCGCGGTCACCGGTATCATGGGATCAGCCCGGGCATGGTGGCGTCCTGCCCGCCCTGCCTCGCGGGGCGTATAAAGCGGAACGCGGTCGCCCGCGCGTGCAGGGCAAGGCCGGAGGTGATCCGGATCGGCATGAGTCGGGTCCCGCGGGGTTGCTTCGGTCGCGCGTGCATGGGGCAGGACGCGGCGGACGGCAAGGGCCCGGCCGCGCGACCGCCCCGGCCCGGCGACCGCCCGCCGATCCGTCCGGGGGGAAAGCGCGGCGGGGTTTTCGCGCTCACACGCTGTTTGGTTGACCAATCGTTTGTTTGAATTCTAGCTTGGGCTCAAGCATCGCCGGGCCTGTCCGACCCGAGCAGATGCGTAGCCGGAACGTCGGGCCTCGGTGGAGGCCAAGGGTGCGCGCGCGCACACAAAAACAAAAAAGCGGGCGTGGCGCATGCCGCGCGCCCATGGGGAGGAACCATGTCTTTCACCGAGATCGACGGCCAGCGACCCTGTTTCGCGGAGGTGGTGGCATGACGGCCCCGCACGTGCGCTTCTATCCGCCGGGCGTACCGGCCGATTTCGTCCCACCCGCGACCACTGTGCCGGAGATCCTGGGGCGGTCCCGCGCGCGGTTCGCGGAGCGGCGCTTCCTCAGCTACAACGGCCAGGGGCTGACCTATGGTCAGTTCGGCGCGCTGGTCGATCGCGCCGCCGCTGGCCTGCGCGCGCTCGGTGTCGGGCCGGGCATCGTCGTCGGGCTGCATCTGCCCAACACGCCGCATTACCCGATCGCCTTTTTCGCCGTTCTCAAGGCGGGCGGCACGGTCGCCAATTTCAGCCCGCTCGACGCGAAGCTGGAACTACGGACCAAGATCGAGCGGTCGGAGCCCCGCTTCGTCATCAGCTTCGCCGGCCTGCACGAGAAATTGCCGCAGGAGGCAGGGGCGCCGCGGATCATCCTGTGCCAGCCGGATGATTTCGCGCCCGCCGTGGTGGCGCCGGCCGATGGCGCGGTCGATTTCCGCTGGCTGATCGGCAGCGACCATCCGGAGCCGGACTGGCCGGAGCGGCATCCGGACGATCTCGCCGTGCTGCAATTCACCGGCGGCACCACCGGTCTGCCGAAGGCGGCGATGCTGACGCATGGCAACGTCACCGCCGCGATGGCGATCTATAGCGCGTGGTTCACGGCTGGAACGGGCGACACGCCGGACCGCATGATCTGCGTCCTGCCGCTTTTCCACATCTATGGCCTGTCCACGATGCTGCTGTCCGCGATGTCGGCCGGCAGCGAACTGATCCTCAAGATGCGTTGGGATACCGAGGACATTCTGGAAACCATCGCGCGCGAGCGGCCGACCACGTTCATGGGCGTGCCGAGCATGTATGTCGCCCTCACCAGCCATCCGAAGCTCCGCGACTACGATCTTTCGTCGCTCCAGCGTTGCGTCTCGGGCGGCGCGCCGCTCGCGGTGGAGCTGCAGAAATCGTTCGGCGCGCAGACCGGGCAGAAGCTGCTGGAAGGCTGGGGCATGAGCGAGACCTGCTCCGCCGGCACGGGGACGCCGGAGACGATGCAGAAATCCGGCGCGGCCGGCATTCCGCTGCCCGGCGTCACCCTGGAGATCCGGGACCTCGCCACCGCGACGCAGCGCATGCCGCAGGGCGAGCCGGGCGAGGTCTGCATCAGCGGCCCCAACGTGTTCCGTGGCTATTACAAGGACGCGGCGGCGACGGCGGAGGCCTTTGTCGGTTCCTTCTTCCGCACCGGCGATATTGGCTACCTGGATGAGGACGGGTTTCTGCATCTGGTCGATCGCCGCAAGGACCTCATCATTTCCGGCGGCTACAACGTGTATCCGCGCATGGTCGAGGAAGCGATCTACGCCCATCCCAGCGTCGAGGAAGTCGCCGTGATCGGCATTCCGGACGCGTATCGGGGTGAAAGCGCCAAGGCTTTCATCAAGCTGAGGGAGGGAGCGTCGCCGTTCACCCTGGCCGAGTTGAAGACCTTTCTTGCTGACCGGGTGGGGCCGCAGGAAATGCCGACCGAGATCGAATTCCGGCCGGAGTTGCCGAAAACGGCGGTGGGCAAGCTGTCGAAGAAGGAGTTGCGGACGGAGACCGGCAAGTAGCAGGCTGGGGAAAAAGGGAAGTCCAGGGGCTCCGCCCCTGGACCCGGCTGGGACCTTGAGGCCCCAGCCCCCCGATACTGTTAAGTAATGGATTCCAAAGGCTACGCCTTTGGCGGGGTCCAGGGGCAGCG
>Ga0335083_10011903_pt1 | contig 10429 bp, 8 predicted proteins | sample Lox_Sample_42_FD_206716 | JGI IMG/M metagenome (GOLD analysis project Ga0335083, IMG submission 206716) | Soil microbial communities from Loxahatchee National Wildlife Refuge, Florida, United States - Lox_Sample_4.2 | ecosystem: Environmental > Terrestrial > Soil > Wetlands | place: USA: Florida... | reverse complement strand
TGCCGCCGAGCTCCATCGACACCGCTCGCGTCTTTTCCGCGGCCGCCTTCATGATCGCGGTGCCGGTGCGGGTCTCGCCCGTGAACGTGATCGCATTGACGTTCGGGTTGCGCGTCAGGAACTCGCCCGCCGAGTTGGGCCCGAAGCCGTGAACCACGTTGTACACGCCCTTCGGCACGCCGACCTTGTTCATGACCTCGCCCAGAAGCGCGGCGGTCGACGGCGTTTCCTCGGATGGCTTCACCACGACCGTGTTGCCGCACGCGAGCGCAGGGCCGACTTTCCACGTCATGAGGAGCAGCGGCAGGTTCCACGGCGCGATCACGGCGATCACGCCCTTCGGCACCCGGATTGCGTAATTGAGCGCGGCGCCGCCGTCGGGCGTGGTCATCTGGAACGTCTCGGTCGGCACGTTCTTCACGACGTCGGCGAAGATCTTGAAGTTCGCTGCGCCTCGCGGGATGTCGATGTGCTTGGCGAGGTTGTGCGGCTTGCCGGTGTCGGCGACTTCCGCGTCCAGAAAATCGTTGAAGCGGCGATTGATCTCGTCGGCCACCGCGTACAGGAGCTCGCTGCGCTTCGCGATGTCCATCGTCGCCCAAGGGCCCTCGAGTGCCGCGCGCGCCGCGTTCACGGCCGCGTCGACTTCCTCCTTGCCGGCCTCGGAGACCATGCTGACGAGGCTGCCGTCGACCGGCGAGCGGTTCTCGAAGAACTTGCCGGCCTTGGCGGCGACGTACTCGCCGTTGATGAAATTGAGGGTCTGCTTGGTTGCCATGCTCATCTCTCCGGGTGTAAGGGTCCCTTCGCCGCTCCGCGAGCGCGGGGGATCATCGGTTCGTTCGTGCGAAAGGGCCGCCGCGAGCGCAGGGGTTCATTTCTCGCCGGCCTTCGCGGCGGCTTCCTCGACTTCACGCTTCGCGATGTTGGCCAGGAGCTCGGCGCCGCGGTTGGCGGCCGACAAGCCGCGGAACAGGAACGCGAGGCTCACGACGGCCTGCATCTCTTCCCACGTGGCGCCCGCGCGGCGGGCGGCGATGCCGTGCAGCGGCGCGGCGTCGTTCATGTCCATGAGCAGCATCCCGAATAGAAGGAGCTGCGACGTCTTCACGTCGAAGCACTTGGGGTACATCGCGTGGGCGCGCATCTTCTCCTGCATGTCGAGCAGCACAGGATCGAGCGCTCCGGTGACGTTGATCCGCGCCTCGATGCGCGGCGGCAGGAACCCGATGAGCTCCTTGTAGATCTGGTAGCGCTGCTCGGCGGTCTGCACGGTGTCGGCATAGCTGCCGATGCTTTCACGGACGGCATCGACGCTGACGCGAGGAGGGATCATCGACATCTCCTTTGGGACGGTTGCGGAATGAAGCCTGCTTGGATGGTCGGCGCGGGCAATCGGACGGGTTTCGGCGGCGTCAGGTCGCGGCTCATAGGGACAAACCCCACCCCCTCGGCGCCGCGCTTCGACCGGCCGCCGCAACACCGACGGATCGCACTACGTCACACCGCGTTGCGGAGTGACGCCCGCCGATGCGAAAGCCCGTGGGAGGTGCGCAACGAAGCGCGGCAGAATCGTTGCAAGGTCCTGACTCTATCCTCCGTTCGCAAATCGCGCTGCAGCGGCGCGATGCCAATTCGTCATCGGGACGTCCGCGAAGCGAGCGTCCTCACCCCGGTTGTGTCTTTCGCTTCTTTGTGCCGCGAAGCTTCTTATATGCCGCGAATATTCAGAGCGCGCTCGCCACCTCGTCACCTGCCTAAAGTTAGGATACGCTCAACGTCGAAGCGCTGAAAAGGGGCAGGGAGCGCACATGATAATCACACTCCGAGCGGCACCTCGGCTTAAGGAGGCGGGGCGCCGGCCGACGCCCGGGAGGACGGCTAAGTCCAGACCGATTGTTTAGGGGCGCTTGCGGTCGGGGCGGCCGCACTGCTACCGTCACGCAACGCCGCACCCCCGGAATCCGCCACGCCCGTGCTCGCCAAGACACTCAAGCCCAGCGCCATCCTGAAGTACCTGGACCAGTTCGTGGTCGGCCAGGAGGATGCCAAGAAGATCATCGCGGTGGCCGTGTACGCGCACTACCGCAAGATCGAGCGCGCGACGGCCAGCGACGCGGGCCGCGTCAAGAGCAACGTGCTGCTCATCGGCTCGTCGGGCACCGGCAAGACGTTGACGTGCGAAACGCTGTCGCACCTGCTCGAGGTGCCGTTCGTAACCGCCGAGGCGACGTCGCTCGCCAATACGCGCTTCGTCAACGAGGAGATCGAGGCGATGCTCACGCGCCTCGTCGACAAGGCCGGCGGCGACGTCGGCAAGGCGGAGACGGGCATCGTCTTCATCGATGAGATCGACAAGCTCAAGTCCGCCGGCGGGCAGGCCCAGGGCAGCTCCGGCGAATCCGTCCAGCACTCGCTGCTCAAGATCATGGAGGGCGCGCAGGTCAAGCTCGCGAACGGCCGCTACATGGACACCTCGGACATCCTGTTCATCTGCGGCGGCGCCTTCGTCGGCCTCGACGAGATCATCGCGTCGCAGACGCACGGCTACGGCTTCATCGCGACGTCGAAGGGCGACAACCAGCGCATCCTCGACCGCCTCAACACGCGGGTGAAGCCGACCGACCTTTTCACCTACGGCCTCATTCCGGAGTTCACCGGTCGCCTCCCCATCATCGCGCGGTTCCACGACCTCGACCGGGCGATGATGGTGCGCATCATGACCGAGCCGCGCAACTCGATCTACAACCAGTTCCGCGAGATCTTCCGCGACGAGAGCGTGGACCTCGCCGTCGAGCCGCGCGTATTCGAGCAGATCGCCGAGCTCGCGATCGAGTACAAGACGGGCGCGCGCAGCCTGCGCGGCATCTTCGAGGAGCTCATCACTCCGATCCTGTACGAAGTGACCGATCGCCCGGACATCGCCGGGGTGCGGGTGACGTCGCTGTTCAACGAACCGACCTATGTCGTGCGGGCGCCGCAGGCAGCGCCGCGCGCGAGCTAGGCGCCTCCAGTCGCTGGCGTGAACAGGCCCTGACGTGGGCAGGGACGCCGCCGCGCTCGTCGTCCTGGGCGGCATCGCGCTCCTCGGCAACGGCCTCAAGGCGGTGGTCACGAGCACGGTGCTCGTGAGCGAGGCGCAGTTCGCGACGTTCCTCGGCATCGCCGTCGAGCGCGTGGCGCTGCTCATGGAGACGATCGTCGCGGGGATGGTCCTGGCGCTCGCGGTGTACCCGCTCCTGCTGCACCGATACACCGTGCGCCGGGTCGCGATGAGCGCCTGTGCGGTTGCCGCAGCCGCGTTCGCGGTGTTCGCGGGCATCACGCTCGCCGGCGCCGCCGCCTGGCAGCGCGAAATGGCGGCCTACGCCTGCCTTACGCTCGGCGCCGCGGCGCTCGTGTGCCTCGCGCCGTCGGCGCAGGCGCTCGTCGCGCGCTGGCCCGCGGCGGAGGGGCGCAAGGTGCTCACCACGATTTGGACCGGCGCCACGCCGGCGGGCTTCCTCGCCGCGCCGCAGCTCGCCAAGACCTTCCTCCCCACGCTTGGGCTGTCCGCGTACTTCGCCGCCTTCGCCACCCTGCCGCTGTTCCTGCTCGCGCTGTTGGCCGTCGTGGCCGCCGTGCTGCCCCCGGGGAGCGGCAGCGATCCGCGGTCGGCGTCGTTCCCGAAGCCGGTCATCGCGGCGTTCGTGGGGGCCGTGGCCGCGTTCGAGCTCTGGTCCACGCTCGGCTCGATCGCGGGCTACCTGGCCCCCGCCACGCTCGCCTCGCTGCCGCTCCTGGCGGCCGCGATCGTGTGTCTGCGGCGGCGGGCCGCGCCGCTGCCGCGCGAGACGGTGCTCATGCCGGCGACGTGGCCGCTGCTCGGCGCCCTGTTCGTGCTCCAGATGCCAACGACCGGGTTCTTCGAAGCCGCGTTTCTGTTCGATCGAGGCCTGTCCGAAGCGTTCGTCGCCGACCGCGCCACGCTCTTTGCCGCGGCGTCGGTCGCGGGCACGTTCGCCGCCGGGCTCGCGCTGCATCGGCACGCCGGCGGCACGCGCCTTCTCCTGACGACCTGGGCAAGCGTCGCGGCGGGGCTCGCCGCCTTCGCGGCCTACCCATGGATCGACGACCCTTCGTATTACCTCTGGACCGCCGCCGTGTCGGGCGCCGGCGTCGGCGCGCTCACGCTGGTGCTTTGCGTGGCGATCGTGAGCGACGCGCCGCGCGTGCCCATCGTCGCCGCACTGCCGTCGATGGCGATCATGATCGGCACCGAGTTCGGCCTCGAGATCCTGCAGCTCGTGTTCGCCGCCGCGCAGGGCGCGGGCCTGCCTACGGGCGCCGCGTTCCGCGTCCTGTTCGTGGCGCAGGGCGCGACCGTGCTGCTCATCCTGCCGCTGCTGCTGGCAAGCGCGCGCCCGAGCGCGCCGGCGTCGGCCGATCAGTAACCGCCCCCGTAGCCCGGCGGCATCGGGTCCATCGGCGGGTCCGGATCGGGCGCCGGGCTCGAGCTGGGCGGCGACGGGGTCGGCGGCACGCACATCACCACGAGATCGGGACCATCGCCCTCCGCGATCCAGTGCCGCTGCGACACCATGGCGTCGCGGATGTCGCGCTTGACCATGTAACGGTGGTTCGCGTCGGTGCGATTGTCGAATACGCGGTACACCGGAACGGTTCCGGCGGGGCAATTCCCGGCGTCGGGCAGGATGACGAAGAAGAACTGCGAATCCTCGTTGTCGAAGCTCGGGTGGGCCTGGCCGGTTGCCGTGCACTCCTGCACGCCGCGACCGTAGAAGTGGGAGTCGCCCAGCGGCGGAGGGATGTAGTAGCGGCACACCGGCGAGGTCTGCGCGCTCGAGGACATGGACACCTGGAACGATTCGCCGGTGCGCGCCCAGCCGACATGAACGCCGTTGTCGAGGTCGGAGATCTCCTGCGCGTGATGCGTGATGAAGTAATGGTCGAGCGACGCGTTGTAGAACTCGATCACCGTGGCCTGCGTCGGGCCGGGCACGACGCTCGCCGACTGGCCGGCGAAATTGGTCGCGACGTTCGGTATCACCGTGCCCGCCGAGTTGATCGCGCTCGCGCCGTCCGTGGGCAGCGGGCCGAACGAAACCTGGCTCACACCGGCGTAGTTGAGGCTGCCGCCGCCGATCGGAACGAAGTTCGCCGGCATGATGTAGTCGGGCGTGACGATGCCGAGGTTGGCGAAACCCTGTGTGGCGATCAGCAGCTGGTGATTCGCGGTATTGCTCGGCAGCCCGTTGGGGAAGATGAACGTCTGGCTGTTGGCCCCGGTCTGGGCCTTGAGCGACTGTCCGGCCAGCAGGTTCTCGTTGTTCTGGCCGCAGCACTCCTTCAGCACGACGAACTGCACGCTGCCGTCGGCATTGGTGTAGATCTGGTCGATGCGCCACAGGTGGAATGCCGCCTGGGCGGCGGACGCGCCCAGGAGCAGCGCGAGCGCTGCCAGGGCGCGGATTGCGATCTTCCTCATGGGGTCCTCCTGCCGAACGCGTGAAAGCCCGATGCGCGGGCCAACAGGGTCGGCAGCGCCGCTATTCCGCGTCCCCCACCACAATTGTCTTCGTGACAGCGCGCGTGGTTCCGCCCTACGATGGGCGCATGAATCGGCTATGGGTCATCGCAAGTGCGTGCGCGCTTTACGCGCTGTGGGGCGCGGCCGCCGCCGCGGTCGTCAACATCACCGAACCGTGGGTGCGTCCGGCGGCGGCCGGGGAAACTGCAGAAGCGTACCTGCGGATCCAAAGCTCCGAGGATGCGACTCTCGCGGACGCTCGCTGCCCGCGGGCACGCGCGACGGTGCTCGTCGCGGCATCGAAACGGACCCCGCCGCCCTTTTCGCTCGCGCTGCCCGCCAAGGAGACCGTGCGGCTCAAGGCGGGCGGCGTGCGCCTCGCGCTCGTGCAGCTCGCACACCCGCTCAAGGCGGGCGAGCGCGTGCCGATCACGCTCGTGCTGCGCTACGCCGACGGCCGCACGCAGGACATCGAGGTCGACGCCGAAGTGCGCCGCCGCTCGCCGTCGGCGGACCACGGCGTGCCGGATTAGCGCTTTCGCGACGCGGCGCCTGCCGCGCGGTACGCCGCGAGCGCGGCGAGCGCCAGGACGAGCAACGCGTACGGCGAGTACACGCGCGCCGGGTCCACGAGGAACAGCAGGGTGAGCGCGAACGGCGCCGCGGCCCTGAGCACGAACTGCGGGAGCGCGAGGCGCCCGAGCAGCGCGCCGTAGTCGCGGTGGCCGAAGAGCTCCGCCGGCACGGTTCCGCGGACGATGGTCATGATGCCGTTCGCCCAGCCGTACGGAATGGCGAACGCGAGCGCGACGATCCAGACGCCGTGCACCTGCGTGAGTATCGCAAGCGCTGCGATCATGAGCGCAAACGCGAAGAATCCGACCGCGAGCGCGCGCACACGGCGGTTGAAGGCGAACTCCATGATACGGCCGGCGACCTGCATCGGCCCGATGAGCGAGCCGATGAGCACGGCATCGCGCGCCGTCAATCCCGTCGCGGTGAGAAGCTCGATGAGATGCGCCGCGACCGCGGAGGCGATGAACGCCGCGAGAGCAAGCGCGGAGGCGAGCCACACGAACACGGCGCCGCCGCGGGCCGCAGCGGGCGCGGGCGCGGCAACCGCGGCGGGCGCGGCCGCGGGCCGCCCCTTCGGCACGCTCGCGAGGTGAATGGGCAGGCACAGCAGGAGGTTGAGGCCGGCGTAGACGGCGAACGTCGCGCGCCATCCCATCGTGTCGAGAAGGTATTGCGATAGGGGCCAGAAGACGGTGCTCGCGAACCCGCCGAATAGCGTGAGCGCGGTGACCGCGCGACGATAGGCGGCGCCCGCGACCTGGTGCAGCGTTGCGAACGCGGGGTCGTAGAGACACGCTGCCATCGCCACGCCTGCCAGCAGCCATCCGGCGAGCACCGTGGCCGGCCCCTGCGCCATGGCGAGCGTCGCGCAGGCCAGCGCGCCGGCGAGCGAGCCCGCCGCGAGCACGCGGCGCCCGCCGCGGGCGTCGATCTCGCGGCCGAGGTAGGGCGACACGATCCCCGAGACGAACAGCCCTGCGGTGAAGCTGCCGAAGAGCCAGAGCTCGCCGACGCCGGTGCCGGCGCGCATCGCGGCGCCGAGCACGGCGATCGTGTAGAACAGCGTCCCCCACGACACGATCTGCGCAACACCCAGCGCGCACGTCCGCCGCCAGAGGAAGGCGACCGGCTCGCCTGCCGCGTGTGCGCCGCTCACGCCGCCGTCAGGAGATCCGCCAGTGCGAGCGCCACGACCTCCGTGGCCTTGTACAGATCCGCGAGCACGAGCTTCTCGTCGGCGCGGTGGCCGTTCGCCTCGACGAGCGTGCGCGGGCCCGCGCCGTACAGCACGGCAGGCACGCCCGCGCTCGTGTACAGCCGCGCGTCGGTGTAGATCGGCACGCCGTGCGTGCGCAAGGGCTCGCCGACGACCGCCTCGCCGTGGCGCTGCAGCGCGGACACGAGCTTCTCCTGCCCGGGGATGGGGACGAACGGCACCGCAAGCAGAATGCGCGTCACGTTCGCCGTCACGCCCGGCCACTTGGCGGCGTAGTCGCGGATCTGCCCCGTGAGCGTGGCCTCGACCTCGGCCGGGTTCTCCTCGGGGATGATGCGCCGGTCGATACGGAACACGACGTTGTCGGGCACCACGTTCGTATTGATGCCGCCCCTGATGAGGCCGATCACGAGCGTGGGCGATTCGATCCCGGGGACCTTCGAGCGCGTCGCCGCGTATGTCTTGCGCAGTGCGTAGAGGTCCGACAGCACGCCGACAGCGGCCTCGAGCGCATCCACACCCTTGGCCGGCTCCGCGGCGTGGCCCGACCTGCCGACGATCTCGACGGCGAGATGCAGGCAGCCGTTGTGCGCCGTCGTGATGCCGTAGCTGAAGCCGGCGGAGATCGCGTAGTCCGGCTTGCTCACGCCCTGTGCGAGAAGCCAGCCGGGGCCGATGGCGCCGCCGGCCTCCTCGTCGTACGTGAAGTGCAGCTCAACGGTGCCGGCGAAGCGGGCGCCCTTGGACGCGGCCGCCATCAGCGCACGCAGCGCGAACGCGTAGGTCGCGAAATCGGACTTGGAAACGGCCACACCGCGGCCGTACATCACACCGTCGCGCACTTCGGCGCCATAGGGATCGGCGGTCCAGTTGAGGCCCGGCGGCACGACGTCGCCGTGCGCGTTGAGCGCGATAACCGGGCCGTCGCCGAAGCGAACGCGCACGAGGAGGTTGGTGCAGCTCACCATGCCGTTCGCGGTGACCGCTTCCTGCGGCACGACGTGGCGCTCGACGGCGAGCCCCATGGCCTCGAGCAGGTGCGCCGCGCGCTCGGCATGCGGGGCGCAATCGCCCGGCGGATTGTCCGAGGGCACGCGCACGAGGTCGGCGAGGAACGCCTCCTGCGCTTTGCGGTGCGCGGCGAGAAACGCGTGGATGTCGTCGCCTGCGCTCATGGATGAAATCCGCAAATGAAGCGCAGGAACACGCGCAAGCCCGTCGCGACGTCGTCGAGCGTGACCGCTTCCGCCGGGTTGTGGCTCACGCCACCCTTGCAGCGCACGAAGAGCATGCCAATGGGCGCGATGTCGATGATCGCCATGCCGTCGTGGCCGGCGCCCGACGGCAGGTGATGCACAGCGGTGCCCTCGGCGGCGATGGCGGAGGCGATCTGCGCCTGCATGCCGGCCGCGCACGCCGCCGTCTTCGCCTCCCACAGCGGCGATATCGTCAGTGCGACGTTGCGCCGCACTGCGACCGCCGCGAGCTCGTCGCGCATCGCGTTTGCAGCGGCGTGGCGCCGCTCGTCCGTCGGTGCGCGCACGTCGATCGAGAATTTCACCTTGCCGGGAATCACGTTCATCGCGCCCGGTTGCGCCTCGATGCGGCCCACGGTGCCGACGACCTCCGGCATCGAGCGAGCGATGCGCTCTACCGCGAGCACGCACTCCGCGGCGGCAGCGAGCGCGTCCTGCCGAAGACCCATCGGGACGGTGCCCGCGTGACCGGCCATGCCAGCGAGCTCGACGCCAAAGCGGTTGCCGCCGTTGATCGCCGTCACGACGCCCACCGGAAGGCCCGCGGCCTCGAGCACCGGGCCCTGCTCGATGTGCAGCTCCGCGTACGCAAGCACGTCAGCGGGCTTGTGCGCCGCGTCGGCGTACCTGGATGGATCGAGTCCGAACGCGGCGAGCGCGTCGCGCAGCGTCGTGCCTTGCGCATCGGTCTTGTCGAGGATCGACGGATCGAACGTGCCTGCGACGGCGCGGCTGCCGAGGAGCGTGGAGCCGAATCGCACGCCCTCCTCGTCGCCGAAGCCGACGACCTCGATCGCGAACGGCAGGCGCGTGCTCGTTGCTTTCAGCGCAGCGACGCATTCGATACCACAGAGCACGCCGAGCATCCCGTCGTACCTGCCGGCATCGCGCACCGTGTCCAGATGCGATCCGAGCATGAGGCACGGCAGGCCGGGGCGATCGCCTTCGTAACGGCCCACGCAGTTGCCCATCGCGTCGAGCCACGCGCTCATCCCCGCCTCGCGCATCCATTCCAGCACGAGCGCATTGGCCTCGCGCTGCTGCGGCGAGAGGAACACGCGGGTGAGTCCGCCTTCCATCTCGGACAGGCGTCCGAGCGCATCGCAATGCGCCCACACGCGCTTCGCATCGAGCGCGGCGACGGCGGCGGCGGTGCGATCGTTCATGGGCGGCTGCATTCTACCGTGGCGCGTGTCGCGGGCAAATGTGAAATCCGTTTTCACAAACGCCCGTGCGGCGTAGAATCGCGCGCCATGGCAACACGTTCTGCGAGACGCGTTCGCGCCGCGGACAAGGGCGCGGGCCATACGCAGGCCCTGTCGCGCGGGCTCGCCGTGCTGGAGGCGCTCGCCGCCACGGATAGCGGGGCCACGCTCACCGCGCTGGCCGAGCAGCTCGCGCTGCCCGTGCCGACCGCGCACCGGCTCCTCGCCACGCTCGAAGCGGGCGGCTACGTGCGTGCCGGCCCCAAGGGCGAATGGCAGATGGGCGTACTCGCGTTTCGCGTGGGCAACGCGTTCCTCGCCCATCGCAACCTCGTCGTGCAAGCGTACCCGCACCTGCGCGAGCTCATGGACCGCGCGGGCGAGACCGCGAACCTCGCGGTGATGGAGGCGGGCGAGGCGGTCTTCGTCGAGCAGGTGCAGTGCCGCGAGCTGATGCGAATGAGCGCCAAGCTGGGCTCGCGCGCGCCGCTGCACGCCTCGGGTGTCGGCAAGGCGATGCTCGCCGCGCTCGCGGCGGGGGACGTCGCGGCCGCGCTCGGCCGCCGCGAGCTCGCGCGCTTCACGCCGCGCACGTCCACGACGCGCGCCGAGCTCGCCGCCGAGCTCGCCGCCGCGCGCGAGCGCG
>Ga0335083_10011902_pt1 | contig 10429 bp, 8 predicted proteins | sample Lox_Sample_42_FD_206716 | JGI IMG/M metagenome (GOLD analysis project Ga0335083, IMG submission 206716) | Soil microbial communities from Loxahatchee National Wildlife Refuge, Florida, United States - Lox_Sample_4.2 | ecosystem: Environmental > Terrestrial > Soil > Wetlands | place: USA: Florida... | reverse complement strand
CGCCTGGGCCGCCGCCCGGCTGCTGTTCGCCACCACCCAGCCGTACCCGCTCGTCCTGCTGGAGGCGGGCCTGATCACGATGGTGGCGGGCCTGCTCATCGGGCTGCCCGCGCTCCGGCTGCGCGGCCTGTACCTGGCCCTGATCACGCTGATGCTGGCGGGCGCGATCACGGTCGTGCTGGCCACGGTGAACTTCCCCAACGGCGGCCACGGCTTCACCGGCTACAACGGCAGCCTGGTGCACATCCCGCCGATCCGGCGGCCCAGCATCGCGGCCAGCGACCCGGCCTACTTCCGCTACTCGGTGGTGGTCGCGATCTTGATGTTCGCGCTGGTCTACGCGCACATCAAGACCAAGCCGGGCCGGGCCTGGGCGGCGATCAGGCAGAGCGAGCCCGCCGCGCTGGCCGCGGGCATCAACATCTGGTTCTACAAGCTCTGGGCGTTCGCGCTGGCGTCCTTCATCACCGGCATCGCGGGCGGCGTGCTGGCCGGCGCGGTCCACTACCTGTACTCGATCGGCTTCCCGACCCAGGACTCGATCACGCTGCTGGCCGTGACGCTGATGGGCGGGGTGTACAGCCTGTGGGGCGCGGTGGTGGCCGCGCTGCTCTACCAGTTCCTGCCGGCCCTGCTCAACAACTGGGGCGTCTCGGCCGACTGGCTGATCATCTTGTTCGGCCTCGGCGTGCTGCAGGTGCTGACCACGGCGCCGGCCGGCCTGGCCGACCAGGTGCCCAGGGACCTGGCCCGGCTCGGCCGCTTCCTGCGCGGCCGCCTCAGGCCCCGGCCTGTCCCGGAAACCCCGGAGAGCACCAAATGATCGAAGTCGACGGCCTGACCGTCCGCTACGGCGGCGTCACCTCGCTGGACAAGATGAGCCTGACGTTCGAGCAGGGTACCTGCGGGCTCATCGGACCGAACGGCGCCGGCAAGACCACGTTCTTCAACGTGCTGAGCGGCTTCGTCCGGCCGGCCGGGGGAACGGTGCGCGCGTTCGGGGTAGACCTGCTGTCGATGGCTCATTTCCGCCGCGCCCGCTGGGGAGTGCGCCGGACGTTCCAGACCGAACAGGCCATCGAGGAGCTCTCGGTGTTCGACAACGTGGCCATGGTGGCGGAGCACTCCGGCCTGAACCGCGCGACCCGCCGCCGCGACGTGCTCGACGCGATCGCGTTCACCGGCATCGGCGCCGACCCGGAGGCCAAGGTGCGCACGCTCGGGGCGGGCCAGCGCCGCCTGGTCGAGGTGGCCCGCGCGGTCGTCGGCCGGCCGCGGCTGGTACTGCTCGACGAGCCCGCCGCCGGGCTGCCGGACGAGGAGACCAGCCACCTGGCCGAGGTGATCCGCGGCATCCCCGAGCACACCGGCGCGCTGGCCATCCTGGTCGACCACGACATGAGCCTGGTCTCGGCCTGCTGCCAGACCACCGCGGTGCTGGACTTCGGCAGGCTGATCGCGTCCGGCCCGACGGCCGCCGTGCTCCGCGACGGCGACGTGATCCGCGCCTACCTTGGAGTGGCATGAGCGCGCTCCAGCTCACCGGCCTGACCGTCGAGCGCGGCGGCCGCGCCGTGGTCAGGGACGTCTCGGTGGAGATCCCGGCGGGCCAGGTCACCGCCCTGCTCGGCCCGAACGGCGCGGGCAAGTCCACCCTGGTCCTCGCCATCGGCGGCGTCCTGCGCCCCCGGGCCGGCACGGTGCTGCTCGACGGCGCCGACCTGGCCGGACGGCGCCCGGAGCGGATCAGGCAGGCGGGCGTCGCCATCGTCCCCGAGGGCCGCCGGCTGCTGCCCGACCTGACCGTCGAGGACAACCTGCGGGTGGCCAGCTACGCCCTGACCCGCGAGCGAGCCCAGTCCGGCCGGGATCAGGTCCTGGAGCTGTTCCCCCAGCTCGGCCAGCGGCTGACGGCCACCGCCCGGACCCTGTCCGGCGGCGAGCAGCAGATGGTCGTGCTGGCCCAGGCGCTGATCTCCCAGCCCCGTTATCTGCTGATCGACGAGCTCTCCCTGGGCCTGGCGCCGGTGGTGGTCAGCCGCCTGATCCCGGTCATCCGCACGGTGGCCGAGTCCGGCGCCGGCGTGCTGCTGATCGAGCAGTTCGCCACCGTCGCGCTCGGCCTGGCCCACCAGGCCCACATCATGGAGGGCGGCCAGATCCGCTTCTCCGGCCTGGCCAGCGAGCTCCGCGACCAGCCCGAGCTGCTCAGCTCCGCCTACCTGCTCCGCGGCAGCAACCCCGAGGATCCCAAGGACCCCGAGGACCCGAAGACTCCCGGGGCCGGCGAGGGCACCGTAGCGCCGGCTCCCGGCCGTGCTCCCTGATTTTTTGATCCCGAACGAATGGGGTGCGTGCCCCGGCCACCCCTCCACATGAAGCCGCGGGACGTGGGTACAAGCGCGGAGTGACGGCTGACGACGGGGGAGCGCCCGTCCTGGTGCTCGGCCCGCTGCTGCGCTATGTGGACCAGACCGCGGCCACGATCTGGGTCGAGACCGACCGGCCCTGCCGGGTCGAGATCCTCGGCCGCCAGGCGCGCACGTTCGAGGTGGCCGGGCATCATTACGCGCTGGTGGTGATCGAGGGCCTGGCGGCCGGAACCGAGCGCGAGTACCAGGTCGCCCTGGACGGCACTGTCCGCTGGCCGGAGCCCGGTTCGCCATTCCCGCCCAGCGTGCTCCGGACCCTGGACCCGGGCCGGCCGCTGCGGCTCGTCTTCGGCTCCTGCCGGATCGCCGAGCTGCCTGTCCCGCCGCGGCCCGCCGGGCTTTTGCTTCGACGCTCACCGGCGGCGCCGGGCAATATAGAGGCTAACGCGGCTGGCCGGCAGCCGGCCAGGCCGCGTCCGCCCGCACCGGAGGACAGACCATGGCCGCCGCCACCCAGGAACTGGTGCCGCCCAAGCGCATTCCGGTCAACGGCAGGCCGATCAGGCTCCGCTGGCTGCAGCAGATCATCTGGTCGCTGGTGGCCGCGAACGTCGGCGCGCTGATCATCTCCGCCCTGTATTACCTATTCGTCCAGCTCAGATGGCAAGTCGGCAGCCACACCTTCCTCTACCTCAAGCCCGACTGGGACAACCTGTTCACCTTCCGCGGCTGGGCCGCCGACCGGCACGACGTCCGCAACGTGTGCGAGGCGCTGCTGGCCACCTTGTTCGTCAAGTCGCTGCTGGCGAACTGGCGCAAGCACGGCAGGCCCGCCCCGGCCTGGTACGTGGTCCTCTCGCCGGTCCTGATCGTGGTGGTGGCGTTCCCGATCGTGGCCGCGGGCATCTGGCTGATCAACTACGCGCTGCCCTACCTGTGGCACGCGGTCTTCGCGCACCATGCGCTCCATAACCCCGTGCACACGCCGTACCGGCTGGACTGGCTGGGCACCTACCTGGCCGGGTACCCGTGGCAGCCGGTGCTGATCGGCATCCTGGCCGGCCTGGTGGTGCACCGCGTGTACGCCCCGGCAGGCAACAGCGTCATCTACGGAGCCTACGTCCGGTACGTGGCCGCCAAGGGACACTAGGGGACGGGCGGCTCGTCGAGCAGTGCCACCACGTCCAGCCTGGCCAGCGTCCCGCGCCCGCATTGAATGCCTGGCGTGATCCTGCGTATCCTCCGGCGTAGCAGGCATCCCCCGCCAGAGTTAGGCACTGTGCTAGTGAACGAACCCACCCGCAAGGCACGCGATGGCCGCAACGGCCCGGTCACGATCTTCGGCCCGGATTTCCCGTTCCCGTTCGACGACTGGATCGAGCACCCGGTCGGCCTCGGCTCGATCCCGGACGACCGTCACGGCGAGGAGGTCGCCGTGATCGGCGCCGGCATCTCCGGCCTGGTCGCCGCGTACGAGCTGATGAAGCTCGGCGTCAGGCCGGTGGTCTACGAGGCCTCCCAGATGGGCGGCCGGCTGCGCTCGCAGCCGTTCGAGGGAGCCGACGGCGTGGTCGCCGAACTGGGCGGGATGCGCTTCCCGGTGTCATCGACGGCCTTCTACCACTACGTGGACCAGCTGGGCCTGCGGACCCGCCCGTTCCCTAACCCGCTGACCGAGGCGGCCGGCAGCACGGTCGTCGACCTGGAGGGCGTCACGCACTACGCCAGCGCGCTCGAGGACCTTCCCCCGATGTTCACCGAGGTCGCCGGCGCCTGGGCGCAGGCGCTCGAGGAGGTGCGCTTCACCGACATCCAGAACGCGATCCGGGCGCGCGACGTCAGGACGCTGAAGTCGTTGTGGAACGACCTGGTGCCGCGCTGGGACGACCGCACGTTCTACGACTTCGTCGCGAGCTCGAAGGCGTTCTCCTCGCTGTCGTTCCACCACCGCGAGGTCTTCGGCCAGGTCGGGTTCGGCACCGGCGGCTGGGACTCGGACTACCCGAACTCCATGCTGGAGATCTTCCGGGTCGTGATGACCAACTGCGACACCGACCAGCGCCTGGTGGTCGGCGGCGTCGAGCAGGTGCCCCGCGGGATCTGGCGCTGCCCGGCGCCCAGGCCCGCCTACTGGCCGGCCGGGACCTCGCTGGCCTCGCTGCACTCCGGCGCGCCCCGGCCCGGTGTCGCGAGGATCGCCCGCGACGGCGACGGCCTGCTCGCGGTCACCGATGCCTGGGGCGCTACCCGCCGGTATTCCGCGGTGCTGGTGACCTGCCAGAGCTGGCTGCTGACGACCCAGATCGACTGCGAGGAGAGCCTGTTCTCCCCGAAGCTGTGGACGGCCCTGGACCGCACGCGCTACATGCAGTCCTCCAAGACCTTCGTGATGGTCGACCGGCCGTTCTGGAAGGACAAGGACCCGCGCACCGGCCGCGACGTCATGAGCATGACGCTGACCGACCGGCTGACCCGCGGCACCTACCTGTTCGACAACGGCGACGGCCAGCCGGGCGTGATCTGCCTGACGTACTCCTGGATGAGCGACGCGCTGAAGATGCTGCCCGAGCCGGTCGACCGCCGGGTCCGGCTCGCGCTGGGCGCCCTGCGCAAGATCTACCCGGATGTCGACATCGCCAGCCACATCATCGGCGACCCGATCACCGTGTCCTGGGAGGCCGACCGGCACTTCCTGGGCGCGTTCAAGGGAGCGCTGCCCGGGCACTACCGGTACAACCAGCGCATGTACGCCCACTTCATGCAGGACCGCCTGCCGCCGGAACAGCAGGGCATCTTCATCGCCGGAGACGACGTCTCCTGGACGCCCGCCTGGGTCGAGGGCGCCGTCCAGACCTCGCTGAACGCGGTCTGGGGCATCATGCATCACCTGGGCGGCCGGACCCACCCGGACAACCCGGGACCCGGGGACGTGTTCCCTGGCATCGCGCCGATCGAGTTGCCCGACTGAGCCGGGGCGGCCCGCCGCTGGTATCAGGCGCCGGATGAGGCCGCGACCAGTATCCGCCGGCAGGACAGGACGGCCGCCACGACCAGCAGTGCGTTGCGTGCCGTCAGGACGCCGGTGAGCACGTCAGATCCGGCCACCAGGGCGTGCCACCCGATCGGGAAGATCAGCTGCGTGAGCCCGGCGGCGGCCAGCACGGCCAGCGCGACAGGCCGTTGCGTGGTGTGCCCGGTGGCCAGGCACGCCGCCGCCAGGCCGGTGACCCACAGCAGGTACTGCGCGCTGAGCACCGGACTGGCCACCAGGAACAGCAGCGTCGCGGCCAGCGGCGCGTCGGCCGCGAACTCGGGCCGCCACCGGGCCCGGCCCGTGGCCAGGAGCAGCCGCCAGCCGACTACCGCCGCCGCGGCCAGGACCAGGCCCAGGCGGGAGGCGTCCAGCGCGAGCGCGGCGTGCCCGCCGCTGAGCTGGTACGCGCCGAACCGGAAGACCGCCGTCCCGGACCAGCCCGCCTGCCGCCAGATCATGAAGGGCGTCGCGGCGACCGATTCGATCTCGGTGCCCCGGGCGGCCTGGTGCGCGAGAAAGCTCCCGGTCGGGCCGGCGAAGATGGCGCAGACCGCGGCCAGCACCGCCGTCATGGCGGCCAGGGTGCGGCGCCCCTGGCCGGGGGCCGTCCCGGCCAGCAGCGTCACCGGCCAGACCTTGACCGCCGCCCCGGCCCCGATCAGCGCGCCGCGGACGCCGCCCCGGCTGGTCAGGCACAAGGCGGCGACCGACAGCGCGACCGGGACCACGTCGATCCTGATGATGGCGATCGGGCCGAGCAGCGGCACGCCACCCACCCAGTACCAGGCCCCGGCCAGTGACCCGCCGCGCCGGGCGCGCGCCCACAACATGATGGTGATGGCCAGATCGCAGCCGAGGGCCAGCAGCGCGAAGCTGTCCGGGTAAGGGCCGGGCAGCCGCCCGGGCAGCCACAAGACCAGGGCCGCGCCCGGCGGGTACTGCCACATCGGGTCGGCCGCCGGGAAGCTGCCGTGGGACAGGCAGCATTCGTACCACCGCTGGTAGATGCCGACGTCGCCGTCCCCGCCCGGGGCCGTGGCGAGCAGGTAGAAGCCCGCCCGCGTCGCGAGCCATACCGCCCACAGCGCCGCCGCGGCCCGGGCGGCCAGCACGCCGGGACGATCCGGCGTCACGGTGCCGGTGGTCATCGGACCGCCTCCAGCCCAGCCGTCTCGCCCGGGGCAGCCCGGGACTCCACCGCGTCCATGGCGACCTCCAGGTTGGCCTCCTCCAGTGTCGCGCGCATGCCGCCGGGCGCAGAAGCGAATTCCCGCCGCGGACCGCTGACGACGCAAGACCGACATGATGGCCCGGCTAGTGGACCTCGCCCTGATCTGTTGGCCAGGGCCGCCGCGTCCTGCTGGCCGGGACACCGGTCCGCTAGCCTGGTGGTGCGGCGCGGTTTGCCGGGTGAGCGGGAGGCGGCTGAGGTGACTGATGCGGTCGGCGAGCCCGGCGTCCTGATCGGCCAGGGACGGGCCGCCGACGTCTACGCGCTGGATGACCGTCGCGTCCTGCGCCGGTACCGGACGGCCTACTCCGGCGCGGCCGAGGCCGACCTGATGCGCTACCTGCGGCAGGCCGGCTTCCCGGTGCCCGAGGTATTCGACGTGGACGGCGGGGACGTGGTCATGGAGCGGCTGGATGGCCGGGACATGCTCACCGACCTGGCCAGCCGGCCCTGGCGGGTCACCCGGCACGCGCGGGTCCTGGCCGACCTGCACGACCGGCTGCACCAGATCGCCGCGCCGCCGGGCCTGCGGCAGCCGCTCGGGCCCGGCGAGCGCGTCTTGCACCTGGACCTGCACCCCGGCAACGTCATGCTGACCGCGGGCGGCCCGGTGGTCATCGACTGGACGAACGGCGTGGCGGGCCCGGCCGGGGCCGACGTGGCCATGGCGTGCCTGATCATGGCGAGCTCGGACGTCGATGACCTGCCCGCGTGGCTCAGGCCTGCGGTCGGCGGGCTGCGCCGGCTGTTCCTGCGCCGGTTCCGGGCGGCGGTGCGGGACGATCCCGGACCCTACCTGGCTGAGACGGCCAGGTACCGGATGACGGACCCCAACGTGCGGCCCGCCGAGGCCGCCCGGCTGCTGCGGCTGGCCCGGCAGGCCCCCTGATCCGGCCCGCCGCTATCCCCCCGCGCCCGGCCGCCGCGGCGGGACGGGGATCCGATCCAGGTCGCGGGCCAGCACCACCTCACCGCCGAACGCCGCTGCCGCCTCGCCGGCCAGCCGCTCGCCGTCTCCTGGCCCGGCTGCCTCCGACTCGTAGCGCTGCGAGAAATGGGTGAGGACGAGCCGCCGCACCCCGGACCGCGCCGCGATCTGCCCGGCCTGACCGGCCGTCAGGTGCCCGTAGTCGCGGGCCAGCGCGGCCTCGGCGTTGGCGAAGGTGGACTCGCAGACCAGCATGTCGGCCCCGTCCGCCAGCTCGAATGCCGCGTCGCACACCCGGGTGTCCATGATGAACGCGAAACGCTGGCCCGGCCTCGGCTCGCTCACCTGCTCCACGGTCACCGTCCGGCCGCCGGCCACCAGCATGCCCTCACGCTGCAGGCGCCCGATATCGGGACCGGTGATGCCGAACCCGGCCAGCTGGTCCGGGAGCATCCGCCGCCCGTCCGGCTCCGTCAGCCGGTAGCCGATGGTCGGCACGCTGTGCGACAGGGCCCGCGCCTCCAGGCGGAAGGCGGGCGTGTCCGCCACCAGGCCGCCCAGGCCGTCCAGGCCCACGTCTACCGGGCGTTCCCCCAGCCGCAGCCGGTCGCGGAACAGCGACGCGTGCCGGAGCCGCCCGAGCACCTCCCGGCTTTCCGCCGGGTAGCAGACCTCCACCAGGTGCGCCACCTGGTCCAGCGACATCCGCTGCAGCACGCCCGGCAGGCCGAGGCAGTGGTCGCCGTGAAAGTGGGTGATGCAGATCCGGGTGATCTGGCTCGCCGTGACCCCGGCGAACAGCATCTGCCGCTGGGTTCCCTCGCCCGGGTCGAACAGCAGCCCCTCCTCGTCCCAGCGCAGGAAGTAGCCGTTGTGATTGCGCCTGCGGGTCGGGGCCTGGCTGGCCGTCCCGAGAACCACCAGCTCACGGTTGGACACGCCCCCCGACCCTACGCGATCACGATCGCCTGGGCAGGTACAGGTCGGTGATCGTGCCCTCGAACGCCTCGGCCGCCAGGCCGACGGTCTCCGACAGCGTCGGGTGCGGGTGGATGGTCAGCGCGATGTCGGCCGCGTCGGCGCCCATCTCGATGGCCAGGACCGCCTCGGCGATGAGGTCGCCCGCCGAAGGCCCGACGATGCCGCAGCCGATGACCCGGCCGGTCGCCTCGTCGAACAGCACCTTGGTCAGCCCCTCCGAACGGCCCAGGGTCAGCGAGCGGCCGCTGGCGGCCCACGGGAACACCCCCTTGCCGTAGCGCACGCCGGCCGCCCGGGCCTCGTTCTCGGTGACCCCGGCCCAGGCCACCTCCGGATCGGTGTAGGCCACCGACGGGATGGCGCGGGCGTCGAAGAAGCTATTGCGACCCGCGGCTACCTCGGCGGCGACCTTCGCCTCGTGCATCGCCTTGTGGGCCAGCATCGGCTGGCCGACCACGTCGCCGATGGCGAAGATATGCGGGACGCTGGTCCGCATCTGCTTGGAAACCGGGATGAAACCGTCCGGATCCACGGTGATGCCGGTCCGTTCGGCTCCGATAAGACGGCCATTGGGCCGGCGGCCGACGGCCACCAGGATGCGGTCGAAGGTGTCGGTCGCCGGGGCCTTCGCCCCGTCGAAGGAGACCACCAGCCCCGAAGGCCCCGCCTCCACCCCCGTCACCTTCGTCTTCAGGAAGACGTTCTCGTACTGCCTGCCGATCCGCTTGGCCAGCGGCGCGGTCACATCGCGATCCACGCCCGGGATGAGCTGGTCGAGCAGCTCGACCAGGGTGATCTTGGCGCCGAGCTCGTGGTAGACGGTGGCCATCTCCAGCCCGATGATCCCGCAGCCGATGACCAGCAGCCGCTCCGGCACCCCGCCGAGTTCCAGCGCGCCAGTGGAGTCGATGACCCGCGGGTCGGCGGGGATGAACGGCAGCGTCACCGCCTCCGACCCGGCCGCGATGATGGCCTGCTCGAAGCCGACCGAGACCACGCCGCCCTCGGCCAGCTCGACCTCCAGCTGGTGCGGCGAGGTGAACCGGCCGTAGCCCCGGATCGTGGTGACCTTGCGCTGCCTGGCCAGGGTGGCCAGGCCGCCGGTGAGCCGGCCGACCACGGCGTCCTTCCAGGCCCGTAGCCGGTCAAGGTCAATAAGCGGAGGACCGAACGAAAGGCCGTTCTCGCTCATCTCCCGGGTTTCCGCGATCACCCTGGCCGCGTGGAGCAGGGCTTTGGAGGGGATACAGCCGACGTTGAGGCAGACCCCGCCGAGGGTCGCCTCGCGGTCCACGAGCACCACTTGCTTGCCCAGGTCAGCCGCCCGGAAGGCCGCCGTGTAGCCGCCTGGCCCGGCGCCGAGGACGAGCACTTCAGCCGTCTGGTCATCCACGTCAGCCTCCACGAACTTCTCAGAGCACGAGGCGGCGGACGTCCTCGAGCAGGTGGCACAGGTACCGGGCGAACCGGGCGGCCAGCGCGCCGTCGATGACCCGGTGGTCGTAGGACAGCGAGATCGGCAGCATCAGCCGCGGCACGAACGCCGAACCGTCCCACACCGGCGTCATCCGCGACCGGACCACGCCGAGAATCGCCACCTCGGGGGCATTGACGATGGGGGTGAACGCGGTCCCGCCGATGCCGCCCAGGCTGGAGATGGTGAAGCACGCGCCCTGCAGGTCGGCCGGGCTGAGCTTGCCCTCCCGGGCCCGGGCCGAGACCGCGCCGAGTTCCCGGCTGAGCTCGGTGATGCCCTTGCGGTCGACGTCGCGGATCACCGGCACCACCAGGCCCTCGGGCGTGTCCACGGCCACGCCGAGGTGGTAGTAGCCCTTGTAGATCAGCGCGTCCTTCTCCGGGGTCAGCGAGCTGTTGAACTTGGG
>Ga0335083_10011901_pt1 | contig 10429 bp, 8 predicted proteins | sample Lox_Sample_42_FD_206716 | JGI IMG/M metagenome (GOLD analysis project Ga0335083, IMG submission 206716) | Soil microbial communities from Loxahatchee National Wildlife Refuge, Florida, United States - Lox_Sample_4.2 | ecosystem: Environmental > Terrestrial > Soil > Wetlands | place: USA: Florida... | reverse complement strand
ACGAAACTCTCTTTCCGCTTGGCCCTCAGATAGCGGAGCGCGAGCATCCACTCGAAGGGCGCGAAGGCCCGGGTGGCGGCGGCCATCAATCTTCCTCCGCCGCGTGCGGTCGGGTTGCAAATCGCATCGTATCTTCTTACGAAACCCGGGTTAACACATCAATTCACAGGAATTCCATGTCGCAGCGCGCGCTCAGCGTGTCCCGCATGACCGGGAACAGGTCGACCTTCGCAGACTGGTACCAGGCGGTCGTGCGCGAGGCGGACATGGCCGAGCCGTCCCCTGTCCGCGGCGCCATGGTGATCAAGCCCTGGGGCTATGGCGTCTGGGAGGAGATGCAGCGCGACCTCGACCGCCGCATCAAGGAGACGGGGCACGACAACTGCTATTTCCCGCTCTTCATCCCGCTCTCCTTCATCGCCAAGGAGGCCGAGCATGTGGAGGGTTTCGCCAAGGAGATGGCGGTCGTCACCCACCACCGTCTGAAGAACGTCGGCGGCAAATTGCAGCCCGATCCCGATGCGGAACTGGAGGAGCCATACATCGTCCGGCCGACCTCGGAGACCATCATCGGCGACGCCTTCTCGCGCTGGATCAAGAGCCACCGCGACCTGCCCATGCTGATCAACCAGTGGGCCAATGTGGTGCGCTGGGAGATGCGGCCGCGCCTGTTCCTGCGCACGACCGAGTTCCTCTGGCAGGAGGGCCACACCGCACACGCGACCTCGGCCGACGCCATGGTCGAGACGATGAAGATCCTCGAGCTCTATCGCTCCTTCGCCGAGGATACGCTCGCCATGCCGGTGATCGCCGGCGAGAAGCCCGAGAACGAACGCTTCCCCGGCGCGGTCAGCACGTTCTCGATCGAAGCCATGATGCAGGACGGCAAGGCGCTGCAGGCCGGGACGTCCCATTTTCTCGGGCAGCATTTCTCGCGCGCGCAGAACATCCGCTTCCAGAACGACGCGGGCGAGCTCGTGTATTGCTACACGACGAGCTGGGGCCTCTCCACGCGCATGGTGGGCGGCATCATCATGACGCATGGCGACGATGACGGCTTGCGCCTGCCGCCGATGGTGGCGCCCCGCCAGGTCGTGATCGTGCCGATGCTGCGCGACAAGCCCGAGGACGCGCAGGTTCTCGAGTACTGCGAGTCGCTGCGCGCCGCGCTCGCGGCCGGACGCGCCTTCGACGAGCGCATTCGCGTGCTGCTCGACACCAAGGCGACGAAGTCGGCGGACAAGAGATGGAACTGGGTGCGCCGCGGCGCGCCGCTGATCGTGGAGATCGGCCCCCGCGATGCGTCGAACGGCCAGGTCACGTTCATGCGGCGTGACGACTTGAGGGCCGGCGACAAGGTGAAGTCCGTCGCGCTGCCGCGCGATGCGTTTGTGGCCCAGGTGCCGAAGCTTCTATCGGAGATGCAGAACAACCTGTTCGTGGAAGCCAAGAAGCGGCTCGACGCCAACATCCGCACGGATGTGAAGACCTTCGAACAGCTCGCGGAATATTTCGGCGCGGGCAGCGACGACGAGGATGCGAGCGGCGATTTCAAGGGCTGGGTGCGCGCGCCGTGGTGCAAGCCGGGCGGCGCCGAGCTCGATGCGCTCGACACGAAGTTGAAGCAGCTGAAGCTCACGCTGCGCAACGCGCCGTTGGATCAGGGACCGGTGTCGGGGACGTGTCTCTTCACGGGCAAGCCGGCAGTGGAAGAGATCCTGATCGCGCGGGCGTATTGATTCGGAAATTCGGGGACAGCATATCAATTTCCCTTTTTTTCGGGATTGCGCGCGCATCGCAATTAGGGAAATTGATATGCTGTCCCCGAATTTCGCTACCGTCCGACTGCGCTCATCCCGGTGAAGGCGATTTGCGGGCCCATGCTGTCGACGAGCGACCTCACATCGAGCTTTGCCAGCTGCGCCGGCTGCTTGCGGTTGAGATTCTCGAGCTCGCCAAGCGAATAGCCCATCTGCAGGGTCGCATCGGGGTCGATCCGGTCGCGGAGCACCTGCTCGGCCTTGTACCAGCGGAGCTTGTCGCCGCGGTCGGGGCAGCTCCCCTGGTCATCGCCCCAGCGATGCTCGATGCAGTCATAGGGATCGAACGACATGGCGTAGAGATTGCGCACGAGATCGTCGAAGGTGAGCGTGACCGGCTTCTTGTCCGAGCTCAGATACGTCACGGAGCAGTCCGCTGTCTCCTCCTTGTAGACCTTCTCGAGGTCGCCCTTGAGATCGACGCCGTCATAGACAATGCGCGGATCGCGATTGGTCCAGAGCTTCAGCATCTCGTCGAGATCCTTGTAGCCCTGCGCGAAGATCGCCCGGATGCGCGCGTCGCGCTTGGGCGTGGCGTAATCCTCCCATGTCGTGTCGTTCGCCGCGTAGATGTTGTTCACCATCCGCGCGGGATGCGGCTTGTTCTCGATGCCTTCGGAGACAGCCTGGTCGATGCTCTGGCCGCGCTCCACGAATTCCTTGCAGAGACCCTTGAGCGTGGTCTTGAACTCGTAGATCGGGTTGTAGCTCATGGCGCCGCCGGCGACCGCCGCGCGCACATACTCGAAATAGCCGAGATCGACGCCGTCATAGGTGAACTTCGCCTTGACAGGATCGGAGGACTTGCCGTCAGTGCCCTGGTACTGCGCAAGCGAGAAGTCCGGGATGTCGGCATTGTGCGCGAGCACGATATGGCCGCCGATGAGATGGCCCTCGCCGTCCTGGTGCGCACCGACGAGCTTCAAAGGACGGAAATTCTTGAAGCCGCCGCCGAGCGCCACGGGCGGCTGGCCGAACTGCGCGCCATAGACGTCGCGCGAGATCGTGAAGTCCGGGCTGGCGCCCAGATAGTGGATGCGACCGTCCGGATCGACGCGATAGACGATCGTGGCGTGGCCGTTCACGTCGTAGATGGCCGTGCCGGGCCGGATCGATTTGGGTGAAATCTGCGGCGAGTAGAAGTCGGGCATCACGCTCTTGTCCTCCGCGGCCGATTGCCGGTAGGTGGCCGACGTCACCGAGGAGAGGACGGCATGCATCGCGGCCGGACCGTCGATGCCGTTGCCGCGGTCGATGAAGTCAAAACGGGACACGGCGCGATTGCCGTTCTTCGAAAAGCGGATATCGCCGCCGCTGCCGGTGACGCCGTTGACGAAGCCGAACGGCAGGCCGTTCTTCCAGGCGTAGTAGGCGCGCAGGAAATACGGAAACTTGGCGCAGTCGGAATCGATGTCGAAGCCGCGCGGATCGGTGTTGCGATAGGGATTGGCTGCGCTGCGCATGCAGCTCTCCGACGAACTGCAATCGCTGTCGCCGATCGCCTGAACGAACTTGCCGAAGCCTTCTTCGTCGGCTTCGCTCCAGTGATCCTTGGTGATGCGCCAACGGTAATCGGCAGCCTGTGCCGAAACAGAAACAAAAATAGTAACCAACGTCAGAACCAAAATGCGCATGGCAACACAATCGAAGAGTGGGCGCGGATGTAACGCACCTGCCTGCGTTTTGTTTATTCGCCGCGAGCGGAATTCGTATCGAGTCAAGCAGATTCATCTCGAGCGCAACGGCAAGAGACTTTTCGGGTGAGTCGTTGCACCGGCGCAACGGATTCACGCGCCTGGGCGTTCTCTGAGTGAGCGGGCCCGAAGTTTTGCGCGTTTTTCGCAAGCAAAGCGCCCGCTCAAGCTGCGCCCTGGCGCCAAATGTGGCGGGATTTCTGCAAGGCCGCCAGATCTTCCGAAGCCGAACGAATTTTCTTCAGCGGCCGACCGGCGCCATCGGCTGGAAGCTCACCTGGTCGGGCATCTCGTCGATCAACGCTTTCACATCCACTGGCGGCGGCGCGTCGCGTCCCGAGCCGGAACGATGATGGTTGAGATCGTCGATCGAGAAATTCATCGTCACGTCATAAGTGCGGTCGGGCTGGTTGCGCAACCGCTGCTCCGCTTCATACCAGCGAGTCTTGGCGCGGGAGTCCGGACAGGACTCGCGTTCGCTGTCCCGAGCGCCCCATCTGAGCTCGATGCAGTTGTACGGGTCGAAGGACAGCGCGAAGAGCCGGTGCATCATCTCGTCATAGGTGATGGGGACCGGGCGCTTGGCCGAATTGAGATAGGTGATCGTGCAGGCGTCCGACTCGGTCTTGTAGACGCGCTCGAGATCGGCGCGCAGGAACTGGCCGTCATAGACGATCCTGGGGTCGCGCTTGACCCAGAGATCGATCATGTCGCTCATGTCCTTGTAGAACTGGGCCGCAGCCGCCTTGATGCGCGCGTCGCGCGACGGCGTCGAATAGTCCTCCCAGTCCTTGTCCGAGGAGCCGTAGATGTTGTCCGGCAAACGGTCCGGATGCTCGCGGTTCTGGATGTTCTCCGAGATCGCGTTGTCGACATATTGCGCGCGGTCGTTCAGGTCGTTGCAGAGCGTCTTCATCGTCGTCTCGAGCTCGTAGACCGGATTGAACTCCATGCGCCCGCCCGACACCGCGACGCGGACATATTCATAGAAGCCGAGCTCGGCGCCGTTGTAGACGAAGCGCGCCTTGGTCACGTCGTTGGTCGGGTTGGGCTCCGTACCGGTGTATTGCTCGAGCGAGAAGTCGGCGATCTGGTTGTTCTCGGCATAGGCCATGTGGCCGCCCAAAAGATGGCCCTGCGCATCCTTGTGCGCGCCGACGAGTTTGAACGGCCGCCAGTTCTTGAGGCCCCCGCCGAGCTTCATCGGGCTTTGGCCGAATTGCGCGCCATAGACGCTGCGCGTGACCGTGAAATCGGGATGGGCGTCCATGTAGTAGAGACGGCCATCCTCGTCGACCTTGTAGATGATGCCGACATGGCCGTTGACGTCGTAGATGAGGCTGCCCGGATGGATCGTGTTGGGCTGGATTTTCGGCGAGTAGAAATCGGAAAGGATGCCGCCCTTCTCGCTCGCATCGGTGCGATAGGTCCCGGAAAACACCGAGCCCATCATCTCCCGGATCGCAGCGGGCGCGTCGATGCCGCGTCCGCCGTCGATGAGGTCATGCCGGGAGGTGGCGCGATTGGCGTTCTTGGTGAAGCGGAGGTCCTGGCCCTCGCCGCTGACCGAGCTCACATATGAGAACGGCAGGCCGTTCTTCCAGGCGTAGTAGGCGCGCAGCAGATACGGCCACTTCGCGCAGTCGGAATCGATGTCCTGGAATTGCTGGTCGCTGCCCCGGTACGGGTTGGCGGCATTGCGCAGGCAGCTCTCCGACGAGCTGCAGTTGGTTTCGCCGATCGCGGCGACGAATTTGCCGAAGCCTTCTTCGTCGGCCTGTGTCCAGTGATCCCTGGTGATGCGCCACGCCGCCCCGGCGCTCGACGGCAGCAACGCCAGACACAGAACCCCGACCGCCGCGAAGAACGCCGCCCGCATGCACCTCTCCCACGCGCAAATCCTTGCGGTGCGCGTTGGGCTTGCGCAAGTGAGGCATCAGCCCTTTTTGCGATGGGGCGCGCACACGGGAGGGCCGGCGGTTGCCTCCGCTAGGCCCGGAATCTCCACTGGCACCGCAACGCGACCGACGCCGCGCGTGCGGGTAAAGACCTCTGGCACGACCACGTCGGAAGGCACCGCCGCCGTCATGTTGCCGGGAAGGTCGGCCGGAGGGACGGGGTAACCGTAGGAATCCATTCCGGCCACATAGCCAGGCGAGAACACGGCCGATGCACAGGGCCCCCAATCGGGCCCCGTAAGGATGGGATCCGGCGTGGCCTGTGCCGGCGCGATCCGCCCGCGCCCCATTGCCGGGGCTCCTGCCGCCAGCGCGAGAAGCAGGAGCAGTCCGACGATCGGTCGGGCGTCCAAGAAATATTGTTGCGTCACCTTCATGTCAGGTTCTTGGAAATTGCGTGACATCAGGCTCCGAACCCAGTATGAAGCCGAGCCATAAACAGACAGTAAGGCCACACAAGAGCGGCCGAGTTCAGGGAGACTGCCCTTCGGGGCGCGAGAAGGCCGGGCAACCGGCCTTTCGCTTTTTTGGCTTCGCGCTGGCCGGCGCGTCGTTGCGTTGCACGAGATCAGCGCGCCCGCCACGCTTCCCCGAGCGGGGAAATCCGAGTCGCGCATGTTCGAGAAGTTCTTTGGCCTGACCGCGCACGGCACGACGGCGCGCCGCGAGATCGTGGCCGGCGCCACGACGTTTCTCACCATGGCCTACATCATGTTCGTCAATCCGAAGATCCTGGGCGCGGCGGGGCTCGACCACGGTGCCGTGTTCGTCGCGACCTGCGCGGCAACGGCGCTCACGACATTGCTGATGGGGCTTTACGCGAACCTTCCCATTGCGCTCGCGCCGGGCATGGGGCTCAACGCGTACTTCGCGTTCTCCGTCGTGCCGGCGCTTTATGGCGACTGGCAGCTCGCGCTCGGCTGCGTATTTCTTGCGGGCATCCTCTTCGTCCTCATCTCGGTCACGCCGGCACGCGAGTGGCTGATCAATGCGATCCCGCGAAGTTTGAAATTCGCGATCGCGGCCGGCATCGGCTTCTTCCTGGCGCTGATCGGCTTTGCCAATGCCGGGATCGTCATCGCAAGTCCGGCGACGCTGATCGAGGGCGGCGCGTTGACCGATCCCAAGGTCCTGATCGCTGCCGCCGCGTTCGTGCTCATCTTTGCACTCGCGGCGCGCGGCATCATCGGGTCGGTGCTGATCGGAATCATCGTCGCGACGCTTGCGGCGGTCGTGTTCGGGCTCGAGCCGCGGCCAGGTCTCGCGAGCCTGCCGCCGTCGCTGGCTCCGACGTTCCTGAAACTGCAATTCACCGGCGTGTCGATCTCCACGATCGTCACGATCGTTTTCGTGTTCCTGTTGGTCGAGATGCTCGACACGTCCGGCACGCTGACCGCGGTTGCGCACCAGGCGAAACTGCTCGACAAGGATGGCCACCTGCCCAACGCCCGCAAGGCGCTGACCACCGACGCGGTCGGCACGATGATTGGTGCCGTGCTCGGCACCTCGCCCGTCACGGCGTACATCGAAAGCGCCGCCGGCACGCAGGCGGGCGGAAGGACGGGGCTGACCGCCGTCACGGTCGCCGTGCTGTTTCTCCTGAGCCTGTTCTTAAGTCCGCTCGCGGCGGCCGTGCCCGCCTACGCCACCGCACCGGCGCTTGTCTTCGTAGCCGCGCTGATGGCGAAAGGATTGAGAGACGTAGACTGGGACGACATGACGGAAGCCGCGCCCGCGCTCGTGACCGCGCTCGCGATCCCGTTCACCTACTCGATCGCGACGGGGATCGGCGTCGGATTCATCTCCTATGCCGCGATCAAGCTCGTGTCGGGACGCTGGCGCGATGTGAACGCGGCGGTCGCTGTGATCGCGGTCGCTTTCGCGGTGAAGATTGCGCTGAGCTGAGGACTTAGTTGAGGCTTTCAAGCACGGGGCGCTGTTTCGCGCCATCCCAGTATCGTACCGCCGCTCGCCCCACAATGTCATTTCGCGCGACGAACCCAACACTCATCCTGCTGTCCAACGAGTTGTCGCGATTATCTCCGAGGACGAAGTAGTGGTCCGGCGGGACGCGGTAGACCGTGGTATTTTCGACGTCGGTAACCACAGCGAGCCTCTGGATTTGATAGCTGCGGCCGCCCGGCAGCATCTCTTCAAATTGCACGTAGTGACACACCGTATCACCGCAGCGAACGGAAGACTCTCCCGTTCTGTGCAAGTGGGTCGCCTTGCCGTTGATGAAGAGGACGCCATTCCTGAGCTGTATGTCGTCTCCCGGGAGGCCAACGACACGCTTGAGATAGTCCGCGTTGGCGACGTTTCTCGCGTAAAACACGACAAGATCGCCGCGAGCCGGGTCGGCCGAGCGATAAGACCACTTTGAGACGAGGAAATCGTCTCCGGCATTGATTGTCGGGCTCATCGCGACGCTAGGAAAAGAAAAACGGCTGGTACACGAACACGCGCAAGCCGAGCAATAGCCCCACCGCCAAAGCGCCGACCGCCGGAAACACGTACCAGCGGGCTTTCCACCGTGAAGAATCTTCAGAGCCCATGCGTTCCCCCGCTCACCGCCCTGTCAGAGATCGACCAAGTGTAGCGCGATCAACGCATAGAAGATCGCCCAGAGTATGGCGGCAATGATAGTCGCCAGCCCGGCCTTGAGAAGCAGCCTTGGGTTTTTGGGCGCTCCGGTCTCCGGATCGACCTCGCCAAGCCCGATCGGGAAGAGGCAGAACAGCGCGAGAAACCAGAGGATCGCGAACGCGCTGACGAGAACGGCGCCGTGGATCACACCTGCTCGAGCTCGACCAGCGTGCCGACGAAATCCTTCGGGTGCAGGAAGACGACGGGCTTGCCATGCGCGCCGATGCGCGGCTCGCCGGTGCCGGTGATCGTCGCGCCCGCAGCGCGCATGGCATCGCGCGCGGCGTAGATGTCCTCGACCTCGTAGCAGACATGATGCATGCCGCCGTTCGGATTCTTCTTGAGGAAGTTCGCGATCGGGGAGTCCTCGCCCAGGGGCTCGAGCAGCTCGATCTTGGTATTCGGCAGCTCGACAAAAACAGTGGTCACGCCGTGATCGGGTTGCGGCACAGGATCGGACACCTTGGCGCCAAGCGTGTCCTTGTAGACCTTCGCCGCCTTCTTGATGTCCGTCGTGGCGATGGCGACATGGTTCAACCGGCCGATCATGAAACTCTCCACTTCCTGCCAATAGCGAGGCGCAAGAGTGACGGCCCCACCTCCAAAGAACAAGGGCATCAAAGCCGCACGACCTCGACGCGTGTCACTGGTTTCTTTCCCCAGGCGTCGGCAGCCGCGCGGCGTGCCGCTCGCCGCACGCTTTCCTTGAGATCGTCGTCATCGGTGCGCTTGGGATTGTGCCGGGAGAGCGCCTCGTCCACGGCGGTCCGCACGGCCGCATGAACGGGCTCGGGAATGCCTTCGATCAGGATCGCGGGATCGGCGGCCGCGCGGCCCTTGCCGTCGAGCACGAGGGTGACCGCGATCATGCCCGCCATTCCGAGGGCGCGGCGCGCGCGGGCGAAGCCGGCGCCCTCCTCCACCAGCACGCGGCCGTCGAGATGCACGCGGCCCGACGGCGTCTCGTCGATGATCTCGGCGCGGCCGGGCGCAAGGCGCAGCATCTGGCCATTGCTGATCACGACGGCCTGCGGGACCTGCAGCGAGCGCGCCAGCCGCGCATGCTCGGACATGTGGCGCAGCTCGCCATGCACCGGGACGGCGATTTGAGGTCGCGTCCAGCGATACATCTGTGCCAGTTCCTCTCGCGCGGGATGGCCGGACACATGCACGAAGTGGTCGTCGGCCGAGAGAATCTCGACGCCGAGCGCGGCCAGCTTGTTGTGCAGCTCGTAGATGCCGAGCTCGTTGCCCGGAATGATGCGCGACGAAAAGATCACCGCGTCGCCCGGGCCGAGACTGACATGCGGGTGGTCGCCGGCTGCGATGCGCGAAAGCGCCGCGCGCGGCTCGCCCTGGCTGCCCGTGCACAGATAAAGCACCCGCGACGGCGGCAATTGCGCGGCATCGACCTCGTCGAGCGTGCGCGGGAAATCCTTCAGATATCCGTTGTCGCGCGCCGCTTGCACCATCTTCTGCATGGCGCGGCCGACCAGCGCGATCTCGCGGCCATGCTTGCGCGCGGCCTTGGCCACTGTGTCGAGCCGCGCGACATTCGAGGCGAAGGCGGTGACGGCAACGCGGCCCTTGAGCGTGCCGATGAGTGCCGTGAGGCTGTCGCGCACGCTCGCTTCCGAGCCGGATTCACCCGACACGAGCGCGTTGGTGGAGTCGCAGACGAGTGCGAGGACACCCTCGTCACCCAGTTTCGCGAGCGCGTTCGCATTCGTCACCTCGCCCAGGAGCGGGTCCGGATCGAGCTTCCAGTCCCCGGTATGAACGACGGTGCCGAGGCCGGTGCGGATCGCGAGCGCGTTGGGCTCCGGAATGGAATGCGTGATCGAGACATACTCGATCGCGAACGGGCCCAGCGACAGCTTGCCGCCGAGCGCGACGCGCTTGACCCGCACGCGCTCGAGCAGTCCCGCCTCCTCGAGCTTGCCTTCGATGAGCGTGGCCGTGAACGGCGTGGCGTAGACGGGACAGCGCAGCATCGGCCAGAGATGCGCAACCGCCCCGATGTGATCCTCATGCGCATGCGTGAGCACGATGGCGAGCACGTTCTCGCGGCGCTCGGCGAGAAAGCGGATGTCCGGCATGATGAGATCGACGCCGGGCGTCGAGGTTTCGCGCCCGAACAAGACGCCGCAATCGACCACGATCCATTTCTTGTCGTCGGGCGGACCGTAGCCATAGGCGTTGAAATTCATGCCGATCTCGCCCGCGCCGCCAAGCGGGAGAAGCACCAACTCGTCACGGTCGGGATTGGGCATCAGGCTTTGGGCTTCGCCTTCGCGCGCGCCTGGTTGCG
>Ga0335083_10011900_pt1 | contig 10430 bp, 9 predicted proteins | sample Lox_Sample_42_FD_206716 | JGI IMG/M metagenome (GOLD analysis project Ga0335083, IMG submission 206716) | Soil microbial communities from Loxahatchee National Wildlife Refuge, Florida, United States - Lox_Sample_4.2 | ecosystem: Environmental > Terrestrial > Soil > Wetlands | place: USA: Florida... | reverse complement strand
ATCCGCCTGCGCGGCCTTGGCCTGCTGCTCGGCCACGTCGCGAGGGCCGCCCAAGCCTCGCACCCTCCGCACGATTTCTCGTGCGTCCCGGTCGCCGATCCAGCGCTTCACCATCCACCTGCGCAGCGGATTCCGGGCGCCTTGTATCAGCGCCTGCTTGACGTTCCAATGTTCCAGTACGTCGTCGGGCACACTATCGTCGATCCAATTCGGGCGGTCGTGATCTCGCAGCGCGGGATCGAAGCCGATCGCGTACAGGTCCACGACCTCGCTCGCGTGCCCTGCGTCGCGCAAACCCTCGGTGAAGCGCTGCAGGACGGCGTGACAAAACGACCGCGGGTCGTGGTGCGCGTAGATCGTCAGGACTCGCATGGGCCTTGGCTCCGTTACTCTCTCGGCCTACGCCTCCATACGGACACAAGAATCGCAATGCCCACGACGATGAACAGGAGGGGCATCAGCCCGGCAAGAACTGGTGCCGTGTCCGCACGGATATCGAGCAATAGCAAGACACCAGCTGCGACACAGACGATTCCGAGCACAAGGCCGAACCGATCCAACTTCAGCGCAAAGTACTTCCGAGCTGCCTGGGCGCCGAGTGCCAGGATGCCTACACCGAGGAGACCTACACCCCAGCCGACGTGGGTAAGAAAGGCGATGCCGACCCAGATGAAGAACAAACCCCAACCGGCTGCGTCGATCGTCGCGGCCGAGACACGTCCCGTCGACAGGGTTGGACCCTGTTCACTGCCGTTCATGTTTCCCCTCCATTTCAGATACGTGCGGCCATCGATCACCGCCGCGGCCGCCAGCTTGCCTACCGCGCACGAGCGAATTCGAAGCGCCGCATGCACACCAACCTTCGACACGATCCGGCTTCCCCGCCGCAGCGGCGCGCTTTCGGGTTACGTATCTCGCACCTGGACGCCTAGTCTGCGAAGGAAGTTGGCCATCATAAACAGCGCAGTGCCAAACAGGACAAAGGCGCCGCCGATGATCCAGACGACCACGCGAGGTTCAAAGAAGATCAATATTCCGAGGGCGATCATCACAGTGCCTGCGAGCATCGCGAAAAAGCCGGATGGCGGCCTCTCCATCATTCCTTTGCACATCGCCGCCATCGGGCACATCGCCAAGGGGGTTGGACGTGGCGTACCGCCGGGCGCCTTCAAGTCGCCTTGCTGTATGGTTTCTCCGGCCATGGCTTGTCTCCCGACCTGACTTCGGGAACTCGCTCTACAGTGCGTCGGCCGCATCGAATTGGGTCGCTGAAGCACCAACCGCGGGATGCTGAATCTTTACGCTTTGGACGCGATCCGGTATTGACGGGAATCAAGAAACCCGTTCTGCGTCGCTGTCAACGTGCCAAGGAGTGTTAGTGCAGCCGGTGATGCAGCCCCGTGGGAGGAGTACGGTCAGACGGCGGTGCGGACGGCGCACTGCGCCAAATCTCTCGTGACCAGCGACATCGCTGGCGGGGGGACTTCCGTGAGCCCGGTCGAAGAACACTGGCATACTGCTCCCCGTCAGCCGACCCTGCTCGCCGGTGCTGATGTCCGCCCTCCCTTCGCGGCTGCACGGCGTATCGGCAGGCGGCACCCGACACGCCGCCCTAGCAGTCACATTCCAAGTGATCCTACCCAGGGGCGTACCGGGGCCGATCCAGGTCGGCCGAGTGTGGCGGTCTGCATCGTGGACGCGAGACGCAGGATCGTTGCAACACCCCACTCTCTCGGCGCACGTCGGCCCCAGGACCTCGAACTGGCGCATGGATTGCACGACCCGCGGGCGCCTGCAGTGGCAAAGGGGTCTCGGCGGGTCCCTTGACGAGACCCTAAATTTCTATTATTGTGGAAACGTAGAAGATTCCAGGGACGACGATGGGGAAACACGGATCCGGGCCGTGAGCCCGCTGCGCCAAGACCTCATCGCCCGTGGAACCGGGCGAGGGGCCCGGATCGCGGATTCTAGGTCGAGCGCTCAGTCAGCGGAGTGCTGGTGAGCGATATCGCCGCGGCGCCGGGATCTAGCAGACTCCACTTCGTCGAATGACCTGGAGAAGGTACCGCTGCGTTTAACTGGATGGAGATGATGATGAGTACCCAAGGTGACGTCAAAGACGTAGTCCGCGCGAAATACGGCCAAGCAGCTACGCGAGTCGCGCAAGGCGAAACGAGCAGCTGCTGCGGTGCCGATGCGAGGAGCGACTGCGGAGCGAATCCGATCACGTCGAACCTGTACGATGCTCTTCAGACCGGCGAGGTCCCCGAAAAGGCGCTCTTGGCTTCGCTGGGCTGCGGCAACCCGACTGCGCTGGCTGAGCTCAAGCCCGGAGAGACTGTGCTCGATCTGGGTGCCGGGGGTGGAATCGACGTTCTGCTGTCCGCCAGACGTGTCGGTCCCACGGGTAAGGCGTTCGGTCTCGACATGACCGATGAGATGCTTGCGCTCGCCGACGAGAACAAGCGCAAAAGCGGGCTGACCAATGTGCATTTTCTGAAGGGCGAGATCGAGGATATCCCTCTGCCGGACGGCTCGGTCGACGTGATCATTTCGAACTGCGTGATCAATCTCTCCGGCGACAAGGATCGGGTACTGAAGGAAGCGTTCCGGGTGCTCAAACCCGGCGGCCGCTTCGCGGTCTCCGACATCGTTGTGCGCGGCGAGGTGCCCCAAAGCATCCGCAAGAGCGTGGAGCTCTGGGCGGGATGCGTAGCTGGGGCATTGTCTGACCAGGACTACCTCGCGAAGCTCGCCGCTGCGGGATTCGAGGATGGAAGTATCGAAGTCACGCGTGTCTACCGTGTTGCGCACGCGCGGGAATTTCTGTCTGGGCAGGGAGAGGAGATCAACCGACTGGCCCAGCAACTCGACGGCAAGTTTGTCAGTGGCTTCATCCGCGCGACCAAACCGGCAATGGGTTCGGCCAGCCGCACCTCCTCGGACGCAACCGATATGCGAACCAACGCAGCCAGTGCATGCTGTGCCCCTCGGTGCTGCGAGTGACCATGCCGTCCAAGGTCCTGTCGTCTTGTACTGCGAATCCGCCGGGAGATGCTCTTATCGGGCGCCGAGAATTCTACGAACGAGTGAGCCCCCGAGTTCGGGCACTTGAAGGCTTTACGGGACCGAAAACTTTTCGCCGTAGGCATTCCGCTTCGAAGCGTTTGGAGATGGTCAGACCGGCGAGCTGCGCGCGGCGAAGGCATTGAACACCGCTGCGCAATAGCTGCGGGATAGCTCTGCCGGACAAAAAAGGCTCGCATCGCTGCAAGCCCTTGATGTTCTGGCGCGCCCGGCAGGATTCGAACCCACGACCCCCTGGTTCGTAGGACCGCGACGGCCGGCCGATGCGCGAGCAGCACCAGGTCTCCTATCGTGAGCTCATCGAGCAGGCCGGGATCAGCCGCGGCGCGCTGGCCCAGGCGATTCAGGAGGCGATCCAGGCCAACCTGCTTCGGTGCATCCGGTCGGGGCAAGCCGCTGCAGCCGGTGCCCCGCCCGGGTCGAGCGTGCTCGAACTCAAGTGGCATGACGGAGAGTACGCCACCGATCCGGCCCGGTTCGAAGGCTTCTTCGAAGGCGCCGGTCACCGTACCTACGTCCCCAATCAGTTCTTTACGCAGCTGCTGCCACGCGAGCCGCTGTCGGTGCTCAAGGTCGTCGGCTCGGTCATCCGCTTCTCGATCGGTTTCGAAGCCAAGCGCGGCTTTCGCCGCCAGCAGGCGGCTCTGTCCTACCAAGACCTGCACCGTTACAGCAAGATCGCCAGCCCGCAGGATCTTTCTCAGGCCATCCAGTACGTGCTAGGAGCGAACTACATCGAACAGCTCGCGCCCGGAGTGTTTGATCGCAACGCCGGCCGGGGCAGCAAAGCGGCGGTCTACGGGCTCAGATGGGCCAGCGATGGGCAGGCTGCCACGGAAAACGGTTCAAAATCCGTAGCGGGCCAGCGGTTCAGAATCCGTAGCGGGAGCGGTTCAAAAACCGTAGCGGGCCAGCGGTTCAAAAACCGTAGCGGGGTACAAATAAAACCAGAAAAGATAAACTCGCAACAGCAACGGCAACGGCCTGCTGCTGTCGGAAAGAGCGACAAGGACACCTCGCTCACCTATCGCCGGCTGCTCGAGGTCGGCTTCGACGAAGCCGCGGCCAAACGCCTGGCCTCGCTACGCTGCCTCGAGCACATCGAGCGTCAGATCGCCTGGATGGAGAAGCGTCGCCCCACCCGCAATCCCCTTGGCATGCTTCGCAAAGCCATCGAGGAAGACTGGCCCGAGCCGGTCAACCTGGCTGCGGAGGCGAGTTCCCAGCAGAGCCCGGCGATGGTCTTCGCTCGGCACTTCTACGCTAGCCGCGCCAGCGATAACCACCACCCCGTCGCGCTACCCTCCTCCACCGATCTGGTGGCGGCCGCAGCGCTGCTTCAGGCACTGCTCGCGATCTGGCCCGACCTGTCCCTGGCGAATTCGCACGTCACGCCGCCACTGGCGACTGAAACAGCCCCTGACAATGCGATATCCACGAGAAGTAGTCGAGTCGCGCATACGGTGGTGATGGTCCACCTGCTGCCACCGCTGGGGGCTTACCACCAAGCGACGCGTGCACTCGAGTTCCGTTGTAGTAGTCCCTGAAGCAGCCGAGCTTTCTCTCAAGGTCACCCCGATTCCAAAATAAGATCCAGTCGAGATACTCGCGTCGAATGGTCCCGATGAGCCGTTCGACAAACGGGTGTGAGCACGGCGCAAACGGCACCGTCTCGACCTGCTCGATCTGCAGGATGCGTAGGTTCGCTCGCCATCGGTGGAAGCAAAACAATGGATCATTGTCCGAGGAAAGGTACCTGGGTAGTGACTGAGCCGCGGTCGCGTGATTGAACATTCGACACACCGACACCCCGTCGATGTCAGCGGGCTCGACCGCGAAGCCAACAATGCGACGCGTGAACAGGTCCATCACGACCATGACCCAATGACTCTTGAGCAGTATCGACTCACAGCGAAACAGGTCGAGACTCCAGAGCTGATCTTTTACCTTACCGATATCGCTCAGCCATGAAGGCCCGCGCTCGCCACGTTCCGGTCGATAGCACTGGGCGAGGATGCGCCGGACCATGTCCTTGTTGATCTCGACCCCGAAGGTGAAGGCGATCTGTTGTGCGATCCGCGGACAGCCGAAGCGGGGATTGTGACGCTTGATCTCCAGGACTGCCGCAATTAGTTCCTTCGAAGGCCCCTTGGGGCCAGGGCGACTTCGCCGCCGAGGCGAGAAGAGAAGGTCATACTTCAGCTTCGTCAGGGCTCGATGGCATCTGAGCAGCGTGCTGGTCTTTACGCCCGCCGCGATCTTGGGGATGCGCTTCGGGTTGAGCAGAAACGCCCCAAGCCCAAGAAGCAGCCGATCCCTCGGGGTGAGCTTGGGCGCGCGTTTACGGGAACGGTTCAGGATCAGCATCTGATGCTTGAGCATCAAAGACTCAGCGGCGACCGCTCGGACGCCGCCTGGCCCCATCAGCTTCGCCAACGTGGTCAGCAGATGGGCTACCAATATGAATAGCTCCCTCATGCGCCGGAACTCTACCAGCCACGAGGACGTTTACAAGACTGCACCTCGCCCTCCCAGTTTGGCAGAATTGCAATTCGCCATGGACAGGCCGGAATCCACATATGCAATGCGAACTAGTCCATCGGTCTCTTGCTCCGCGTAGCGCAGACGTGCTGCGTCCGCGTCGAAATCACGGTGCGCCGCTACCATGACGATGCTGGTCGACGGTTGAGCTCATTTGCGTGATACAGAGCCAGGCGGCGCAGGCGTGCCTGATTTCGCTGATCGGCCGAGTTGCTTGACGATATCCTGCGATTACTTCGACTGAAGATACGTGGCTAACGCGACGATTTCGCTGTCACTGAGTTCCCCGATGACACTATGCATTTTTCGGGAGGCTCGCTCCGTTTCACGCATCCTTTGCATCTGCTTCACCAGGTAGTCCGCGTGCTGGCCCGCCAAGCGCGGAAATATCTCGATTCCTTGGGCGTTGTCGCCATGACAGTCCGAGCAGGGGAGTATCCTCGGGGAGCTGCCTCTCTCATACAGCCGCTTACCCTTGGCCGTTACTTCCGAGTCGCCAGGCTTGCCGGGCGGGGGTGCCTGCGAGGAAAAATACTCCGCTACGCCCGCAACAACCTGATCGTTGAGCAACCATTTGGAGCTGACCTCCCGCATGAACTCGTGGCCCTTGGGCTCTTCGCGGCCTTGGTTGCGAAGTGCCTTGAGCTGGAGCTCGACATAAGGCTGCTGCTGCGCGGCAATGATCGGTACAGCGGGGTCCGTGCTTCGCCCCTCAGCACCGTGGCAACCTTCGCATTCCGACGTCGCTAGGCTTCGAGCGGCCCGTTTGAAAGACGCGGCTGAGGGAGTCTGCTCCCCACACGCCACAAGAAAGCTCAGCATCGCCAGCCATAGAGCTATCCGAGCCGTTGTTCGCGCATTCTCGCCGGTGTCCATATGGTGCTCCCTTAGACGTTCTCATCAAGCGAGAACGACCTTCAGCGTAACCCGTCCACGATATTCTATGCTCCGGGGGTCGCTGCATTGACCTACGTCAAACTTATGAGCGACGGCGAAACCGACTTGGATCTTGTCGCGACCCCGTCAACCTAGCGGTGGTTCGCGGCCTAGGCGCGGCTGCTTGTTGGACTCTGCTCGGTTCTTTCCGAGCATGGCTGCGCGCCTTCAGGCGGCCGGCTCTGTTGCGTTTCCGCCGTCTCGCCTACTCGTATCGGTGCCGCGTCGCCGGCTTGTTGCCCCCGTAGCTCGTACACGGCGCTGAACGTCAGCTTAGGAAGCGACTGATCGTCCTGGGTACATTTGAGCCGGTCGGGCGACAGTCTCTGATCGGCCAATTCCTGCCGGTCAAGCCTGAGGCGAAATTTTCCCGATAGCGGCCAGTGACGGGCCAGACAGGTCTGGCGAAAGGCCGTCTTCGGCGCATGAAGACGCAGGCTGAGGCCTCAAACGTCACACAACCGACCGTTGCGAGGAAAGGTCTAGATCACAGCGAATGGACGCACCTCCACAGATGCGGCGCCTGGCAGTCTCCAGCGGCCGCGTTGCGCCCGGCCGGCCTTTGATCCTAATCAAACGACCTCTTGAGCAAATCGGGCACACTTCGCAGTGAGTCCTGACCGTGAGTCTCGCAGCCCTCAGAATCAAAAACACGCGCGGCATGGTAGCGATTGGATTTTGATGCGACCAATATGCCTGCCGGCTCCGGGGAAGCGGAGTCGTGACAACCAAGAGAGTTCTACGGTGGCCCCAATATCCATGTGGAGGCGAAGATGAAACGGATTTACAGGCGTTTTGCATCGTGGCTTGTGACGAGCGTTCTCGCCCTAACGAGCGGGCTTCTGGCGACCCCAGCCACGGCACAATCGACGAGCATCGAAGGTACTTGGAGGCTGATGTCCCGGCAACTGCCAGACGGTATCACCGTGAAGCCGCCCAATGTACAGGGGATCATGAGTTTGGCAAATGGACACAGGAACCTTAACACGCTCTGGCGTACGCCCGATGGAAAGTGGGCCTCATTTTCAGCGATGACCACGTACATGTTGTCCGACACCCAATACACTGAAACGCTTCTTTTTGGCGTCTTTAATGATCCCACCACCGGCAAGGGCGTACAGTACTTTGTCTCGGGGGCGACCCGGAATGGGCTGGTGACACGAGAAGACCAGAAAATCCGAATTCAGTCGCCGTTTGATCAGGTGACCTGGTTATTCGAGGGGGACAACGAGACCACGACTTTTCCAGGTGGGATGGTCGACTACTGGGAGCGAGTGAAGTAGTTGAACGATGAGGAGAGCCCGACCTTTTCAGACTGAAGTCCGATGCGCAATGAAATGAGTTACCAATTGCTGATCGATGTGTCGCAGCCTCTGCGCTGCGCGATCGGCCGTCTAAGCAGTCAGCCGGAAAGTCGAATTCGCCCGACGTGTACACCAGTTCGGCGAGGCGGAATCTTGATGCACAAATTGCACGCCATATCCGGGCACGAAAAGGCCTTGCGTTGGCATATCGATTACCTGCTTACTTCGCAGGGTGTGCGCGTAGTTGAAGTGGTTCGCTCGCGGCGCACCGAATGTGCGCTGAATCGTGCTAGTCGCGGCCGCATTCTGGCGATCGGATTTGGCGCGCCAGACTGCCGCGCTGATTGCGGTGCGCACCTCAAGTGTCGCACCATCACCGAAGTCTCAGTTCGGCCACAAGCTGCCGGTCGGGGTGACGATTCAAATTGCTCTATAGCGGACACTCAGAGGCCGTGAAGTGCAGAATGAAAGAGCTGACCCCCGTCGCCCTCACCTTGAAGACCAGCTCGCGGGCAAGAACCAGCGGCGCAATCCGAAGTTGTCTCCGTAGGTTTGATTGATCGATCAGCAGTCGCGGTCGCGGGGCTACTTCGGTCGGAGTTTTGTCGGTGCGGAAGCATGGCGTCCGGGCCGATAGGACGTGTATCGGACTACCGGATCGTTCGCGAGACGAACGCCAACCCACACACCGTAGCCCCAACGCCCTTGAAACGTACGCCGAGCTATGCGATCCGTGCCGTTAGTACAAGGCGCATGGTGCCGCGAGCGTAATGTCGCCACCTAGGCCGGACTGTATAGATCCGGAGGGCGGTGTCGTACAGAACCGGCCCAAACTGGTGGTGACCTGCAGAGCCCCGTTGGCAAGCCGGCTCTCACTGACGCTGGAGACAGACGGCCGGCCGAGCGCAGTGCGGAAATTCTGCATGAGCTCGTCCAGCGTCGGACGCGGATTCAGCGCTTCGCTCTCAACCACAACTGGCGCCACACGAAGCTCGACCGTGGAGTCTTCCTCGCTAGCCGGCGCCGTGTCCAACGCAGGGCTTGCGTACCGCGGGGACGAAATCCTGTCATTTATGACATAGACGCTGTCGCCCAAGTAAGTGATTTCCGTGTTCGACGCAGTGGTCATGACAGGCTGGTCCGGCCCGGTATAGGGACTGCCTTGGCTGGACTGCTCAGCGGCGAAGACACCGGCCGCGGGCGCGATCAACGCGACTGCAAGAATGTACCTAGTGATGGTACGAACGTTCATTTGGGTCTCCTGCCAGTCTGCTTCTGACCGGCTTGCTGGATTGCGGTGCTTCCATCGTGGGTCACGCTGAAGCGAGTGCCGGCCCGGTTGGAAAGACGCCACACGCCGCGCTCTTCACGAGATCTTCCTCGTTCAGGGCGCAGGGGCGGTCAACGCATGCTGGGAACTGAGGTTGCCGCAGTCGACGGCAATCTAGAGGAGCCAGGGGCCGGTCACAGAGCAACCGGTCGGCGAAGATCGCTGGTTCTGGTCAACCTGGGTTGCAGCGCCTGGTGCAGGCGCAAGTTCAGGGAGGCCAACATATTGAAACCATCGTCCTCCGGGCCGCAACATGTGCACAGACTACGTGGAGAGCACCGGAAGATGAAGCAACCCTCAATCGCTTCACGAGAATGAGCTGATTCACTTGCTCTGTCAAGCGTAATCTAGAATTGGTCGACATACTTAATCATATACGGTTAATTAATGGAGGCACGCGGTGGACGTCTGTCTGGTGATCAAAGAGCGCCTGGCGCAGTTGGGATTCGAGCAAAAGGATCTGGCGGCCGCGGCCGAAGTCACGGAGTCCTATATTTCCCAGCTGCTGACGCGGAAGAAATTACCCCCCGCGCCGGATCGGACGGATATCTACGAGAAGATGGGAAGGTTTTTGAAGCTCTCGGGCGGTAAGCTCGCGAAGCTGGCCGACCTCCAGCGCAAGGAAGAGTTGATAAGAGAGCTGGTGGACCCGCCGGCGCCTTTGTTCGGCGAGGCTCGGCAGCTGATTTTGCGCAAGTGCGCACCGGAAAGACGGCTACAGATACGAGCGATTTTCGAGCAGCAACCCTTCGGTGAGCTCGAGCGCCTCGTCACGCAAAAACTTCTGGATGTAGTCAAACGCGTCGCCAGAGAGGAGTTGCAGAGCGAGAAGTGGCTCCGCTCGGTGGCTCGGCTTAGGGGCCGCAGCTATAAGCAGATGCGAGTCACCATCCTGGAGTTCCTGGATACCGACGTCTTCCACGTGTCGGCAGAAAACTGCGTCTCCTTCCTGGATCCGGCGATTGAATCCTGGGATATCGACCTCTCGACCTTCAGTATGGACATCGTGCTGAATCGTAGACTCGCGCCAGAGCACCGGAAGAGATTCGAGTTTGTCGAGAAAGACCCCAGCCAACCTCTCGAGGAGCCTGGACTCACCGAGTTCCTCCAGAATGCTTCGCTCATCGGTGATGTCACCCGACAGGAGATTGATTTCCTGAAGAGTCTGAGGTTCAAGGGAAAGCGACCCACTGCGCTTTACTACTATCGAGAACTGCAGAACCTCAGGGATC
>Ga0335083_10011899_pt1 | contig 10430 bp, 6 predicted proteins | sample Lox_Sample_42_FD_206716 | JGI IMG/M metagenome (GOLD analysis project Ga0335083, IMG submission 206716) | Soil microbial communities from Loxahatchee National Wildlife Refuge, Florida, United States - Lox_Sample_4.2 | ecosystem: Environmental > Terrestrial > Soil > Wetlands | place: USA: Florida... | reverse complement strand
TCGCGGTCAGGTTTTGTACAACCACGTCCGACACAAGCGTGCTCTTTCCGCCAAAGGAACCCATATTCTGAAAATTGTTGAACGTGAGTTTCAGAGTCGGGTTGTCCTGCGGCCACATCATGACCAGCTCAGACTTCTTCGCGAAGGACGTAGTTGAAGCCAAGAGCAAGAAAAGAAATAAACAATAAGCGCGGTTCGGCATGGGGAATTCTTGCACAGGGAGCGAGGACGAAGCAACAACTCTGGTCTTCATCGCTAGTGGAGCTTTTGCCTCCGAGGGCAATAACGTACATCGAATTTCATGACTCTGCGACCAGGTTATTTCATTCAACATCCTGCCAAAGGACCTGCGGGACCTGCCCTTCAAGTCCATCCGCCACAGTTGGGTGTGATTCGAATCACAGACCAGCGAAACCCAGGCTAATACCGTTGACGTGGATTGCTTTTCATAGATTGTGAGGCTTCTTCCATGAGTATTGCATCCCCGACCACCACGCGCGTTTTGAACTCCCAACTTGAAAGCAAGATCATGAGCGCCGCAGAGGCGGCGGCTTTAATACGGTCCGGCGATCAGATTGGCATGAGTGGATTCACCGGGTCCGGTTATCCGAAGACGGTGCCGATTGAGCTGGCGCACCGAATTGCTGACGCCCATTTTCGCGGCCAGAAGTTTCAGGTCAGCGTGTTCACCGGGGCCTCGACGGGTCCGGAACTTGATGGGGCGCTGGCGATGGCGGGCGGGATTCATCTGCGGCTTCCCTACCAGTCGGATCCGGAGACGCGCAAACGAATCAATGCCGGCGAAATGGATTACATGGACATTCATCTGAGCCATGTGGCGCAGTTCGTGGAATATGGATTTTTGGGCAAGATGGATGTGGCGCTGATCGAGGTCACAGCGATTCTGGAAGACGGTCGAGTGGTGCCGAGTTCGTCGATCGGCAATAACAAGACCTGGATCGATTGCGCCGAGCGCATCATTCTCGAGGTGAATTCCTGGCAGCCGATGGCCCTCGAAGGGATGCACGACATTTATTACGGGCTGGAGCCGCCTCCGAATCGCAAGCCCATTCCGTTGGTGCGTCCGGGCGACCGGATCGGGAGCCCCTATCTCAAGATTCCAATCGACAAGATTGCGGGTATCGTGCTGACGGATTCTCCGGACCGGAATAGCGCGTTCAAGGCTCCGGACGAGGCTTCGAAGAAGATCGCCGGGCACATTCTGGAGTTCCTCAGCTGGGAAGTGAAGAAGGGGAGGATGCCGGCGAATCTGTTGCCACTGCAATCGGGCGTGGGAAACATTGCGAATGCAGTTTTGTTTGGTTTGGAAGAAGGTCCGTTTGAAGGGCTGACGTCGTTTACGGAAGTGATTCAGGACGGAATGATCCGGCTGCTGAAGTCGGGAAAGTTGACCTCGGCGTCGGCGACTGCGTTCTCGCTGAGTCCGGCGATGCTCGACGAAGTGAATGCGGATATGGCGTCCTATCGCGAACGGATTGTGCTGCGTCCACAAGAGATTTCCAACAATCCGGGGATTATTCGCAGGCTGGGCGTGATCGCGATGAACGGCATGATCGAGGCCGACATCTACGGGAACGTTAACTCGACGCATGTGATGGGATCGCGGATTCAGAACGGCATTGGGGGATCGGGCGACTTCGCGCGGAACGGGTATCTTTCAATCTTCATGGCTCCGTCGTCGGCGAAGAAGGGGACGATCTCGACGATTGTGCCGATGGTCTCGCACGTGGATCACACGGAGCATGATGTGCAGGTGCTGGTCACGGAGAACGGGTTGGCAGATCTGCGGGGACTGTCGCCGAAGGAACGGGCGAAGCTGGTGATCGAAAAGTGCGCGGGTCCGGAGTACAAGCCGTTGTTGCTCGATTACCTGTCGCGCTCGGAGCAGCTGTCGTATGGGAAGCACACGCCACATTTGCTGACAGAATCGTTGAGCTGGCATAACCGGTATCTGCGGACCGGGAGCATGCGTCCACGGGAAGAGAATTAGTTTGGAGTTCCTAAGGGGCTAAAGCCAGCGGATATTGGGGTCGAGTACGCGGCCCCTTCGACAAGCTCAGGGCAGGCTCTGAAGGACCGCTCTTCCACGGTTGTGCAGAGAACCGTGGCGCAGAGAACAGTCGCGCACGCAACAGCGGCGTAGACGATGATCGTACGGCAACGGTGACACAGCGGCGGTCGATGGAATAGACCATCGGGTTGGGGAAGCATCGTCGCGCGCGCTGGTCGAGCCGCGATGCGAACAGACTATTACCAAGCGTTCAGCGCAGAACGACGCCCACCACCGCGTGCGGCCAGAGCCAGCCGAACGTTCCCGCGGTCAGCAGAGCATAGATGAGCCCATCAATGGCTTCTTTGATGGTCATGCTCCAGGTCTGGCCTTTCCAGATACTGTTGCTGATGTTGCCCAGGCCGTATGCGAGAAACGCGGCCGTTCCTACTATGCGGAAGACGCGCAAATAATAGGCGCCCGGGACGATTGTGTGGGCGGCGAGATACGCGACAAAGAAACCGATGAGGAGGCAATAAGCAAACCATTGTCCGAGAAATTTCGGCATGACCGGGGGGCCGCTGGGGAACACGGTCAGCATTCCGACTGGGCCCTGTTTGTATTTTTCGATCACGGCGGGCGACTTCATGTCCTTGTGCGTGCAGAAGGGAAAGACGTACAGTCCACGCTGCACTCCAGCGGCGCGCAGAGAGGCAAGGACTTTATCTTCGTCGGGCAGTTTCTGATAATCGCTACGGTGGTACGGCAACAGCATGTGCATAATGGAGCTGGCGACGAAGACGATGACTGCCGAGAGTACAATCGGGAGCCAAAGAGCGGAGAGTGGAGTCATGCGAAACCTCCTGGTGACGTTGGCGACACAGTGTCTAGGGGAGGCTATCCTTGCGGAGGACGGGGGTCAAGGGGTTTGCGCCCGTCGACGCTGCGACACGGTACACGCAGGATCCTTCCCTTCGCCTGAAAGGCGGCTCCGGTCAGGATGACTCCGACGCGATTGAAGATTCGCAAGATATAGACGGCTGGCCGTTCTGTCTGCGAGATTCACACAAGTCGGTACGCTGACCCGATTGACTGCATCTAAGAGAGACGATGACCGCCGAAGGAAATCCAGCCCGCGTTCAAGTGATTCATCCCGAGACCCGACCACGGGAGTCGCCTCAACTCAATTCATGGCTCAAGCAACTGGTGGTACGAAATGGCAGCGACTTGCTGCTGGTGCCGCTGGCGGCGGCGGCGATTCGCCTGGAAGGGACGCTGGTTACGATCGGCGACCGGCCTCTGACGGGTGACGAGATCGAGGCCGCGGTGCTGCCGGCTTTGGCAGGACATGCGCGCGAGGAGTATGAGCGAAGCCACATTGCCGATTCGTCGTATCGAGTCGAGGGTTTGGGGCGGTTCCGGATCAATCTGCATCGCGAACGGGGCCGTGCGGCCGCAACGGTTCGAGCGCTGCCGACGAAGATTCCGGCGCTCGACGAACTGCACCTTCCGGCCGGAACCGCTGCCCTGGCCAAGTTACAGCGCGGGCTCGTGATCATTGGAGGAGCGACCGGGTCGGGCAAGACCACGACGCTGGCTGCGCTGGTGAACGAGATCAATCAGAACGAGGCACGGCACATCGTAACGATTGAGGATCCGATTGAGTACGAGCACACGCACATCCGCAGCGTGATTGAGCAGGTGGAGATCGGCATTGATGCTCCGGACTTTCCCACCGCTCTGCGGGCCGCGATGCGGCAGGCTCCAGACGTGATTGTGGTGGGCGAGATGCGCGATCCGGAAACGGCGCGGATCGCGCTGTCGGCGGCCGAGACCGGGCACCTTGTGTTCACGACGCTGCACACCACCGACGCGGCTTCGACGGTGTCGCGGATCGCGGATTCATTTCCGCAGGAGCGGCAGCACACCGTCCGCGCCGAGATGGCGATGGCGCTGGCAGCGATGATGACGCAGACTCTGATTCCACGGCGGAACGGCGGGCGTGTGCCGGCGGCAGAACTGCTGATGGTGGGATATGGGGCACGGCAGCATATCCGCAAGAACGCATTGCAGCATTTGCAGCAAGAGATCACTATTACGCGCAAGCAGGGGTCGTTCACGCTGGAGGAGTCGCTGGCGCAGTTGGTATTTCAGAATGACTTGGCACGGGAAGATGCTTTGGTGCGGGCGCTGCATCCGGACGATCTCGACGTTTTGTTGAAGGCGAAGGGATTTTAGGGAAAGGTCAACCACAGGGGCTGAAGCCCACATCCATTTCGCACGCCATTACGCGGCCCTCAAAGGGCCGCTCTTCCACGTCTTACGCGCCGGGCGCTCCTCGACGTCTTATTCTTGGGGGCCGCTGTTCAAAACCTTGCGATCCTGGCCCGACTTGCACATCTCGAACGGAGCCGCTCTTTCCTACTTGGCGGGGCCGCTGAATTCCACGTCCATCCACTGCTTGAATGCGTCGAGGTTCTGCGGGCGGCCGAGGAAATCCCGCACCAGCTCGGTGCCAGCCTTGGAACCTCCTGGCTCCAGAACCGCTTTGCGATAGCGCATGGCGGCTTCTCCGCCCAGAAGATCCTTCTTGTCGAACTGGCTGAAGAAATCGACTGCAATGACCTTGTCGAGCACGTAGGTGTAGTAGTTGGAGGTGTAGCCCATCAGGTGGGTGAAGCCGGCGTAGAAACGATTGCCATCGACGAAGGGATAAGGATAGAAGCGCGTGTAATCGGTGCGCAGCAAGGCGTCGAGATCGATGGTGTCGGGAGCGCGGTCGTGCACGTCGAGCGAATAGCTCGAGTAGAAGAGCTGCCCCTGCACCCATCCGGCACGGCCGAAGGCACTGGCTCGGTTCATGCGGTCGATCAGGTCGACGGGAAGAACCTCGTTCGTCTGGTAATGCTTGGCGAACGCGCGCAGGATTCCGGGATCGCGGAAGAACTCCTCCAGCATTTGCGAGGGCGCCTCGACAAAGTCAGTCTCGGTCGAGAACCCGGTGATACCGCTCCAGGACTGTTGTCCGCCGAGAATGTTGTGCATCAGGTGTCCGAACTCGTGGAAGAAGACGACGACATCGTCGTACTGCATCAGCCCAGGATCGCCGGGCTTGCCGCCGGCGAAGTTGCAGATAAGCACGCCTTCGGGCAACTGCCGGCCCTTGATGCCGGGCACGACCGGGCTAGAACTGAACCATTTGTCCTTGCCGTCGCGCGGATGCATGTCGAGGTAGATGCGACCGACAAGTTGGCCGCCATCAAATACGTTCCAGGCGGATACGGAAGGATCCCAGACGGGGGCGTCGGTGGCCGGCTTGAACGAGACGTGAAAGAGTTTGGCCGCCGTGTCGAGAATTCCCTGCTGCACGCGGTCGTAGGTAAAGTATGGCCGAACCGATTGCGAATCGAAGTTGAAAGTTGTCCGCGCGTATTGATCTTCCCAATAAAAGCGCCCGTAGGCGGGGATCGCGGTGATGCCGGGCTGCTTCTGGCGGGCGAAAGCAAGTAACATGTCGTACTCACGGCGCGAGGCCGGGCGGGAAGCGACATCCACTTCGTTCAAGAATGCTTTCATGTTCGCCGCCGAGCCAATCATCTGATCGGCGGTTGCGAGGTCGGCATAGGTCGGGTAGCCGAGGATCTTAGCCATTTCATATCGCGTTTTGAGGACGTCGAGCAGGACGGCCTTGTTCGCCGGGTAGGCGCGCGTGGTGTAGGCCAGATACATGCGCTTGCGCAGATCGTCGCTGGTGGCATAGGTCATGACGGGCGTGTAGTCCGTCTCGTCGGTTGAGAGTGTGATCGATCCGTCGGCCGCCGGTTTGTGCGCGGTGATGAAATCGGCGGGCAGACCGGCCAACTCGGCTTGGTCCTTTACGACGATGTGATTGGGATTTTCCTGCACGTTGCGGCCGAAGGTGAGCGCCGCTTCCGTGATGTGATCCTGAAATTTCTTGACTTGAGCGCGCGTGGCGGCATCCTTGTCTACGCCAGCGAGACGGTACTCCAGGAGCGTTCGTTCCATGTAATGGCGGGTGGCAGGATCTGCCGGGGAGACGTCGACCGCGGCAAGCGCATGGTACACATCCTGATTCAAATAGAGGACGGTATTGGCCTGCTGGACTTGCTGAGCCAGGGCCTGGCCGGCGTCCCGGACGTCTTTTTGAGGGGCGACCGCAAACATGAGGTAGGCCTCGGCACCAGCGACGCCTAGCTCGTTCTGGGCGTTGTCGAAAGGTTGCAGGGTGTTCTCGATGGTGCGCGGGGGTTTCGCCGCCAGCAATTCGTCGACGTACTTCTGTTCCTTGGCGAGATGGTCCGCAACCCATTTTTCCGCAGAGGGGCGATCGAGTTTGCCGACCCAGATGTGCAGGGGATCGTTCTGGGCGAAGCTGCGTGACGGAAGCATCATCAAGAACCAGATAGCGCACAGCGCGGGCAGATATAAGCGGCGAAACGCCCCCAAAACATTAGGACAAGACATTAAGAGCCTCAGTGAAGAAGTTTAGACGTACCAAATCGCGATCGGACAACGACGACGGATTATATCGTTTCCTGGATAAGAGCCGAAAGAACGCCTCTACAGTCAGTGAAGAAAGGGCGCCGAAATGAGGCGCTCGGAGGGTTCTGACTTGATGGGCAGTCAAGAACAATTCTAGGAGCGCATGGCTTGGCCGGAGATCTCTAATCGTTCACGCGTTGCCACGTAACGATGATGTGCCCGCCCTCATTGTCTTTGACCGAGAGCAAGCGCTTCTCGTAGTGGCAACCGCTGAACAGACCACAATCGGCCGGTTCGGGTGTTTCTATCGTTCGATCGGCCGACCGGCGCTCCACCGTTACCGGCGCAAATACTAGAGTGAGAAAAGCTAAGAGGAGGGGTACCCAGAGTGGCGACAGCAGGATCAAAAGTCCCCTGCGCAGGCAACGTTCATTGTAATCCTCGGGCTCCAGATAGTGCCTCGCCCCTTGGATAGTCACGGGAGTTCGAAACGATTGGTTGGGATCGAGTAGTGGGCGGGGATGATGCGCTCGGCGCCTCTTGGGCATAGTAACCGGAAGGCAGAAGGTTGGCGCGTCGTTCCATCCACGCCGATGCTTGCTGATCCGGAGGGTGTACTTATCCCCGTGTGGCCGGGGAACACATCGAACGACCTCGATGGTTTCGCCGCAGTCGCGGCAAATTTCCCGCTTCGCAGTGGTTTCGATAATGGCGCCGCAGGAACAATGAAAACGGAATGGATGATCTAAGCCGTGTTCGACACCGACGCCCGATGTCATTTCCGCCTCCAACGTTACCGATGGGCCGACATCATACACCCGTCTTGTTGCCGCGTCGGCGATTTTTACTAGCTTCTCGTTTGGCCGGCGACAATCGCCTCACGCCCAATAAGTCCGATCCAAACTGCGGTATTGGATGGCTTCGGCGATGTGTTTGGGTTCGAGGTTGGCCGAGTCTTCCAGGTCAGCGACGGTTCGGGCGACTTTCAGGATGCGGTCGTGGGCCCGGGCGCTCAGGCCTTGCTGGGTCATGGCACGTTCGAGCAGGCGTTCGCAGTCGGCCGAGAGTTCGCAGAAGGCACGGATGTGACGCGAGGACATCTGGGCGTTGCAGTAGAGTTTCTGGCGGGACGAGGCGAAGCGTTCGAGTTGCTTCTGGCGGGCACGGACGACGCGCTCGCGAATTTTCGCCGAACTCTCCGGTTCGTTGGTCGAGCGCATTTCTTTATAGTTCACCGCGGGCACGTCGATATGGATGTCGATGCGGTCCATGAGCGGGCCGGAAATTTTCGAGACGTAGCGCTGGATCATTGGAGTGGTGCACTGGCAGTCGCGGGTGCGGTCATTGTGGAATCCGCAGGGGCACGGATTCATGGCCGCTGCCAGCATGAAGCGCGCGGGGAACGTCAGGGACATGGAGGCGCGGGCGATGCTCACGGTGCCGTCTTCGAGAGGCTGGCGCAGGACTTCGAGTACATTGCGGGGAAATTCCGGAAGTTCGTCGAGAAAGAGCAGGCCATTGTGGGCAAGCGAGACCTCGCCAGGGCGGGGGATGACACCGCCGCCGATCAGGCCCGCGTCCGAGATCGTATGGTGCGGCGAACGGTACGGACGGGTTCCAACCAGTCCCGTACCTTGATCGAGGACTCCGGCAACGCTATGGATTTTGGTCGTTTCGAGCGCTTCTTCGAAGGTAAACGGCGGCAGGATCGTGGGCATGCGCTTGGCCAGCATGGTTTTGCCGGATCCGGGCGGGCCGATCATCAGGATGTTGTGGCCTCCGGCGCATGCGATCTCGATGGCGCGCTTGGCCGTCTGCTGCCCGCGGACGTCTTTGAAGTCGACAAAGAATTGCTGTGATTCGCGCAGGAGTGAATCGCCGTCGGCTTTGATGGGGACGATGCCGTTGCCTGAATTCACGAATTGAATGACGTCGAGCAGAGAGCGCACGGGATAAACGTCGACGCCTCCGACCATGGCCGCCTCTTTGGCGTTGGCTTCGGGAACAACCATGCGGGAGATTTTTCGTCCGCGGGCCTCGATGGCGATGGGCAGAGCGCCACGCACGCTGCGGATGCCGCCGTCGAGGGAAAGCTCTCCGACGAAAAGGCAATCCGGCACCTCTTTTTTGGTGAGGCCGCCGTAGGCTCCGACGATGCCGAGGGCCATGGGCAGATCGAATCCAGAACCCTCTTTCTTGATGTCGGCTGGGGCGAGGTTGATGGTGATGTGGGTGGGGGGGATGTCGTAGCCGCAGTTTTTCAGAGCGGCGCGGACACGGTCGCGGCTTTCGCGGACGGCGGCGTCGGGGAGGCCGACCGTGTGGAAGTGGTCCTGGTCGCACTTGATGCCGGAGCAGTCGACTTCCACCTGGATGATGTTGGCATCGATGCCGTAGACGGCGGCGCTGAGAGTTTTATAGAGCATTTCGCAATTCCCCACCCTTCGGCTTCGCTCGGGGGCAGGCTTTCCCGCAAAGGGCGCGAGAAACGGGTTACCCGGGAACACTTGGTCCTGAAGTGCCAGATAGCTACATTACGGATTCGAGGGTAGCGTTGGCTGTGACGGATGTCACCAGGGGGCTGTGGAAAACCGGGATCCGCTAAGGACGACCACTAGGGCTAAAGCCCGTCTGATTCGATACGCTTTACGCGGCGCTGAAGCGCCGCTCTTCCACGGCAACACGCACCATTTGTAAATTCTTTCGCCGCGGCCAGAAGGCTTGTACTTCCCTTCTTGCCTTCTTGGTTGTTGAGTGAAAACGCATGCTACACTTTCGCGTTTAACTGCACTCGGGGGCCCTATGTTTCGATTCTTGCTGGTGTGGATGTTGTCGGTCGGGTGGTTGAGCGGCGGAGCCATTGCACAAAGTCCGGATGTTCCTGAGCCTGGGTCGGTGGAGGCCATTGCGGCGGCGACGACGGATCCGCATTTTGTTTCGCCTTGGGTCTCGTATATTCCAAAATCCAGCAGCGTCCCCTCACCCGAGAAATTTCTGGGGCGGATCTTGGGTGCCCCGGGAGAGTTAGTGGGGACCGAGAAGGCCTATGCTTACGCGCGGGCATTGGCGGCGGCGAGTCCGCGAGTTCGCGTGTTCACGATTGGCCACAGTGAAGAGGGGCGCGAGATCATCATGCTGGCCATTGCGGATGAAGCGGGCATCCGCGACCTTGATCGGTTGAAGGCCGCCACTGCTGCTCTTGCCGATCCGCGCCGCACCGATCAGGCTGCCAAGGACAAGTTGATCGCAGACTCGCGGCCGATCTACTACTTCAATGCGGCGCTGCACTCCGATGAAACCGGCTCGACTGAAGCGATGCTCGAATTAGCCTACCGGCTGGCCGTTTCGGAGCAGCCGATGATCCAGCGGATCCGGGAACGAGTCGTTGTGCTCATCAATCCGATTTCAAATCCGGACGGGCGCGACAAGATGGTGGACTGGTTCTACCGCTATCTGAAGGGCAAGACGGACCGCAATACGCTTCCGCGCCAGTCGCCGCCGTACTGGTCGAAGTACACCTTCGTCGACATCAATCGTGACACGCACCAGCAGACGCACGAGACCACGAAGGCCGTGCACCGTATGTTTCACGATTGGCATCCGACGGTGGTGCACGATCTGCACGAAGGAGTGCCGCTGATGATGACGTGGAACGGTACCGGGCCCTATAACCCGAACATCGATCCCATTACTTACAGCGAATTTCTTGCGCTCAGCTTTCATGAAATCGAAGCGATGACGGCGATGGGGATGCCGGGCGTTTCTACGTGGAATTTTGGGGAAGCGTTTGCGCATCTTTATCTCGACTCCGTGGCGATGAACCACAACAGCATTGGCCGCGGGTACGAGACGTTCGGCAACGGCAGCGCGGAGACCGAGAAACGGTCGATATCGGCGTCCGCCGCTTCGATGGAAT
>Ga0335083_10011897_pt1 | contig 10430 bp, 11 predicted proteins | sample Lox_Sample_42_FD_206716 | JGI IMG/M metagenome (GOLD analysis project Ga0335083, IMG submission 206716) | Soil microbial communities from Loxahatchee National Wildlife Refuge, Florida, United States - Lox_Sample_4.2 | ecosystem: Environmental > Terrestrial > Soil > Wetlands | place: USA... | reverse complement strand
AAAGCTGACCCCGCTGCGCATGACCGGCATTCTGCTGGTAACCGCAGGCGTGGCCATCGTCGGCGTGGCTGGCGGAGGCTGATCACGTGAGTCGCACCCGCTTCTATGCCATCGGTTTCACCATCCTGGTGCTCTTCGACACGCTGGTGCAGCTGAGCTTCAAGTACGCCGGCAACCACGCCTTCCCGCCCGAAGCGAACTGGGCGTGGATCGTGCGCGTGTTCGGCCATCCGTGGATCTACGTCGCGGTGATCGGCTACGTCGGCAACTTCTTCACCTGGATGACGCTGCTCAAGCACGCGCCGATCGGTCCTGCCTTCGCGGTCACCCACCTCGAAGTGGTCAGCGTGATGGTGTTCTCCATGTGGCTGTTCCAGGAACCGCTGACCTGGCCGCGCGTGATCGGTGCCGCCACCATCGTCGCCGGCATCATCTGCCTCGCCTTCGCCGAAAGCGGTGCGCACCCGGAACACGACGCACCCACCGAAGCAAAGGGTGCGCTGGGCGTCACGGCAGGAGACTGACGTGGCCCGCGAGCTGCCGCCCACTGCCGGTCTGCCGCTCAACCTCAACGACCTGTGGCCGGGCCGTGCGCCGTTCGCCGAACGCGCGGCCGCCTGGCTGGGCGTACCGCACCTGCAGCTGGAATGCTCAGGCACCGCGGCCATGGTGGTGGCGTTGCGTGCGATGCATCGCCTGCGCCCTCAACGCGACGAAGTAATCGTGCCTGCATGGACGTGCCCGCTGGTGGCGCTGGCCATCCATCGCGCCGGCCTCAAGCTGCGTCTTTGCGATCTGGCGGTGAACCATTTCGACATGGACATCGTGCAACTGGCGACGCTGGCCAACGCACGGACACTCGCCATCGTTCCCACGCATCTTGCCGGCCGCGTGGCTGATGTAAACGCATCGTTGGACATCGCACACCGCGTGGGCGCCTATGTGCTGGAGGACGCCGCGCAGGCCTTGGGCGCCATGCAGGAAGGCCGCAGCGTAGGCCTGCTTGGTGATGCCGCCTTCTTCAGCCTTGCCGTGGGCAAAGGGCTCACCCTGTTCGAAGGCGGCCTGCTGCTGACACGCGATGTGGTGCTGCGCGACGCGTTTGCTGCGAGCCACGACGCCACCATCAAGCCCGATGCGCGGATGGACTGGCAGCGCGCGCTGGAACTGATCGGCTACACGCTGGCCTATCGCCCTTCGTTGTTGCCGTTGGCTTATGGCCGTCCGCTGCGCAAGGCACTGGCCGAGGGCGATCCGGTGGCCGCCGTGGGTGATGACTTCGGGCCGAATATTCCATTGCACACCGTCAGCCACTGGCGACAAGCCGTCGGCGCGCGCGCGCTCAAGCGGCTGCCGGCGTTCCTGGAGGCCACGCGAACGCAAGCCTTGCCGCGCGTAACGCGCTTGCGCCGCATACCCGGTGTCACCGTGTACGACGATGTTCCGGGCCAGCGTGGCGTGTGGCCGTTCCTGCTGCTGACGCTTCCCACCCAGGCCCAGCGCGACAAGGCGCTGCAAACGCTCTGGACCGCGGGCCTCGGCGTCAGTCGCCTGTTCATCCATGCCCTGCCCGACTACGGCTATCTGCGCGATGTCGTCTCCGATTCGCCGCTGCCGAACGCCCGGGATTTCGCGGCGCGTTCGCTGACCATCACCAACAGCCCGTGGCTGGACGACGCCACCTTCGAGCGGATCTGTTCCGTGCTGGAACGCAGCGTGGGCTCATCGCGCTAAACCGTTCAATGCATGACTGGAACAGCATGTTTGCCATGGGACAGAAAGAGCAATCCGCCTACCGCCAGCACGAGGCACGGACCGATCAACGACATGCCGTGCCCTGAAGGCACCACCACGCCGAGCATCACGATGGCGTTGCTTGCGGCATGCATGAATACGCACAGCAGAATGCTGCGCGTGCGACTGTAGAGCCAGCCGAACAGCAAGGCATTGCCCATCACGCCCAGCAGGAACAGCGCGAAGTTCCCGTGGTACTGGCTGACCCCGGGCAGAAAAAACAGCGGCAGATGCCACGCCGCCCAGATCGGACCAATCACCAATGCGGCGCGCGCCTGCCCCAACGTAGGCCCCCACGCTTCCTGGGCAATGCCGCGCCACCCCAATTCCTCCAGGCCACCGCCGATGATGGTCATGGCAAACAGCAACGGGAGCAGATACCAGGGCTTGATGGCCAACTGGCTCGATGCGGCAGGATGCAGCGCCACCGCAATGCCGACAGCGACAAAAGCCAGCGCTATCGGCAGCCCGATTGCCGCGACATACCACACGGGCCGCACGCGCCAGCGCACCACGCGCTGGTTGAATTCGCGCAACGGCGCCTCGCTTCGGGTGAGGTAAACGGCGATATAGGCCGCGATGGTGGGGCCCAGGCCACCGAGCACATACAGCGACATGAAAGGCCATTCGCCATAAGCCGCAGCGTGGTTCTGCGCCAGAACGATCAACACGCCCCACGCACACCATGTGATGCCAAAGGCAAGCGCCAGAAAGACCAGTGCGCGACGACGAAAGAGAATGAGCTCGGCCATGATGAACGCATCGTCCAAACGGTCACCGGAATGAGCCGGCACTCCGCCACCCTTGCCGCTTGCTTATCCTGAGCCACCCGCGTCCTGCCGACCGGATGGTTGATGCACCGACTTACACGCTGCTTTCGGCAATGGCCGCAATCAAGCGGGTATTGAAGGCCCGCTGCTGCGCCTGCCAGGCATCGAGCTCGCTTTGCGGAATCGGCTCCTGGCCATCCATGCCGCTGAGCAATCGCTTCCACCAAGTGCGGTACCGGTAGGCCGAGACTTCGCCATTGATATCACTGGCCACGATGCGCCCACGCAGCGCCTCGATGATGGCCATGGCGTGGTGCTCTTCCAGGCGCCCCTGATCCCAGTTGGTGCGCGCGGTATCGACGCTGAAAGCGTCCTTGTCGATCGACAGGTAGGTGGCCTGCGGCGCCTGGCGCACTTGCTGGACGAAAGCCGTGGTGAGTTCGTCCGGGTCGGCGAAGCGGCGAAATGCGTCGGCCAGGCCCAGCTTGGCGGCCCAGTCCACATTCACGTCCATGCACCAATAGCTGAGCTTGCCGGCCTGCAGCGGGCGAAGGTAGTTCTCCCATGCATGCTTCGCACCGATGTCGCCCGACGTGATACCCACCACGTGTACGTGCGTGACATACGGCAGCATGGCGACCCGGCGTACCCACGAACCGCAGTGGATGCCCCAGGGAAAACGCATGTTGTCCGGATGGTTGTCGAACACCACCAGCTGGAACGGACCGCGCGCACGCTGGCGTTCCACCAGCGGCCAGGTGAGGTGGTGATAGTCGCCCGAGCCCATCAGCACGGTGCCGTAGCTGGCCGGCGCCTGCGCGTCGAGCATCGAACGCAGCCGGTTGAAGGTGCGCAGCGTGCAGCCGAAGCGGATCGCTTCCTGCCAATCGGACAAGGCAATGGCCGTCGCGCCCGGGATCTCACCCACCGAGCCATCGAAATCCAGGATCAGCGGTTCACGCCTGCTCATGCGTCGCCCATTGACTGTCACTTTCGAAGAACCGTCCCAGCTTGCGGGCCAGCATGCGCAGCAGCGGATTGCGCAGGTAGATCGCGTGCCGGGTAAGGGTGAATTGTGCACCCAGGTACGACTTGATTTCAGGGTCCGTCCAGCCGGCCACGTAATGAGTCAGGCCCTGCTCACGTGCAAAAGCCAGGTTGTGGAACCAGCTGGTGAAATAAAGGTTCTGTTCGCGTGCCTGCGGATAGGTAAAGCCGACATATTTGTCGATCAGCTTGCCCTCCACCACGAAGCATAGATTCCAGCCGATCATCGCGCCTTCGTGCTGATAGACGAACACCACGCCGCCGTTGGACGCATCGCGCAGCACGGCCGCGAAGAAGTCGCGACTCAGCTTGTCGAAATGGATCTCGCTCTGCGCATACACGTTCTCATAAAGGCTGTAGTACGCATCGACCACCGCATCGTCGGCAAACGCCGCATCGCCACAGCGCATGGCTTCCACCGTCACATCATCGCGCTTGCGCAGCTTGCGCCGGATGTCCTTGCGGCGACCGGAAGAAAGGCGCGCGAGGTATTCGTCTTCGCTGGCGAAATCGACCGGCACATAAGCCAGCGCCTGCCCTTCCAACAGGACGAAGCCGTTATCCGCACAGGCATCGGCAAACCGACGGCACCACTCGCCGGTACCGGCATCTAACAACGGCGAGGCCTGCGGGATGTCCTTGACGATCAACAGGCGCTGGCGACGACCGAGTTCGCCGCGCAACGAGCGCGCCAGGATGGCGGGATCGGCATCCCGGGGAAACAACGCATATTCCGACACCGTCGTACCCACGAAGGCCGTTCGCCAACGCAACAGTCGCCCCCACCAGCGGTAACCGGGCGCGTGCACCACCCTCTCGCGCGCCTCGGCATCCGCCGTGGTGAGCAGGTCGAAAGGCGCCACGAAGGCCGGCGTACCAGCCGCCTCGGTCACGCTGAAACCGAGTGGGGGGTGCTCGGCAAACCGGGTGACCAATGCATCCGGCTCGAGCTGGTTCAGATACCGCACAGGGGATTTCCACGGGGTGCAGGCCTCATAGCATAAGGCCCGGCACGCCCCTTAGGCAGGGCCTCGCAGCGACAAAGGTTGGCGAAAGGGAGCGAAGGCACGATGCATGCATACCGATCCGTATGCGCGGGCATTCTGGACTTTGTCCCGACGGTTGGTCAGGCTTGTTAAGAGGGCATCCACCCGATGCCGCGCCATCTCGCCGCCAAGGAATTCAGGAAAGCCGACATGAGCAACGTTCAGCAGGAAACCTTCGACATCATCGCCAAGCAGGCGAAGATCGACATCGAAACGATCAAGCCGGAGTCCACCCTGAAGGACCTTGGCATCGCTTCACTGGATGCCATCGAAGTGATCTTCGACATCGAAGAACATTTCAACATCAACCTGCCCAACGAAGACACCGACTTCGACAATGGCACGGTCAGTCAGCTGGTCGACGCCATCGAACGTCAGCTCGCGCAAAAATCCACCGAGGGCTAAGAGCCTTACCATGCGCCGTATCGTGATTACCGGCATGGGCGCCATCTGCGCGCTCGGCCACGACGCGCCTTCCGTCTGGAAGGCGATGACCGAAGGCCGCTCCGGCATCGGTCCCATCCACCACATCCAGCCGGGCCAGCTGCGCAACGGCGGTATCGCTGCGGAAGTGGTCGATTACGATCCGGCGAATTTCTTCGACGAGGCGCGTCGCGCACTGCTCGATACGTTCAGCGAATACGCGCTGATTGCCGCCAACGAGGCCATCCGCCAATCGGGCATCCGCTTCGAAGGTGAGCTGGGCCAGCGCACGGCCGTGGTGATCGGCACCGGCGTGGGTGGCGAAACCACGCGCGACGACCTTTACGAGCGCCTGTACGGTGAGCACCAGGGGCGTTTCCACCCGCTGGGCATCGTGCGCATGATGATGAACGCACCCGCCAGCCAGGTGAGCATGGTGCATGGCATCACCGGGCCGTCGTTTGTGGTGGCCAGCGCATGCGCATCGTCCAACCACGCCTTCGCGCAGGCGGCGATGATGATACGCACGGGCCTGGTCGATGCTGCCGTGGTGGGTGGCACCGAGGCGTGCATCACGCTGGGCACGCTGCGCGCATGGGAAGCCATGCGCGTGCTCGCGCCCGATACCTGCCGTCCGTTCAGCCAGGGTCGTCGCGGCCTGGTGTTGGGCGAAGGCGCAGCGATGTACGTCATCGAAACGCTGGAATCGGCGCGCCAGCGCGGTGCGGAAATCATCTGCGAACTGGTCGGCACCGGCATGAGTTCGGATGCGGGCGATATCGCCGCGCCGTCGGACATTGGCGCGGCAGCGGCCATGAACATGGCGCTGCGCGACGGCGGCCTGTCTCCCGGCGACGTTGACTACGTCAACGCGCACGGCACCGGCACGGTGGCCAATGACAGCACCGAGACGAAGGCCATCCATCGCGTATTCGGCGCTCACGCACGCGAGCTGGCGATTTCCTCCACCAAACCCATGCACGGGCATGCCCTGGGCGCCGGCGGCGCGCTGGAACTGATCGCGGCCATTGGCGCGATCCACGACGGCATCGTGCCACCTACCCTGAACTATCTGGGCCCCGATCCGGCCTGTGATCTCGATTACGTGCCCAACGAGGCGCGCGAGATGAAGGTAAACGCCGCCATCAGCAACTCATTTGCCTTCGGCGGCCTCAACGCCGTGGTGGCGGTCCGCCGCGCGCCTTGACGACCTCTTGCGTCCCGTCGGGCAGCCGACGGGGCGGACTTCGGCAGGGAATCTGTCCCCGCCTTTGCACCCGGCTCAGGCGCCTACGCGCTGCCTCACCGCATCGATATCGCGTACTGGGCGCACTTCGATGCGTCCGGTACGCGACCACGGAAACGCACTGGCGATGCGCAAGGCCTCGTCCATGTTCTGGGCCTCGATCAGGTTGAAGCCACCCAGGTATTCCTTGGCCTCGGCAAACGGACCATCCATCACGCTGAGCTTGTTGTCGCGCATGCGCAGCGATTTCGCCTGCGAGGGTGATTCCAGCTGCATGGAGTCGAGCAACGCACCTTCTTCACGCAGCGTATCGGCCTTGGCGAAACACCCTTTCATCATGGAGTCGAATTCGCCTTCCGGCAGTGCATCGAGCAAGGTGTCGTCGTTGTAGATCATGACCAGGAACTTCATGCTGCCTCCGATGGCGGGCTGGCGTGGTCGCGCTCCCCATCATGCCGCCATTGGATGACGGATGCACGTTCAGCCAGTCGTCCTGGGCTATGTGCGACCGCGGCACGACGCGGTCATGCGGAGCGCCTACACTCGGCGCATGCTCAAGATCGACACCCACGCCCACATCCTCCCTCGCGACTGGCCCAACCTGGCGGCCAAGTACGGCGACGAACGTTTTCCGGTGATGATCCACAACGATGGACGCCACCGTATCTACAAGGACGGGAAATTCTTCCGCGAGGTGTGGGACTCGGCCTTCGATGCGCAGCAGCGCATCGACGACTACGCCCGCTTCGGCGTGAGCGTGCAGGTCGTGTCCACCGTGCCGGTGCTGTTCTCCTACTGGGCCCCCGGTTATCAGGCGCTGGAGCTGCATCGCCACCTGAACGACAACACGGCAGCCCTCTGCGATGCCCATCCCCGCCACTACGCCGGCATTGGCACGGTGCCGCTGCAGTCGCCCGAGCTGGCCATCCGCGAACTGGAGCGCTGCATCGACGAACTGGGACTGCAGGGCGTGCAGGTCGGCTCGCACTGCAATGACTGGAATCTCGACGCGCCGGAGCTGTTTCCGTTCTTCGAGGCCGCCGCCGATCTGGGTGCTGCCGTGATGGTGCACCCGTGGGACATGATGGGCGCCGCCAGCATGCCCAAGTACTGGCTGCCCTGGCTGGTGGGCATGCCGGCCGAGCAATCGCGCGCCGCCTGCTGCCTGGTGTTTGGCGGCGTGCTGGAGCGCCTGCCCAAGCTGCGCGTGATGCTGGCCCATGGCGGCGGCAGCTTTCCCTCAAGCATCGGCCGCATCGAGCACGGCTTCCGCATGCGCCCGGACCTGGTGGCGACCGACAACCCGCGCAATCCGCGCGAATACCTGCAACGGATGTATTTCGACTCCTGCGTGCACGACCCGCAGGCCCTGCGCTATCTCCTGGATGTGACCGGCGTCGAGCGCGTGATGCTTGGCACCGATTATCCTTTTCCGCTGGGGGAGCAGCATCCTGGCAGTGGCATCGAGGCCTTGGGCCTGGATGATGCTGACCGCGCGCGGCTCTTTCACGGCACGGCCCTGGAATGGCTGGGGCTGCCGCTACAGCGTTTCGATCCCATCGCCGCAACTCAGGAGCAGGCATGAGTCTTTTCCGCAACTTAGGTTTCGCCGCCGCCCTCGTGCTGGCTGGCGCCGCGCATGCCACCGACATCAACATGGCCGGCGGCAGCGTCAGCTTCAGCACGCCCGACCAGTGGGTGGGCATCATGGAAACGCAGGGCGATCCGGAAGTGCGCGTGTTCCAGGTACCCGACCCCTCGCCGACCGCTGCCACCAGCCTCGCGCGGGTAACGGTGACGGTGAAGCAGGTGAGCGACGTGAGCAGTTTCCAGCAATACGTCAGCGGCGCGATGAGCAAAGCCAAGTCGCTCACCGGCTATCAGGCCGGCAGCGGCCAGGGCGCCGACAACTTTGTGTACACCGCGCAGGAAAACGGCGCGCAATTCAGCTACAGCGAGCGCTACTGGTTCAAGGACAACCACGCCATCCAGCTGCGCTGCGTGCGCCCCTCGCAGAGCCAGGCGGGCGCCCAATGGAAGGCCGCCTTCGACAAGGGTTGCGATGCCATCGCGGCGCGCCTGAAGTAAGCTGGCCGGCGACGCCGTGCCATGCAGGCGCGGCGCATGCGCAAGAGATTCCCTGATGTCCTACGAAGCCACCCTCGCCTGGGCGCAAGCCCAGGATGCCGCCGATCCGCTGCGCGGCTTCCGCGACGAATTCCTGATACCGCCGCACGAGGGTCGCGACAGCCATTACTTCTGCGGCAACTCGCTCGGCCTGCAGCCACGCGCGGTGCGCGATGCGCTCAACGCGGAGCTGGACGACTGGGCCAGCCTGGCCGTCGAAGGTCATTTCAAGGGTCGCCTGCCGTGGATGGATTACCACGAGTTCGTGCGTGACGACCTGGCCAGTGTGGTCGGGGCGCAGCCGCACGAAGTGGTGGCAATGAATACGCTGGGCGTGAACCTCCACCTGATGATGGTGAGCTTCTATCGGCCCACGCCGGAACGCCATGCCATCCTCATCGAGTCCGGCTCGTTTCCGACCGATCGCTACGCGGTGGAATCGCAGGTGCGCTTCCATGGCTACGACCCGGCCACCACGCTGATCGAACTGCAAGCGGACGAGCCCAACGGCACCATTTCCATGCAGGCGATCGAGCGCGTGCTGGCCGAGCACGGTTCGCGCATCGCGCTGGTGATGCTGCCTGGCGTGCAGTACCGCACCGGGCAGGTGTTCGATCTCGCGTCCATCACCCGGATGGCAAGTACCCATGGCTGCATGGTCGGCTTCGACCTGGCCCACGCCGTGGGCAACCTGCCCCTGCAACTGCATGATTGCGGCGCGGATTTCGCCATCTGGTGCAGCTACAAATACCTCAACAGCGGCCCCGGCGCCGTGGGCGGCGCCTTCGTGCACGAACGCCATGCGCGCACCACCCTGCCCCGTTTCGCCGGCTGGTGGGGCCACGACAAGACCACCCGTTTCAAGATGGGTCCGGAGTTCGTGCCTACGTATGGCGCCGATGGCTGGCAACTCAGCAATCCGCCAATCCTCGCGCTGGCGCCGCTGCGTGTTTCGCTTGATGTCTTCCGTCGCGCGGGCATGCAGCCACTGCGCGAAAAATCGCTGCGGCTCACTGGTTACCTGGAATGGTTGGTGCACCAGGGACTCAGCGACGTGCTCGAAGTGGTGACACCGCGCGAGCCCGAACGTCGCGGCTCCCAGCTTTCCATTCGCGTCATCGGTGGGCGTGAGCGCGGTCGTTCACTGTTCGAGTACCTGATGGAGCGCGGCATCATCGGTGATTGGCGCGAACCGGACGTGATCCGTATTTCGCCCACGCCTCTCTACAACCGCTTTGCCGATTGCGTGGCGTTTGCCGAAGCCGTGCGCGACTGGGCCTCGCGCGGGTGATCAACCTGCGCTGATCGCCCGGCGCTTCGCCAAGCCGTCGCCTGCAAACGCCAGCACGCAGAAGCCCAGGCAAAGAACGCATACGCCATTCCATCCGGCGAGGGCCCACGCACTGCCAGCGGCCACCGCGCCGGCACCGCCGCCGATGAAGAACACGCCGACGAACAATCCATTGAGCCGACTGCGCGCTGCCGGATCGAGCATGTTGACGGCACGCCGCCCCAGCGTCTGATCACCGATGGCGCCTGCATCGATGACGATGGCCGCAAGCACCAGCAGCGCCAGTGCCACGCGTGAATGCGCCGCGACGTCGAATCCCAGCCAGCCACCGCCTGCGATACCTGCAAGCAGCACGCCCACGACGATCACGGCATGCGCAATCGGCATGCCGACCTCGCTATAGCCACGATCGCCCGCCTTGCCCGCCAGCGGCGCCACGATGGTGCCGGCCACGCCCGCCAGCGCAAACCATGCGATGCCGCGACTGTCCAACGCAAACGGTGCCTGCACCAGGCGCAGCGCAATGGCCGTCCAGAACGCACTGAAAGCCGCCAACGTGACGGCCGATGAGACCGCATAGCGACGCAGCACCGGCTCATCGCGCCACAGCGACCACATGGAGGCCATCAGCGCGCGATACGACGCGTGCACCGGTGGATGACGCTGGGGCAATGCAAACCACAGCA
>Ga0335083_10011896_pt1 | contig 10431 bp, 9 predicted proteins | sample Lox_Sample_42_FD_206716 | JGI IMG/M metagenome (GOLD analysis project Ga0335083, IMG submission 206716) | Soil microbial communities from Loxahatchee National Wildlife Refuge, Florida, United States - Lox_Sample_4.2 | ecosystem: Environmental > Terrestrial > Soil > Wetlands | place: USA: Florida... | reverse complement strand
GCTGTATTTGATGCTGGGCGCCGAGTTCCTCGCCGCGGCGCAGGTAATCGTCTATGCCGGCGCCATCATGGTGCTCTTCACCTTCGTCATCATGCTTCTGAACGCCGGCGAAGAAGAGCGCACGCACGGCAGCAAGGCTGCATATATTGTCGGCTTCCCCGGCGCGGCCGCGCTGCTTGGCATTTTGACCTACATCTTCCTGAAGCAGCGCGATCATCTTGGGTCGGCAAGGATTGGCGGCTACCTGGCGACAACGCACGATCTGAGCGCCGTACTCTTTCGCGATTTCCTGCTGCCCTTTGAAGCGACCTCCATCCTGATTCTGGTTGCCATCCTCGGCGCTGTTGCGCTGGCGCGAAAGGAGCACTGAGCGATATGGTTCCGATTGCCTATTACCTTGTCTTGAGCGCCATACTCTTCTCGATCGGCGTGGCGGCGTTTCTGATAAAGCGCAACATCATCACCATATTCATGTCGATTGAGCTGATGCTGAACGCGGTGAACCTTACCTTTGTTGCCTTTGCGTATCAATGGCATCGCGTCAGCGGACAGATTTTTGTCTTTTTCGTGATGGTGGTAGCGGCAGCCGAAGCCGCGGTTGGACTCGCCATCATCATCGCGCTCTTCCGCAGCCGCGCCACACTGAACGTTGACCAAGTGGATTTGATGAAACTATGACAAGTTCCCTGCATCTCTGGCTGATCCCGCTCGTTCCCTTCGCCGGATTTCTGGTGAACGGTCTGCTTGGCCGCCGCTTTCCAAAAGCCCTGGTGACGACTGTTGCCTGGGTCGCCACGCTCATTCCCTTTCTGCAGGTGCTGAATATTGCACTGGACTTCAGCTCTCTCACGCTCCCCTACACGGAGAACGACGGGACCTGGATCACGGCGGGCAGTTTTCATGCTGATTTCGCCTTCGCGCTCGATCAGTTAACGCTGATTATGCTGCTGGTCGTTACTGGCGTCGGCTTTTTGATTCACCTCTACTCCGCCGGATACATGGCGCATGAAGATGGTTACTGGCGCTTCTTCGCCTATCTGAACCTCTTCATGTTCTTCATGCTCACGCTGGTGCTGGCGGAGAACTTCCTGCTGATGTTCGTGGGTTGGGAAGGCGTCGGGCTCGCGTCGTACCTGCTGATCGGCTACTACTTCACCAAGGATTCGGCTGCGAACGCAGGCCTGAAGGCCTTCGTCGTCAACCGTATTGGCGACTTCGGCTTCCTGCTGGCGATGTTCCTGCTGATCGCACACTTCGGCACGCTGAGCTTCGGCGAGGTCTTCAACCAGATCGCGCAGCATCCGGAGTGGCAGGGTGGTTTCCTAACAGCGATTGCGCTGTTTCTGATTCTGGGCGCCACGGGCAAGTCGGCACAGATTCCCTTATATGTCTGGCTGCCGGACGCTATGGAAGGCCCCACGCCCGTCTCTGCTCTGATTCACGCAGCAACAATGGTCACGGCAGGCGTCTATATGGTGTCACGCGCGCATGTGATCTTCGACCGCTCGCCGTTTGCTCTGACCACGTTGGCGCTGATTGGCGCGGCAACCGCGCTCTTTGCGGCCACTATTGGTCTCGTTCAGACGGACATCAAGCGCGTCCTGGCCTACTCCACGGTTTCGCAGCTCGGATATATGTTCCTGGCCTGCGGCGTGGCTGCTTACTCGTCCGGCATCTTCCATTTGCTGACGCATGCGTTCTTCAAAGCGCTGCTCTTCCTTGCTGCCGGTTCCGTGATTCATGCGCTTGGCGGCGAGCAGGACATGCGGGTCATGGGCGGCTTGTGGAAAAAGATTCCAATCACCTTCTGGACGATGACGGCGGCTGTCTTTGCCATCTGCGGCATCTTCCCGTTTGCCGGCTTCTTCAGCAAGGACGAAATTCTTTACCAGGCATTCATCTCACCCAACCCCATCGGCAAGCTGGTATGGTTTGTCGGCTTGTTCACCGCCGGGCTGACAGCCTTCTACATGTTCCGGCTCTGGTACCTGACCTTCTTTGGCGAGAGCCGCGCGCCTGAGCCTGCCCACGATGATCACGGACATGGCCACGCTCACGGCGTGCATGAAAGTCCATGGATCATGCTGGGGCCGCTGGTTGTTCTTGCGATTCTCTCCGTCATCGGCGGCTGGGTGGGTGTTCCGGCGGCGCTCGGCGGCCACAGCGAGATCACGCATTTTCTCGCTCCGGCTACGCAGCCTGTCGGTGAAGCGCCAGAGGGGCCGCATTCCCAGGAATTGTTGCTGGCAGTGGTTTCTGTGGCAACGGCAGGGATCGGCTGGTTCATTGCGCACCTGATGTATTTCATGAAACCCGAGGTGCCGAAGCAGCTTGCCGCAAGATTGCACGGACTGTATGAATTGCTGCTCAACAAATACTGGGTGGACCAGCTATATGGCGCGGTGATCGTCGCGCCGGTTCTGTTCTTCTCACGCTACGCATTAAAGGGTCTCTTCGATACCGGTGTCATTACCGGTGGATCGCTGGCATTGGGATATACGACGCAAGGCATTGGGTCGCTGGTGCAGCGCGTTCAGTCTGGCAACATCCGCTCGTATGCGGGATGGCTGGCGCTTGGCGCCGCCGCGCTTCTCTTGCTGACTTATTTTGGGTTTGGGCCGCACCTCACATTTTGACGGGTGCATTCACCAGGGATTGAAACAAGGAACGTATTCGTGCTGAACGATTCCATCTTATCGATGATCACCTTCGTGCCCACGATAGGCGCGATCGTAGTTGCACTGTTGCCGCGGACGGGCAAGGTGATCCAGTGGTTCACTCTGCTGGTTACGCTGCTGACCTTTGCGCTCACGCTGCATTTGCCGGCGCATTTTCAATATGGACAGGCAGGTTTTCAATTTGAAGAAAACTATCCCTGGATTACAAGTCCGAAGATCGGCTACCACCTGGGCATCGACGGCATCTCGATGTGGCTGGTCGTGCTGGTCGGCCTTCTTTCGGTATTGGCTACCCTTGCGTCATGGAAAGTCATCGAGACCCGCACGAAGGAGTTCTACTTCCTCTTCCTGCTCCAGCAGACAGCGATGATCGGCGTGTTCGTTTCACTCGACATGTTCCTTTATTACGCCTTCTGGGAACTGTCGCTGGTGCCCATGGCGATTCTGATTGCGATGTTCGGGCGCAATCGCGGGCCTCAGGCGGCAATCAAATTCTTCATCTACACCTTCCTGCCCTCAGCCCTGCTGTTGGTTGGCCTGCTGTGGCTCTATGCAAAGACGGGTACCTTCGACTTTGTGCAAACACAGCAGTATCTCTCCCAGAACAGTTCGCTCTTCACTCCGCAAGCTCTGTGGTGGGTTTCGCTCGCATTCCTTGTGGCTTTCGCGGTAAAGGTTCCGGTCTTTCCGCTGCATGGATGGCTGAGCGACGTCTTCTCCGAAGCGCCGACCGCGATGGCGATGGTCGTCGCCGGCAAGCTCGGACTGTATTCCATAATTCGCTTCAATCTCGGGCTCTTCCCCGAGCAGTCACGGCAGATCGCGCCTTTGATGATTGCCCTGGCGGTGATTGGCATTCTTTATGGCGCGCTCATCGCGCTGGTCCAACAGGACCTCAAGCGGTTCATCGCATTCTCGACCGTAGGACATTTGAGCTTCTGCACGCTCGGTATTTTCTGCTTCACGATTGTCGGATTGAATGGCGCGGTCTATCAGATCCTGAACCATGAGCTTTCCGGCGCGGCGATGCTGATTCTCTTCGGCATCCTGTACGAGCGTTACGGGACGTATGACATGGCGCAGTACGGCGGCATGGCGGCGAATCTGCCGAGAATGGCAACGCTCTACGTCATCACCACCTTGTCGCTTATCGGCTTGCCCATACTCAACGGATTTGTCGGCGAGTTCCTGATCCTGAGTTCGAGTTTCGGCGTGCATCCTTACTGGGGCGCAGCTGCCACCATCGGGGTGATTCTGAGCGCAGCCTACATGCTCAGCATGATTCAAAAGCTCTTTTACGGAGCGCAATCGACGATGGTCGCGCAGAAAGCGGTGCCCGACGTCGTGGCGCGTGAGTGGTTCGCGCTGGTGCCGGCTACTATCTTGATGCTGGTTCTCGGCGTAGCTTCGCCATACTGGATTCGCGCCATTGGCAGCGCTGTCAACGGACTCGCGCAGAGCACAGCACACATCACCAGCAGCATCACAACGACCTTGGCGGAGAAGCAATGACCGGAGCAGCGCCCATCCTTCGAATACTCCCCGAGGCCATTCTCCTCATCACCGGCATCATCATCACGCTCATCGAACCGGTGCTGGCAAAGAATGCCAGCCGCAAGCCGCTCGGCTGGCTCGCCGTTCTGGGAACCCTCGGCACGATCATTGCCTCCCTCCTGCAGTTGCAGCTTCCCGCGGGATTGGCTTATTTCGGCACCATCCAGACCGACGATTTCAGCAGCTTCTTCCACGTCGTGATTGCCGGCATCATTCTCGTCACGCTGTTGACAACGCTCGATACCGTCCAGCCAGACACGGAAAACCTGGGTGAGTTCTTTGCCCTGGCTTGCCTGGGCGGGGTTGGCATGCTGTTGATGACAAGTGCAGTCGAATTGCTCCTTGTCTTTGTCGGCCTCGAAATCTCATCGATCTCGACCTACATCCTGGCTGCTTTCCGTCGAAAGAGCGCCAAGGGTCCTGAGTCTGCGCTGAAGTATTTCCTGCTCGGCTCATTCGCCACCGCTTTTTTCCTTTACGGAATCGCGCTGACCTTCGGTGCGACCGGCACGACAGACATTGACGCCGTTGCCACAAACCTGACCACGAGCCAGACGCCTATTCTCGCTTCCATCGGCGTCGCCATGATTCTCATCGGCCTCGGCTTCAAGGTTTCGGCAGCGCCTTTCCAGGTCTGGACGCCCGATGTCTACGAAGGCGCACCCTCGCCGGTCGTCGCGCTGATGTCCACTGCGCCGAAGGCCGCAGCATTCGCGGTGCTGCTCCGGGTTCTCTTCGTCGCCTACCCTGCCCTGCACAATCACTGGCAGCCGCTGGTCTGGTGGATGGCGGCGCTCTCGATGACGATCGGCAATCTTGGCGCCTTGCGGCAGCAGAATGTGAAGCGCATGCTCGCGTATTCGTCGATTGCCCATGCAGGATACCTGCTGGTCGCTTTCGTGGCGCTCTCGCCGGATGGCATCGCCGCAGCCAGCTTCTATACCGCCAGCTACGCCGCGATGAACGTCGGCATCTTCGTTGTCATCAGCCATGCCGGCGGCATGAACGACCGGCTCACGCTGATTCAGGACTATCGCGGGCTGGCCTACCGCTCTCCATTGCTGGGCGGGGCTATGGCCTTCTTTCTCATTTCGCTCATCGGAATTCCCTTCACCGGCGGCTTCTTCGGCAAGTTCTATGTCTTTGCCGCGGCACTACATTCGGGATTGGTGTGGCTCGCGATCATTGGCCTCGTGAACAGCGGCATTGCGGCCTACTACTATCTCCGGCTGCTTGCGGCGGCTTATTCAAAGCCAGTCCACACAGATCTGCTGGATGGAATTCCTCGGGCCTCTGTGCCGTTGCTGGTGGCATTGCTGCTGACAATCGCGACGACACTCATTCTCGGTATCGTTCCCGGGCGCGTGCTCGCGGGCGCAAAGGCTGCCGCCAATACGCTTTCGCCGGCGAGTGCGGCTGAAACGGGCACAAACACCGCGACAGTTCGTTAAAGTTCCTAACTCTCGGGGCGCGAGCTTTGCGACTAATCAGCCGTCAGGTTCAGATCCCGGCGGCTGAAAATCCATGAAGCGGCTGCAAACCACACCCCTCCGGCGACTAGGGTTAAAACAGCGTGGAATGCAATGGCGGGCGGCGTGTTCTTCCCGGAGATCGATGTCTCAAACAAGCCAACAAGCAACCGGCCCGGCCCAATCATCCCCATCTGCCCTACGTACGCTGCCAAACCTACGCAGGCGATCGAAACAATCGACGCGACAATCTGCGGCAGAAAAATCGACCAGAAAATGCTGATCGCCGCCGCCCAGCCCCCCAGCACTAGTTGCGCTCCCGCCATCTCTACAATGCCCAGCCATGGCCTGTGCAGCAGGACCGCCATGAATATCCCGCTGAGGAGGAATCCGCTGACGTAGAGCACCAGGGGCAGCCACGCGGTGATCAGCAAAGAAGAGAGATATTGCGGACGGCTCACCGCGCGACCGAGCACCATGATGATGCGGCGCGAACGCTGTTCATTGCCGAGCAGCGTGCTACCCGTGACTGCTACGAGCGCCAGTCCGGCAAAGCATTCCTGGTGGAGCATCCAGAGCACATCATCCGGATCGGGCTGGCCGCCCCAACACAGGATCGCCCCCATCAGATATGGCCAGAGCATGAGCATCAAGAAGAGCCAGCGGTTTTGCCAAAGCAGCCGCCGCGCGATGAGCCACGCCTTGATCATGCTTCGGGCTTCCCCAACGCATTTTCGGATGCGTCTTCGGTCCAGCGGGTAAACAGCTCTTCCAGCGTCCGGCGCTGACGGGCCACGCTCTTCAGGGTTCCGCCTGTTGCCCATGCGCGCTCGATGATCTCGCGCTGAAAATCGGTGGGCACCACGAAGCGCAGTTCATCGCCCGAAGAGTGGATTAGATATGGCTGGTAAGGGCGCAGCACCTCTGAGTCGGCGGACACTCCCTGCAACACGATTTCCGTTTGGCCATTGTCCTCAAGGAACGAGACCAGCGTGCCTTGACGAAGCAATCTGCCATGATCGAGGAAGGCGATCCGGTCGCATATCTGCTCCACTTCAGACAGCTGGTGTGAGCTGAAGAAGATGCTCTTGCCTTCATGACGCGCGGTCCGCAAAAGCTCACGGACTTCAAGCACTCCCGGAGGATCAAGGGCTGAGGTAGGCTCATCAAGAATGAGCACCTCCGGATCATTCACCAGGGCCTGCGCTATGCCCAATCTCTGCTGCATGCCGCGCGAGAAACGGCGCGCGTCTCTGCCTGCGGAGGTGAGATTCAGTTGCGACAACAGGGCCCGGCTTCGCTCGCGCAGTCGTGGATTAGCGGTATTGTTGAGCCGACCGACAAGCTCGACCGCATCGGCGGCACTACCGGCAAAAAAAGCCGGAGCATCCGGCAGGAAGCCGATTCTGGCGCGCGTGGCGGTGTCCCCGAACGGATTGCCAAGAATCGAGCCTGCACCCGACGTCGGCCTCAGAAATCCCAAAGCAAGGTGAATCGCCGTAGTCTTGCCGGCTCCGTTGGGACCAAGGAAGCCGAGAATCTCGCCACGCTCCAGTGTCAGGGAGAGGCTGTCGAGGGCCGCGTGCTCGCCGAAGTGTTTGCTGATGTTTTGAAATTCCAGAGCCGCGGCCACAGCGGCATTGTCTCACGCGGATTCGTAGCAACGTTACTGGTTCATATTCCAGATGTCCGTGTGCCACTTCCATTTGCCGTCTTCCTGCTTCCATTGGACGACGTATTTGACGGCCACCTTCTGCCCGCCCTCCAACGTGAGATCGGCGCGGCCAATCTCGATGACGCTGTCGCCAGCAGTTTCAGCGTCCACAGTCGCAAGTGTGGCATCGGCCACCGCCAGAGCCGCGATCGCCTGCTCCCAGAAATCTTTGATCTGGGCACGGCCCTGCACGAGTTCCGCGCCCGGCGGAAGGATGCGCGCGTCAGCAGTGTAGATATTGTCGAGAGCATCGATCTGTCGATTCTTTACAACGGCGGAACAGAACAGATCATTGGTCTGCTGCATTGCAGATTGCACAGCCTGGGGAACGCTCATAGGTCACCTCGATGTAGTCAGGTAAAGGCCCTTTATGACGACTCATAACGATACGACATCGGTGAACATTTCCGATGAAAATAGCTCACGCATCAGCATGGTAGATCGAGATGTGCGACGTGGCTCCTGATGTAAAAGGCGAGCGCTGCCAGTTGCTCCAACGTTCTTTGAGCTTGAGACCCGCGAGCCGCGCCATGAGATCAAGCTCACTTGGCCATGCATAGCGAAGCTGAATTGGATAGGTGTGGATCGTTCCGTTCGCAATGACAACATGCTGGGCCTTCAGGAGTTGCTGCAACGGATCGTAACGTGTCACATCAAGTCGAACCTCATCTACTTCAACTTTGGAGGCGACGACATTCTGGTTGCCGGTAACGCGGGGCGGATCGGGGACAAATGCCTCGATGACGAACACCCCATCCGGCAGAAGATGCTTGGCGACATTGGCGAAACATCGCACCTGGTCCTCCTGTGTGAGGAGTGAGAAGAAGGTATTGAATACGACATAAATCAGGCTGAATTTCTCCTCGACAGCGACCTCCGCAAAGTCTCCGATTGTTACCGGAATGGCGCTGCCGCCGGCCTTCTTTCGCAATTCGTCGATCATTGGGGCGGAGGCATCGATGCCGTGGACCACTAAGCCCTTTTCTCTGAGAGGTAAGACAATCCGGCCGGTTCCGATTCCCAGTTCGAGCACGGGGCCGGCCTTTGCCAGCGCAGCCAGGGTTTCTACGGCAGTCTGCGTTTGCTCAAGAGAGATCTGAATGAACTCGTCATACACGCTGGCAATGCGATCACCGTAGGTCGCGTTGTCGTAAGGTGGCATAGTATCAACCTCCCATAATGAATTTCTATTAGCTGCATCACTTTTTCTGATATGAGAGACTTCCTTATACTGTCACGATACCCTGTTAAGAGAGAACAACCAGCCAGGTCGAGCCCGTCTCTTTCTTCAATAAGAGGAGCCACGGTGGGCGCCGGTTAAACCCATCCAGAGGAGATGCATGTCCAACGAACTTCGTAATTTCCTGTCGCTTTCATACGCAGAGCTGGAAGATAAAAACCTCAGTGCCAAAGAACAGCGGAAGAATCGCGTACCCTTTCATAAGCTTCAGGAAGAGCGTCTGAAATACCTGACCGACACCAAGGAGATCAAGGCGGTCACTGTGCTGTTCAGCGACCTTGAAGGTCGCCTGCACATGCTCGATTACGACAAGAAGTTCCTGATCAAGAGCTACGACAACCTTACCTTCGACGGCTCATCGATCCGCGGCTTTACCGCGCAGCGCGAGAGCGACCTCCGCCTCGGCATCGACTGGGGATCGTTTTACTGGGGACCGGCGGATATCTTTGGCCCGGGCAAGGTGCTGGTGTTTGGCGACGTCATCGACAAGAGCGGCACACCGTATGCGGCGGACATCCGCGGCATTCTGAAAGGCTTTGCCGATGATCTCTACAGCAAGCACGGATACACGATGAACGCCGCCAACGAGATCGAAGGCTTCATCTTTGCGGGAACGGACGCGGAGAGGCGCTTCCCGGACACCCGCAAGTTCGAGTACGTGAACACTGGCGGCTACTACCACTCGCTGCCCGGCGATCCGCTGCGCATGTTCATTGACACGACCGCCGAAGTCCTGCGCTCCATGGGCTTCCAAAACGAAAAGGACCATCCGGAAGTGGCGCCCTCGCAGTTTGAGATTAACTACGGCTACGGCGAGGTGGTGGGAGCTGCGGACCAGATCCAGCTCTACAAGCTTGTCTGCCGCCAGGTGGCGACCAAGCTGGGCATGACCGCCTCATTCCTGCCGAAGCCGGTGGTCGGCGTGAACGGAAGCGGCATGCATACGAATGTCTCCATCAGCAAGGAAGGCAAGAACCTGTTCTGGGACCCGAAGGGCGAGGAAATGCTCTCGAAGCTGGGATGGGAGTTCACGGACCGCATTCTGACGCAGGGCAACGACTTCTGCCTGGTCATGAATTCAAGCGTGAACTCCTATCGGCGACTCGACCCGCACTTTGAAGCCCCGAACCAGCTGAAGGCCTCGGCAACGGACCGCGGCTCGATGGTGCGCATTCCGATCGGCAACGAAAAGAGCATGCGCGTTGAAGTGCGCGCAGTGGCTCCAGATGCAAACCCGTATCTGGTGCTCTACTCCATCTTCAAGACGGGCCTTGAAGGCGACACGGCGAAGATCGAGAACCTGCGTCAGGCACAACGCTACCTGCCCGACAACATCTACACGGCGATTGAGAACTTCCGCAACGCCACGTGGACGACGAAACTGCTGGGCGAAGATGTGAAGGCACGCTACGCCGACCTGAAGGAAGCGTCAGCAGACCGCTGCCCGCGCCTGCTGGGAACCTTCGTCAAGGCGCAGGAAGTGCAGTTCCATCACGAAGTCTATAACCAGTTCCTCTGGAACCAGTTCTAATAGAGGTGACTGTGTTGTTGCTTGCATCGCCCTGGCTTCGGCCGGGGCGATTTTGCTTATGAAACCACGGCCCCTGTCACGCGCGATGTCACGCCCGAAGTTTGCCCGCGTCTCGGAAAAGATGCGCCGTATCTCTGCGCTGATTGGCGACGAGATGCTGCGCTGGCCGGAGGTGACGGAGCGGCCGATGTTCGGCATGCGCGCGTTTTATCGCGAAGGCGTGGTCTTTGCGCTGCTGCCGGACA
>Ga0335083_10011894_pt1 | contig 10431 bp, 10 predicted proteins | sample Lox_Sample_42_FD_206716 | JGI IMG/M metagenome (GOLD analysis project Ga0335083, IMG submission 206716) | Soil microbial communities from Loxahatchee National Wildlife Refuge, Florida, United States - Lox_Sample_4.2 | ecosystem: Environmental > Terrestrial > Soil > Wetlands | place: USA... | reverse complement strand
TCGACCGTGCGACCTGTCCGCTGTTCGATGGTCATGAGATCGAAGTAATCCCGGAGTTCGCCGCGGTCGCCCACGACCTTCAGCTTCATCGCCATCAGGTCGCTGATCCGCGCGATGGAGAGTCCGTAGACTTGCGTGGGGCTTTCGAGTAGCCTTTGTGGGCGTACTTCATCTGCGTGCAGGAATTGCACCCTGGTGGCCGAGAATACGCCGTTGAGCGTGCCAGGTGCGCGTTCCGTCACTGCGAACGGTCCGGCTGCCGATAGGCTCGCGCTGAGCTCGTCCAGATTGACACTATTCCGGTGGAAGAAGAAATCTAGGTCCCGGCTTACCCTGTGGGCGAGATGGACGGCAATGGCCGTACCCCCGCCAAGATATGCGGCCGATGGTACGAGTGGGGCAATGGTCTCCCATGTCGATGCAGTATCCGGCGGTAGGATGCCGCGGACACGTTCAGACAGCACGCGCATACCTGGCCAGGTTGTGTGCGAGCGCACGTTGCGCTGGCTCAAGACCGCGGGTCGCGGCCGCATGTTCCCAGGCACTGGCGGGAAGATTGTCAGTACCCCAGGCAAGGCCATCTGGGTCGAACGTCGTGATCAGACGCCTTGCGATGTATGGCGCTGAGGTATCGACATCGAGTTGAGCGGGTGCTGTATTCCAGAACAGGTGCAGTAGGCGAGGGGGAACCCGCTTGGCACGGGGTTTGCTGGAGCGCTCCGGCAGGTGAACCTTCGCCACAACAGGGGCGAGCGCGAGCCATTCGTCTGATCCGAACCGAACTTGGTAGACCGTCACTTCGCTGACATGTCCTCTGGCGAGCATGAGCGGTGTTTGGGTGATGAGGCCCCGGGCTACAAGGCGTGCCAACGCACGTCCTGCGGCGGTAGGACTGACTCCAGCCCGCCGGGCGACTTCACGGGCCGAGGAAACGCCCCGCGGGGACCGGGACAAGGCTGCGAGCACCTGGATGTCCATCCGCGACATGCCAGGTATGGGTGGAGTGACCCCAAGCTCGCGAGCAAGTTCGCTCACCTGTTCCTCGGTCAAATGAAAGACACCTGAAGCATCCTGCTGGACCGGCAAGCCCAGACGGTCTACCGCACGTCGTATACGCGGAGATGACGTCCTCAACTGCCTCGCCGCCTCGGCGAGACTATAGGTGTCCATATCGTTATCCTACCTATCTTGAGGCTGAACTGCACAGAGAGGCGGGTCAGGGGCGAGCCCGCAAGCAGAACGCGAACACGGCCAGCGCGCCCAGCACTATCAGCCAGGCCACGAGGCCCCCCAGCCAGCCGAGCATCGCAGAGCCCATCACCAGGATCGCCAGCAGGACGACGGCCAGGACCGGCGACTGAGCACGCATCTTTGCTCTAGAAACGTGTGGTCTCATATCCACAGAGTAGTACGACTGTTCGATATATGATAGCTCGCCTCTATCTTCCTATCCGTCAATCATGATCTCATCGCACATCCGGCAGTGGTGGCGCGGCCCCCAGGAGGCAGCCAGTGGAAGCAGACCGGGAGGCGGCCCGCGCGAGCAGGTCAACGACACGGTCGGCAAGATCCCGGACGCGTTCCGCAGCAACGGCAAATGGCTATCAAGGCAGCGCCTGCGTCGTCGCGGGATACCCGGTTATGTCCGGTCCAAGGCGGCCCGTATGCGGCTCGTTGGGCCGAAATACGAGCCATGACCGTCATGGCATCTGCCGTGCCAGGCGCCAACCGTGGCGAGATACTCGGGCATTCACCGGAGCGGAAAGGGGATCGGCATGAGGGTGCGACGGGTGGTCACCAGGGCTCCGGCGTGTTCCTTGAATGTCCGCATCTGTCCTAATCGAGGCCGTGGAGGCGGAGGGCTTCGGCGGGGGTAGTGTGGTCGCGTCGGCCTTCGGGGATGTGCAGGTAGCCGGCGTCTTTGATGGCCGCGGTGACGGCGGCGCGGAGGGTCGTGCCCCTTCTCGCGGGTGACGCTGCCAGCCGGTACCTGCCGCCAGGGCAGGGCCCTGACCTGGGCGTGCAGCAGCGGCTGGTTGCGCTTCACGACCGCGATGTACTGCGCGTTCTTCTCGCTGACCAGCCAGTCCAGGTTCGCCCGCACCGTATGGAGGGCATCGAAGGTCACCACCGCGCCGGCCAGGTCCAGCGGTCCCAGGAGCTCAGCGAAGTGGCTGGTCTCGTTGTGCTTGACGCCCACCTCGAGGTGGTCCAGCAGGCGCCCGCCGTGCTCGGCGATGCCGAGGAGGTGGACCTGGGTTCCGTCTGGGCGGCGGGCTCCGCGGGAGGTCTTGCCGTCCACGGCCAGGCCGGTTAACCGGCTGCGGGCTAGCGCCTGCCGCTGCCTGGCGGCCTGCCGGGCGCGGTAGCCGCGCGCACTGGCCGCCGGCCGCCCGCCGCCCCGGCGGCGGCCCGGTCGCCCGAGCAGGGCCCGGGCCAGGGCCCGCGGGTCCAGGCGGTCCAGCACCACCCGGATCGTCTTCTCATCCGGGGCCCGGTACCGGCCGGCCATCGGATCCCACGGGGCGTGCAGCCGGGCCAGGTCCGCCTGACTGGCCCGCCTGATCCACTGCCCGACCGCGGTGAGCCGGTCGTTCCCGGCTGCGGTGAAGGCGCACAGCGCGACCGCGACCAGGCAGGCCGGCGGGTAGATCCGCCCCCGCGGCGAGCGCGGGTCAGCTCGCGCAGCTGTGCGTAGGCGGGCCGCTCGCTGATCCGGGCCAGCGCCCAGCGGATGGCCTCCGCGCGGCTGTTCGCGATGCCCGCGGTGATCAGCGTGTCGACGATGTCCAGCTCCGGCGGCTTGAGCCGGACCATCACGTGGGTGATGTCGCTGTCGGCGGCTCCGCCCTGGTCGTCCAGGGCCATGACGAGGCCGCCCCGGCTGTGGCCGCTGGCGTCTTCGAAGCCGATCCCGAGGTTCTGGATCTCAGGCCACCGCCGGGGCAGCTCGTACCGGAACTGCTTGAGTCCCGGGCCGTGGATGGCCTGGAATTTCTTGATTGCCTGGCCGGGTTCGGGCCGTCCTCGGCGCCGTCCCGGGGGGTTCGGTGAGGATCAGGGAGGGCAGCAGCTCTCCCGGCTCGATGTGCGGGTCGTCGTGGTGCGATTGCCACTCGACCCGGCGCAGCGCGCCGTCCGGGAGCAGTGTCCTTACGTGGTCTTCGATCTCGCGCTTGATGCGGTCTTGCGCGGCCTGATCCATCGTCGGCCTCCTGCAGTTACGTGAGTAACTCAAATTACTGTATGGTCCTGGCGGTGTCGATACCTACGCGATGAACTTGAGCATGCTGTCCTCGCGGGCAGCGTGTACGGGATGGTCTTGAATGACGGCAGACGGATACGCTGAAGGTTCTGGGTGGAAGCGGTGGCGGGCAGTGAGTTACGTACAGCGGCTAACGAGCGGATATTTGCATAGCGGCTCCGAGGTCTGGGTCGGATTGCCACCGAATACCCTGCGCTGAGCTGACAGCAACGGTGACAGCAACAGCAGCAACCAAGAGTGCTGCGCATTTCCTGCGGAAACTCCCTCCGGTCGCTCTTGACAGTCTCCTCCAGCGGGGCCACCGGCAGCCACGAGTACGGCAAGAACCCAAGGGAGAGACGATGAGCAACCCCGATCAGGCGCCCGGATACGACGGCGAACCGACATACGCACAGGACGAGTACAACGAGTACCTTCGCTGGCGCGAGGAGACGGAGCCACAGACCAGGTGAGTTCCCAGGGCCCCGGGCGGGACCTACTCGCCTGGGCCTGAGTGCATGACACTCGCACGATCCGCGCCAACTTGGGTCATGTCCGGCCTGAAAAACGGACGGTCGAGGATCAGCGCCGTTCCGCCACGACTGTAGCCAAGCCGCTGGACAGCGCCTGACGCACATGGACAACTCTGGAATATTTGCCCAGCCCACGACCGGTGACGGACGGCCCTGGACGACTTGCCCACTCCTACGGATCTGATGGTCAACAGAGCGGCGGTGTGCTTGGTGTACCCGACTGTAGCCAAGCCGCTCACACTCTGATGCTCGTCGATGGCGGGAGCTTGGCACGCACGCGCCGCCGGGGCGACAATGCGGGGATGGCTGGTGATGACGGCAGGGCCCAGGTGCAGCGAGACGAAGACACCCTGGCCCGCCGCCGCCGCGACCTCGGCGAGGACCACCCCGACACCCTGGCCGCCGCCAACGCCTTGGCCGTCAGCCTGCGCGCGGCCGGCGAGTACCAGGCGGCCCGGGAGCTAGACGAAGACACCCTGGCCCGCCGCCGCCGCGTCCTGGGCGAGGACCACCCCGACACCCTGGCCTCCGCCAGCGGCCTGGCCGTCAGCTTGCGTGCGGTCGGCGGGCTCCCCGGCACCCTGACCTCCTTCCCCGGCAGCCTGGCCAGCAGCCTTCACCGCGGCGAGCAGCAGGCGGCCCGGGAGCTAGACGAAGACACCCTGGCCCGCCGCCGCCGCGTCCTGGGCGAGGACCACCCCGACACCCTGGCCTCCGCCAGCGGCCTGGCCATCAGCTTGCGTGCGGTCGGCGAGCGCCAGGCGGCCCGGGAGCTAAACGAAGACACCCTGGCCCGCCGCCGCCGCGTCCTGGGCGAGGACCACCCCGACACCCTGGCCTCGGCCGACAACCTGGCCATCGGCCTGTTTGCGTTCCCCGAGCAGCACCAGGCGGCCCGGGAGCTGGGCGAAGACACGCTGGCCCGCCGCCGCCGCGTCCTGGGCGAGGACCATCCCGACACCTTGACCTCCGCCGGCAACCTCGTCATGATCCTGGGCCGGGTCGGCGAGCACCGGGCGGCCCGGGAGCTGGCCGAAGACACCCTGGCCCGCCGCCGCCGCGTCCTAGGCGAGGATCACCCCGACACCTTGACCTCCGCCTTCATCCTCGCTGGCGAGCTGTTCGAGCTGGGCGAGTACCAGGCGGCCCGGGAGCTGAACGAAGACATCCTGGCCCGCCGCCGCCGCGTCCTGGGCGAGGACCACCCCGACACCGGGGCCTCGGCCACCTTCGCCATCATCCTGCGCACGCCGCGGCCGCTCTTGAAAACCCTTGGCTGGGTTTCCCGAAGACGGCGTGCGGGTTGAAGTGCGGGTGTCGTCCCCCGAACCCGCCGTAGGATTATTCACGACAGCCGGAAGCGGAAGGTCGTTCGATAGCGCCGTCCCGCCGAGAACGTGGCCTACGCATTACGGACCCGAGCGGATTGTCCTTTCCGGTGCAAGGTGTCGGTGTCCAGATCTACCTGTCGTGCCGCGTGTCGGCGTTCGGACCTACTTGTCGTGTGGCTTGAACCGGGTTAGCGGTCTTGTCCGTTCAGGTTTTTCATGAACAAGACGCTGCCCGCCTTGCCCGGTAAACCACCCGCCCTGCCGCCGGGCGCCTTCGAGATCGGGTACACCGCACACGACGGTGCTCAGCACCGGGTGCCGCTTGCCGAGGCGGCCGTGGTGCGGTTCGCGGACACGCAGCCGACGCGCCGCATCCGCGCCCGCAAGGGGCAGCGGCACCTGCCAGGGCGCTGGTGGTCGGCTACCGATGGCCGCCACATCGGCTATGAATCGTGGCTGGAGCGCGACCAGTTGATGTGGCTCGACTGGGACCGGGCTGTAACGGGGACCGCCTCCCAGCCGTTCCGGCTGCGGTGGACAACCGAAGAAGGCGCGCCCAGGTCGCACGTGCCGGACTACTTCGCTGAGCGCGGCGGTCGCCCGCCCGTGGTGGTCGACTGCCGGCCGGCGGACAGGCGCGGTCCCCGGGACCTGGCCGCGTTCGAGGCGACCCGCCGGGCATGCGGCCTGGCCGGCTGGGAGTACCGGCTGGTCGGCGCTCCGGACCCGATCGCGACGGCGAACCTGCGGTGGCTGTCGGGGTACCGGCACCCGCGCTACGGCGTCCCGCCGGTGGCTGCGGTGCTGCGGGCCGCGTTCGCTGCGCCTGTCCCGTTGATGGACGGCGCCGGGGCCGCAGGTGACCCGGTCGCGGTGTTGCCGGTGCTGTATCACCTGCTGTGGCGGCAGGAGCTGGCCGCGGACCTGTCGGTGCCTCTGCACCCTGCCACGTCTGTCGAGCTGGCGGCATGACGGGCGTGCCGTCGCGGGCGGTGCTGCGCCCGGGGGACTGGGTGAGTTTCGAGGGCGGCGACCACCGGGTCCTGGCTTTCGCCGGCACGTCGGTGCGGCTTCGCGCGCAGGATGGCAGCGAGCAGGTGGTGCTGGCGTCCTACTTGATGGCTGCGTCGGATTTCGCGGTGGCGGGCGGGATTCCGGTACCCGGGGTGGAACCGTTCGGGCTGCTGGACGGCCTGCCGGAGGAAGTGCTGGCCGCGGCGCGGGACTGGGAACGCCACGTGGTGGAGGTGGAGACTGGCCTGGCACCGGACGCTGGGCCAGGCGCGGAACCGCGACCGGGCTATGACCCGCAGGCCCGGACACTGGCGCAGCGCACCCAGGCGAAAGCCGCCGAGCTCGGCCTGACCAGCCGTACGGTCGAGCGGATGCGCGCGCGGTACGCACGGCAGGGACTGTGGGGCCTGGTGGACCAGCGGGCGGTGCGCACCTGGGAGGCGACCGGGCGGGCCGACGCCCGGCTGGTCGCGGCGGCGCGGCAGGTCATCGAGGCCGAGACCCACGCCTCGACGGGCACGCGAGGGCGGCTGATCCGCCGGGTGACCAAGGCGGTGGAGGACGCTTACGGGCCTGGCGTAGTGCCGCTGCCGGGACGGACGACCTTCTACAAGCTGATCGACACGCTGGCCGCCGGGCGGCACACGTTCGGGTCGGCGGTCACGCGACGGCAGGCCGCGAACCGCCCGGAGCGGCCGTTCACCCCGACGTTCGCCGCGAGGCCGGGTGAGCAGGTGCAGGTCGACTCGACCCCGATCGACGTGATGGTGCTGCTGGAATCTGGGATGACTGCCCGGGCGGACCTGACGATCGCGGTCGACGTGGCCACCCGGACGATCTGCGCGGCGGTGCTGCGCCCGGTCGGCACTAAGGCGGTGGATGCCGCGCTGCTACTGGCGAAGATGCTGGTGCCTGAGCCGATGCGGCCCGGATGGGCGGCGGCGCTGCACATGTCCGCCTCCCGGCTGCCGCACGCCCGGCTGCTGGACATCGACGCGCGGATGGGGATGGCGGCGGCGAAGCCGGTGATCGTGCCGGACACCATCGTCATCGACGGGGGGAAGGTGTTCGTCTCTGACACGTTCATCCGCGCCTGCGCCCGGCTGGGCGTCTCGGTGCAGGACTGCCGTCCCGGGACCCCAACGGACAAGGGCATCGTCGAGGCGACATTTGACGCCGCCAATACGCTGTTCTGCCAGCACGTGGCCGGGTACACCGGGCCCAATGCACAGCTTCGCGGGGACCGGGTGAACGCTGAGGCCGCGTGGACCGTGCCCGGCCTCCAGGACCTGCTGGATGAGTGGCTGCTGGTGTGGCAGCAGCGGCCGCATGACGCGCTGCGTGACCCGTACTTCCCGCGCCGGGCGATGTCCCCGAACGATAAGTACGCTGCGCTGGTTGCCGCTGCGGGGTACCTGCCGGTGACCCTGTCCGGGGAGGACTACCTGGAGCTGCTGCCGGTGGCCTGGCGTGCCGTCAACGACTACGGCATCCGCATCGACTACCGCACCTACGACGCCCCGGAGCTGGGGCCATGGCGGCGCCAGCACTCCGGGAACACCGCCAGGCGAGGGCTCTGGGAGGTCCATTACGACCCGTATGACTTGTCCCAGGTGCACGTACGCACCCCGGACGGGTGGGTCACCGCCCCGTGGACCTGCCTGCCAATGATCTCGGCGCCGTTCGCGGACTTCACCTGGCACCACGCCCGTCGGCTAGCAGCGCAGGCAGGACGCGACGACACCAGCGAGACGGAGGTCGCCCGGGTGCTCGACGAGCTGCTCACTCGCGCCCAGGCCGGGCCGCCGGCGGATAAGACCAGTGCCCGCGTCGCGGCTCGCACCAGGGTTGCCGCGGCCGCGCACCGGCCCCCCGCACCGGAAGAACCTCCAAAGAATCAGGCGGCAGAAGACGAGAAGGATGGGCAGGTGGCGGAGGTGATCCCGCTGGGCATCTTCGACGCCCGCGCCGAGGCCGACCGGTGGCCGTCGTGACCGCCGTGCTGCCCGTGCCAGCCGCCGGGGAACCGGACAGCGACGAGCCCGCCGCTGATAACCCGCTGACCACCAAGGAGGGGTGGCGGCGATTCGTGGACACCGAGCCGTCCCCGCCGGTCCTCCTGGACGCCACAGCCTTGGCGAGCCTGGACGCGGCGCAGCGGGCCGGGTACGACGAGGCGCGGATCGACTACCACGCCGGCCTGCCGGTGGTGAACACCCCGGTCATCCGGCAGGTCATCGGCACCAGCCGGCTGCTCATCCAGCTCAACCGGCACCAGGTCTCGGCCCGCCGCGGCGTGGTCATCAGCGGGGCGTCAGGCACCGGCAAGACCACGGCGCTCAGCCAGCTCGGCCGCGCCCACGAACTGGCCGCCCGCAAGCGGCATCCGCAGGACCGGCATCGGCTGCCGGTCGTCTACATCACCGTGCCACCAGCCGCGACCCCGCGGATGGTGGCGGTGGAGTTCGCCCGGTTCTTCGGGCTGCCCGCACCCGCCCGCGCCAACCTCACCGACGTGACCAACGCGGTCTGCGCCACCGCCGCCCGCACGAAGGTGGACCTGGTGCTGGTGGACTTTCCACAACATCAGCCTGGCCACCCGGGCCGGCGCCGAGGTGTCCGACACGCTCAAATATTTCGCGGAGCGGCTGCCGGCGACGTTCGTCTACGCCGGCCTGGACGTGGATGAGATCGGCCTGTTCGCCGGCACCAGGGGCCGGCAGATCGCCGGCCGGTTCACCCTCATCGCGGCCCGGCCTTTTGACTACGGCACCACCGGGCAGCGCGACACCTGGCGCGGCCTGATCTCTACCATGGAGGCCAGCCTGCGCCTGCACCAGCACAAGCCGGGTGTCCTGACCGGGCTAGATGAGTACCTGTTCGGCCGCACCAGCGGCATGATCGGCAGCTTGTCCCAGCTGATCCGCGGCGCGGCGATCCTGGCCATCGCCGACGGCGCCGAGCAGATCACCCGCGACCTGCTCGACCTGGTCCCAGTCGACCACGCCGCGGAACGCGCCGCCAGCCGGCGGCCCGGCCGCCGGGGCCAGGCCAAGGCCACGGCGTGACCTGCTGGCGAAGGCTGCCGATCCCGGTGCCACCTGCCCGGCACGAAACCGTCGCCTCCTACCTGGCCCGGCTGGCGAACCTGCACGGCCTGGACCCGGCCGAGCTGTGGAACCAGGTCAGCACCCCGCAGCCGGGAACCCGCCAGCGCGACGTTATCCCTGACCGGCTGGCCGCGATCACCGGCCGCCCGGCTGAGCACCTCGCGCGGGCGCTGCCCGAGCTGCGCCGCCCCGGACCGGACTGGCAGGCCTGGCGGCACCAGCCGCAGCCGGGCTGCCCGCGCTGCGACGCCCGGCACGACGGCGGCCCGGTTACCCGGCTGCTGCCGCACCACCGCTACGCGTGCACCCGGCACCGGTACTGGATCGGCCCGCCGGATGCCGGGCAGCCCGCCACCCCGCTCGGCCCCGGGCTCGCCGGCATCATCCAGGCGCAACGGCGCCACCAGCGGCTGCTCCGCCGCTACGGCCCCGCCCTCACCTACGACGCGGTGCTGACCGGGTTCCTGCTCTGCGGCCACCTGTGGACCGACCAGCCCGGCGAATGGGACGGGCTGTGGCAGCTGTGGACCCGCCGCACCGAGATCCTCATCCCGCCCGGCACCGAATCCAGCCAGTTCAGCGCCGCCCGGATCTTCGCCGCCACCTACCCCGAAGCCGTCACCCTCGCCAGCCTCATTGCCTCCCCCGCCTGGCGCAGCCGCGCCGCCGGCGACCCCGCCGGGCAGCAGCAGTTCACCGCCGCGATCGGACAGCGGCTCGGCCGGCCCGGCTACCAGCCCGCCGGCACCAGCGACCCGATCGCGCACTGGATGAAATACGACAGCTGGCAGCCGCCCAGCCGACCGCACACCACCTTCCCGCAGACCCGCCGATACGGGCACGGCCCGGACCGGCCGGCCACCACCAGCAGGCAGAGCCTCCAGCGGCACGAACGCAGCACCCTGTGGTTCGAGCTCTACCGCCGCGGCGGCCGCGTCATCCTGCACCACGGCCACATCCGGCCCGTCCTGGTCCGCGACTGGTCACGCTCGATGGACGGCATCGACGCCATGGAGCACCCCGGGTTTGGTGGAGACTCGATTCTCCCCAGATGCTCTGGTCTGGGTGGTCGTTGTCTTCCATGGTACCGCCGCCTGGCGGAACCACGGTCTGATCATTTTCCCGATTTTGTTTTATCGAACATCTGTCCAGCTGCGCTGTCCAGCTGCCCGCCTGGTTGGCGGGCTCCGCCCGCCTGG
>Ga0335083_10011893_pt1 | contig 10432 bp, 8 predicted proteins | sample Lox_Sample_42_FD_206716 | JGI IMG/M metagenome (GOLD analysis project Ga0335083, IMG submission 206716) | Soil microbial communities from Loxahatchee National Wildlife Refuge, Florida, United States - Lox_Sample_4.2 | ecosystem: Environmental > Terrestrial > Soil > Wetlands | place: USA: Florida... | reverse complement strand
GCTCGAGGCGTCCTGGCCCTCGCCAGCGGCATCGGGGTCGGTCGCTGGCGCCTGGGCGGCACGGTAGCGTCGGCGGGCATCGGCGCGGTCGGTTCGCTTGGCGCGGGCCACGATGGCCTCCTCTGCGGTGGGGCTGGGGAGGCGCATCGTACCGCGCCCGCAGGCCCGATGAAGCGGCTGCGAAGCCGCTGGTAAGCCACCGCCGCTACAACCGCACCAGCACCCGCCGCCAGGCCCGCCTGGAGGTCATGCATGTCTTCGCGTCTCCGTTCGGCCGGCCCGTCGCTGCTGGCCGCCAGTCTCACCCTCACCATGGCCAGCGGGCTTGTGCGCGCGGCCCCTACCGGGCCCCGGCCGGAGGCCGTGGTGGCGTGGCCGCCGTCGACGACGCTTCTGCTGAGCGAGGTCCTGACCGGCGGCGCAAGCGCGTCCGACGAGTTCATCGAGCTGTACGACGCCGCGGCGGTGCCGCTCGATCTGATGGGCGACGAGATCGTCTACGTCACGGCCACGGGCGGGACGATCACGCGCAAGGCGGCTTGGACGGGCCCCACGCCGTTGCAGCCGGGCCAGCACCTCCTCGTGGCCAACAGCGCCGGTGCCTTCGCGCCGCGCGCCGATGCCACGTACAGCGGCGGGTTGGCGGCCACCGGGGGCGCCGTGGCCGTGCGGACGTCCGATGGCACCGTCCTCGACGCCGTGGCCTGGGGCGATGCCGCCAACGGCTTCGTGGAGGGCACCCCCGCGCCGGCGCCGCCGGCCGGGTCGAGCCTGGAGCGCCTGCCCGGAGGGCCGGCCGGCAATGCCGTCGACAGCAACGATGCGAGCCTCGACTGGTTCGTCCAGGCCAGCCCGGACCCGCAGGCCCTGGCCGACCCGCCGACACCCGCCGCCCCGCCCGACGGACCGAGCCCCACGGCGACGCCTACCCCGATCGAGCCGACCGCCACGCCGATCGAGCCGTCCGCCACGCCGGAACCGACCGAGCCCCCGTTGCCCACCCCGACGGCGACGCTGGAACCCGAGCCGACGCCGGCGCCGACCGACCTCCCGCCCACGGCCACACCGACCGAGCCGGCCCCCACACCCGTCGGTCCCTCGTCGGGCCCGACCGTGCCGGCCGACCCGGCCACCGTGAGGATCGCCGCCGCACGGGCGGCGAGCGCCGGCACGGCGGTGGTCGTGGAGGGCGTCCTCACGACGCCGCTCGGCTTGACGGACAGCGGCCGGGGCGCGTTCCTGCAGGACGATTCGGCGGGCATCGCCCTCTACCTCGACGCCGGCGCGTGGGCGGCCGTCCCGGCCGGCACGGCGGTGCGCATCGCCGGCACGACCGCCTCGCGCTACGGGCAGGCGACCATCCGGGTCGCCGACCCGAGCGCCGTCGTCGTGCTCGGGGCGGGGGTGGACCCGGTCGCCCTCGACGTGGCCACCGGGGACGCGGGGGAGGCCGATGAGGGCCTCCTCGTGACCACGGGCGGCACCGTGGCCGCCGCCCCGGAGACGCTGGCCGATGGCTTCACCGTGGTCGTCGACGACGGCAGCGGCGCCCTGCGGGTGGTCGTCCCCACCGGAAGCGGCATCGGCAGGGACGCCTTGCGTCGCGGCACGTCGGTCAGCCTGACCGGCGTCCTCGGCCAGCACGCCTCGAGCGGGAGCACGACCGGGTATCGCCTCTACCTGCGGTCCACGGCCGATGTGGCCGCCGACGCGCCGAGCCCCACGCCGGTCCCGTCCGGTCCCGGTGCCAGCCCGGTCCCCTCGGGGGGGCCGGTCGATCCCATCGCCGGCCTCACCCAGCCCGGGCAGCACGCCGTCATCCAGGGTCTCGTCACCTCCAGCGGCGTGATCTGGGGCATGGACCGCAGGCGCCTGACGGTGGAGGACGCGTCTGGCGCGATCCTCGTCCGGCTGCCCGTGGGCAGCGCCGTGCCGCCGGTCGGGCGGACCGTCCGGATCGCCGGCGTGGTCGGCCACTACCTGGCGGCGCCGGAGCTCGCGGCGGACGCCCAGCCGGTCACGATCCCGCCGGGCGTCACGATCAGCCCGCGGCCGATCGCCCACGCCCCGCTGGTCCCGGCCTCGCGCTGGGAGCTGGCGGTCGCGGTGGGCACGGTGACCGGCCTGCGCCGCGGCGGCGCGGCCTGGCGCGCACAGATCCGCCTCGCCGACGGCTCGCAACTGCCGATCGGGGCGAGCGCCGCGGCCGGCGTGGCGAGCACGCGGGTCGCGGTCGGCAGCCGGATCGCCGTCACGGGCATCATCCGGCCGCCCGCCACCGGCGCCTCGGATCCACAGCTGTACCTGATGCTCCGCACCGCGGCCGACGTGGTCGTGCTCCGGCGGGCCGCGTCCGCTCCGGCCGTCCCCGTCTCCGGGAGCGGCGCGGCCGGCGCCACCGTCGCCGGCGAGCCCCTCGATGCAGACCTGGCCGACCTGGCCACGCTCGTCGGGCGGGTCGTGCGCGTCGGGGGCGTGGTCGTCGCGACCGACAGCACGCAGCTCGTCATCGACGACGGAACGGCCAGGGCGGTGGTGCGCCTGCCAGCCGACGCCCAGGCAGCCGCGGCCCTGTCGCCGGGAGCCGCGGTGTCCGCCGTCGGGCGCGTGGGGGGCGCGGCCGGCGGCGGCGTGGAGGTCGACCTCCGCTCGATGGCGGACCTGACCCTCGCCGGCGACCCGGATGGCGCCGCCGTCGGCGACCCATCGGCGGGCGCTGGAGCGCTCCCGGTCGGGCCGGCCCCCAGTGCTCCGCCCGCCACCCTCTCGACGGGGCTCGTCGACGCCGCGGACGGGGGCGACCTGGTGCCGCTGGTGATCGCCGCGCTCGGGGTAGTGCTGGCCCTGCTCCTCGCGGGGTCGGCCCGCCGGCGGGTGCGGGGGCGGGTCGACGGGTCGTCCCGCCGGCGGATCGGGGTCCGTCTCCAGGATCTCCGAGGAGCCGTCACCGACGAGCCGTCGACCGTCCCCCCCGGCTCCTGACGTGCGGGCGGCACGCTCGAGCACGGGTCCCGCTCGCTTGACGCTCGTGCGAAGGCGGCTCTATCCTCGCCGAGGCCCGCCAAAGGGCGGAGCACGAGTGAGGGACGGCCTTGCCGAACGCGGACCCCCGCGTCGCGCTCCCGGACACCGATCGCCAATACCACATCGGCCTCGGGCGGGGTGATCTGGCCGAGTACATCCTCCTCCCCGGCGACCCGGAACGGACCGCGCGGATCGCCTCGCGTTTCGAGCACGTCGAGCTGCGCCACCAGCACCGCGAATTCGCCTCCGCGACCGGCTCGTACCACGGCCGGCGCGTGTCGGTCGTCTCGACCGGCATCGGCGCCGACAACATGGAGATCGTGATCGCGGAGGTCCTCGCCATCACCGATCGGCCGACGTTCGTACGCGTCGGCTCGTGCGGGGCGCTGCAGGCCCACATCGAGCTGGGCGACCTCGTCATCAGCCAGGGCGCCGTGCGGCTCGAGGCCACGACCGGCTACTTCGTCGCGGAGGGATACCCCGCCGTCGCCGACTTCGAAGCGGTGGCGGCGCTGGTGGAAGCCGCGGCGCGGCTGGGCCATCGCGCGCACGTCGGCATCACCGCCACGGCGCCGGGGTTCTTCGGGGCGCAGGGCCGCCCGATCGCGCGGCTGCCCATCCGGTTCCCCGACCTCGCGGCCGACATGGCGCGGCAGGGTGTGCTGAACTTCGAGATGGAGGCCTCGGCGCTGCTCGTGCTCGCCGGCCTCGCTGGTTGCCGCGCCGGGGTAGTCTGCGCGGCGTACGCGCAGCGCAACACGGGACGCTTCGTCCAGGGTGCTGCGCAGGAGCAGGCCGAAACGGCCTGTGTCGAGACCGGCCTGGAGGCGCTGAGCATCCTGGCCGAGATGGACGACGCGACGCGTGCGGCCGGTGCCGCCACGTGGCGGCCGTCACTATGGGCGCCTGCGATGGTGTCCTGAGGACCGCGCGAACCACGGCGGAGCCGGGCAGACGCCCCGGACCGCCACCTGACACCCCGGCGGGAGCCGGAAAGGAGGAGATGGGATGGCCGAGGCCTACTGCGTCAAGTGCAAGGCCAAGCGTGAAGTCAAGAACGCCCAGCACATCACCATGAAGAACGGCAAGCCTGCCCTGCAGGGGACCTGTCCGGTGTGCGGCACGAAAGTCTTCAAGATCGGCGGCTGAGCACTCGCTCACGAGCCTCGCTGAAGGACCCCGGCCGATCGGCCGGGGTCCTTCGTCGTTCCGCCACCGGCCGGTGCCTGGGGCCCCCTGCGGCCCGGTTTGGTACGATCGGGGGACATGAGGGTCGAGGCGGCGTGGCCGCAGGCGGAGGATCCCGCGCGCGCCGGCAGCCCCGCCGACGCTTCGGCGATCCTCGCGCTCGACCTCGGCGCGAGCCGCATCCGGGCGGCGGTCGTGCGGCCGGACGGCGTCATCCTGGCTCGCTCGGCACGGCCGACGCCGGTGCGCGAAGGACCCGCGGCGGTGGTCGCGGCCTGCGTGGCCGCCCTGGACGCCGTGCGGCACGATGCGGCCGTCGGCGGCCGCCCGATCGGCGGCCTCGGTATCTCGGCCCCGGGGCCGCTCCAGGCCTCGACGGCGACGCTGCTCGAGCCGCCGAACCTCGGCCCCGCATTCCGCGACTTCCGCCTGGGTGAGGCGCTCGCCGGCGCGACCGGCCTGCCCGTCACGATGGAGCGCGACACGAACGTGGCGGCCCTCGCCGAGCAGCGCTTCGGCAGCGCGATCGGCGTCGACGACTTCCTGTACCTGACCGTCTCGACCGGCATCGGTGGCGCCATCGTCGCCGGCGGACGGCTCTTCACCGGTCCCGACGGTCTGGCCGGCGAGCTGGGCCACATCCTCGTCGACCTGGACGGGCCGCCCTGCGGCTGCGGCGCGCGCGGCCATCTCGAAGCGGTCGCCTCGGGCAGCGGCATCGCCGCCCAGGCGAGGCGGCTCGTGGCGGACGGCGGCGCGCGGGGCCTGGCGGCCCTCGCCCAGCAGCCGGACCCCGACGCCCGGCGGGGGCCCGGGGAGATCGATGCGCGCCTCGTGGCGGCCGCCGAGGCGGCGGGCGACCCGGACGCGGCCGTGCTCATGGGAGCGGCCCGGCGGGGCTTCGCGGCCGCCCTGGTCGGCCTCGTCGACGTCTTCACGCCGCACCTCGTCATCGTCGGCGGGAGCCTGGCGCAGGCCCAGGGGGAACGTTGGCTGACGCCGGCGCGCGAGGCGGTGGCGAACCTGGCCTTCCGTGAGGCGGCTCGCCGCACCCGGGTCGCGGCCGCCGCGCTGGGGGACGACGTGGGGCTCGTGGGGGCCGTGCCGCTGCTCGCGCTGCGGTCGAATGGCCCCTCAGGAGATGACCGTTGACGCTATGTCGGCCCATCGTGGGCCGGCAGACTGACCTCACCACCACTCCTCAGGAGGTTCGTTCCCCATGACCGTCCGCGTCGGCATCAATGGCTTCGGCCGCATCGGCCGCCAGACCCTCAAGGCCCTCATCGAGCGCGTGCCCGAGGCCGAGGTCGTGGCCGTCAACGACCTCGTCGACACCGCCACCAACGCGCTGCTCTTCAAGCACGACTCGACGTACGGCGCGTTCGCCGGCGAGGTGAGCCACACCGACGATGCTCTCGTCGTCGACGGCCGGCGCATCCAGTCGCTCCAGGTCAAGGACCCGGCCGAGCTGCCGTGGGCCGACCTTGGCGTCCAGATCGTGGTCGAGTCGACGGGCCACTTCACCGACGCGACGAAGGCCGCGGCGCACCTCACCGCCGGCGCGCGCAAGGTCATCATCAGCGCCCCGGCCACGCACGAGGACGTGACGCTCGTGCTGGGCGTCAACGAGGCCGCCTACGACCCGGCCAAGCACAACCTCATCAGCAACGCCAGCTGCACGACCAACTGCCTGGCGCCGACGGTGAAGGTCGTCCACGACGCCTACACCATCAAGCGCGGCCTGATGAACACGATCCACTCGTACACCAACGACCAGCGCATCCTGGACGTGGTGCACAAGGATCCGCGGCGCGCCCGCGCGGCCGCCCTGAACATCATCCCCACCACGACCGGCGCGGCGCGCGCCCTCTCGCTCGTCATCCCCGACCTCAAGGGCAAGTTCGACGGCTTCAGCCTGCGCGTCCCCACGCCCACCGTGAGCGTCGTGGACTTCACCGCGGAGCTGGAGCGGCCGACGAGCGTGGAGGCCCTCAACGACGCCTTCCGCGCCGCGGCGGCCGGGCCGCTCGCGGGGATCCTGGGCGTCAGCGACGAGCCGCTCGTCTCCACCGACTTCCGGGGCGACGCGCGCTCGTCGATCGTCGACAGCGCCTGCACGATGGTCATGGGCGGCGACTTCGTGAAGGTCATCGCCTGGTACGACAACGAGTGGGGCTACAGCTGCCGCGTGGCCGACCTCGTCCGCTTCGTCGGCGCGCGCCTGTAGCCGCCATGGACAAGCTCACCATCCGCGACCTCGACGCGGCCGGCAAGAAGGTCTTCGTCCGCGTCGACTTCAACGTCCCCCTGGCCGATGGCAAGGTCACCGACGACACCCGCATCCGGGCGGCCCTGCCGACCATCCGGGCGCTCCGTGAACAGGGCGCCATCGTCATCCTGGCGAGCCATCTGGGCCGGCCCAACGGCAAGGTCAACGACACGTTCCGCCTGCGCCCGGCCGCCGAGCGGCTGAGCACGCTCCTGGGGGTCCATGTGCCGGTCACGGGCGACGCCCTGGGGGTCGGCACGGTGGACGCCATCGCGCGCCTCAAGCCGGGCCAGGTGATCATGCTGGAGAACCTCCGCTTCCACGCCGAGGAGGAGGCCAACGACCCGGCCTTCGCCAAGGCCCTGGCGAGCTACGCCGACGTGTACGTCAACGACGCGTTCGGCACCGCCCACCGGGCCCATGCCTCGACGGTCGGCGTGGCCCGGCTGCTGCCGGCCTACGCCGGCCTGCTGATGGAACGCGAGATCACCGCCCTCTCGGCCCTCCTGGAGCATCCAGCCAAGCCGTTCGCGGCCGTCATCGGGGGCGCCAAGGTCTCCGACAAGCTCGGCGTCCTGGAGCACCTCATGGGCCTCGTCGACACGTTCGTCGTCGGCGGGGGGATGGCCAACACGTTCCTCGTGGCGCAGGGCCACACGGTCGGCAAGTCGCTCCTCGAGCGCGACCGCGTGGAGGGCGCCGCCAGGCTGCTCGCGGACGCGGCGGCCCGGGGTGTGAAGGTCGTCCTGCCGGTCGACGTCGTGGTGGCCAAGGAGGTCACCCGCGGCGCCGAACACAAGGTCGTGGCCGCCGAGCGGATCCCCAACTCGTGGTCGGCGGTGGATGTGGGCCCGGCCAGCCGGGTCGCCTTCGAGGCCGCCCTCGACGATGCGAAGACGATCCTGTGGAACGGCCCGCTCGGCGTCTTCGAAGTCCCGACCTTCGGCGACGGCACGCGGGCCATGGCCCGCTACCTCGCCAAACGGGCCGACGACGGCGCCACGGTGGTGGTCGGCGGCGGCGACTCGGTGGCCGCGGTCGAGCAGCTCGGCCTGGCCTCGCACATGACTCATATCTCCACCGGCGGCGGCGCCACCCTCGAGTTCCTCGAGGGGCGCGACCTGCCGGGCATCGCGGCGTTGCAGGATCGACCAGCATGAAGACCCAGATCGAAACCATCGACGCGCGCGAGATCCTCGACTCGCGCGGCGACCCGACCGTGGAGGTCGAGGTCACCCTGGCCGGCGGCGCGATGGGCCGCGCGGCCGTCCCCTCGGGCGCCTCGACCGGCGCCCATGAGGCCGTCGAACTGCGTGACGGCGAGAAGGGCCGCTATGGCGGCAAGGGCGTCCGAACGGCCGTGGCCAACGTCTTCGAGACGATCGGACCCGCCCTCCTGGGCGCCGACGCCGCCGACCAGGCCGCTATCGACGACACGCTCCGCGCGCTCGACGGCACGCCCAACAAGGCCACGCTCGGCGCCAACGCCATCCTCGGCGTCTCGCTGGCGTGCGCACACGCCGCGGCGCGGGCCTACCGCCTGCCCCTCTACCGCTACCTCGGCGGGGCCCGGGCCAACCTGGTGCCCGTGCCGCAGTTCAACATCCTCAACGGCGGGCGGCACGCGGCCGACTCGACCGACTTCCAGGAGTTCATGGTCGTGCCCGTCGGCGCGCCCGACTTCGCCGAGGCCCTGCGGGCCGGCAGCGAGGTCTTCCACGCGCTGCGGACGGTCCTGCGTGAGGGCGGCTACGCCACGGGGCAGGGCGATGAGGGCGGCTTCGCCCCGTCCCTGCCGTCGAACCAGGCCGCCATCGAGGTCATCCTGAAGGCCATCGAGCGGGCCGGCTACACACCTGGCGAGCAGGTCGCCATCGCCCTCGACCCGGCCGTCTCGGAGATCCTCGCCACCGACGTCCCGGAGCGAGCCGACGGCCAGCTGACGTACCGCCTGGCCAAGGAGGGCCGCACGCTCCTGACCGACGAGCTGATCGACTTCTGGGCCGACTGGCTGGCCCGCTACCCGATCGTCTCGCTGGAGGACGGCCTGGCGGAGGACGACTGGGCCGGCTGGGCCCGCCTGACCGCCAAGGTCGGCGATCGTGTCCAGCTGGTCGGCGACGACATCTTCGTCACCAACCCCGAGCGGATCGCCCGCGGCATCGACGAAGGGTCCGCCAACGCCGTGCTCATCAAGCTCAACCAGATCGGCACCGTGTCGGAGACGCTGGTCGCCATCGACATGGCCCACGCCGCCGGGTGGGCAGCCGTGGTCAGCCACCGCTCCGGGGAGACCGAGGACACCTCGATCGCCGACCTCGTCGTGGCGACCGGGGCCGGCCAGATCAAGACGGGCGCGCCGTCGCGCTCCGAGCGCGTCGCGAAGTACAACCAGCTCCTGCGGATCGAGGAGCAGCTGGGCGTGGGTGCCCGGTTCGGGGGATCGGCACTGGCCTACCACCGCGCCTCGTGAGGCGCGTGCTTGACCGTGGCGCCATCTTCGCCGGCTGGGTCGGCCTGGGGATGGCCGTCACCATCGCCATCAGCTTCGAGCTGATCATCGCCGTCCAGGCGCTCGTCTTCCTGGCGGCCATCCCGGCCGGCCTGCTCATCGGCTTCTATGCCGCCGCCCGTTCCGAGCGGCGTCGCCCGGTGTGGCGCGCCATCACCGACGCGACGTACGCCGGGCTGGTGACGGCCGTCTCGCTGGCCCTGGTCTACGCCGCCATCCGGTTACTGTTCATCTACGCCGACTCCGGCTACCCGAGCTACAACGTCACGGGTCCGCTCGGCGAGGCGCTGTCCCCGACGTGCGCGCCGGGCCCGGGATGCGCCTACCAGCGCTACCTGGACCAGGCCGCCACCGATCCGGCCTTCGCGGCCGCCCTGGCCCAGGCCGGCGTGTCCGACACGTCCTCGTTCGAGGCGTTCGTGCTGCGCGACCAGCTCGATGGCGGCCTCGTCCTCGTGGCCATGGTGGTAGGGGGCGCCGTCGCCGGCGGCCTGTTCTACGCCGTGGCCGGTCCGGCCAAGCGGGCGGAGCCCACCCTCACCGCCTGATCCCGTCAGTCGCCGCTGCGCGCGGCACGATCTACTTGGCGGTCTTGCCCTTCGGCGCGGCCTTCGTGGCCGGCTTGGCCGCGGCCTTCGTGGCCGGCTTCGCCGCGGGCTTGGCCGGCGTCTTCGGCGCGGGCTTGGTCGGTGCCTTCGCGGCAGGCTTGACGGCGGGCTTCGCCGCCGGCTTGGCAGGCGTCTTGGGGGCCGCCTTGGCCGCGGCGGGCTTGGGAGCAGCTGCCGCCTTGCCGGCCGGGGCCTTGCGTCCCGCGGCCGCGACGGCGGTGGTCGTCGGCCCCGCGGCCTGCTCGGCCGCGTCACCGCGCGTCGAACGGGAGAGCGCGGCGCGGGCCTTCCCGGCGGCCGTCTGCTCGCCCTTGGCCTTGGCCGCCTTGCTGGCCGCGACGCGGGCCTTGGCCGCTTTCGCCGCCGCCGCCTTGCCGGTCGAGCGCCCGGACTTGGCCGCGCCCATGATGGCCTCGCCGCCGAGCGCCGCGTTGACCTTGAGCATCAGGCGGCTCTTGCGCCGCGCCGCCGCGTTCGGGTGGATCGCGCCGGCCTTGGCGGCCCGATCGAGCGCCGACACGGCGGCCACGACCGCGGCCTGGGCCTCGCTCGCCTCGCCGCCCTGCGCCGCGGTGACGGCCTTGATGACCAGCGTCTTCGTGCGGGAGCGGTGCGGGCGGTTCACGGCCTGCTTGCGGACGTCCTGCCGGACGCGCTTCATGGCCTGCGGCGTACGGGCGCCGCGCCAGGTGCGGGACGAGTGGGCCAAGGTCGGACGGTCCTCGGGTACGGGCGGATGATGGATGCGCGGCCCGTGGGCGGGCGCGACCGCAGATGGTAGCACGCGTGGCCGGGCCGACCGCCCCCGCGCGGTACGGGCCCCCATCATAG
>Ga0335083_10011892_pt1 | contig 10432 bp, 11 predicted proteins | sample Lox_Sample_42_FD_206716 | JGI IMG/M metagenome (GOLD analysis project Ga0335083, IMG submission 206716) | Soil microbial communities from Loxahatchee National Wildlife Refuge, Florida, United States - Lox_Sample_4.2 | ecosystem: Environmental > Terrestrial > Soil > Wetlands | place: USA... | reverse complement strand
GCCTTCGCGGCCGGCGGTCGGCGCGGCCGACCCGCCGAAGGCCGCCGGCGACGCGGCGCGCCCACCCGGCGGGTGAGCGCGCCGCGGCCCGCCGCCGCGGCTACGTCCCGTCGAGTATGCAGCTCCCACCCGGGAGATACGTGCCCCCCTGGTAGGCGCAGATGTCCCTCGCGCTCTTCGCAGCCTGGCTCGTATCCGTCCCCGACAAGGCACAACTTTCCTGCGCCTGCGACCACGTCCCTCCGGGCGCCTGACACATCTTCGACATGCTCAGTGAGACCTTGCCCCCGCGCATCCGGCCAGCGGAATCACCAGGGCCGCCGCCAGCACCATCCCAGTGAACAATCCGCCGCGTCGCATCTGCGCCCCCCGTCATGACCGCGTGTACATTCCGGCTACGTCCGGAGAAGGCGCGGGGCGCCCACCGTGACGGTGAGCGCCTCGCATCCCGGCGTTGCTACATCCCGGCGCCCTCGAGCATGCAGGTCCCACCCGGAAGGTAGTCCCCACCTTGTGCCGCGCAGATGTCCTTCGCCGACTTCGCGGCCTTGCTCGCCTCGGTCGCGGACATAGCGCAGGTCTCCTGCGCCTGTGACCAAGTCCCCCCGTGTGCCTGACACATCTTCGCCATGCTCACCCCGACCTTGCCGCCACTTGCGCATCCGGACAGCGGGACCACCAGAGCCGCCGCCAGCGCCATCCCAGCAAGTAATCTCCCACGCTGCATCTGAGACCCTCCTCCTGTGACGACTGCGTGTGTGCTGCACCAGCCCGCGTGGGACCACGATGGTCCCGGCCTCGGGCCTACTTGAAGCCAGGGAGCAGGAGCTGAATCTGGAAGCGGAGCTGCCAGTCCGCCGCGAACTCCGGCTTCACCGCGTTGTAGTAGGCGGACAGCTGCGTGTTGATCGGCAGCTTGCCCACCTTGAAGAGCTTGCCCACCCCGGCGCCCACCGGCACCGTCCAGTGGTCGCTGCTGCGGGCTTCCCAGTTCGAGGTCATGATGGGACTCGTCGTGAGGTACCACCCGTCCCCGATGTTGTAGTTCAGGAAGGGCTGGATCAGCAGCTGGTTCACGTCCTTCTCGCCCCAGCCCGTGACCGACCACTGATTGTTCGCGAGGGCCCCGACCACCCACGGCCCATCCATGAACAGCGCCACCGCGGCGGGGCCCAGGCTGAACTTGCCGCTGCCGAGCCTCCAGTCGGTCGCGGTCGGCAGCGTGAACGTCGGCCCGGCACCCCAGATGAACTTGCCGGGGTTGGCCGGCGACAGGAACAGCGACGGGTTGATGTCGCCCAGCCCCCACGCGCTGCCCGAGATGCTGTTGGGGCCCTCGAACAGCGAGGGCTGGTTGATGATGGGCATGATGGTGCGCGTGATGAGGTTCCAGTCGTGATTCAGGTGGATCGGGATGACCGGCTGCACGTTGAGGATGTAGACCGTCGCGTCCTACTCGCCGGTGTTGAAGTTGAAGTTGTTCTGGAACGGCACGCTGATGAGGTCGGCGACCGGGTTCTGGGTCTTCTTGGCCAGCTCGGTCGCGCTCTCCTCCGCGTCTGCCGCGCCGACCGGACGGGGCGAGAGTATGGCGGCGACCGTCGTCGCGACCAGTAGTGCGACCAGCGTCGGCCCCACTCGTCTCGCATGACTCATGGCTTCTCCTCCCGGGACGCTCCCCACACTTCGCCGACTCGAAACGTCCGCCACGGTCTCAGACCCCGAAACCCAGTGCCATAGGACCTTGGTCCCATCGCGCTAGGCCGGGCATCCGGGGCACAATCGCTCGACCCAAACCAGGAGGCGACGATGCGTGATCTGTTCCGTGCTGCCGTGAGGCCCTCTCGGAGGATTCTGGCGGTGCTGCTGGTGGTGGCTGGCAGCGGCCTGCTGGCCGCCCCTCGCACCACCCAGGCCCAGCCCACCGCCGATCAGCTGCTGACCGACATGGGATTGTCCTCGGACGACAAGCAGCATGTGCTGAATGGCGAGTTCGTGACTGCGGAAGTCGGGGCGGTGTCCGACCGCGACCTGGCCTTCTCCATCGCCTTCCTGGTCAAGACCACGCCGGACAACCTCAGCAAGAAGGTCGTGGCCGGCGAGCTCGTCACCTCCGACGCTCAGGTGAAGACGTTCGGCGTGATCAGCGCCGCGGGGAACCCGGCCGACTTCGCGAAGCTGGAGATCTCGAGCCAGGCGGCCCAGACGCTGGCGAGCGCCCAGGGCGGCGAGGCGCTGAATCTCAGCACGAGCGAGATCGCCGCCTTCAAGGCGGTGCCGGGCGGTGCGCGTCCGGCGATCCAGCAGCAGCTGCAGCGCATGCTGCTCGCCCGCTACCAGGCCTACCGGGCGTCCGGGCTGGGCGGCATCGCGCCGTATGATCGCGGCGGGAGCAGCACCGATGTCGCGGCGGATCTACGCAAGGCCGGCGAGGCCGCCAAGGGTCTGCAGAAGTACATGCCGGCCTTCCATGCGGTCCTGCTCGGTTATCCGAAGGCGACCCTACCCGGGATGCGCGAGACCTTCTACTGGCTGAAGTACGACATCCAGGGCAAGGAGACGTACGTCCTGACTCACATCCTCGCGGCGTCCGATGGGCCGTCGCGGGCCATCGTGCAGCGCCAGTACTACGCGAGCACCGGCTACAATGCCGAGCAGGCGGTCGCCGGCTTCCTGCCCGTCCAGGGCGGGACCGTGGTGGTCTACGCGGCCCACGCCTTCACCGATCAGGTCGCCGGATTCGGCGGCTCCATGAAGCGCAGCATCGGGAAGCGCGTGATGGCGGACCAGATGAAGAAGATCTTCGACGCGGGGCGAGCCGAGTTCGGCAAGTAGGCGCCAGGCGGCGCTCGTCCCGGCTCGGCCCACCTAGCGGCTCGGCTCGTCCCCCTGGGTCACCCACGCCACGAGCAGCGTGTAGGTCACCGCGAGCACGACCGGACCGACGAACAGGCCGACGACCCCGAACGCGAGCAGACCTCCGAGCACCCCGGCGAAGATCAACACGAGCGGCAGGTCCGCGCCCCGCTTGATCAGCAGCGGGCGCAGCACGTTGTCGAGGCTCATGGTGATCACCGACCATCCGACCAGCACGGTGCCCCAGAGCGGATCGCCCTTCCAGTAGAGCCAGACGATCGCGCCGATCAGGATCGGCCCGGCGCCGATCTGCGCCACCGCCAGCAGGAACATGACCGCGGTGAGCAGGCCCGGGTAGGGAACGCCGGCGATGGCCAGGCCGACCCCGCCGATGGCGGACTGCACCATGGCGGTGACGACGATACCCAGAGCGACCGCGCGGATCGCCTGCCCGGAGAGGATCACGACCTCGTCACCCGCGCCCCCGGCCAGACGCCGCGCGAAGGCCCGCACCCCCGCGGCCACCGCTTCCCCGCGCGCGTAGAGCATCGCGGAGACGAGCACGGTCAGCAGGAGCTGGACCAGCAGCAGGCCCAGGTTTCCCGCCTGCCCCACGACCCAGCGGCCGACATCGGTCAGATAGGGCCCGACGGTGGCGGCCAGATCTTCCGGCCGCGCGTACGCGACCTTCTGCCACTCGGTCGCGAGCTTCTTGCCCACCAGCGGCAGATTGCTCACCCACGCCGGCGGGCCCGCCAGCACCCGCGCCACGAGCGCCTTCGACCACCCGACAATCTGTTCGGTGTGCTCGACCACGACCACGATGGCGACCGCGATCGGCGCGATGACGATCACCAGCATCGCCGCCGTCATCACCGCCACCGCGAAGCTGCGCCGCCCCCAGAGACGCCGCTGAGCGGCGCACATCGCGGGCCACGTGGCCACGACGATCATGGTGGCCCAGATCACCGCCGGCAGGAACGGCCGGAGGACCCACAGCGTCGCCGCGATCAACCCGCCGATCGACAGCACGGCGAGCAGGATCCGGGTGATGTCCCACGCCACGGGTGCGCTCGTCTCCTCCCTCACGTGCGCCATCCAAGCACAGGACGGCCCGCCCCGGTATGGGACCAAAGTCCCACTAGGCCACTCCGGGGGGTGGTGCCATACTCCCCCGGGGTGGAGCAGGCGGCGCAGACGGCCGGGGCGGGGGCCGACGGGAGGGGACGACCCATGGGACGTCGAGTTCGAAGCGTGCTGTTGATCGGAGCGATCCTGACCTGCCTCGTCGACGGGGTGGCGAGCGCACAGGACAAGCCCGCGGACCAGATGGACCTCCTCCGGGAGAAGGCGCGGGCGGACAAGAAGCTCGTGGTGTCGGAGGCGCTCGCCCTCACCGAGAGCGAGGCGAAGGCCTTCTGGCCGGTCTACAACGCCTATCAGAGCGACATGGTCACCCACTACGACAAGGTCCTGAACTTCATCGACCGGTTCGCGAAGGCGTACGACTCGCTGACCGACGCGACCGCCATGAAGATGCTGAACGAGTTCCTGGCCCTCGAGGCGAGCCACGTCGCGATCCTGAAGTCGTACGTGCCGCGCTTCCAGAAGGTGCTGCCCGCCATCAAGGTCGCCCGCCTCTACCAGATCGAGAACAAGATGCGTGCGCTCGTGAACTACGAGCTGGCCCGGCAGATTCCGCTCGTCAAGTGAGCGTGACCATCTCACCCCCTACCCCGTGAGGAGAGCGGACAATGCTCAACGCGCGACTCGGAGCTGGGCTGCTGGCGGTGGCGCTGGCCCTCAACGTGACCGCGACCGCGGGGCCCGCCGTCGCGGCCTCCGCGGCGGAGATCAACCGCGACGTGGACCGGGCCCTCGAGATCCTCTACGCCAAGGATCCCGACGCCCGCAAGCTCGCCGCCCAGGCCAAGGCGGTCCTCGTGTTCCCGAACATCGTCAAGGCCGGTTTCCTCTTCGGAGCACAGTACGGCGACGGCGCTCTTCGCGAGAAGGGCAAGACGGTCGCCTACTACAACACGATGTCCGCCTCGTACGGCCTCCAGGCCGGCGTCCAGGTCTACGGCTACGCGCTGTTCTTCATGACCGACTCCGCCCTGACGTATCTGGCCAACAGCGGCGGGTTCGAGCTCGGGGTCGGGCCGAGCATCGTCGTTCTCGACGCCGGGGCCGCGAGGGCCCTCACCACCACGACGGTCCAGAGCGACATGTACGCGCTCTTCTTCGATCAGAGGGGACTGATGGCCGGGCTCGGCCTGCAGGGCACGAAGATCAGCCGGATCGATAAGTAGACGCTCATCCGCGAACGAAGGAGGCCATCATGAGGACGTGGCTCGGACTACTGCTCGTCACCGCAATGCTCGCCGTGACCGCCTGCGCGACCGGAGGTGGAGCACCGGCCGCCCCTCCCAGCGTCGACGTGACGGGGGAATGGGTGGGTACGTGGGCCTACCAGAACGTGGGCAACGGCTCGGGTGACATCAGAGGGCGGTTCCAGCAGGAGGGGGTGAACGTGACCGGGTCGTTCAACGTGACCGGTCCGGTGGTCAACAACGTGGCGAACATCATCGGGACCGTGTCGGGCAACACGATCAAGCTGATGATGCCCTCATCCGGCTACCTCACCGTGAACGGGAATCAGATCACCGGATACGTCAACGGGATGAACGTCGCGAACCTCACGATGCGCAAGCAGTAGCAGCCGCCCGGCGCCCGGCGGATGGAGCCTCCGTGTCTTGCTCCGACCGCCGGGTTGCCAGGTGTGAGGTCGGGACCCAGAACTGGCTGAGATGACGTCCAACCGCTTAGCACCGGGTGTTCTGCTCGGTGTCCTCCTGCTGGCTTGCGCCTGCGCCACGCCGGTGGGTGTGACGCGCGTGGACACCCAGGCCATGTACCGCGGCCTGACCGCCAACGTGCTCTCCACCGGAGACCCGAGCCCGTACTCGGAGCAGCTGCTCCGGCGCCTGGGGCTGACCGAGCGCTTCGAGGAGCATCCAGAGGCCGTGCTGGCCGGGCTTCGAGGCTCGGGGGCGGGGCTGGACCGCGAGTATCTCTTCGCCCTCGCCGAGCTGTCGTTCTTCCATGCCGGCAAGGTCCAGCAGCGCGAGTACTACCTGGGCGCTGCGGTGTACGCGTACGCGTTCTTGTTCGCCGACCCTTCCGGGCTGATCATCGACCCGCTCGACCCCCGCCTGCGTCTGGCCGCCGACATCTACAACCTCGGGCTCGTGCTGGGGCTCACCACTGCCGACGGATCCAGCGTCGCCCTGGAAGCTGGCACCCAGCGGCTGCCGTTCGGGCAGCTCGAGATCGACCTGGATCCGAAGATCTTTCTCTGGGGCGGCTACCAGATGACCCGCTTCGTGGCGGTCGGGGAGTTCGAGGTGCGCGGGTTCCTCAACCGGTATCGCCAGCCCGGAATCGGCGCGCCGCTCGCCGCCGAGCTGACCCCGGTCGGTGAGGGGCCCGAGGCGGCGGAGGCCCGGAAGCGGATCCCGCCGCGCAACAAGGTCCCGATCACCGCCCTGCTGCGCATCGAGAACCCGGCCGAGGGCATCGCGGGAGGAACGGTGCGGGGCCGGATGGAGATCTACTCGGCCGAGTCGGCCACCAAGACCGACGTCGACGGCCGCCGCACGCCGCTCGAGCTGGAGCCCACCGCGGCGCTGGCCTACCAGCTCGAGGGCGCCCCGGTCTGGGACACCGAGCTCGGCAGCTTTCTCTCCGCGCTGAAGCCCCCCTCACCCGAAGGGCTCGTCACGCTCCATCCCTACCGGCCGGGCCGCGTGCCGGTCGTCCTCGTCCACGGCACGGCCTCGAGCCCGGCCCGCTGGGCGGATCTGGTCAACGAGCTCGGGAACGACCCGAAGCTGCGCGATCGGATCGACTTCTGGCTCTTCACCTACAACACGAGCAACCCGGTCCTGCTGTCGGCGCGAGACCTCCGGAGTTCGCTCCGGCGGATCATCCAGGAGCTCGACCCGCTGGGGCGCGATCCGGCCCTCCGCCAGATGGTGATGATCGGCCACAGCCAGGGCGGCCTCCTCACCCGCCTCATGGTCACGGACAGCGGCCCGCGCTTCTGGGCCGCGGTGACGGATACTCCGTTCGAGCAGCTGGACGTGACGCCCGCGACACGCAAGCTGCTCGAGGAGTCCATGTTCTTCGAGCCGGTCTCCGCCGTGAAACGGGTCATCTTCATCGCCACGCCCCATCGGGGCAGCTTCCGCGTCTCATCGCTCGTGCTGAACCTGATCCGGCGGCTGGTCACGCTCCCCCTCGCCGTGGTGACCGGCATCAACGAGCTGGTCGCGAAGAACAAGGCGCTCTCTGACCTCGGTGCCGTCCCGAACGCGGTGGACAACATGAGCCCCCGGCATCGCTTCGTGCGCACGCTGTCGGCGAGCCCGATCGCCCCGGGGGTGAAGGTCCACTCCATCATCCCGGTGAAGGGCGCCCACGGCCCCCCGACGGGCCAGAACGACGGGGTGGTGGCCTACGAGAGCGCGCACCTGGAGGCGGCGGACTCGGAGAAGGTCGTCTACGGCTCGGAGCACTCGACCCAGGGGAATCCGCAGACGATCCTGGAGGTGCGCCGGATCCTGTACGAGCACCTCGGGATCGCGTGCGGCCTCGAGTGCGAGGTGGTGGACCGGGTCGACGAGATCATCTCCCGCACGCCACCGCCCCAGAAGATCGACGTCAAGGACCAGGGGTTCGGCGCCCGCTGATCCCTACTTCGGCGGACCCGCCGTGTAGCCCCGATTCGCCATGCACTGGCGGTACTTCACCTGGTCGACCGTGATGACCGGACCGGACGGGCCACCCGGCCGCGTGGTCTGGGCGTCGAACAGACAGTCGGCCGAGTCCTTGTTGGCCTGCTCCTTGGTCGCGCCGGGCTTCGTCCAGCCCTCGGAGTCGGACGAGGCGCACCCGGCGACGAGACCAACCACCGTCAGAAGAGCGGCGATCTTGAGCATGCTGGCTCGATTCTACCGCGAAGCGCGGTCCAGCGCTCGCACCGCGGCCGCGATGTCCTGGCTCAGGCGCCCGACCGCGCGGCTGTGGGCCGCGACGAGCGCGTCGTAGCCCTTCTCGGGCGTCGCCTCCCGCACGGTGGTCCGCCCGTTCTCGACCTTGCCGTCCTTCGCTCGACGCACCACCCAGGCCGCGTCCAGCACCGCCGAGTCGCCCGGCGTCGACTCGAAGCGCTGCACCTCGATCGCCACGCGGAAGTCCGAGTCCGGGCTCAGGAACTGGGTCACCCGGGCCGAACCCAGCAGCGCGACGAGGTTCTCGGCCACCGTGCGCTGGATGTTGCTCTGCAGCGGCGACGCCCAGCGGTTGAACTCGTCGAGCCCCACCTGGTTCGCGCCGGTGTTCACGACGATCTGCGGCCGATCGACCGTGGCGGGCACCGAGACCGAGGCCACCACCACCGAGACCGTCGACGACGATGCGGCGGCGGGCGCCGCGGCTCCGGTCCCCGCGGTGCCAGTCAAAGTATAGAAGCGGGACGGCGGGCTCGTCCCGCAGCCGGCCGCCAGCCCGGCCAGGGCGCAGAAGGTGGCGATGGCGGCGACCTGGCGCATCATTTCGGCTCCTCGCTCTTCCCGCGGATCAGCGATTCGGGGTGCCGCTCCAGATAGTCGGTCAGCACGCGGATCGAGCGCGCGGCGCGCGCGACCTCGAGGAGCGCATCGCGGAGCTCCTGCTGGACCGGCGCGTCCGCGCCGATCAGCGTGGTGTCGGTGTTCTTGAGCAGCCGATCGGCGGAGGCGATCGCAAGGCGGGCCTCGTCGAGCGTCCCCTTCAGCTCGGTGTTCATGCTGCCGAGGAGCTTGTTGGCGCCCTCCACGGTGGTCTTCAGCTCGGGGAGCACGGACGTGTCGAGCTGTCCCATGAGATTCCTGGCGCTGCTCACGGTGCTCTCCAGGTCCTTGCCGATCGCATCGAGGGGGAGGCTGTCGAGCTTCGCGAGAATGCTGGTGAGCTTGGCTTCGAGATCCGGGACCGTGCTCGGGACCACCGGCAGCTCCAGCGGATCCTTGGTCCAGTCGACCTTCGGCTTGGGTGAATCGGGGAACCGGTCGAAGGCAACGTACAGCTGCCCGGTGAGGAGGTTGCCGCTGCGCAGCTGCGCGCGCAGCCCTCTCTCCTCCACGGCGCGCTTCACGAAGGCGAGGCGCCTCTCCGCGCTGCCTTCCACCAGGGCCCGCCCGGCCGCCCGCTGCTCGCCGGGGGCCAGGCGCTCGACGAGCCGCTCCGGGTAGAACGTGATGGAGGCCCGCGGGCGAAGCGCGCCCGTGACCGGGTCGAAGGCCAGCCCGACATCGACGACCTCGCCCGCGGGCAGCCCGAACAAGAGCACGGGCGCCCCCACCGACAGCCCCCTCACCGTCTCGTTGAAGTAGAGCACGTAGCGGCGGCTGATGGTGTCCGGCTGCTTCATCGCGGCGGCGCGATCGGGGTGGAGGGTGAACGCGGTGTTCGCGGCCGCCGGCGCGGTGGCCGTGAGGTAGGTGGGCGTGTCGAACGCCAGGCCGCCGGCGAGCAGCGCCACCAGACTCTCGGTGCGAACATCCACCCCGCCCGCGCCGAGCGAGACGTCGATGCCACTCGCATTCCAGAACCGCGTCTCCGGAGTGACGTACTTGTCGTAGGGAGCGTTGACGAATGCGGTGATCTCGACATCCTTTCCGTCCGCGGCGAGGTCGTACTTGACGATCTGACCGGCCTGCAGGCGGCGGTAGTAGATCGGCGAGCCGATGCCCAGCGACCCCAGGTCGTGGGCCTTCAGCACGAACGCCTTCCCCGGCTGGTCGGTCACGACCGGGGGCACGTCGAGGCCGACGAACTGCCGGCGGCTCTGGCTCGATTTGCCGGGCTGCAGCCCGATGTAGTTCCCGGACAGCAGGGTGCCGAGCCCGGAGATGCCGCTGAGGGTGACGCGCGGCTCGACCACCCAGAACTTCGCGTCCTCCACCATGAGGCCGGCGGCGCTCTTGGCGATCTTGGCGGTCACCTCCACCTTGCCGTAGCCGTCCGCCAGGACCACCGCACTGACATGACCGATGTTCACGTCCTTGTACTTGACGAAGGTCTTGCCGGCCTCGATGCCCTCGGCGCTCCGGAACACGATGGTGATGGTGGGGCCCTCGGTCAGGACCCGCTGGATCGCGATCCCGAGGGCGATCACCGCGGCGAGGATCGGGATGATCCAGACCACCGAGATCTTCGTGCGCCTCGGTCGCACCACGGTGGCCTGCGGCAGGTCGTCGCGGTCCATCGGCTCAGGCATGACGACCCTCCCACCGGCGACCCGCATCCCAGACGAGGCGCGGATCGAAGAACTCCACCGCGAGAACCGTCAGGATCACCACCGCCATGAAGAACACCACTCCGGGCCCCGGCTCCACCGACATCAGCGGCTGCAGCTGCACGAGCGCGACCGTGAAGGTGTCGACGAACACGTCCAGCAGGGACCAGCGGCCGATCATCTCGACGAGGCGGTAGAGCCGGGTGCGCTCCCGGGTGCTTCCGGGACGGCCCC
>Ga0335083_10011891_pt1 | contig 10432 bp, 5 predicted proteins | sample Lox_Sample_42_FD_206716 | JGI IMG/M metagenome (GOLD analysis project Ga0335083, IMG submission 206716) | Soil microbial communities from Loxahatchee National Wildlife Refuge, Florida, United States - Lox_Sample_4.2 | ecosystem: Environmental > Terrestrial > Soil > Wetlands | place: USA: Florida... | reverse complement strand
GAGGCTGCGACCCGCTGCTCGTGCCCGGATCGCAAGCCCGTTCGATCGTTACTGCGGCGAGGCGGTCGCGCCGCCGTGCGCGGCCGACCACTCGGCCGGCGCGTGCAGGAATTTCTCGACCTCGTCGAGCGTCTTCGTGTCGAAGTAGCCGTTTTCCTTCGCGACGCGCAGCACGTCCCACCACGTGGCCAGCGCGTGCAGATCGACGTCGATGTCTTTCAGCACCGACACGCTTTCCTTGAAGATGTTGTAGTGGAACAGCACGAAGCAGTGGTTCACCGTCGCGCCGGCGGTGCGCAGCGCGTTGATGAAGTTGATCTTGCTGCGGCTGTCGGTGGTCAGGTCTTCCACCAGCAGAACGCGCTGGCCTTCGGTCAGCAGGCCTTCGATCTGCGCGTTGCGGCCGAAACCCTTCGGCTTCTTGCGCACATATTGCATCGGCACCATCAGGCGGTCGGAGAGCCATGCCGCGAACGGAATGCCGGCGGTCTCGCCGCCGGCAACCGCGTCGATCTGCTCGTAGCCGACATCGCGCAGGATGGTGGCTTCGGCCATTTCCATCAGGCCGCGGCGCACGCGCGGATACGAGATCAGCTTGCGGCAGTCGATATAAACCGGGCTCGCCCAGCCGGACGTGAAGATGTACGGTTTTTCCGCGTTGAAGTGAACTGCTTGCACTTCCAGCAGCATCTTGGCGGTCGTGTCGGAGATCGTCTGGCGATCGAAGCCTGTCATGGGCGGATCCTTGGGTGTGAGCGGGGAAGGCGGGCGCGTGGCCCGGTGGCGCAGCAAGCGAGGCATTCCGCGCATGAAGGGCGGAACACGCAGCCGGTCAGTGGAGTGCAGGGCGGTTTTGCTGCGCGCGTAGCCCAGTATTTTACCCGATTCGGACACTTCCGAGGAGGACATCGTGCACGATCGCGCGCAATGGCGGTCGTCACGGCGGCCTGGTGCGGGGTGGCGGAGTGGCGGGGTGGCGGCACAGCTGAGGCATAGCGGGGTCACGGCGGAAGGCGCGGTGGCCGGCGGAATCCTGTTCGGCGTGTTGAGCGACTATTTCGGCCGGGTCCGCATGCTCACGTGGACCATCCTGATCTTCGCGGTGTTCACCGGCCTGTGTGCACTGGCGCAGGGCTATGCGGATCTGTTGATGTACCGGACCCTCGCCGGGCTTGGACTCGGCGGCGAGTTCGGTATCGGCATGACGCTTGTCGCGGAGGCATGGCCGGCGTCGCAGCGGGCGCGCGTGTCGTCGTATGTCGGACTGGGCTGGCAACCGGGCGTGCTGGCCGCAGCTCTGCTGACGCCGTTGCTGTTGCCCGTGATCGGCTGGCGCGGCATGTTCGCGCTGGGGCTCGTGCCCGCCGTCGTGTCGTTCGCCGTGCGGCGGCGCGTCGAGGAGCCGCCCCTGTTCGTCGAGCGTGCCGAACACGACAGACACCACGGAGCGCCCAGGCGGCCGCTGAAACGTCTGATCGCCGACGCGCGCACGACGCGCGCCAGCCTCGGCGTGGCGATCCTCTGCTCGGTGCAGAACTTCGGCTACTACGGCCTGATGATCTGGCTGCCGAGTTATCTGTCGAAGATCTTCGGCTATTCGCTGACGAAATCCGGCTTGTGGACCGCCGCGACGATTCTGGGCATGGGTCTCGGCATCTGGCTCTTCGGTATCGCGGCGGACCGCTTCGGCCGCAAGCCGGCTTTCCTCTTCTACCAGGCCGGCGCGGTCGTGATGGTGTTCGTCTATGCGCACCTGAGCACGCCGTTTGCGCTGTTGATCGGCGGCGCGGCGATGGGCGTGTTTGTCAACGGCATGATCGGCGGCTACGGCGCGCTGATTTCCGAGCTCTATCCGACGCAAGCGCGGGCCACCGCGCAGAACGTGCTGTTCAACATCGGGCGGGCGGTGGGCGGTTTCGGGCCGGTCGTGGTTGGCGCGCTGGCCGCGCGGTTCTCGTTCGGTGCGGCGCTTGCGTTGCTCGCGTCGATCTACCTGCTCGACATGCTCGCGACGCTGTTCCTGATCCCCGAGCGTCGCGGCGCCGCGCTCGACTGACGCGCTGCGTGCCTCCGCGAAGCCTTGCCAGATAGCATCGGAGATGCCGCGCCGCAACATTTCGCGCGAAAGCATCGGCCTTCAGAAACACGGGTGTTTCGCCGATGGTTAGCAGGGTTAAAGGGTACGCGTGATGCCCCGGGCGGGGTGTACACTAACTCCCCCGCAAAAGCTCTGCACCGTCTTGCCAACCGCTCAGGTTCGACGCTGCGCCTAACGGACGCAGGCGAGAACCGCTGCAATCGATAAGCGATTCGATTCATGCAAGCGACGCACGCGGCGCGATGAGGTGGGCCAATTTCTTACGTCTCGCAGGTCAAAAAATGGACGAACAACTGAAGCAAAGCGCTCTCGCGTATCACCAGAATCCGAAGCCCGGCAAGATTTCGGTCACGCCGACCAAGCCGCTGTCGAACCAGCTGGACCTGTCGCTCGCGTATTCGCCTGGCGTCGCGGCTGCCTGCATGGCGATCTACGACGAGCCACTGGACGCGCAGAAGTACACGTCGCGCGGCAACCTCGTCGGCGTCGTGACGAACGGCACGGCGGTGCTCGGTCTCGGTAACATCGGTCCGCTCGCCGCGAAGCCCGTGATGGAAGGCAAGGGGTGTCTCTTCAAGAAGTTCGCCGGCATCGACGTGTTCGACATCGAACTGTCCGAGACCGATCCGGACAAGCTGGTCGAAGCGATCGCGATGCTCGAGCCCACGCTCGGCGGCATCAACCTCGAGGACATCAAGGCGCCCGAATGCTTCTACATCGAGAAGAAGCTGCGCGAGCGCATGAAGATTCCGGTCTTCCACGATGACCAGCACGGCACCGCGATCATCGCGTCCGCGGCGATCCTGAACGGCCTGAAAGTGGTCGGCAAGAAGCTCGACGAGGTGAAGCTGGTTTGCTCGGGCGCGGGCGCGGCGGCGATTGCCTGTCTGGACCTGCTGGTGAACCTTGGGCTGTCGAAGAAGAACGTGCTCGTCGCCGATTCGAAGGGTGTGATCTACGAAGGCCGCGGCAACCTCGACCCGTCGAAGGAGCGCTACGCGGCGAATACCGAGGCGCGCACGCTGGGCGACGCGATTCGCGGCGCCGACGTGTTCCTCGGCTGCTCGAGCGCCGGCGTGCTGAAGCCGGAAATGGTCGCGGAAATGGGCAGCCGGCCGCTGATTCTCGCGCTGGCGAACCCGGATCCGGAAATCCGCCCGGAAGAAGCGAAGAAGGTTCGCCCGGACTGCATCATTGCCACCGGCCGGTCGGATTATCCGAACCAGGTCAACAACGTGCTGTGCTTCCCGTTCATCTTCCGCGGGGCGCTCGACGTGGGCGCGACGACGATCACGGAAGAGATGAAGCTCGCGTGCGTGCGCGCCATCGCCGAGCTGGCCGAAGAAACCGACCAGGGCGATGAAGTGGCGAAGGCCTACGAAGGCCATACGCTCGAATTCGGTCCTGAGTACCTGATCCCGAAGCCGTTCGATCCGCGCCTGATCATCAAGATCGCGCCGGCCGTCGCTCAGGCGGCGATGGATTCGGGCGTCGCGACCCGTCCGATCAAGGACATGGACGCGTACCGCGAAGAACTCGGCACGACCGTCTACCGCACCGGCATGGTGATGCGTCCGGTGTTCGCTGCGGCGAAGTCGGCTCCGGCGCGCATCGTGTTTGCCGAAGGCGAAGACGAGCGCGTGCTGCGCGCCGCCCAGTTCGTGCTGCTGGAGAAGATCGCCAAGCCGATCCTGGTCGGCCGTCCGGCCGTCATCGATATGCGTCTGAAGAAGATGGGCTCGAAGCTCAAGTGCGGTGTGGACTTCGAGATCGTCAATCCGGAAGACGATCCGCGCTACCAGAAGTGCTGGCAGGAATATCACGAGATCGGCGCGCGCGAAGGCGTCACGCCGGAAGTCGCGAAGGCGGCGCTGCGCAAGTTCAACACGCTGATCGGTGCGATCCTCGTGCGTCTGGGTGAAGCGGACGGCATGATCTGCGGGATGATCGACACGTACCAGAGCCATCTGAAGTTCATCGAGCAGGTGCTGGGCAAGGCGGAAAATGTGCAGAACCTGGCCGCGATGAATCTGCTGATGCTGCCGGGGCGCAACCTGTTCATCTGCGATACCTACATCAACGAAGTGCCGACCGCTGAGCAGCTCGCCGACATGACGGTGCTGGCTGCGCGCGAAATCGAAAAATTCGGCATTACGCCGAAGGTCGCGCTGCTGTCGAACTCGAACTTCGGCAGCGTGCCGTCGGCCTCGTCGCAGCGGATGGCGGCGGCCCGCAAGCTGATCGGGCAACGCGAGCCCGGCCTCGAAATCGACGGTGAAATGCACGGCGATGCCGCGTTGTCCGAAATGGTCCGCAAGGCCGCGTTCCCGGGCACGACGCTCACCGGCGAAGCGAATCTGCTGATCATGCCGAACGTGGAAGCCGCGAATATCACGTACAACCTGCTGAAGATGATTGGCGGCGAAGGCGTGACGGTCGGGCCGTTCCTGCTCGGCGCGGAGAAGCCGGTGCACATCCTGACGCCGGCGGCGACTGTGCGCCGGATCATCAACATGACGGCGGTGGCTTCGGCGAATGCACGCGTGCGTGCGAACGTGCAGTAACGGTCACTTTCGCGCGTGACGCAGCGCCGCGTTGCGGCGTTTGCGGACGCAAAACAGAAACGCCACGGGATTGGATTCCGTGGCGTTTTTGTTTGTACGCGTTTGCGCGCTCGAGTCTTGTGCGTGGGCCACAGGCAAAAAGGCGACCGCCCTTGCGGGCAGCCGCCTTTTCCATTTGCATCTACCGCACTGCCTTCGGGCGATCAGGACGCGCTCACATCCTGATCGTCATGACCTGCGCCCCGCGAGCGGTGCAGCCGGTCGCCCATCAGGCGGCGTGCTGTGCTTCACTGCCCTGCGGCGAGCGCCAGCGAGCGAGCAAGTCTTGCCACTTGATGCGCACGCCTTTCAGGTTGTTCTCCTTCACGTGCCCATAGCCGCGGATGCCGTCCGGCAGGTTCGCCAGTTCGACCGCCAACGCGTGCTTCTGCACGCTCAAGCCGCCGATCAGCTCACGCACCAGCGCTTCATACTCGCCGATCAGCGCACGCTCGGTGCGACGTTCCTCCGTCTTGCCGAACACATCGAACGCCGTGCCGCGCAGGAACCTGAGCTTCGCGAGCACGCGCATCGCGCTGAGGATCCACGGTCCGTACTTCTTCTTGATCAGATGGCCATGCGCATCCTTCTTCGAGAAAGCCGGCGGCGCGAGGTGGATGTTGACCTTCCAGTCCCCCTCGAAACTCGCCTTCAGCTTCTCCATAAAGGCGGGATCGGCGTACAGGCGCGCCACTTCGTATTCGTCTTTGTAAGCCATCAGCTTGTGAAGGTTCTTCACTACGGCTTCCGTCAACGGCAATTGACTGTCAGCCAGTTCCAGCGCCGCTTCGGCGGCCCGCACCTGCGCCACGAGGTTGCGATAGCGCAGCGCGTAGGCGGCGTTCTGCCAGGCGGTCAGATACTCGGCGCGCTTGTCGATCAGCGTATCGAGCGCCTTCGGCATGTGCAGCGAGATGATCTTGCTGCTGGCGGTCTCAGCGGCAGCGCTGCGTCCTTGCGACTGCGCGAGCTCGCGCACCGTCGCGAGGTCGTGTGCTGCGCGGCGGCCCCATTCGAAGGCCGCGCGGTTCTTTTCAACCTGCACGGCATTCAGCTCGATTGCCCGCATCAGCGATTCGTACGTCAACGGCACCCAGCCTTTTTGCCACGCATAGCCGAGCACGAACGGGTTCGTGTAGATCGCGTCGCCGAGCAGCGCAACGGCGAAATGGTTGGCGTCGATCGCGTCGACCCCCGCGTCGCCTGCGCCCGCGCGCACGTCAGCCTCGGTGTCGGCGCCCGGGAACTGCCAGTTCGGGTTCTTGATGAAGGCGGCGGTCGGCGTATGCGCGCTATTCAGCACGACGCGCGTGCGTCCCGCCTGCATCCGCGAGACGCACTCGTCGCTCGCTGTGACAATCGCATCGCAGCCGATCACGAGACTCGCTTCGCCCATCGCGATGCGCGTCGCGTGGATGTCGGCCGGCTGCTTCGCGATCTGCACGTGGCTCATCACGGCGCCGCCCTTTTGCGCGAGGCCGGTCACGTCCAGTACCGTCACACCCTTGTTTTCGAGGTGAGCGGCCATGCCCAGCAACGCACCGATCGTCACGACACCAGTGCCGCCCACGCCGGTCACGAGCACGCCGTAGGGGCGTTCGAGGGAGGGTAGCTCAGGCGATGGCACCCCGGGCATCGCGTCACCCGCCGCACCCGATGACGCTTTGGGTTTGCGCAACTGCCCGCCTTCAACCGACACGAAACTCGGGCAGAAGCCGTTCGCGCACGAAAAGTCCTTGTTGCAGGTGGACTGGTTGATCTGGCGCTTGGTGCCGTATTCCGTATCCAGCGGCTCGACCGACAGACAGTTGGACTTCACCGAGCAATCGCCGCAACCTTCACAGACCGCTTCGTTGATCACGACACGGCGCGCCGGATCCGGATACGTGCCGCGTTTGCGGCGGCGGCGCTTTTCGGTCGCACAGGTCTGGTCGTAGATCAGGATCGTCGTGCCGGCGATCTCGCGCAGTTCGCGCTGCACGTCGTCGAGCTGGTCGCGATGATGGATCGTGACGCCCGGCGCGAGTTGCGTCGCGCCGTGGTACTTCTGCGGTTCGTCGGTGACGATCACGATCTTCGCTGCGCCTTCGGCGGCGAGTTGATGCGTGATCTGCGGTACGGTCAGCACGCCGTCGACAGGCTGGCCGCCCGTCATCGCGACCGCATCGTTATAAAGAATCTTGTAGGTGATGTTCGCCTTCGATGCGATCGCCGCACGAATCGCCAGTAGCCCCGAGTGGAAGTAGGTACCGTCGCCGAGGTTGGCGAACACGTGCTTATCGTTCGTGAACGGCGCCTGACCGATCCACGCGACGCCTTCGCCGCCCATCTGGCTGAACGTGCTGGTGCTGCGGTCCATCCACACGGTCATGTAGTGGCAGCCGATACCCGCCATCGCGCGCGAGCCTTCCGGCACGTTGGTGGACGTGTTGTGCGGGCAGCCGGAGCAGAACCACGGCTTGCGTTCGACTTCGACGCGCGGCCGGGCGAGCGCTTTTTCCTTCGCTTCGATCACGGCGATACGCGCGGCGATGCGCGCACGCACGTCGGACGGCAGATCGAACTTGTCGAGGCGGGTAGCGATGGCCTTGGCGATGATCGCCGGCGACAGCTCGTAGTGCGCCGGCAGGAGCCAGTTGCCCATCGGCACCGACCATTCGCCGCCTGCGCCGTCCTTCTCGTCGAACTTGCCGAACACGCGCGGACGCTGCGCGTCAGGCCAGTTGTACAGCTCTTCCTTGATCGCGTATTCGAGGATCTGCCGCTTTTCCTCGACCACCAGGATTTCGTCCAGACCACGCGCGAAGGCTTGCGCGCCTTGCGCCTCCAGTGGCCACACACAGCCCACCTTGTACAGGCGGATGCCGATGCGCGCACAGGTTTCGTCATCGAGGCCGAGGTCGGTCAATGCCTGGCGGACGTCGAGATAGGCCTTGCCGCCCGTCATGATGCCGAAGCGCGCGTGCGGCGAATCGATTTCGACGCGGTCGAGTTTGTTCGCACGGACGTAGGCGAGCGCGGCGTACCACTTGTAATCGAGCAGGCGCGCTTCCTGAACCAGCGGTGGATCGGGCCAGCGGATATTCAGTCCGCCGTGCGGCATCGCGAAATCAGTCGGCAGGATGATCTGGGTGCGATGCGGATCGATATCCACCGACGCCGACGACTCGACCACGTCGGTCACGCACTTCATCGCGACCCACAGGCCGGAATAGCGGCTCATCGCCCAGCCGTGCAGGCCGAAGTCGAGATATTCCTGGACGTTCGACGGGAACAGTACCGGCAGGCCACACGCCTTGAACATGTGCTCGGACTGGTGCGCGAGCGTCGAAGACTTGGCGGCATGGTCGTCACCGGCCAGCACCAGAACGCCGCCATGCTGCGACGAGCCGGCCGAATTGCCGTGCTTGAAGACGTCGCCGGAACGGTCGACACCTGGTCCCTTGCCGTACCACATCGAGAACACGCCATCGTATTTGGCGTTCGGATACAGGTTGACCTGTTGCGAGCCCCATACGGCCGTGGCGGCGAGGTCCTCGTTGACGCCCGGCTGAAATACGACCCGGTGTGCGGCGAGATGCTGCTTCGCCTTCCACAGCGACTGGTCGAGTCCGCCGAGGGGAGACCCGCGATAGCCGGAAATGAAGCCGGCGGTGTTGAGCCCGGCTGTCTTGTCGCGTTCCTGCTGCAGCATCGGCAGACGCACCAGCGCCTGGATGCCGCTCATGTAAGCGCGGCCGCGTTCGAGTGTGTATTTGTCGTCGAGCGTGACGGAAGATAGCGCGGCTTCGAGCTTGGCTCGCTGACCGGCGTCTAGCGGGGCATTCATTATGTGTACTCCTCCACCCAGTTTGGGATCACCAAAACATGCTGGCCTCGGCATCTTGTGAATGCTCTGGCCGGGGTCGCCATATTGACGGTTTTTAAGCGATGGTAGCACTGGGAGAAACCCGCCGCATGGCATTAAAAATGCTGCCATGCGTGGCGCATCACGGACATCGGATGACGCGCTTGTGACAGATCGGGCGCCCGGTTGAATTCTTTGCCCCGCGTCATGTAACAAGCTGTAAATGCTTCAAACCTGCGGAACCGCCCTTGAGAAGCAGGTCTAATGACCCACCTGTGCAATGTCTGCGCAACGCTCCGCGGTTGGTGGAGCTTCACGACAGCAGGGTAGTCAGAAAAGGAGTACGTATGAACAGTAGAAACATCCAGACCTTCCTGATGGTCTCGGCCACCTTTTTTGCCATGAGCGCACCGGTTTGCTCAGGCAGCGCGAGGACGCTCGCGAACGCGGTCGCACGTACGGCGCAAGTCGTGCCTGTGCGGCTCGCTGCGGATCGCGTCGCACCGGGCAGCCAGGCCAACGAGGACGAGCGGCCTTCCTGACGCGTCGCTGAGGCGATTCGTCGAGCCATTTTCAGCCGCGGCCTGATTCAGGGCGGCGCTCCAAACAACGAAGGGCGAGGATCTTGCGATCCCCGCCCTTTTTTCTCTTGGCGCTTGCGTCGCCGTGCGTGGCAGGCCGCCGGCGGCGGTTTCGCTGGCCTTGTCTGGCTCGTCTTTGCGCATCGCAGACACGAAGCCTGACCGGCCCTCGGGAGGGTGACTATCCAACCGCCCCCGGCGTTGCCTCGCCGCCTGCCTTACACCTTGTCCTGCACTACCCCGCGGCGGATCTGATCCAGTTCGATCGATTCGAACAGCGCCTTGAAGTTGCCTTCGCCAAAGCCCTGATTGCCCTTGCGCTGAATGATCTCGAAGAAGATCGGGCCAATCTGGTTCTCGGTGAAGATCTGCAGCAACAGGTCGTCAGGTGCGCCGTCGATCAGGATCTTGCGTTTGCGCAGTTCTTCGAGCGGCTCGCCGTGGTTCGGCACGCGGCGATCGACCAGCTCGTAGTACGTGTCGATCGTGTCGAGCAGCGAAATCTTCGACGCCCGCAATCCGTCCACGGTGCGATAGATGTCATTGGTGCCGAGCGCAATGTGCTGAATGCCTTCGCCGTGGTACGCGTCGAGATATTCCTGGATCTGACCGGCCGTCTCCGAGCCTTCCTCGTTGATCGGAATGCGGATCTTGCCGCACGGCGAGGTCATCGCCTTCGACTTCACGCCCGTCACCCTGCCTTCGATGTCGAAGTAGCGCACTTCGCGGAAGTTGAACAGGCGCTCGTAGAACTCCGCCCATTCCTGCATGCGGCCCCGGTGCACGTTGTGCGTCAGATGGTCGATGTAGGTGAGGCCGTGCCCGACCGGGTTCGGGTTGGCGCCGGGAATCGGCACGAAGTCGACATCGTAGATGCCGATGTCGCCAATACTGTTCGGCTCCGCGCCGTTCTTACCGCGCCAGCGGTCGACGAAATAGATCAGTGAATCGCCGATGCCCTTGATCGCCGGGATGTTCAGTTCCATCGGGCCGGTCTTGTTGTCGAAGCCCCATGCGCCTTTTTCCAGCGCCTGCTGGTAGGCCTTGGCGGCGTCCTGCACGCGAAAGGCGATCGCGCAGATCGACGGGCCGTGCAGGCGCGCAAAGCGTTGGGCGAACGAATCGGGTTCCGCGTTGACGATGAAGTTGATTTCGCCTTGGCGATACAGCGTCACATCCTTGTGACGATGCCGCGCGATCGCAGTGAAGCCCATTTGTTCGAACAGCTTGCCGAGTGCCTTGGGATCCGGCGCGGTGTATTCGATGAACTCGAAGCCGTCGGTGCCGACGGGATTGTCCCAGG
>Ga0335083_10011888_pt1 | contig 10433 bp, 7 predicted proteins | sample Lox_Sample_42_FD_206716 | JGI IMG/M metagenome (GOLD analysis project Ga0335083, IMG submission 206716) | Soil microbial communities from Loxahatchee National Wildlife Refuge, Florida, United States - Lox_Sample_4.2 | ecosystem: Environmental > Terrestrial > Soil > Wetlands | place: USA: Florida... | reverse complement strand
TGCTGGTGGTGGAGGGCACGGGATTGTGGTTGCGCAAGGTATGGGCGGAGTGGGTGACGGTGGTGGCCACGGGCTCACTGATCCCGTTCGAACTGTGGAAGCTGCTGTTCCACGCTGGCAAGCACAAAGCGCTGCTCGCCGGCGTGGTCCTGGTCAACATCGCGATCCTGGTGTTCCTGGTCTGGCAGCTGCGGCGCAATCGCAGGCATCGCTGAACCGGGCGCCGGGCGGGCGCGTGCCTACAGCCAGCGCGCCGCCGCCGTGATCGCGTACGCCGCCGGCACCAGCAGCAGCTGCGCCAGGATCGTCCCACCCAACCGGCTCGCGAGCAGCCACACCACCGAGCGGCGGAAGAACGGCTCGGTGGCGCGACCCTTGATCACATCGTCCGTGACCAGCGACAGGTACGGATCCACCACGATGAACAGCAGGATGGTGGACACGCCGTTGATGATGCCGGAGAGGTTGCTGGCGGTGGAGCGCAGGCTGGGGTTGAGGTAGCCGGCGTAGATCGAGGCGAACACGCCGACGGTCCACACGGCGGTCGCGATCATGTTCATCGCGATCACGCCGATCGAGATGCGCGACTGGCTGAACAGCGCGCTGACATTGGCCGCGCGCGGCAGCGCCAGCGCCTGGCGGATGTGCATGAACCCGACCGGCGAGAAGGTGCGGAACATGAGCCGCGGCAGCGAGCGATGCGCGGCGAAGCCGTCGACCCCCTTGGCGAACAGCCGCTGGAACGTCGGCGTCAGCACCGCGCCGGCGAGGGTCGCGAGCGAGGCGGCGGCGATCAGCCAGCGGAAGTCGGCCAGGCCGGTGCGGGCGAGCGCTTCGCCCGCGCCCGTCTGCAGGTGCTGCTCGACGCGCTTGGCGAGCATCGGCGCCTGGAAGGAATTGGCGGTGCGCGAGACCAGCACCAGGATGTTGTACATCGAGAACGAAACCGCGATGCGCATGGTGCGCACGCCGGCGATGCGCACCGAGTACGCCAGGCTCCCCACCAGATTGATGATGAACGTCAGCGCGAACAGGATCAGCAATTGCGGGTCGGGCAGCATCCGCCTATCGTAAACCATGCTCAGCGAACGCATGCGCCAACTGGGTCCGGGCCTGATCACCGGAGCCGCCGACGACGACCCCAGCGGCATCGCCACCTATTCGCAGGCCGGCGCGCAGTTCGGCTACGGGCTGCTGTGGACGGTGGTGTTCACCTTCCCGCTCATGGTCGGCATCCAGCTGGTCAGCGCGCGGCTGGGCTGCCTCACCGGGCGCGGACTCGCGGCCAACATCAAGCGGGTGTTCCCGCGTCCGCTGTTGTACGCGGTGGTGGCGCTGCTGCTCGCGGCCAACCTCATCAACGTCGCGGCCGACGTCGCGGCCATGGGCGCCGGGCTGAAGCTGCTGCTCGGGGGCTCGGCCCACGTCTATTCGCTGACCTTCGGCTGCCTGTGCCTGCTGCTGCAGGTGTTCCTGCCTTACCGCACCTACGTGCGATACCTCAAATGGCTGACGCTGGCGCTGTTGTCCTATGTGGCGGTGGCGTTCACGGTCCAGGTACCGTGGTCGCAGGTACTGGGCAGTTCGCTGTGGCCCGGGTTGAGCCTCGACAGCGGCACGCTCACCATGATCGTGGCCGTGCTCGGGACCACCATCAGTCCGTACCTGTTTTTCTGGCAGGCCGCAGAGGAGATGGAGGACTCGCGCCAGCTGGTGCGGCTCGACGCGAACCGGCAGCTGGAGCCGCAGTCCGAGAACGCGGTGCGCGGGCACCTGCGACGCATCAAATGGGACACCTGCGTCGGCATGGGGTTTTCCAACCTGATCGCGTTCTTCATCATCCTGAGCACGGCGGCCACGCTGCATGCCGCCGGCATCACCGACATCCAGACCTCGGCCCAGGCCGCCGAGGCGCTGCGGCCGGCGGGCGGCGAGTTCACCTTCCTGCTGTTCAGCATGGGCATCATCGGTACGGGCCTGCTGGCGGTGCCGGTGCTGGCGGGCTCGGCGGCCTATGCCGTGGCCGAAGCGCTGGACTGGCGCAATGGCCTGGACCGCAAGCTGCACGAGGCCAAGTCCTTCTACGGCATCATCGCGCTGGCCACGCTGGGCGGGGTGGCGCTGGATTTCACGTCGGCCGACCCCATCCGGGAATTATTGTGGAGCGCCATGATCAACGGTGTCATCGCGGTACCCATCATGGCCGTTATGATGCTGTTGGGCGGTCGCCGGGACGTGCTGGGCCAGTTCGTGATCGACCGGAAACTGCGCCGGTTGGGCTGGTTTGCCACGTGTGCGATGGCGCTCGCGGTGGTGGCGATGCTGGTCAGCCTGTGGTTCTGAACGGGCTGTAATCCCTGAACTTTCAGGCCGGCCGCATACTCCAACGACAGGCAAGATGCACACTTGGGCACGGAGGGTCGTCAGATGTCAAAGCTAACCGTTGCTGGCCTCGCACTGGGTCTCGGGGCCACGCTGCTCGCAGGCTGCGCCGCGCCCGTCCGTTCGGATTATGACAGCCATGTCGGCATGTCCGCCTGCCACAATTACGCCTGGCTGGAATCGCCGCGCGCCGAATCGCGCCGCGCCCAGGCCTTCGACAATCCCCTGAACACCAAGCGCCTGCGCGATGCCGTGCAGGCCAACCTGGCCGAGCACGGCCTGCAGCCGGTGGCGGAGGGCGCCGCCGCGGACTGCACCGTGGCGTACGCGATCGGTTCGCGGCAGCGCCTCGACGACGGCTATCCGCGCGTGGGCTGGGGCTTCGGCTTCGGCTGGGGCTCTCGCCGCAGCTTCGGCAGCCTGGCCTGGGACGACGATGTCTACGCCTACCGCGAGGGACGGATCTCGGTCGACATCTACAACGCCCGCAACAACGAGCCGATCTGGCATGCTTCGGTGGACGAAGACGTCACCTATCTGACAGGCTCGGATGCCGAAGCCAGGATTGGCTCGGCCGTCAAAGCGCTGTTCAGCAAATTCCCGCCTGCCGCAAGGACATAAGTAGCGCACAGGGGGGTGTTCATCCTGCGTTCAGTCGCAGGAAACTAGGCTTGGCGCCAGAGTCCGGATTCAAGGAGAAAGCCGTGCTGCAAGCCAAGTCAGTCGTGAAACAGTGGGCGCTCGTCCTGGGCGTGGCCGCCGGCTTGGGGTTCGCGCTCGCCCAGGCGCAGGAGGCGCCCGCGCAGGACGCGCCCTACCCGGATTCCAGCGCCCAGTACGCGGCCAATCCGCCCGACGATCAGGCGGTGGACCCGCCCGGTCGCGTGGCGCGCGTGAATCTCCTGCAGGGCACCGCTTCGCTCCTGCCCGCGGGCTCGGACAGCTGGGACGACAATCTCGTCAACCGCCCGCTCACCAGCGGCGACAAGCTGTGGATCGAGGACAGCTCGCGTGCGGAGCTGCACGTGGGTTCGACCGCCATCCGCCTCGACGCGCGCACCGGCCTGCAGCTGCTGGCCATCGAAGACGAGCGCGTGCAGCTGCGCCTCACCGCCGGCACCGTGAACCTGCGCATCCGCGAACTGGACCGCGACGAGCACTACGAGATCCAGACGCCCAATGCCACCATCGAGCTGCTGCGCGTCGGCGAGTACAGCGTCGCGACCGACGACAATGCCAACCACACCGAGCTCAACGTGTTCAGCGGACGCGCCGAGGTGCAGGGCGACAACCGCTACACCACGGTGAACGCCGGCCAGCACGCCGTGTTCGACGGCGACCAGGGCGGCGGCACCTTCGTCGAGCGCATCTCGGGCCGCGACGATTTCGATCGCTGGGCGCAGGATCGCGATGAGCGCGAGGACAACTCGCCGTCCGCGCGCTACGTCTCGCGCGATGTGATCGGCTACCAGGACCTCGACGGCTACGGCGACTGGCAGACCGTCGATGCCTACGGCCCGGTCTGGTATCCGCGCGTCGACGCCGCCTGGGCGCCGTACCACTATGGCCGCTGGGTCTGGGTGGCGCCGTGGGGCTGGAGCTGGGTCGACGAACAGCCCTGGGGCTTCGCGCCCTGCCACTACGGCCGCTGGGTTCGCTACGGCGGTCGTTGGGGCTGGGCGCCTGGCCCGCGCATCGTGACGCGGCCGGTGTATGCGCCTGCGCTGGTGGCGTGGGTGGGCGGCGCGGGCTTCGGCGCCAGCGTCGGCTGGTTCCCGCTCGGCTACAACGAGATCTACCAGCCCACGTACCGCTACAGCCCCGGCTACCTGCGCAACGTGAACCGCAGCAACACCACCATCAACGTGACGGTGATCAACAACTACATCCGCAATCCGCGTCCGCGGGGAGCGCCCGGTGCGCCGGGTCGCCGCTATGCGCACCAGGGGGTACCGGGCGCGGTCGCCGCGGTGTCGCGCGATGACTTCGCGGCGCAGCGCCCGGTGGAACGTCACCTCGTGCCGGTGGCCCAGCGCACTGCCGCGACCGCCCAGGTCGGCGCACGTCCGCTGGCGCCCTTGCCGCAGCCGGTGAACCGTGGCGGCCTCACGGGTCGTCAGGTGGGCGGCCCCGAGACCCGCGGCCAGATGAGTCGCGGCAACGGGATCGTGCAGGGTCCGGCCCGGAACGCGGCCCAGAACCCGGTACAGAACCCGGTACAGAGCCCGGTGCAGGCGCCGGCGCCAGGGCGCTCGTTCAGCGACCGTCCTGCCAACACCCCGGCAAGCCGTGGCATCCCCGAGCGTCGCAGCGGGTTCGGGGGCGGCCTCGGCCAGCAGCAGCCCGCTCAGCAGCAGCAGCCCGCTCAGCAGCCGGCGCCCGCGCGGCAGTTGCCGACCCTGCCGTCGCAGATCGACCGGCCGCAGCAGAACGATCGCCAGCAGCGCGTGCAGGAATTCCAGGTGCCGCAGGGTTCGCCGGAAGTGCAGCGCATCCCGCCGCAGCGGGTCCAGCCGCAGCCGGTGCAGCAGCCGGTGCAGCAGCCGGTGCAACAGGCGCCCGTTCAGCAGCGGCGCGTGGAGCAGCCGCTCCCGCGTGTCGAGCAGCCGCGCGTGATAGAACAGCAGCGTCCACAGCCCGTGCAGCAGGCGCGTCCGCAGCCCCGCCAGCAGCAGGTCGAAAGGGAGCGCGAGCGGCGCAAGGACCAGGATCAACAGTAGGGGTGGCCGCGGGCATGCGGTAGAGTAGCCGCATGCAAAAAGAACCGCGTGGAGGGCGCCTGCAGCCACTGCTGGCGCTCGGGGGCTGGTACCTGCTGCTGCAGAGTCTGTTGCGGGTGGTGCTTTGGGCGGCGTTCGGCCGGCAGACCGGCGTCGGCGGCTGGCAGCTCAGCTGGGTGCTGCCGATGGGGGTGCTGTCCGACATCATCGAAGCGGTCTACCTGCTGATCCCCTGGGCGCTGCTGTTGTGGCTCATGCCCGATGGCTGGTATCGCACCCGCTGGTTCCGCAACGTGCTGCTCGGGACGGCGTTCCTGTGGATGGCGTTCCTGACCTTCGCGGCCATCGCCGAGTACTACTTCTTCGACGAGTTCAACGCGCGCTTCAACCTCGTCTCGGTCGATTACCTGATCTACCCGACCGAAGTGGTCGGGGACATCCGCGACGAATATCCGCTCGGCAAGGTGTTCGCCATCGTGTTCGTGGTGGCGGCAGCTTCGTCGTGGTGGCTGCGGCGCCGCTTCACCACCCAGGCCGGACCCGCGTTCGGCTGGCGGCAGCGGCTGGCGTGGCTGGGCGGTTATGGCGCGCTGCTGGCGCTGGTGATGGCGCTGTTCTCGGCCGGGAGCTTCGCGTTTTCCGGCAACCGCGTCACCAACGAACTGGCCGCCAACGGTGCCGCGACTTTCTTCCGCGCGCTGCGCACCAGCGACATCGACTACAAGGCGTTCTATGCGACGCGCGATCGCCAGCAGAACCTGAAACTGCTCACCGCGCAGCTCGCCACGGGCGGCGGCGAATTCACGCGCCTCGCCGAGGGCCGCCTCGACCGCAGCTTCCCGGCGCGCCCCGAGGGCCTCGGCAAGCTCAATGTGGTGGTGCTCGCGAGTGAATCGTTCGGCGCTGAATTCAGCAAGCTGTACGGTTCGACGCGCGACTGGACGCCCGAGTTCGACAAATTCGCACGGCAGGGGCTGTGGTTTCGCAACATGTACGCCTCGGGCACGCGCACGGTGCGCGGGCTGGAAGCCGTGACCGCCTCGTTCCCGCCGATTCCCAGCGACTCCATCGTGCGCCGTCCCGGCAACGACAACATCGCCACCTGGGGCAAGGTGATGCGCGGCCTCGGCTATTCGACCAGCTTCCTGTACGGCGGCTACGGATACTTCGACAACATGAACGCGTTCTACGCCGCCAACGGATTCGAGATCCGCGATCGCAGCGCGATCAAGGGGCCACTGCGCTTCAGCAACGTATGGGGCGTGTCGGACGAGGACCTTTACGACATGGCGCTCTCGTATTTCGACGAGCAGAGCGCGCAGGGCAAGCCGTTCTTCTCCATCATCATGAACACTTCGAACCACAAGCCGTTCACCTTCCGCGAGGGCGTGCCCGGCGTGAAGGCCAGGCATGGCGGCCGCGAGTCGGGCGTGCGCTACGCGGATTTCGCCACCGGCTACCTGCTGAGCGAAGCGGCCAAGCACAAGTGGTTCGGCGACACCGTGTTCGTGGTGGTCGCCGACCACGGCGCGCGCGTGTACGGCCGGGCCGACATTCCGCTCAAATCCTACGAGATCCCGCTGCTCATCTATTCGCCCGGACACATCAAGCCCGCCGAGAACGACGGCCTGACCGGCCAGATCGACATCGCGCCGACGGTCATGGGGCTGCTGGGCCTGCCCTATACGGCGCCCTTCTTTGGCCAGGACGTGCTGCACACGCCGGAAGCGGATCGCATCGCGCTGTTCGACCACAATCACGACGTCGCACTGTTGAAGGGCAACAAGCTCGCCATTTTGGGGCTGCAGGACAGCGTGCAGACCGTCGCATACGACAAGGCGCATGAGCGGTACACGCCGCTGCCGCACGATGCGGCCCTGGAAAACCTGGCGATCGCGTACTACCAGACCGGCTTCGAGTTGTTCAAGAGCCACACCTACGAGTGAAAAGCCGGATTTGTGGCGGGATCTTGATGGAACTCAGACGAAACTTTGCAGTCCCAATGGCACGATCCGATCCTCAAACCTGTGCCTCGGGGGGCAAATGAAACAGATCCTGTTGGGCGGCCTGGCAGCGGCGGGCCTGATGCTGGCGGCCAATGCCGCAATCGCCAAGGACAAGACCAAGGACGGCGGCGTCATCGGCAATTCCTATGGCAGCCAGATGGTGGTGGTCAACGACAACACCATCCGCATCACCACGCGCAAGCGCATTTCCGGCGACCTCAACGAGGTCAACACACCCGGCACCACCATGGCCAAGGCCCTGCAGCAGGTGTCCGACGCCGCGCTGGTGCGCGCTGGCGTGGAAGGCCGCGCCATGGGTTACCACGTGCTCAAGGTGGTGAGCTCGCGCAATCTGTCCGCCACCGAGGAGAAGCGCAACGCTTCGAACGGTCAGGCGCCTGAAACCGGCTTCACGTTCGCGCCCGGCCATTACACCAATGACGTGATTCTATCCATCGAAGTGACGGTGCAGGGCGTGCCCGGCGCCATGCCGGAAAATCCCGATCCGTCGCTGATCGACGTCGACGCGCTGCTCAAGAAGTGGGGCATTCCGGACGACGAGAAGTAGCCGCCAGGCGGCAGACGGCTCACCGACGGCGCGGCTGGCGATTCCGCCGCGCCGTCAGCGTTCCAGGCGCACCAGCAGCAGCGCCGCCAGGCCGGCCAGCACCAGCACCGGCACCATGTTCAGCAGCACCTGTCCCGGGCTGCGTCCCGCACCCAGCAGCAACCCCGCGAGCAGCGGGCCCAGCACCGATCCCACGCGTCCTGCCGCCACCGCTGCGCCGACGCCGGTGCCGCGATACGCCGTCTCATAGCACAGCGGAACGATGGCGTAGACGATGGCCTGCGCGCCTACCGTGGTCGCGCCCGCCGCGCATCCGGCTGCCGCCAGCGGCAGCAGCGACGAAGCCGCGTTGGCGAGCCAGACCAGGCTGAACACCATGGCCAGGTACGTCGCGAACACCGTGAGGGCGCGGCGCGGCTGATCCATGAGCGCGCCCACCAGCAGCGCGCCCAGGGCGCCGCCGATGTTGAACGCGACCTGCACGGCGGCGGCCTCGGGTTTGCCGAGTCCGCGGGCGACCAGCAGCGAGGGTAGCCAGTTCAGCAGCAGGTACAGCACCAGCAGCGTCAGGCCGAATGCGATCCACACCGCGAGCGTGGCGCGGGCGCGGCCGCCGCCGAACAGGGCGTGCGCGATGTCGAGTGGCTCGCGCGCGGCGAGGGCCCGGTAGCCGCGCGACTCCGGCAACCACCAGCCCAGCACCGGCGCCGCCAGCACGGGCGCAACACCGCCCACCCAGAACACCACCCGCCAGTCCCCGGTGCTGAGGAAACTGATCAGGCTGATCAGCGCGCCGCCGAGCGGCATGCCGCAGTACATGGCCGCCAGAGCGAAGCCGCGTCGCTTCGGGTCGGCGTTCTCCGCCACCAGCGCCAGCATGTTGGGCATCGCGCCACCGAGACCTGCGCCCGTGAGCAGCCGCATGGCGAGCAGCACGGGCGTGGTGGTCGCGAGCGTCGTGCCCAGCGAGAACACGCCGAAGGCGATCATCGAGCCCACCAGCACACGCTTGCGTCCGACGTAGTCGGCCAGCCGTCCCCCCAGCAACGCGCCGATCAGCAGGCCCAGCGTGCTGGCCGAGAGCACCCAGCTCTTGGCCGTGGTGTCGAGCAGGAATGCCGCGGCCATTTTTGGCATCGCAATGCCCGCCGACTGCAGATCGATGCCTTCGAACAATGCGGCGAGGAAGCACAGGGGCAACGTGAGCCCGGCTGCCAGCGCGATCCGTGGTGAATGTTGCTGCATGGAGGCACTGTATATCGTCATTCGTCTGGTGTCATAAGCCGGATAAACCCGCCCGGGCCGCGGCCGCGCCCGCTAAAATCGGGCCCGATGAACGCGCAGCTCAAACTTCCCGGCCTGCAGGTCGAGCCGCCCGCCCCGGAGGGCGGCGATACGCAGCGCCTGCGCGAGATTCCCTACAACTACACTTCGTTCAGCGACCGCGAGATCGTGTTGCGGCTGATGGGCGAGCGCAACTGGCAGCTGCTCGAGGAGCTGCGCCACGAGCGCCGCACGGGCCGCTCGGCACGCATGTTGTTCGAAGTGCTGGGCGACATCTGGGTCGTGCGCCGCAATCCCTTCCTGCAGGACGACCTGATCGACAATCCGCGGCGGCGCAGGCTGCTGGTCAACGCGCTGCGGCACCGGCTGCACGACATCGACCAGCGCCGCGATCCGGCCGACGTGGAGCGCAACCGCAAGGTCAGCGAGCTGCTCGAGGCGGCACGCGAAGCCGTCCACACCTTCGAAACCGACTTCGCCGCCATGATCGCGCTGCGGCGGCGCGCACGCCGCGCGCTGCTGCGGCACACGCGTGCCGACAACATCCGCTTCGATGGCGTGTCGCGCGCGGCGCACGTGACCGATGCCACCGACTGGCGCGTCGAATACCCGTTCCTGGTGCTCAAACCCGACAGCCAGAGCGAGATCCCGGGCCTGGTGCGTACCTGCATCGAGCTGGGTTTGACCATCATTCCGCGCGGCGGAGGCACCGGCTACACCGGCGGCGCCATTCCGCTGACGCCGCTGTCGGCGGTGATCAACACCGAGAAGCTCGAAGGCATGGGCGAGGTGGTGCGCAGCTTCCTGCCCGGCGTGGAAGGCCAGGTGCCGACGCTGTACACGGAAGCCGGCGTGGTCACGCGCCGCGTCGCCAATGCGGCCGACAAGGCCGGGTTGGTGTTCGCTGTGGACCCGACGTCGGCCGACGCCTCGTGCATCGGCGGCAATGTGGCGATGAACGCCGGCGGCAAGAAGGCCGTGCTGTGGGGCACGGCGGTCGACAACCTCGCGTGGTGGCGCATGGTCGACGTCGAGGGCAACTGGCTCGAGGTTTCGCGCCTGTCGCACAACCGCGGCAAGATCCACGACGTCGAAACCGCCGAGTTCGAGCTGGTGTGGAAGGAAGGCAGCACCGATCCCGACAGCGCGCGCGTGTTGCGCACCGAACGGCTGTCGATTCCCGGCGCGTCGTTCCGCAAGACCGGCCTCGGCAAGGACGTCACCGACAAATTCCTCGGCGGCCTGCCCGGCGTGCAGAAGGAAGGCTGCGACGGACTGATCACCGCGGCGCGCTGGGTGCTGCATCGCATGCCCCCGCAGGTGCGCACGGTGTGCCTGGAATTCTTCGGGCAGGCGCGCGAAGCCATTCCCGCCATCGTCGAGATCCGCGATTTCCTGGGCCGTGTGGGCCGCGACAGCAGCGTGAAGCTCGCCGGCCTCGAGCACATGGACGACCGCTATCTCAAGGCCGTG
>Ga0335083_10011886_pt1 | contig 10435 bp, 6 predicted proteins | sample Lox_Sample_42_FD_206716 | JGI IMG/M metagenome (GOLD analysis project Ga0335083, IMG submission 206716) | Soil microbial communities from Loxahatchee National Wildlife Refuge, Florida, United States - Lox_Sample_4.2 | ecosystem: Environmental > Terrestrial > Soil > Wetlands | place: USA: Florida... | reverse complement strand
GTTGAAATCCACTCCCGTATTCCAACCCATGGCCTTGGGCCGCATGTGCCGCTCGCCGACGAACACGAACGAGCCGTCGATCACCGGGATGTAGACCAGGTGGGTGAGCGGGTCGTACGACATCGCGGGCCAGGAGTGCCCGCCAGAAGGACCGGGCATGGCGATCCAGGGCTTGCCGGTCTCGCCGTAACGCGCCTGGGGGTTCTCCAGCGGTCGGCCCGTGCGCGCATCGACACCGCTCGCCCAGTTGACCTGGGTGTAGGGCCGCGCCGAGATGAACTCCCCGGTCGCGCGATCGAGCACGTAGAAGAACCCGTTCTTGGGCGCCTGCATGATCACCTTGCGCGGCCGGCCGTCGATCGTCAGGTCCGCCTGGATGAGCTTCTGGACGGCGGTGTAGTCCCAGCTGTCCCCGGGCGTCGTCTGGTAGTGCCACACGAGCTGACCGGTGTCCGGGTTGAGCGCGATGATCGAGGAGACGTAGAGGTTGTCGCCGCCCGCGGGGCTGCGGACCTTCGGGTCGTAGGGCGAGCTGTTGCCCGTCCCGACGTAGAGCAGGTTGAGGTCCGGGTCGTAGCTCATGCCATCCCACGGCGTGCCGCCACCCTTGACCCACGGCTCGCGCTTCGGGTCCCAGGTCTTCTCGGCGACTTCCATTGCCGCGTTCTCGGGCTTGCTGCCCGGAGGTCCGGGTACTGTGAAGAAGCGCCACTTGAACGCGCCGCTCTTGAGGTCGTACGCGGAGACGTATCCGCGCACGCCGCCGTGTTCCATGTCGGCGCCCGCATTGCCGATCACGACGACGTCCTTCGCGATCGCGGGCGCGCCGGTGCTCGCGTACGGAAGGCCGTGGTCGACAATCGTGTCCACTACCCAGAGGGGCTTGCCGGTCTTCGCGGCGAGCGCGTGCAGGCGCCCATCGACGGAGGCGACGTAGACGACGCCCTTCCACACCGCGACGCCGCGATTGACGATGTCGCAGCAGGCGTTGCGCGCCGCCCTGCCGGGCACCGCGGGATCGTAGGTCCAGAGCTCCTTGCCGGTACGGGCGTCGACTGCGTAGACGCGTCCCCAGATTCCGGAGGTGAACATGGTCCCGTCGATCACGATGGGCGTCGCTTCCTGCCCGCGCGTGGTCTTCATGTCGTACGACCATGCGAAGCCGAGGCGTGCGACGTTCTTGGTGTTGATGCCCTTCAGTGGCGAGAAATAGGTCCCGTGCAGGTCGCGGCCGCCCATCATCCAGTTGCCGGGCTCGGCGTCGGCGTTGCGCAGCCGGGCGTAGTCGACGTCGGCGAGCGGCCGCGGAGTGTCGGCGCCCGAAGCCGGGGCCACGAGCGCCAGGCAGGCGAGGAGTGCCGCGAGCGCACCGGTTCGGTGGCCGGCGAGACGGTGAGCGTTCGCCGAGTGAATCCCGGTGGTGTGACGGTCGGTGCGCATGGTCCCCTCCTGACACGAGCGCATCGAGGATACCTTGGGACCGCCGAACCGATCCAGCCGCCGGCCGCATCGGCACCGGCGTGCACGGGAAGCGTCAGTTGGCGGCGGCGTGGGCGGTCGGAACGGGAGCACCGACCAGCGTGAGTACCTTGTCGAGGCTCGGGTCCCTGAGGCTCACGTAGTCGGCGTAGGTGTAGCCGACGCGGATGTCGGGCTCGAGCGTCGTCACGTGCATCGGGAAGAAGTACATCGGCCAGAAGCAACCCGCCTGGCCCCAGCACGAGCGCGTGTAGTCGTGCAGTCCCGTTGCGAACCGGATGGAGAGCTTCGAGTTCGGCAGCACCATGCCGCCCCCCTCGGCCCAGAGCCGCGTCCGGTCACCCGGCGCCGCACCGACCACCGTGATCCTGGATCCGCCGTGCTCCTTGAGGAGCGCGAGGCTGACGATGCCCGCCGAGAAGGTCCACGCGCTCGAGATGACGTAGACGTGCTCGATCGATGGAGTGAGTCCGGTCAGGTGGCTCATGAGCGCCGCGGTGGTGGTGAAGTTGCCACCCTGGTCGTAGCGCAGGTCCACCACGATGAAGCGCGGGTTGGCTTGGCGGACACCGTCCTCGATTCGCCGGATGAAGTCCTTGATCGGGTAACCGGGTTCGTCCGCGTTGCTGCGGAACTGCGCGTAGAAGACGCCGCTCGCGGGCCAGTACTCCGACTGGAACGGGATTCGATAGGCGCGCAACGAGACCGGCAGCGCCGCATCGCGGGGCAGGACCGGCTCCCACTCCGGTCCTTCCATGTCGAGGGGTTCGGGCGACAGGTACTCGTCCGAATACGCGTGCGGCGCCCCGGCATCGGGAGGGTCCGCCACGATCGAGACGTCGCGCTCGGCGCCGTCGCCCACCGCGACGCGCAGCGACAGGCGGTCGGGTTGGGCCGCGAAGCCGGCGGCGTTGAGAAGCTCCGGCGACTCGAGGAAGAACACCGACCCAAACTGGTCGTAGTGATTTCGCGGACCACCGAAGTAGGGAAACATGCCGTCGACGACGGCATCGATCGGATGCCCATCGATCGCGACGAGACGCGCGCCGAGGAGTTCCTTGCACGTCCCACGCGCGCGGATGACGCGGTAGCCGTCGTCGAAGCGGTAGAGGCGGCAGGGCAGGCGCGGCCGGCTGCGGGAGAGGGGACCCGGATCCACCCGTGAATGGCCGTTGTCGGCGAGCGCGACGATCCGCGAGACGGCAAGATCGAATTGCGGGCCGGTCAGCGCGCCGGCCCCGGCCCGGTACTCGGCGAGCAGCCGCTTCGCCTCGCGTGCCGCGCTCGCGGAGTACGTCGGATTGAGCTCGAAGTAATGGGCGAGGTAGTCGAAGTCCTGCCGTCGCGCGGTCGCGGCGTCGGCGGGCGCCGGATAGTCTGCTGGTGGCGCACTCGGGTAGAAGCGGTGGAAGAAGACGAGCACGACCGCGGCGCAGGCGGCCACCGTCCCAAGCAGGATGCCGCCAAGCCAGACTGCGATTCGGATGCCGGTCCTCATGGAATTCCCTCGGGGCCGTTGTGGCCTGGTGGCGGTCAATTAAGCGCGCTCCCTCCGCGGATGCGTCGCTCGATGCCGCACTTCGGTAACTGAACTGCAGATTCATACGCCCGCCGCGCGCGGGCGGTTTCACGCGCGACCGCGTGCGCGTCGATTCGAAGGCCCGAGGCCGGCTATCGAAACTCGGCTACTAACGACATGATTGACAGATAAGTACGAACGATATATCGTTGGTTCGAGTCGTTTGACCCCCTTAGGATATTTTATGTTTGGAAAGAGACACTTACGTCACAAGTTTGCCCACGATGATTCGTTCGGCGACGTCCGCTGCGGGCCCCGTTGGTTCGGCGGTGACGGGCCGCGGCACCGGCACGGGCACGATCAAGGCGGTCGCCATCGCGGCCGCGGCCATGAAGGACCCGGCGGATTCGGCCGCGGCGGCGGGCGCTTTTTCGGTCCGGGTGACCTCAGGCTGGTTCTGCTCGCGCTGATCCAAGAGAAGCCGCGCTACGGCTACGAACTGATCAAGGAACTCGAAGCCCGGTTCGGCGGCGCCTATTCCCCGAGTCCGGGATCGGTGTACCCGACGCTGACGCTGCTCGAGGAACTCGGCCACGTGCGCGCGACGACCGAGGGCGCGAAGCGCCTGGTCGAAATCACGCCGGAAGGCGCGGAGTACGTGAAGGAGAACCAGGCCGCACTCGACAGCGCCCGTGCGCGCATGGGCATGGCGGCGCGCGCGGCCACGGCGGAACGACCGCCCGAATCGCTGCACCACGCGATGCACACGCTCAAGGCCGCGCTCATGTACCACCGCCGCGGCTGGGACGAGACCGAGACCGAGCGCGTCCGGCGAATCATCGAAACGGCGGCGCAGGCGATTTCCGAGGGCGACGGGTCGTGACCGACGCCCCGATCGTGACGCGGGTCCGGCACGAGACCCGCCGCCGCGACCTGACCGTAGCACGCATCGAGAGCCTCGCACCGGCGATGCGCCGCGTCGTCCTGCGCGGCGCGGAGCTGGCGGGATTCACCTCGCTCGGCTTTGACGATCACGTGAAGCTCTTCTTCCCGGGCCGCGAAGCGGACGGCGGCGCGCCGGCAATGCGCGACTTCACGCCACGACGCTACGATGCGGCCCGTGGCGAGCTGTGGATCGACTTCTTCCTGCACGAGGCGGGACCAGCCACGGAATGGGCGTCGCAGGCGGCGGCCGGCCAGCCGCTGACCATTGCCGGTCCGCGCGGATCGTTCGTCATCGCGACCGAGGGCGTCGATACGCACGTGCTCGTCGGCGACGAGACGGCGCTTCCCGCGATCGGCCGGCGGCTCGAGGAACTTCCGGCGGGGACGGCCGCGATCGTCGTGCTCGAGACCGCCGCCGACGCGCAGGCCTACCCGCTGGCGAGCCCGGCCCGACTCGAGGTCCACCGCATCACGCGTCCGCCGGGCTCGACGCCCACCGCGGATCGAATCATCGACGTGCTGCGGGGCCTGGCGTTTTCGCCGGCGTGCTGGTTTGCCTGGATTGCCACCGAGGCGCACGTGGCCCGCAGGATCCGTCACTACCTGACGGTGGAGCGCTCCATCGACAAGCGTCGGGTCAAGGCCGCGGGCTATTGGCGGCCGGGTGCCGCGGGCGTGCACGAGCGCGTGTCCGACGAGGAGTAGGAGCCGAGCGGCGTCCCGCGATTCGCGGGACGCGGCCGATTTCGAGGCCCCGCACACGCGTCAGGTGGGTTCGCGGAGTTGCCGGGCCTTTGCCGCCTCGGTGGCGCACTTGAAGGGCAAGTCACGTTCCGAACAGAAGTCCGGCCAGTGACCCGTGTCGAGCCAGTAGTCGACGAGCCTCAGTCGCGCGGCCATCGGCCAGAAACGCCGGTCGCGAATGAAATCGTGCATCTCCGGCCAGAAGATCTGCGGCACGAACCGCTCGCCTGACGCGAGAAAGGAGTCCATCTCGCCGAAGGCGGCATCGAGGTCTCCCGCCAGCGCATACGCTCGAATGGAATAGTCACCCGCAGGAGCGCAGTCGTGCGCGAAGCGCGCGCGATCGGTCGGGCGCCTCCGCCGGGCGGCGAGGATCTGCGAGAAGCAATCGGCGTCCCTGCCGGCGAGGGCGGGGCGATCACGCAACGTCCTCGCCGCCGCGTCGATGTCGCCGTAGAACACCTCGACCGCCAATTCCTGGCGACCGACTTCCTCGGGATCCATGGGCCGGACGAGATTGAACTGCCGGTGCGCCTCGTCCATGTCGCCGATCGCTGCCAGCAATTGGGCAGCCGGAACCTCGATCATCCGGCGGTGCAGCTGCGCGCGCAGCCCGATGTCGATGCCTTCACGGATGCGCCCGACGGTCGTCAGGAGATTGGCGTAACGCCCGAGCGCCCAACCGAGATCGGGATCGGCCGCGATGGCCTCAGTCCACCACTTTTCCTGCGCCGCGAACTCAAAGTCGCTGACGACGAATCCCATCGTGAACAGGGCGTCGGCGTTCTTGGGATCGAGCTGCAGCGCCCGCCGGGCGAGCTGCCCACCCTCGGCGACGAGCCGGTCGTGTTCGGCGATCGAGCGTGCCGCGGACCAGCCGATGCCCGCGTGCGCGAAAGCATAGAATCCGATCGCGTTGGCGTCGTTCGGTGCCGACTCGTAGAGTCCCTTCGCGACCGCGTGCAGCTCGCCGAAGTCCTGCTCGAGAAAGTGCGCGCAGCCGTAGATGAAGCGCGAAAAGACGTCGGTGCCGAGCGTTGGGTCGCGTCTCCTGAGGGCACACTTCAAGGCGAAGGCGGCGAGGTTCGATTCCCAGGCCGCGCCTTCCGTCGGCACGCCCCGCACGGACCAGAGGACGGCGCCCGACTCCCGATCCTCGATGCGTGCGCTCAGGATGTTCTTGCCGCTCTGGCTCGCGAGGTCGCCGGCCAGAATGAGCTCGGGCGCAGCGCTCTTGCGCGCGGCGGGGGCTGGCGAGTTCCGGATGCCGAGTTCCGCGAAGCGCTGACGAAACGCACCGGTGTAGCTCGTGGCCAGTGCCGCACGCTCGGGGTCGGGCGGTGTTGCGACGAACGGGCGGATCTCCACTTCACCGAGCGTGACGGTCGTCGCGTCCGAGCGGCGGTTCGACGTCAGGAGTCCCCAGGCCGCGAACGATCCGGCGGCGAGCGCGACGAGCGCGAGGAGTGCGATGCGCCGCCGCAGGAACAGGGAGCGGATCCGTCCTGCGACGGACGGCGTCGTCGCCTGGCGGGGAGGCGCCGCGCGGTCGCTCGCGACGAGGCGCTGCAGGGAAGTCGCGAGCGAGCGGAACTCGGCCGACAGTGAGTCGCCGCGCCAGCGGCTGAAATCGATGGCCTGAATCTGCCGGAACCCCATGGGCGGGGTGGTCGCGTCGAGCCTGAGCGGAACGAGCTTGGACGCCTCCCTGGCCAAGCTGGCTTCGTCGCGCACCCATGGCGAACTGACCGAGCTCTCGCTCCACGCGACGACGACGGCCTTCGCCGCCCGCAGCTCGAGCTCGATCGCCTCCGCGAAGTCGGTGCCGGCGCGTATGTCCCGGTCCCACCAGACCGAGAATCCGGCCGCCGTCAGCGCCTTTGCGAGCGGAGCGATCCGCGGGCGGTCCGCACTCGCGTACGACAGAAAAACGTCAGCCATGAAGCGTAACTATATGAAACGCGCGGAAACGGATCAAAAGACGACGGGGCGCCGCCCGCGACCGGCAAAGAAGCGCTGGCGACAACCTGCCGACAATCAAGCTCTTGGGAGCGGCCGGGTGCAGAACTCAACCACGGTCGTCGCGGTGCCTGCGGCACACATATATAGGGCGCCCGGGGCCGACGAGGCGGGCAATGGCGCCCCCAAACCGAACTACAGCATTCGGCGGCGCGTTTCCGAAGGGAGCTCGCCGAACATCGTCCGATAGTTCTGCGAGAACCGGCTCCAGTGCCAGACGCCGTGGCGCGCGGCGAGCGTACCGATCGCGGCGTTCGCAAACTCGGCGGAGAGGAGGTCGCGTCGCACGCGGTTGAGTTGCAGCGTGCGGATAAAGTGCGCCGGACTCACACCGACGACGTAGTCGAAAGCCACCTCGAGCGACCGTCGACTGACGCCGATTTCACGGCACACGGCCTCGATCGACGGGCCTTGCGACAGCTGCTCGATGAACTGCTGGCGCGCCCGATGGAAGACCCGGAACGCCGCCTTCCGGCCGCGCCGCCGGATCCCCGAGGATTCCGGAATCTCGGCACTCGCCACCTGCCAGATGTGTTCCGAGAGCGAGGCGTAGAAGTGGCTCGTCGCCAGCCGGTGCGCGGACGGCTGGCCGAGCTGACGGAACGCCGCGATGCCGGCGACGATCAGCCCGCGCAGTGCCTCCGATCGCTCGGGGTCGCGCGCGACGCGAATGTCGCGCGTCTCGACCGCGTGCGCCGCGAGCGTCTCCGCCGCGATGTCGACGCAGAACATCCGCATTCCGGCGGGAGTCTTGCCCTCGAGCGTCGTCTCGGCCGGGTAGAGGACCACGTCCTGGTCCGTGACCACCTGCGCGTTCAGCACACAGGGCGGCGATCCCGGTGCGAGGAAACTGAAGCCGAACCGTGAGCTCGCGCCCGAACTGGTACGACTCGACCGTCCCCTGGAAGGGTCCCGCCCCGAGCTGTTCGTAGTGCTGCCCGAAGCCTCGAAAATGCGCCGCCTGCGCGTCGATGTCATCGAAGCGCATCGTGCTGGCCCAGGGGTCGCGAGTCGCCTCGGCGGCCGCCGGCTCCGGAACCTCACGTGCGTGCGTCATGGTCATTTCTGCGCAAGGTGGATAACGCCACGGCGCGGCCGTCGATATCTTAGCGGATAGGTCGACGCTCGGGGTTCGTGCGCGGCCCAAAAGGGGACATTATGCGGAACTTCCTGACTTCCGGTGCGCTCGCGACCGGCCTCGCGGCGGCCCTCGGCGCCGCGCTTCTCGTGTATCCCGGCGGACCGGCCGGCGCGCAGCAGGCGCGCGGCGATGTCCCGGATCAGCTCGAGGAGATCGTCGTCACGGCGACCAAGCGCACCTCGACGGTGCAGGAAACACCGCTCAGCATCACGGCGATCTCGGCGGAGGACATCCGCGAGCGCGGCGTGCCGAACCTGACCGACCTCGTGCAGTCCGTTCCCGGTGTCTCGATGCGCTCGAGCGGGCAGGGCCAGACGGAACTCGAGATGCGCGGCATGTCCTCCGCCGGCGGCAACTCGCCGACAGTCGGCTTCTACTTCGACGAGACGCCGCTGACGGCCCCCGCGAATGCGCAGAACGGCAAGGTGGTGATCGACCCCAACCTCTACGACATCGCCCGCGTCGAGATTCTGCGCGGGCCGCAGGGGACGCTGTACGGTTCCGGCTCGATGGGCGGGACCGTGAAGCTCGTGCCGAACGCACCGAACCCCGCCGCGTTCGAGACGAGCGCCGAGCTCGATCCCTCCCAGACGACCGGCGGTGGCTTCAATCACACCGAGAACGGCATGGTGAACCTGCCGCTCGGCTCGACGGCCGCGGTGCGCGTCGTCGGCACCGCCTCACACGAATCCGGCTGGATCGACCGCGTCGTGATCGCCGACGGCGCGTTCCCGCTCGAGACCAACAACCTCGCCACCCGCGGCAACGTGCTCGCCGCCCCGGTCGCGAACGTCTACCGCGACAGCAACGACTCGAACCTGTATTCCGCGCGCGTCAGCCTGCTGTGGAAGCCGACGGCGAACCTCGCCATCGAACCGCTCTTCATGTACCAGCGGATGTACCAGGACGGGCTGTCGCAGATCGACAGCGACCCGGGTACGAACGCCCACTACCAGCCGTTCGACGCGCCCGAGTCCTACGCGGACCGCTTCTCCCTCGGTTCACTCAAGGTGACCTACGCGTTCCCGTCGTTCGACCTGACCTCGAGCACCTCGCGCTGGATCCGCGACGCCGAGCTCCACCAGGACGGCGCCGAGGAGCTGCAGTGGGCGCTGTCGGTGCCCTCGGCCATCGCCTCGTACTACGTGTCGCAGGGCGGCCTCGGCGCCGCCTCGCCGACCCCCGTCGAGTACGACAGCTCGAGCCAGACGAGCGAAGAGCTGCGCCTCACCTCGACCGGCCGCGATGCGCTCAACTGGGTGCTGGGTTATTTCTACAGCAAGTTCGAGTCCTGCTACTGCTCGGCCGTGATCTTTCCGGGCGCCGCCGCCACGTTCGGGACGGGCAACGTCTTCACGCAGTTCCAGACGACGCACATCACCCAGAACTCGTTCTTCGGCGAGCTTTCCTACCAGCTGACGACCGCGCTCAAGGCGACGGCGGGGCTGCGCCATTACTCGTACCGGAACGAGGTGGATGCCGCGACGTCCGGCTTCGTCAGCATCTCCGGCGGCGACAACTTCGTCTACGCGCACTCGCCCGAGAGCAACCGGGGCTTCGACCCGAAGGTCGACCTGTCCTACCAGCTGAACCCCAACGTGCTCCTCTACGCGACCGCCTCGAAGGGATTTCGGCCCGGCGGCGGCAACCAGCCGGTGCCGACGTCGGGGCCGCTCGGCGACGTGTGCGAGGCGAACCTGCAGGCGAATCACGGCACGACGTCCTTCGTGCCGTCGCCGCTGACCTTCGACCCCGACTCGGTGTGGAACTACGAGGTCGGCGAGAAGGCGCAGCTCCTCGACAAGAAGGTCACCGTCAACAGCGCGGCCTATTTCGAGCGCTGGGGCGCGACGCAGCAGAACGTGCCGCTGCCCTGCGGGTATCCCTACACGGCGAACGCCGGCGTCGCCCACGTGTACGGCGCGGAGCTCGAGCTCAATGCGATCCTGACGCGTGGGCTCATCCTCTCGGTCGCAGGCACCTACACCCACGCGACCTTCGCGGTCGGCAGCCTCGAGGCCTCGATCGCCCCGGGCACCCGGGTGCAGGACGTGCCCGATCACACGGGTTCGCTCGCGCTCTCGTACCGCCACCCGCTCGTCCACAACCTCAACTACCTGCTTCGCGCCGACTACACCTACGTCGCCGCCCGCACCGACGTGACCTACGCGCTCAACCACGTTCCGTCCTACGAGCTCACGAACGTGCGTGCCGGAGTGGAGGGCGACCACTGGACCTCGGCGCTCTACGTCCGTAACGCCTTCAACGAGCGTGCGATCCTTGGGGACGCGTTCCAGCTCAACATCAACGTGCCGACATTCAACCGCGTCGTCGTGGCCCAGCCGCTGACCGTGGGCGTCGACTTCACGTTCCGGTACTGACATGCGCTCCTCGGCCCTGCCGGCGGTCGCGCTGGCCTTTGTCGCGCTCGGCGGTTGCGGCCGGGCGCCCGGTCCTGCCCCGGCGTCCACCCATGCGGCGGCGGCCGGCGCCGTCGATGCGGCCCGCCTGGCCGCGAGCGATCGGGACGCCGACCAGTGGTTCACGCCGGGACGCGACGGGGGCGGGACGTACTACTCCCCGCTCGC
>Ga0335083_10011885_pt1 | contig 10435 bp, 3 predicted proteins | sample Lox_Sample_42_FD_206716 | JGI IMG/M metagenome (GOLD analysis project Ga0335083, IMG submission 206716) | Soil microbial communities from Loxahatchee National Wildlife Refuge, Florida, United States - Lox_Sample_4.2 | ecosystem: Environmental > Terrestrial > Soil > Wetlands | place: USA: Florida... | reverse complement strand
GCACTGCTGGTTCCCGCGCGAATATCCCAGCGATTCGAACCGCCCAGCGTAACATTGGCCGTGACGGTGATGTTACTGAAGGCTGCCGTTTGGGCCGCGCCATTGTTAATGATGGCGCCCTGGCCATTATAGCCTGTGCCCGAAACAACCAGCGCCGGGTGCGTGCCAGTGTTAAACGAAACGCCGTTATCATCAAATGAGCCGCCGTTCGTTACCACAGTGACCGCGCCGGAACCAACCCCGGCGGCAGTGGTCACATTCAGAATACCGTTCGTTATTTCTATCGTCCCGGTGAACCCGGAATTGGCCGCGCTTAACGTAACGACATTCGTACCGATTTGGACCAATGATCCGGAACCGGAAAGAACATTACCCACTGCGGTGTTGATGTTCTGGTCAAAGACCAGTGAACCGTTGTCCGTAATGGTGCCCGAACCAAGGCTGCCATTGGCATCATTATTACCCACCTGCACGATGCCACCTGCGATGCTGACCGCGCTGAAGTTGTTTGCTCCGCTATTGTCAATCAGCAACGAGCTGGTGCCCTGTTTGGTTAAGATGTTTCCGGCAATATTGCCGCTACCTTTAAACGTATAAGCCAGTGTGTTATTGCTGACCGTGGTGCTGTCAGGCGAGAGAACAGTCGTGAGATTAACCACGCCGTTGCTCGCCGTATCCGTAAACAGCGCCAGGTCATTGTTCGCAAAGGTCGAACCGGCCGCCCAATTAGGAGTCGTGCCGATGTCCCAACTGCTGTTAAGCGTCGTGCCGACCGCACCCACCCACGTGAGCAGGGGTGGCGCCGTAATCTTCAAAGAAATAAGCCCGGCTCCGTTATCGGAGAACGAGGCCGCGCTAAATCCGGTAGGAATCGTCCCGACGGCCAGGTTGCCGATGCCGGGATCCGTGCCGGTGTAACTGATGAGGGGAATCTGTAGGGGACCGCCAACGGAGGTGCCCACCGACGCAATGTTTATGACGGTGCGCGCGCTGATCGTGACGGTGGTCGCCACAATGTTAGTTGCCCCATTGACAGGGCTTAATTGCAGCAAGCCGCCATTCAAGGTCAGCGTGGTCAATGGCGCGCCCGGGGCGCCAATGGTGTTGGTCACGATGAGCGTGCCCATCGGTGTACCATTGCCCAGGGCAATGGTGCTGGTGCCGCCACAAACAATCGTCCCTGCGGTAACCGTCCCGCCGCCAATATTCAGGACGCCTGTGGCTGCCGTGCCGCCCGTGGCAGTGATGCCGATGTTGATCGCACCACTGACCGATAATGTGCCGTTCACTCCCGATGTGCTGTTGGTGTTGACATTGACCGTTCCGGTAACGGTCTTTGCCACCGCCGTCGGTTGATTGCCGATAAACAGCGTGCCGGCGCTGATGATGCCGTTATCCAGGCTCAATAAGCCGTTCACAGTTCCGGTGCCGCTCGTATTATTCGCCGCCCGGCCCACGTACATCGTGCCCACCAGGGCGTTGACATACCCGTCACTGCCGCCGCTGGCGGTGGTGAAATCACAGGTTCCGTTTGCGTTCTCACCCGAACCGCTGTTGACCACGCCATCGCCGATGCTCCAGGTGCCTACTGCGTTGGTGCTGGCTCCGCGGAAATAAGCCGTGTTATTGCCGGTGTAATTCACATTGAATTCCATCGTCGCTGCTTCTTTCTGCCTTCCTACCGCGATGGCATCCGCAAAAATTGCGTTGGTTTGCCCCAAATACAGGGCGGAGGCAGCAGTGCTGTTATTGCCATCAGCATCGCCGATGTCAAAGGCTTCGGCATTGGCAGCCGTGTCACCGCTTTCGGAGCCCGTGACCGCGATTGAAGCGATAATATCATTGGTCTGCGCCAGGTACAAAACACCGCTCAAGCGGCCCAACGAAATGCCTTCGCTTCCGCTGCCGACACCTACCAGCACGCGGCTTACCGTGGCGTTAAATGTGCCCAGGCCGGACAAGTCCAGCGTCGCCTGCTGGCCGGCGGTGGCCGCGCTTCCCTGGCCGATGAAGAGTGTCCCGTTCGTATTATTGACATTCAAGGTGCCCGTTGCCCCGCCGATGGTTGCCACCGTCGTTACTCCCCCGCCAAAATCCACGGTGCCACTGCCTACCGTCAGGCTGCCGTTGCTGATGACATTGAGAGAGTCGCCACTGGCGATCATCGTGTTTTGGAACGTGCTGAGGTTGGTATAAGTCAGGGTTCCAATGGTAAAGTTGTTATCCACGAAACTGGTGATATTGCCTGAACCGGTAACACCGCCTGGGCCCTGTCCAATGTCATTGTAAGGCGATCCGAAAGCTGCTGATCCGTTGGCCGTAAAGTCGACATTGTCCGCCGGTGTTGGTGCGCCGGGCAACACCCAGTTAATGGCCGTGGACCAATTGATATTTTGCGAAACGCCGTTGGTCCCGTTCCAAATGACCGATGAGCGCGTACTGATCGGACCGCTGGTAAGTGTTAACAAAATTTCGCTATGGTCTGGCGTGGTGCTGAAACTGCCGGTGTAACCGCCAAGATTACCCTGTGCCAGCGTATAGGTCCCGCCAATGCCAAAGGCCGCCTGGGCCACGGGGATGGTCGTGGGATAACTTGCGATGGGCGGGAGGGCGGTAACATTGATCGTGATCGTGCCGTTTAAGCTGAATTCATTGGCGGTGATCACCGGCTGCTGGTTGGCCAGGCCCACTGTTAGTGTGGCATTATTCAGGGAGGAATTGTTCGGCAAAAATATCGGCAGGGCGGAACCGGACAACCCTGATAGGTCCAGTGTGGCATGGCTGATATTCACATTCGCGCTGCTGGCCACCGCACCCGAGCCAACTAATGCCAGCGTGCCGCCGCTGATGACCGTATTTCCCGAGTAGGTATTTGAAACAGTCAGCGCCACAGTGCCGCTTCCACTCAACGTGAGCGAGCCATTGCCTGAGATCGCTGATGCCACGGTATCGGTAACACCGCTCGAATGGTTAAAAATCAGTGAACCATTGTCACTGATCGCGCCGGACGGCAAATTGCCCGCCACATCGTTACTGCCGATCTGCAGGGTAGCGCCGCTGGCAATCCCCACTCCGCCTGAAATGGAATTGGTCAAATCATCCAAAATAACCGTCCCCGCATTGATAGCCACGCCGCCGCCGAAACTGTCACCGCCCGATTCCGACAGGGTCAGAGATCCGCTGCCGTTCTTCGACAAAGTCAGGTTCCCGCCATGGATGCTGCCCGTTCCCGAAATAACATAATTCTTGCTGCTGTTGGTGAACGCCAGCGAACCCGGGGTCACGTTGGTATTCAGGGTCACATTGGCATTGGCCGCGGTGTCATCAAAGGCCACTAAGTCCTGGTTGGTGTAGGTAGCGGAACCTCCTCCGTTCAGGTTCTGCCAATCAGGCGTAATCTTGATATCCCAGGCGCCGCCGGGTGTGCCCACCCAAAGCAGCGATGCAATGCTTAAACCGGCCGGCTGGATTTGCAGGGTGATTGATCCGGATCCGTTATCCACCAGGCTGGCGGTGTATCCTGCGATGGGCGCCAATGTGAGTCCACTCATTGGGCTGGTACCGGTATAATTGATAAGAGGAATAGTCACCAGGCCGCTGACATTAATGACGGAATCAATCGTAATGGTCGCGCCGCTGGCAGATACAGCCAGGCCGTTAATGACTGCCGTCGAAACCGCGCTGTTGTTCCCGTTCACGTTCAAATGGATGGTTCCATTATCAAAAATCAAGTTGTCGATGGGATTCGCAAAGGTGCCGATATTCCCGGAAACCATGTTCAAGGAACCGCCCTGCAGATTGACCGTACCCAAGCCCGCGGCGGTTGATTTGACGATGCTGTTGCTGCATATCACTGTTCCGTTGGTAATCGCCAGCGTACCTGTGGATGCCGTCGAGGCCGTCAGGTTGGTTTGCGTCACCAGCGATAAACCGCCGGCGCCCACATACAATGTGGGATTAGCGGAACTCGTCGCGCTGCCTACGTTGATTTGTCCGATGCCCTGGGCATAGACGGTTCCGCTGCTGGCAGTGGCGCCGACGTTTATCGCCATGGAAATATTGCTGGCGTACATCGTCCCCGTATCAAACGAGACAGTGCCCTGCCCGTATGAAGTGCCGGTAGGCCCACTGCCGGATTGGCCCAGCACGAGGTTCTGTACCTTGATATTGACCGTGCCTCCATCAAGCGCAAACGCGCCTGCCGCATGGCTACCGGAACCGGAGGTGTTATGGTAGCCCAATTCAACATTGGCCGCCGTCAACGAAAGGCCGCCGGCGCTGCCCGCGGGAAATGCCAGTGTCGTAGTGTTTCTGCCGTACGCCATATCAAACGTGCCAACGCTGATGTTGTTGGTCCCTCCGCCCAGCGTCGTTGAGCCGGTGCTGCTGCTGCTGGCGGCGAAAATATTGTCGTCAATCGTCGCGGCCACGATGTTGTTGCTCGATCCCGCCAGGGTACAATTAACAATGCTGTAATTATTGATGCCCAGCTTGATGGTCCCGCCGCTCGCGCTGTAGATGAAGTTGCTCAGGCCGCCTAAATTCATCGTGGATACCGAATTGGCGGAGGAGCCGTCGTAGCCCACATTCATGTTGCTGTAGACATTGAAGGTGCCGCCGTCCGTCATCGCCATGTCCACGACGCTGGCAGCGTTGGTCAATCCGCCGATATTTACGTTCGTCGCTGACAAACTGATTCCCGCCGGGATATCTGTGACCTGCCAAACTCCGCTCGTTATGTTCGTGTAAGTTAAAGTCGAAACTGCCGTGTTTACGTTGACCACGTTGTTAACGGTGGTCGCCGCACCGGACCCGCCGGTATCGCCGAAGATGGCCGTGTCGGCGGTCGCGCCGGAACCGGGAAAGCCTGTGCCGGGTAACCAGTTGTTATTGTCGTTCCAGTTCATGGACGACGCCGAATCTGCACCCGTCCAATTGTAGGTTGCCGCATGGGCAAGCGTACCTGAAACCAGGGCAGTAAGAATGGCGGTGATGGGGTAGCGGAGGTTAAGCATTTTCTTCATATCGTTGTGGTAGATGACGACAGCTGTTCTGCGTATACTTTGGGCAATCTTCCCTAAAATCTCATATTCGCGCCCGCCCAGTCCATAGAACATTCGTTCATAGAATTATATACGTAGGATTTTTGTTTAAAGAGCTGTCCGCCATTTTTAAAGCGACTTATATTGCGTCATTTAAAAGTTCGCGTTATGGCTGGAGTCCATTAGAAGGGCTCATGAGTATTGGCGGAAAGTGTGGAGCTGGTCCTGCTTGTGCTGTTTTGGGCATAACCCGCTTTAGGCGGGGGTAGAACGAATGTTCATCTAGCGGCGGACCGCCTTTCCGGCAAAATTAGGGGAGAAATGTTCCATTGTCGAAACAGGCATATCACGTCCCTCGTGATACGATATTTTTGTATCTCCTGGGCTTTGGTTTTTTTGTTTCCTGCCGTCAACCTGTTTGCCCAGGAACGGCTCGTGCTGAATTTTAATCCGGACTGGAAATTTATTAAAGCCGACCCCTCCGGCGCGCAGGAACCGGCCTTCGATGATTCGGGTTGGACCACCGTTTCCACGCCGCACACTTTCAACGATACGGATTCGTTCAACGATATTTCTCCCGGCCGGATGATGGGCGAAACCAACGAATGGTCCGGGCGCACGTGGTACCGCAAAACATTTACCCTCCCGGACTCGGCCCGCGGCAAAAATGTTTACGTCGAATTCGAAGCCGTCCGCCAGGTCGCCGAAGTCTATCTCAATGGCCATTTGCTCGGCACCTGCAAAAACGGTTTTGTTCCCTTCGGGTTTGATTTGACGCCCTACCTCCAATTCGACAAGCCCAACGTCCTCGCCGTCATGTGTGACAATCGTTTCATGATTAGCCATGAGGCCGGGGCCGTCAGCAGTTCTGCCGTCCTCTTGTCCAGTTATGAAAAGGAGATCAATGCTACGATGCCTGCGGATGCCAGCCAGGTGCAGGCCGACCAAATTCCCTGGAACAATCCCCAATGGCATCCGCCGCTCGGCGGCATTTATCGTAATGTGCGGTTGTATGTGACCGACCCGCTGCACATTTCCCTGCCGCTTTACGATTATCTCCAGACTGCCGGCCCCTATGCCTATGCCACCGAAATATCCGATGCGTCTGCCGCTATCGGCATCGAAGTGCCGGTCCAGAACGGCCGTTCGACGGCCGGGAAAATTAAAGTGACAGTCAACGTATTGGATGCCGATGGCAGAACTGTCCTGACGTTGAGCCAGGATGGAGAACTTTCCCCGGGCCAGCAGAAGCAGTTCAATTTTTCCGGCGCGATTAAGAATCCCCAATTGTGGGAACCGGATTATCCCTATCTTTATCGCGTCGTTTGTTCGGTGGATGCCGATGGCAAGGCCGTGGACACCAGCGAAATTCCCCTCGGCCTGCGCACCGTGCATTGGGACTTTAACACCGGATTTTCCATCAACGGCCATCACGTGAAATTGCACGGCTGGGGACAGCGTCCCACCGACGAATGGCCCGGCCTCGGGACCGCGCAACCGGATTGGATTCACTTTTATACCCTCCAACTGATGAAAGATGCGGGCGGCAATTTCATTCGCTGGGGACATTGCGCTGCCGGCCCGGACATGATCCATGCCGGCGATGAACTCGGCTTCATCACCGACCAGCCCGGCGTGGATGGCGAGTCCGATACCGTCGGCGGTCCGTGGCAGATTCGCGCGGACGCATTTCGCGACGTGCTCATTTACTATCGTAACGATCCTTCCATTCTCATTTGGGAAGGCGGCAACCAAAAAGTCACGCCGGAACACGCCGACCAGTTGCGCCAATATTTCGTGCAATACGATCCGCATGGCGGACGCGCCTACTCGCATCGCCGGGCGGACGACGCCACCGGCCAATACATGGACATTACCATCGGCACCGAGGGCAGCCATGAAGTCTCCCATCTGCCGGTCGTGGAAGGCGAATACGACCGCGAAGAATCCCCACGCGGCGAATGGGATGATTACACCCCGCCGGATTTTGGCTACCCGCAAGCCCGGGGCGAGACCTACGATTTGACCGCCGAACAATATGCCGTGGACCAGGTCAGCCAATACGTTGACAAGGTCGGCGCCTCCAGCCATTCCGGCGGCGCCAACTGGATTTTTTCCGACAGCACCAGCGGCGGCCGCAACCGCGCCGAAGTCTCGCGCGCCAGCGGCGAAGTAGACGGCGTGCGCCTCCCCAAGGAAGCCTACTACGTCTGCCAAACCATGTTCCGCGACGATCCGCAGGTCCATATCATCGGCCATTGGAATTATCCCGCCGGCACCCATAAAACCATTTATGTCACCTCCAATTGCTCGAATGTGGAACTCTTTGTGAACGGCACCTCGCTCGGCCACGGCGTGAAATCGGACAATTATCTTTTCACGTTTACGAACGTGGCCTTTGCCCCGGGCGTAATCAAAGCCGTCGCCTCTAACAACGGCGCGGTCGCGGCGACTGATGCCATCACCACTGCCGGCGAACCTATGGCCCTGCGCCTGACGGCCATGACCGGGCCGGATGGTTTGCAGGCGGACGGCTCGGACATCGCGCTCATTGATGTCGAAGCCATTGACGCGAAGGGTGAGCGCTGCCCGACGTTCCGCGAGCGCGTCGATTTTTCATGCGAAGGCCCGGCCATCTGGCGCGGCGGTTACAACAGCGGCGTGCCCGGCTCCATCGGCCAGCAGCATTTGCTCCTCGAAGACGGCATTAACCGCGTCGCCGTCCGCTCCATCCTTGCGCCCGGCGATGTTTCAGTCACCGCCACGTGCGCCGGATTGAAACCGGCCACGATCGTCATTCCCTCGCACAAGTTCGCCGTCGCCGATGGTTACGCGACCACCATGCCCGCGATGCCGGCCGTCGCCCTGGCGAAAACGCACGAGGATTGGAGCGTCCTCGCCGCGGCCACGCCGCCCATGACCGTTACCGCCGAGTCCGTGAATGTCGCGGGCGGGCGCCATTTCATCCAGAATTTCAGCTACAGCGGGCCGACGTCCCTCGTCCATGTCGAGGCCGACGCTTCGAACGGCAAGAATGTCTATTGCGACCGCGATTATCATTTTGAAAACCTGCCGCCCCGGCTCATCGGCGCCGATTGGGTCCAGTCCGCCCAGGAAGACAATATCTATTCCGCCGCCGACCTGATGCAATTCGCGGCCAAGGCCGGCACCATGATTTACGTCGCGTACGATGCCTCGCTGCCGTTGCCGGGCTGGCTGCAAAGCCAGTTTCATCCCACTACCTCCATCTTCACCGTCAACGGCCGTTCGATGAAACTTTACTCCCGGCACCTGCAGGCGGACGAGAGCCTGACCCTCAGCTCCAACGCCGCCGGCAACCAATTCAACACGTCCAACATGTACATCGTCTTCGCCAAAGCAGGCGCCCGCAAAACCGCCACGCGCTGAAAAGCAGTGAGGGCGTCTCAACCTAATCAAGGGTCGATTAGAATTTTCGGCCATAATCGGTTTGTTTTTGGTTTGGTTTCCGGGTTAATCCACCGGCCAGGGTTAATTGGGCTGGCACTGTTCATTCAGCCCCAAAACGAACTTAAAGAATCTTTTTTTTTTCTGAAAAACCCTTGAATAGGCTTCATTCACCTTTAATTACCTTTATATGCCTAATTGCCTTCGGAGATATGCTCTCAGACTCGCCCGTTCGCGCGGATATGGATGGATTGTTTGGGCCTTTTACCCCGGGTTAAAGGGACGCGTCCCATCCCGGGGCTACAAATGTGCCGCCCCGTACGGGGCTTTCGATTGGGCTTGCTGCGCAAGCGCAGACATCATTTCAAAGAACAAGACCGGCCATCAACTATAAACCATCAGCCATCCACTTTTGGCAACCGAAACTTGACTCCTCGTTGTTCACGTGGCGCCAAAGGCCGTTATGCGTAAATAATATCAATGTCCGAAAATTGAACCTCAATCCGGTTGACAAATTCGACAGGTCATGTGATGAAGTGATGTGCGGGCAATCGTTGAATGTTATCCAAATAAAGAGCGCCAAATATGAAATATCTTCTAATGACGGCCGGGCTGGCTCTGTGTCTTTTCTGCTCCTCTGCCGGGACGCGGGCGCAATCGACGGTATTCACGACGGGACCGATTAACGGGACGCTTACCGGCTGGGCGATCAACGGAAATTTTGGAGTGGCCGATTCCTTTACTTTGTCTCAGCCTGCAACCATCGGTAACGTTACTTTTGGCTCGTGGTTGGCGACCGGAGACACGCTCACTTCAGTGAACTGGGCTATCGCCAGCAGCCCATTTGGTTCCACCCTGGCCTCTGGAACGGCGCTTAATCCCACGAGTACTTTCATCACTACTGCCATTTCTGGGCACTTTAGCGTTTATTCTGAGACGTTTTCCATTTCCAGTGTCTCGCTGTCTCCCGGCACCTATTATTTTGAAATGCAGAATGCCCAAACTCCTGGTGGACAAGACGGTTTTTGGGACGAAAATAACGGCCCAAATTCGACAGCCGCCCTGTATGAGAACGGTTCATTCTACGAAAGCATCGGCGCTGAATCGTTTACTTTATCTACGCCGGTCCCTGAACCTGGCGTTTTGGCCCTTGCCTGCCTGGGGCCGGTTCTCATGCTTCTGGTCCGCCGGAAAAAGTGAGTTGCCGCAGGGATACGCTCCAGCGGGTCCGTTCCCAAACGGCCTTCCATCAATCATCCACTTTTGGCAACCGAAACTTGACTCCTGGTTGTTCACAGTGGTTTAGGTAGGGCGCGATCTCCGAGCGCGCCGAAAGAAAAAGTGTATTCACGGCGGTTTACCGCCTCTGGCATTTCCCAATTGATTTCATTAATTTGGATACATGGATTTGCCGGTCCGTAAACGCCTGCCGCATGCAATACCGCAATGGGTCGCCGAAGGAAGTTGGTTTTTCATTACCATCAAATGTCAGCCGCCGGGAAGGAACCAGCTTTGCCAGCCGGACGTGGGGAAGCAAGTTCTCTCTGCTGTTATTCATAATCATGAAAAATTCATCTGGCATTGTCGTCTCTGTCTTCTGATGCCTGACCATTTGCACGCCATTATAGCCTTTCCCCGCGAGCCGGGCATGAAAACGACGATGGCCGACTGGAAACGATATGTTGCCGTAAAATATAATGTCCAATGGCAGCGTGATTTCTTTGACCATCGCTTGCGGGACGAGCATCAGTTAAACGAAAAGACCAGTTATATCCTTGCGAATCCTGTCCGCAAAGGGCTGTGCCAGCGTCCGGAAGATTGGAAATGGGTGTTTCGGCCGGATTATTATCACAAACCCGAATGATGAGCGGCGGTCTGCAACCGCCGGAGTTTCAGCCTTTTTTAGCGGCGCGCTCGGAGAGGCATGTGGTCAGCGGATGGGTGACAGTTTTTGGTCAGCGGATGGG
>Ga0335083_10011884_pt1 | contig 10436 bp, 11 predicted proteins | sample Lox_Sample_42_FD_206716 | JGI IMG/M metagenome (GOLD analysis project Ga0335083, IMG submission 206716) | Soil microbial communities from Loxahatchee National Wildlife Refuge, Florida, United States - Lox_Sample_4.2 | ecosystem: Environmental > Terrestrial > Soil > Wetlands | place: USA... | reverse complement strand
GACCGGGACATATTCGAGCCAGTGGCCGTCGGCATCGACGATCGGGTGCTTGAGGCCGGCACGGACTTCCGCGGGCGTGCGGTGCGGGCTCATTTTTCCCTCCGAGATCGCGATCGGGGCTATCTAGCCGCGAGGATATCCCTCGGGCTCACCATCTGCAACGAGACCGCAATCAGGCGAAAGCTTGGCGGATGCGGGCCCAATCCGAGAGCGCCGCTTCTTGGCCGGGAACGAGCTGGATCGCGAATTCCGTATAGCCGGCGTCGCGCAGGACGCCGATCCGCCGCCTGATCTCCCCCTCCGTCGCGGTGAAGGAGGTGGCGCGGACGAGGTCGGCGGTGATGAAAGGCCGCTCCTCCGGCCGTATCGCCATGAGGTGGCTCCGGTGATTGCTGAGATAGAGAGCATCCGCCGGCTCGAAGCGCCGCGCGACCTCGATGTAGCCCGCGATCTCCGCGCGCGCGAAAGTCGGCATGGCGGTGCCGGGCGCGAGGCCCGAAAGCGCCTCGTCAGCGGCACGGTGCAGCATCACCGCCGCCCGCGGTCCCCCTTGCGCCACAGCCCGCTCGGAATCCGCGGGCTCGCCCTCTTCCAAGACGCAGCCCAGCGCGAAAGCGGTGGCGGAGAGGTCCGAGAGAGCATGGCCGGCTTTCCTCCATTCCTCGCGCATTGCCTCGACTTCGCGCACGGCATGGTCGACGTTGCTCACGAAATCGACCCATCCGGCGTTGAGCCGTGCCGTGAGCGAGCGCGTCCGCGGGCCGAATGCCGAGAGATGCAGCGGGATCGGATCGCGCGTGTTGTAAAGCCCGAGCTCGGGATTAAGGAGGCGGATCTTGTGCCGCTCGCCCTCCATCTCGAACTCGACGGTCTCGCCGCGCAAGAGCCCATAGACCTGCGCGATATAGGTCTCCATGTCCTTCATCTTGATTGCGCCGAAGCCCATCGCACGCCGCGCGGTGAAGCCGGTCCCGACCCCGAAATCAATGCGGCCCGGAGCTAGCTTGTTGAGCGAGGCCAGGGAATTGGCCGTCACGGGCGCGATGCGGTTCGAGGGAACGAGCACGCCGGTGCCGAGCCGGATGCGGCGGGTCTTCACCGCGGCCGCGGCCATCGCGACGAAACAGTCCGCACTCAGCATTTGCGTGTCGTAGAACCAAGCGCGGGAGAAACCGAGCTCCTCGGCACGGGCCACGGTCCCCCAGGAATCCGCCGCGGCAGGCAATGCGATCGCGAATTTCATCCGCCCCTCCCCGCCTCTCAGTGGCAGCCGGCCCAGGAGCGCGGCATGCTCCGTGCATGGTCGGAGCCGAGGCTGGCGCCTGTCAACGGGGGCGGCTGCAGCTGGAAAGCCAGCCTGGGGAATATTGCATTACCTGCTGATATCGGAACATTATGGAGTTCCAGGGAAAACACGGAGGCAACAATGTCGACCAGACTTCGCCTCGCAGCGCTGGCGGTCGCTTTACCGCTGGCGTTCGGGAGCTCCGCAGTATTTGCGGCGACGCCTAAGGATACGATTGTGATGGGCTGGCAGCTCGATGGTGTCCTCACCTTCGATCCCGCCGAGTCCTACGAGATCGCCACGCAGGAGTTCGGCACCAATATCTACGACCGGCTCACGCGATATGAGGCGGAGGATCCCTCCAAGCTCGTGGGCGGCGTCGCCGAGAGCTGGACGATCTCCCCGGACGCCAAGACCTTCACCTTCAAGCTACGCCCGAACCAAAAGTTCGCGAGCGGCTCTCCGGTCACGGCCGACGACATGGCGTGGTCGCTTCAGCGGGTCGTGATACTCGACAAGGCGCCGGCCTTCCTCTTCACCCAGCTCGGCTGGAACAAGGACAACGTCAAGACGCTGGTGCAGGCGACAGACCCCAGCACGCTTACGTTCAAGATCACCGAGGATCTCGCCCCCTCGCTCGTGCTCAATCTCATGAGCACCTACGCGGCATCGGTCGTCGAGAAGAAGGTGGCAATGGCCAACGAGGTCAACGGCGACCTCGGGAACTCCTGGCTCAAATCGCATTCGGCAGCGTCGGGCCCCTATACGCTCGTCTCCTGGAAGCCCGATGAATCCGTGACGCTCGAGGCCAACCCCCTCTATCACATGGGGGCGCCGCACATGAAGCGGATCGTCATCCGCCACATTCCCGAGCCGTCGACCCAGCGTCTGCTACTCGAGAAGGGCGACATCGACATCGCGCGCGACCTGACGCCCGATCAGCTCAAGCCGATGGAGGGAAACAAGGACATCAAGATCGAATCCTTCCCGGCGGCGAACACCTACTACCTCGGCATGAACATGTCCGAGGAGCACATGAAGAACCCCAAGGTTCGCGAGGCGATGAAATACCTCGTGGATTACCAGGGCCTGGTCAACACGGTCCTCAAGGGGCGCTTCATCGTGCAGGAGGCCTTCCTGCCGGTCGGGTTCCTGGGCGCCATCGCCTACAACCCCTACAAGCTCGACGTCGCCAAGGCGAAGGCTCTCCTCGCCGAGGCCGGCTATCCCAACGGCTTCGAGCTCGAGTTCACCGCGCCGAACACGTCTCCCTGGACCGACATCTCGCAGTCGGTGCAGCAGACGATGGCTCAGGGCGGCATCAAGCTCAAACTCGTGCAAGTGGAGCTGAAGCAGGAGCTTGCGATCTTCCGGGGCAGGAAGCACCAGCTCGTGCTCAATAGCTGGGCGCCCGATTACTTCGATCCGCACAGCAATGCCGACACCTTCGCGCACAACGATGACGACGGCGATACGCCGAAGATCAAGCCGCTGGCCTGGCGTACGCATTGGTACATTCCGGAGATGACCAAGATCACGCTCGCGGCGGCGAAGGAAGTCGACACCGAGAAGCGCAAGGCCATGTATGCGGACTTGCAGAAGAAGGTCACGGACGACGGGCCCTTCGTCATCATGTTCCAGAACGCAAACCAGGTTGCGATGCGTGCGGACGTGAAGGGCTTCAAGACGGGACTCTTCGAGGACTTCAACTTCTATCGCACGATCACGAAGTGACGGTTTGCCAACGGTGCCGGCCGTCCGCGTAGCGACGGTTGCCGAGGACGGGTGGGTTGGGCGGCTTGCCCGACCCATCCGTCGCCTCGGCAGGCTGCTTTTTTCGGTGGCGCTGACCTTCCTGGGTCTGACCTGCGTCACCTTCTTCATTGGCCGAGTGATCCCGATCGATCCCGTGCTCGCCATCGTCGGCGACAAAGCCTCGATCGCGACCTACAACAAAGTGAAAATCGAGATCGGCCTGGACCAACCGATCCCGGTGCAATACTGGCGCTACCTCGTGAAGATCGTGCACGGGGACTTCGGCAATTCCATCATCACCTCCGAGCCCGTGCTACATGACCTCATGCACGTATTTCCAGCGACGCTGGAGCTTTCGGTGCTGGCGCTCATCATCGGCGTGGTTTTTGGCATCCCCTTGGGCGTCCTCGCCGCGACACATCGCGGGCGATGGCAGGACCAGGTGATCCGCTTCGTCTCGTTGCTCGGATATTCCATGCCGGTGTTTTGGCTCGGGCTCGTGGGGCTGCTTGCCTTCTATGCCGAGCTCGGCTGGGTCGCGGGACCCGGCCGGATCGACGTGAGCTACGACGATATCGTCCATCCCGTCACCGGGCTCCTCACCCTCGACAGTCTCATCGAGGGCGAGGACGAGGTGTTCTGGAACGCCCTTAGCCATCTGATACTGCCGGCGTCGATCCTGGGATATCTCTCGCTCGCCTATGTCGCGAGGATGACGCGGAGCTTCATGCTCGCGCAGCTCAAGCAGGAATACGTCCTCGCGACGCTCGCCAAAGGACTCTCGCCTTTCCGAGTGGTCTGGGTGCACGCGCTCGGCAATGTCTGGGTTCAGCTCGTGACGGTGATCGCGCTCACTTTCGGCAATCTGCTCGAAGGCGCGGTGCTCACCGAGACCGTCTTCGCCTGGCCCGGGCTTGGGCTCTACATGAAGAACTCGCTATTCAACGCCGACCTCAATGCGGTGCTCGGGGGAACGATGCTCGTGGGTGTCGTCTACATCGGCCTCAACATGCTATCCGACCTGGTGTATCCGCTGGTCGATCCGCGCGCGCGGGAGCAGCGATGACGGACGCGGTCGCATGGAGGGGATGGCTTCTCGACCCCGCGCCCGCGAGCCGGCGCCAGGCTCGGCTCGGGCGCTGGTACCGCGCGTGGATGGCGTTCCGGCGCAACGGTCTCGCGATGGCCGGCCTCGGTATCGTGCTGCTGGTGGTGCTGATGGCGGTCTTCGCGCCGCTGATCGCGGAACCCAGCGCGGCAACCCTGCAAGTGCTCGCGGACCGGCTGCAGCCGGCCTCCGCCCAGCATTGGTTCGGCACCGACGAGCTCGGCCGCGACATCTTCGCGAGAATCATTTTCGGCGCGCGAACCACACTCGTCATCGTCATCTTGGTGTCGGTGATCGTTGTTCCCGTGGGCCTCGGGATCGGGCTTCCCGCGGGCTATTTCGGCGGCTGGATCGATGCGCTGCTGATGCGCATTACCGACATATTCCTTTCCTTCCCGCGCCTGGTGCTGGCGCTCGCCTTCGCTGCGGCGCTGGGACCGGGCATCGAGAATGCCGTCATCGCGATCTCGCTGACGACCTGGCCGCCTTATGCGCGCCTCGCGCGTGCGGAGACGCTCACCCGGCGCCGTGCGGAATTCATCGAGGCCGCGGAGATGCAAGGGGCATCGCAGCTCCGGATCATCCTCTCGCAGATCGTGCCGCTCTGCCTGCCCTCGGTAATCATCCGCCTCACCCTCGACATGGCCGGGATCATCCTGACCGCGGCCGGCCTCGGCTTCCTCGGCCTCGGCGCGCAGCCGCCCGCGCCGGAATGGGGCGCGATGGTTTCCTCCGGCAGGCAGGTTCTGCTCGACCACTGGTGGGTCGCGACCATTCCGGGCATCGCCATCTTCTTCACCAGCGTGGGGTTCAATCTGCTGGGTGACGGCCTGCGCGACGTCGCGGATTCCCGCGCGACATGAGCGAGTCCAAGCTCCTTTCCGTGCGTAACCTGAGGGTGACCTATCCCAGTGACGAGGGCGATTTCGTCGCGGTACGCGGCGTCTCCTTCGAGCTCGGACGCGAGCGGCTCGGCATCGTCGGGGAGTCCGGCTCGGGCAAATCGACCACGGGGCGTGCGATCATGGGCCTCGTGCCGGAGCCGGGGCGCGTCGAGGCCGACGAGCTCCGCCTCGGCGAGGAGAACCTGCTTCGGCTCGACGAGCGCGGCTTCCGCCGCATTCGCGGTAAGCGGGTCGCGATGATCCTGCAGGACCCGAAGTACTCGCTCGATCCCGTCATGAGCGTCGGCCACCAGATCGCCGAGACCCACCGCTGCCACTTCGGAAGCAACGCCGCCGCGGCGCGCGTGGCGGCTTTGGAGATGCTGGCGGCCGTGCACATCCGCGATCCCGAGCGCGTCTATGCGCTCTACCCTCATCAGGTCTCCGGGGGCATGGGCCAGCGGGTCATGATCGCGATGATGCTGATTGCGGGACCCGATCTCCTCATCGCGGACGAGCCGACCTCGGCGCTCGACGTGACCGTGCAGCATCAGGTGCTCGCGATCATGGACGATCTCGTGCGCCGCCGCGGGATGGGATTGATCCTCATCAGTCACAACCTCCATCTGGTCTCGGCCTTCTGCGACCGCGTGCTCGTGATGTATGCGGGACGCGTGCTCGAGACCTGCAAGGCCTCGGAACTCGCGACCGCGCGGCATCCCTACACCCGCGGCCTCCTCGCCTCACTGCCGGAGCTCGGAAGGCGGCGCGCGGAGCTCCCGCAATTGCAGCGCGACCCCGCCTGGGCGGCGGATGCCCCGTGATCGAGCTGGAGGGCGTCACCGTCAGCTACGGCAGCGGCGAGCGGCGGATCGACGCCGTACGCGACGTCTCTTTTGGCGTCGCCATCGGCGAGACCTTCGGGCTGGTGGGCGAGTCCGGCTCCGGCAAATCGACCGTGCTGCGGGCGATCGCCGGGCTAATCCCGCACGCGGAGGGCCGCGTCACGCTGGCGAGCCAGGAGATGCAGCCGCGCCGGACCAAGGCCGAGCGCAAGATGGTGCAGATGGTGTTCCAGGATCCCTATGGCTCCCTGCATCCGAACCAAACGGTCGACCAGACCTTGAGCATGCCGGTCGTGATCCACCGCCTCGGCGACACCGAGCGCCGCATCTCCTCCGCGCTGCGTGAGGTCGGGCTCGGCCGCGAGCATCGCTACCGCTTTCCGCACCAGCTCTCGGGCGGGCAGCGCCAGCGTGTCGCGATCGCGCGCGCGCTCATCCTGGAGCCGCGCATCCTGCTTCTCGACGAGCCCACCTCCGCACTCGATGTCTCCGTGCAGGCGGAGATCCTGAACCTGCTGGTGCGGCTGCGGCGCGATCACGGCCTCACCGCGCTGATGGTGAGCCACGATCTCGCGGTGGTCGCGCATCTCTGCGAGCGTGTCGCGGTGATGAGCCACGGAAGGATCGTCGAGATCACGACCGCCGATGCGCTGGCGTCAGGGAGAGTGAGCCATCCCTATACGCGCGAGCTTCTGCGCTCCAATCGCGGCTTCGATCGCAGCGGCGCGGAGATCGACGACGCGGTCTCGTGAGAGCTCCCAGCTCAAGGGGAAGGGGCACGCGCTATACCTGTCCCGTTATCCCCGGCGGGAAGCGCTCGCGGATGCGGCGCCAGAGGTCGTCGCGAAGCGCGCGATAGGCCGCGAGGATCTCCGCGCGGTTTCCCTCAACGGCGCCGGGCTCATGCGTCGGCCAGAATTCCACCTCGCAAGCCATGCTGCGTGTGAGCTCGACCGCCCGATGCTGCGCTTGCGGTGTCAGCGAGACCACGAGATCGAAGGAGCCGTCCTCGAGCTCCTCGAAGCTCTTGGGACGGTGGCTCGCGAGGTCGATCCCCATCTCCTCCATCACAGCGACGACGAAGGGATCGATCGGGAGACCGCGAATGCCCACACTGTCCACGAAGATACGCCGCGAGTGGAGCCGCCGCAGCAGCGCCGCCGCCATGGGCGAGCGGATCGAGTTGTAGTTGCAGGCGAAGAGCACGCTGCCGGGAAGCCGCGTCATCGCCTCAGCCCCTGATGTGCAGGACGCAGATCAGCGTGAATAGACGCCGCGCGGTGTCGAGATCCATCTCGACCTTCTCCGCGAGGCGCTCGCGCAGAAGCTCCGAGCCCTCGTTGTGAAGGCCGCGCCGGCCCATGTCGATCGCTTCGATCCGCGAGGGCGTCGCGGTGCGGATCGCCTTGTAATAGCTCTCGCAGATCAGGAAGTAGTCGCGGATGATGCCGCGGAGGGGCTGCAGTGGGATCGCGAGCCGGTCGAGCGGCGACTCATCGGTCGCGCGGAGGTCGAGGATGAGCCGGCTCTCCTCGAGCCCGATCCGTAAATGGAACGGCCCCGTCCGCGGCGCGACCGGTGCGAAGGAGTTCTCCTCCAGCAGGTCGAAGATCGCGACGGCGCGCTCGTGCTCGATATCGGCATTGCGGCGGACGACGCTCTTCTCGTCGAGGTCGATCTTGACGATGCGCTGGTCGCCCGCGGCCATGGCCTCAGCCCGGCGGCAGGTTGAGCCGGATCGCGATCGAAAGTGCGTGTGCGTCGAGCCCTTCGGCGCGTGCGAGCTCGATTGCGGCGGGTCCGACCGCGCGTAGGCCCTCGGGCCCACAGGACAGAAGCGACGTGCGCTTCATGAAATCCTGCACGCCGAGTCCGGAGGAGAAGCGGGCGCTCCGGGCGGTTGGGAGCACGTGATTGGGCCCGCCGACATAGTCGCCGACGGCCTCGGGCGAGTGGCGGCCGAGGAAGATCGCGCCGGCATTGCGCACCCGGCCCGCGAGCGCCTCGGCGTCCTCGACCGCGATCTCCAGATGCTCCGGCGCGATCCGGTCGACGAGGGGGATCGCTTCCTGCCAATTGCGCGTCACGATGAGCGCACCATGCCGCGCCCAGCTCTCGCCAGCGATCGAGCCGCGCGGCAGCGTCTTGAGATGCGCCTCGACGGCGCGCGCGACGGCCGCGGCGAAGGAAGGATCCGTCGTGATGAGGATGGCCTGCGCCGCCGTATCGTGCTCGGCTTGCGAGAGCAAGTCCGCCGCGATCCATGTGGGGTCGTTCTGCGCGTCGGCAAGCACGAGAATTTCAGAAGGGCCGGCGATCATGTCGATGCCGACGGTGCCGAAGACGCGTCGCTTCGCCGCCGCCACATACGCATTGCCGGGGCCGACGATCTTGTCGACTGCCGGAATCGTCGCGGTGCCGTACGCGAGAGCCGCGACGGCTTGCGCACCGCCGATCCGATAGATCTCCGAGACGCCCGCGAGTTTCGCCGCCGCCAGCACCAGCGGGTTGAGCTTCCCCTCCGGCGCGGGCACCACCATGGCGACGCGATCGACACCAGCGACCTTCGCGGGGATCGCGTTCATCAGCACCGAGGAAGGGTAGGCTGCGAGACCGCCGGGAACGTAGATTCCGACCGCGCCGATCGGGCGCCAGCGCGCGCCCAAACGGATGCCCTGGGGATCGACGTAGTCGAAGTCCTCCGGCACGAGGCGGCGATGATAGGACTCGATGCGTTCGGCCGCGAGCCGGAGGGCCGCCAGCGTCTCGGCCGAGCATTGCCGCTCCGCCGCGGCGATCTCCTCGGCGGAAAGACGCATGGTCGCGGGCGAAAGATCGAGGCGGTCGAAGCGCTTCGTCGCCTCGATCACCGCCGCGTCGCCGCGCGTACGCACATCCGCGAGGATCGCGGCAACGGCGGCATCGACCTCCTCCGCGGCCTCGCGCTTCTCCGCGAGGAGCGCCGCGAATTCCCGAGCGAAGCCGGAATCGGAGGTTGCGAGCCTACGCGGCATGCGCGGCCTCGCGGAAGCGGTCGATCCAGCCATGGATCTCCCGCGGCCGGGTCTTGAGCGCGGCGCGGTTCACGATGAGGCGCGAGGTCACGTCGGCGATGTGCTCGATCTCGACGAGCCCGTTCGCGCGCAACGTCTCGCCGGTCTGCACGAGATCGACGATGCGCCGGCACAGTCCCAAGACCGGCGCCAGCTCCATCGCACCGTTGAGCTTGATGCATTCGGCCTGGACGCCGCGCGCTGCGAAATGCCGGCGCGTGATTTCCGGATATTTGGTCGCGACGCGGATGCGGCTCCAGCGCTGGGGATCGTCCTGCCCGACGAGCTCCTTGGGCGCCGCAACCGCGAGACGACAACGGCCGATGCGAAGATCCAGCGGGGCGTAGATCTCGGGATACTCGAACTCCATCAGCACGTCATTGCCGGCGACGCCCAGATGCGCTGCGCCGAAGGCGACGAAGGTCGCGACATCGAAATTGCGCACGAGCACCACGTCGAGCCCGGGGTGGCTTGTCGAGAATCGCAGCTTGCGCGAATTCTCGTTCGCGAACTGGGGCTCGATCTCGATCCCGGCACGCCGCATCAGCGGCACGACCTCACCGAGGATGCGCCCCTTGGGGAGCGCCAATACCAGCGTCTCGTTGCCGCGCGTCACGCCCACGATCTCCGAGAAAGACGACGTCGCGGGCGTCAGCGGCCCGCCTCGTCCAGGGGATGCCGAGGCTGCCACCGCGTGGGCCAGGGCTCGCCGAGGTCGTCTAGATGGCACAGTATCACGCCGGTTTCCAGCCGGATCGCCGCGCCTCCCGCGAAGTCGAGCTGAAGCGCGTCCCCGACCTGCCGGATCGCGAGCAATGCGAGGATACGGTCAGGCTCCGCGAGGCTGAAGCCGCGCCGCTTGATGGCCGTCACTCCGCTGACGCTGAATCCGGTAAGCCGGCGCTCGAGGTTGTCGCGGGGGCGATCGGGCGGGGCCTCCCAGCGGAAGCGGTTCGCGACCAGCGCGAAGCGCTGTTCCTCCGGGAGATAGGCCATCTCCGAGACCGGGATCAGCGCATCCTGTAGCACCGCAGAGAGGACGGCGAGGTCCTCCTCATCGCGCGCGACGAGCTTCAAGGTCTCGGGCGCGCGAGCTTCCTCAGCCATCGCTGATCCGCTCGATTGCGGCGCCGCAAGCCGCGAGTTTCTCCTCGAGGCGCTCGTAGCCGCGGTCGAGGTGATAGACGCGGTTCACGAGCGTCTCGCCGCCCGCCGCGAGGCCCGCGAGCACCAGCGAAACCGAGGCGCGGAGGTCGGTCGCCATCACAGGCGCGCCGGCGAGCCGCGAGACGCCGCGCACCATGGCAGAGGCGCCGTGCACGTTGATGTTGGCGCCCATGCGACAGAGCTCCGGCACGTGCATGAAGCGATTCTCGAAGATCGTCTCCGTGATCATCGCGGCGCCCTCGGCCGTCGTCATCAGCGCCATGATCTGCGCCTGGAGATCGGTTGGGAAGCCCGGGAAGGGCTCGGTCATGACGTCGACGCCGGAGAGCCGGCCGTTGA
>Ga0335083_10011883_pt1 | contig 10437 bp, 16 predicted proteins | sample Lox_Sample_42_FD_206716 | JGI IMG/M metagenome (GOLD analysis project Ga0335083, IMG submission 206716) | Soil microbial communities from Loxahatchee National Wildlife Refuge, Florida, United States - Lox_Sample_4.2 | ecosystem: Environmental > Terrestrial > Soil > Wetlands | place: USA... | reverse complement strand
AAGCAGACGCATCTGGTCGTCAGTGGCGCGGATAAGGGCCAGGTCGGGCAGGTGGCGGCGAACCTTCGCGGGCTGCGTCCGCCCGATCCGTACAAACAGAAGGGCGTGCGCATCACCGGCGAGCGCCTCAAGAAGAAGGCCGGAAAAGCCGGCGCCAAGACGGCCGCCTAAGGCGGGCAAAGGAGAACGAGCGTGGCAGTTTCAGTTCGAAGATTATCGCGCGAGGATCATCGCCGCCGCATTCACCTGCGCATGCGCAAGCGCGTGGTGGGGACCGGGGAGCGCCCGCGGCTGTGCGTTCACCGCTCGACGAAGCACATTCGCGCGCAGGTGATCGACGACGCGAGCGGGCGCACCATCGTTTCCGCAAGTTCGCTCGACAAGGAAGTCCGCGCGAAGCTTAAGGGCGGCGGCAACATCGCCGCGTCGAAAGTCGTCGGCAAGGAAATCGCCGAACGCGCCAAGTCCAAGGGCATCGAGCAAGTCGTATTCGATCGCGGCGGTTACCAATATCACGGCCGCGTGCAAGCGCTGGCGGAAGCGGCCCGGGAGGCGGGCCTGAAGTTCTAACCACTATGCCGAAACAAGAGCTCAAAGATACGTTGTCGATTCGCCGCCCCGTGCAGGCGAACCAGGCCAACTTGAAGGATCAGGTGGTCGCCATCAACCGCGTCACCAAGGTCGTCAAGGGCGGCAAGAACCTCAGCTTCTCGGCGCTCGTCGTCGTGGGCGACCAGGGCGGCCACGCCGGCTTCGGCATGGGCAAGGCGCGCGAAGTGCCCATGGCCATCCGCAAGGCGATCGAGCAGGCGAAGAAGAACATGGTCAAGCTAAACCTCAAGGGCTCGTCGATTCCGCACCAGGTGATCGGGTCGTACGGATCGGGTTCGGTGTTGCTCAAGCCAGCGCCCGAAGGCACGGGCGTGATTGCCGGGGGCCCGGTGCGCGCGGTGATGGAAGTGGCGGGGATTCAGAACGTGCTGACGAAGTCGCTGGGCACCTCGAACCCGCACAACGTTATCAAGGCGACGTTCGACGCCCTGCTGCATTTGAAGGATGCGCAGCGCGTCGCCGAGTCGCGCGGCAGGGCGGCGGAAGAAACGGCCGCATCCTGAAGAAGGCGAGATCTAGGATCTGAACATCATGGCAACGACGAAAAAGAAATCGGGCGGCACGCTGAAGATCAGGTGGGTGGTCAGCTTCATCGGTTGCCCGCGCGACATGCGCCAGACCATTCGCGGCCTGGGCTTCCGCCGGATGCAGCAGGTCATCGAGCGTCCGGATACGCCCGCTATCCGCGGCATGATCGCGAAAGTCCACCATCTGGTGCAAGTAGAGGAATAGTTCGCAATGGCCAACACACCCACACTCTCGAATCTGAAGCCGCCGCGCGGCTCGCGTCACCGCAAGGTCCGCGTCGGCCGCGGCATGGGCTCGAAGCTCGGCAAGACCGCGGGCGCGGGCAACAAGGGGCAGCAGTCCCGCCGCGGCTATTCGCGCCGCCCGGGTTTCGAAGGCGGCCAGATGCCGCTGCATCGCCGCCTGCCCAAGCGCGGATTTTCCGCGCCGTTCTCGAAATCGTTTGCCGTCGTCAACGTCGAAAGCCTCAACGCTTTCGCCGCCGGTGACACGGTCACTCCAGAACTGCTCGCCGAGCGCGGCATCGTTCGCGCGCAGCGCGACGGCGTCAAGATTCTTGGTGACGGCGAACTCAAAGTGAAGTTGACGGTCCGCGCGCACGCTTTCAGCAAGTCGGCGCAGGAAAAGATCGCGCAGGCCGGGGGAACCGCAGAAGTTTTGAAATGAGAAAGCTGCTCGAAGCCTTTCGGAACATCTTCAGCACGCCCGACCTGCGCAAACGTGTGCTCTTTGCGCTGGCGCTGCTGGCGGTGTATCGGCTCGGCAGCTACATCCCCACGCCCGGAATCAATACCGACGCGCTCGAGCAGCTGTTCAAGCAGTATCAGGGCTCGGCTCTCGGCATTTTCAACCTGTTCAGCGGCGGCAACCTTCGCCGGCTCACGATTTTCGCGCTCGGCATCATGCCGTACATCACTTCGTCCATCGTTCTCCAGCTGCTCGTCGTTGTCTGGCCCTACCTTGAGCGGCTGCAGAAAGAAGGCGAGCTCGGCCGCCGCAAGATCACGCAGTACACGCGCTACCTGACGATCGCTCTGAGCGCGTTCCAGTCGTTCGCCATTGCGCGCACGCTCGAGGCGCAGAACCTGTCGGGTTCGCCGCTGGTCTATCACCCCGGCGTGCGCTTCATTCTGATGACCATGCTGACGCTGACCACCGGCTCGGCGTTCATCATGTGGCTCGGCGAACAGATCAGCGACCGCGGCATCGGCAACGGCATGTCGCTGATCATTTTCACCGGCATCATCGTTGGTCTGCCGCCGGCAATCGCCGATCTGTGGAGCAAGGTCAAGACCGAAGAGTGGGGCCCGCTCACACCGATTGCCGTGCTTGCCCTGCTGGCGCTCATGCTCGCGGTTGTGGGTTTCATCGTGCTCGTCGAAGGCGGGCAGCGCCGCATTTCCGTGCAGTACGCCAAGCGTGTCATGGGCCGAAAAGTGATGGGCGGGCAGATGACCTATCTCCCGCTGCGCGTCAATTCCGGCGGCGTGATTCCGCCGATCTTTGCGAGTTCGCTGCTGACTGCACCGGCCACTTTTGCGCTGATTTTCGGAGCGCACTCGGTGGCTATCCAGAAATTCGGCAAGCAGATCTCCTGGGGCGAGCCGCTCTACACCGTTTTGTACGTGGCGCTGATCATTTTCTTCGCTTTCTTTTACGTGGGCATCATTTTCAATCCCACGGAGCTGGCCGACCAGATGCGCAAGAACGGCGGTTTCGTTCCCGGCATTCGTCCCGGACGCAACACGTCGGAATATATCAACCGGATTTTGACCCGGCTCACGCTCGTTGGCGGCGTCTATCTGGCGATCGTTTGCCTGCTGCCGGAGTGGATGATTTCAGGTATCCATCTGAATCACCTGTGGTTGGTGGGGAACTGGTTTGACACGCACCTGCCGCGCTTCATCCTGAACGGCTTGGGAGTACAGTTCTATTTTGGCGGCACGTCGCTGCTGATCGTGGTCGGCGTTGCGATGGACACGGTGCAGCAGCTCGAAGCGCAGCTGGTCATGCGCAATTACGAAGGCTTTGTGCGAAAGGGACGAGTGCGTAGCCGCCGCGGTTGATCGCAGCCAGGCTGACACGATGTCCAGAAGACGCGTTTTCATTTTGCTGGGTCCGCCGGGAGCGGGCAAAGGCACGCAGGCGAAGCGTATCGCCAAGCAGTGCGGCGTCCCCCACCTTTCAACGGGGGACATGATGCGCGACGCCGTAGCGCGCGGCACCGACCTTGGCAAGATCGTCGGGCCGATCATGCAGCGCGGCGAGCTCGTCCCGGACGAGCTGGTGATGAAGATGGTCGAAGAAAGGCTGAAACAGCCGGATTGTGCGGCCGGTTGCCTCTTCGACGGGTTCCCGCGGACGCTACCGCAGGCAGAGGGCCTGGACGCGATCATGCGGCGCGGCGGATTCGGCAAGCCGCTGGTGGTGGATTTGGCCGTCAGCAACGAAAAGTTGCTGCGGCGCCTCACCGGGCGGCGGACGTGCAGCGTGGGCGGCGAGATTTATAACGTGTACGACGCCCCGCCGAAAGTTGACGGTATCTGCGACAGCGACGGTGGAAAGCTGGTGCAGCGCGCCGACGATAGGGATGAAGTTGTGTCGCAGCGCCTGGCGGCCTATGAGAAGGCCACCAAGCCGCTCGCCGAGTATTACCGGCGACAGGGTGTCTTGCAGGAAGTAGACGCCTCAGCGAGCGTTGACGAAGTGGGCCGCGCGCTGATTGGGATCATCCAGCGCGCCGAAGGGCAGTAATGGTTATCTGTAAATCGCCGGCGGAGCTGGAAAAGATGCACCGCGCCGGCTTGATCGTTTGGGGCGCGCTCGAAAAGATGCGCGCCATGGTTCGGCCCGGGCTCACGACCAAGGATCTTGACGAGTTCGCCGAAGGCTATTGCGCGGAGCATCATGCGCGCCCGGCGTTCAAGGGTTACCGGGGATACCCGGGTTCGGTGTGCACCTCGATTAACTCCGAGGTAGTGCACGGAATCCCGTCGGCCTCTCGCAGAATCAAAGAGGGCGACATCCTCTCGATGGATTTCGGTGTGGAGCTGGACGGGTACTTCGGCGACGCGGCTTTGACGGTCCCGGTGGGGAAGGTTTCCCCGGCACGGGAGAAGCTGCTGCGGGTGACGCGTGAGTCGCTCGACCGGGCGATCGAGAAGGTCCGGGCGGGCAACCGGCTCGGTGACGTTTCGTCGGCCGTGCAGCAGTGGGTCGAAAGCAACGGATTTTCGGTGGTTCGGGAGTTCGTCGGCCACGGCATCGGCACCAAGATGCACGAGGAGCCGCAGGTTCCGAATTACGGCGCCGCAGGCCAGGGCCCCAAGCTGCAGGAAGGCATGGTCCTCGCCATCGAGCCGATGGTGAATTCGGGCGGGCCGGCCGTGAAGGTGCTGGACGACGATTGGACGGCCGTGACGATGGACGGCAGTGACTCGGCGCACTTCGAGCACACGGTCGCCGTCACGAACAATGGCCCGTGGATCTTGACGCGGCCCCGCGAAGCAACCGGGCCGTGCTGGTAGAGGTTCTGTAGGGGCGCTGTCTGCGCCCGGGTTTAGGGAGCGAATGGCAAAGAGACCGGAGCAGGACAAGAAACCGGGCGAGGGCAGCGGCAAGGAAGACGCCATCGAAGTGATGGCCACGGTCATCGAGCCGCTTCCGAACGCCATGTTTCGCGTCGAACTGGAAAACAAGCATCAGGTGCTCGCGCACATTTCGGGGAAGATGCGGAAGAATTTCATCCGCATCCTGGCCGGCGACAAAGTCGCGGTCGAGCTTTCTCCCTACGATCTGACGCGCGGCCGCATCGTTTACCGCTACAAGTAGGCGCGGGAAGAAACGGAGTCGACGAAATGAAAGTTCGGGCATCGGTCAAGAAGATTTGCATGAAGTGCAAGATCGTTCATCGGCGCGGCGTGGTTCGCGTGATTTGCGTGAACTCGAAGCACCGCCAGCGCCAGGGCTAAGGAGAAATCATGGCACGTATCGCAGGTGTGGATCTGCCGCCGAACAAGCGTCTCTGGGTTGGCTTGACGGCAATCTATGGTATCGGGCAGCAACGCGCGCGTTCGCTTGCCGAAAAGGCGAATGTGGACGCGACGAAGAAGATCAAGGATCTCACGGAAGAGGAAGTGACGCGCCTGCGCGCCGCGATCGAAGCCGAAGGCCAGGTCGAAGGCGATCTCCGCAAGGAGATTCAGATGAACGTGCGCCGACTGATCGAAATTCAGTGCTACCGCGGCCTGCGCCATCGCCGGAATCTTCCGGTGCGCGGCCAGCGGACGCACACCAATGCCCGTACGCGCAAAGGTCCGCGCAAGGGTGCTGTTGCGGCCAAGAAGAAGACGATGGCCCGCAAGTAGTTTCTCGGGTTTGAGGTTCAACGTAGCGCCGGGGCCTTCAGCCCGGCACTTGAAAGGCTCGATAGGACGACATGGCAAAAGAACCGAAAGAGGCAGCGGCCGCACCGGCAGCAGGTGCAAAACCGGCCAAGCGCAAGAAGGAATTTCGCAAGAAGCGCGAAAAGAGGGTCGTGCCGCACGGAATCGTCTGCATCCAGGCGACGTTCAACAACACGATCATCACGCTCAGCGATCCCGAAGGCCGCGTCGTCAGCTGGGCTTCGGCGGGTTCGTCCGGTTTCAAGGGTTCGCGCAAAGGCACGCCCTATGCCGCGCAGCAGGCCGCGATGACCGCCGCGGGAGTGGCGCGCGATCAGTACGGCATGAAGTCGGTCGAAGTCCGCGTGAAAGGGCCCGGAGCGGGACGCGAGTCGGCCGTCCGCGCGCTGGCATCCGCAGGCTTGCATATCAACGCGATCAAGGATGTGACGCCGGTGCCGCACAACGGGTGCCGTCCGCCCAAGCGCCGCCGCGTCTAGTTTGAGGAGTTGAACGTAGCGCCGGGCTTCAACCCGGCATCTTGAGATTTCGGAAGTAGGAAAGAAGGAGAATCACTTGGCTCGACATCGTGATGCAGTTTGCCGGCTGTGCCGCCGCGAAGGGCAGAAGCTCTTCTTGAAAGGCCTCCGGTGTTTTACGGAAAAGTGCGCCATCGAAAAGCGCAACTTCGTCCCAGGTCAGCATGGCCAGGCGCGCCGCGCCAAGATGGTCGGCTACGGCATTCAGCTGCGCGAAAAGCAGAAGGTGAAGCGCACCTACGGCCTGCTCGAACGGCAATTCCGCACTTATTTCGAGAAGGCGGAGCGCGCGAAAGGACCGACGGGCGCGAACCTGATGGTTATGCTCGAGCGGCGTCTCGATAACGTCATCTATCGAGCCGGCCTTGCGTCGTCCCGCGCGCAGGCGCGCCAGCTCGTGCTGCACGGGCACGTTCGCGTGAAGGACCGCAAGGTCAACATCCCGAGCTATCTGGTGACCGTTGGCGACGAAGTCGCGCTCAAGGACAAGATGCGCGAGAACGCCATGGTTCTCGAAGCGCGGAATCTGGCGCAGAGCCAGGGCATCGCGCCGTGGCTCGATATCGACCGCGCCAATTTCAAGGCTCGGGTCGTCGCTCTGCCGCGCCGCGAGGACGTGCAGACACCGCCGATGAACGAGCAGCTGATCGTCGAGCTCTACTCCAAGTAGCCTCGATTCGACTTTTTTCGAAATGCTAGCGGGCCCGACATTCACGGGCCGGAAGGAAGGGCAATATGTGGAAGGGTTTTCAGAAACCAAAGCGGTTGGCGGCCGAACCCGAAACGCTTACCGACAAGTACGGAAAATTCTCCGCGCAGCCGTTTGAGCGCGGGTGGGGAACCACCGTCGGTAACGCGCTGCGTCGCGCGCTGCTCAGCTCGATCGAGGGCGCAGCGATCACCGCCGTGAAGATCGAAGGCGTGCTGCACGAGTTTTCGCCGATTCCCGGCGTGGTAGAGGACGCGACCGACATCATCCTGAACCTCAAGCAGGTTCCGCTGAAGCTGAACAACGACCAGCCGAAGACGATCACGCTGAATGTCGATACGCCCGGCCCGGTGACCTCCGCGAAGATCGAGGAGGATGCCGACATCGCCGTGCTCGACAAGAACGTCTACATCGCCACCGTCAGCGAAGGCGGCAAGCTCGAGCTGGAGATGCGCGTGAAGAACGGCCGAGGCTACATCGCCGCCGACCGCAACTTCGACGAGGACCTGCCGATCGGCTACATCCCGATCGATTCAGTCCACTCGCCCGTGCGCAAGGTCAATTACGCCGTCGAAGCCGCGCGCCTCGGCCAAATGACCGACTACGAAAAGCTGACGCTTGAGGTTTGGACCAACGCCGCGATCACGCCGCAGGACTCCATCGGCCTGGCCGCGAAACTGATCAAGGACCACATGAGCATCTTCATTAATTTCGAGGAGCAGCCCGAGCTTCCCGAGGAAGCGGTCGAGAATTACGCCGACCCGCGCCTCGAGTTCCTCGATCGCTCCGTGGAAGAGCTCGAGCTTTCCGTGCGCTCCTACAATTGCCTGAAGAACGCCAACATCCAGAACCTTCGTGAGCTCGTGCAGAAGACCGAGTCCGAAATGCTCAAGACCAAGAACTTCGGGCGCAAGTCGCTCAACGAGATCAAGGACATCCTGCAGAAGATGGGTCTCAGTCTCGGCATGAAGTTCGACGACCACGGCCGCGTGATCTGGCCGCCGCTTCCCAGCCAGACCGCGCCGATGCCGCCGGAAGGAGATGCTTCGGCGGTCTAAGCCGCGGCTGAACCATGAGACACCTTCGATCTGGCTCCAAACTCGGCAAGCAGCCGGCGCATCGCCGCGCCGTGCTGCGCAACCTGGTGACGAATCTCATCGAGCATGGTCGTATCCAGACGACGATCCTGCGCGCGAAGGCCGCGCGGCCGATCGCCGAAAAGATGGTCACGCTCGGCAAGCGCGATTCGCTCCATGCTCGTCGCCAGGCTGCTTCGTACTTGATGACCCCAAAGGCGACGAAGATCCTCTTCTCCGATCTCGCGCCGCGCTTCGCGGATCGCAACGGCGGCTACACCCGGATCATCCGCGTCGGATGGCGCATCGGCGACGGCGCCGAACTCGCGATTCTCGAGTTCATCGGCTCCGAGCTGAAGAAGAAAGAAAAGAAACCCCGCAAGAGCGCTGAGGAGCCGGCTCCGGAGGAAAAGGAAGAGAAGGAAGCCGTCGCCGCAAGATAACCAGCGGAAAGATCACTAGAGCATTTCCCAAAGTCCCGGGCTATCGCCCGGGACTTTTCTTTTTCACGCGTCCGCGGTCTTACCCGCAGCAAGCTTTCGCCGATCACGCAGGTGGCCGAGGACCATCGCGAGCGCCGCAACAAGCTGGGCGGCAGCGCCGCCGCTGGTATCGATCAGCACGTCGTGAATCGCGGGTGTACGCCCGGGAACGAACCTTTGATGCAGTTCATCGAGCGATGCGTAACAGGCGATGATGGCGATAACCAGAAGCGCCCAGGCGAACCGCGTGCCCGGCCGACCCGCGCGAATGCCCCGCAGAACGAGCCAGCTCAGGATGAAATACTCGGTGAAGTGTCCACATTTGCGAATGTAATGATGAATCCGGATCAGCGTGGCGGTCGCGGCATGTGGGAAGAGCCAATGCAGGATGGGGACGATAATGCGGCTGGTGTTCTCCGAAGTAAAAGCACCGGTTGAAAAAAGCGAAATCGCGACGGCCCAGATCAGCGCCGGCCACCACCGCTTCAGCCACTCCAAGCTAGGAATCCCCGGCGTCGCGCTGCGTCATTATTCGAGGCGATAGTTCGGAGCTTCGCGGGTGATGATCACGTCGTGCACGTGGCTTTCCCGCAGGCCCGCGGACGAGATGCGGATGAAGCGCGAGTTCTCCTGCAGCTCCCGAATGTTTCGAACGCCGCAGTAACCCATGCCGCTGCGAAGTCCGCCGACGAGCTGCTCGACGAGGCCCGCGAGCGAGCCCTTGTAAGGAACCTGGCCTTCAATACCTTCGGGAACGCTCTTGCCGCGCTCGGCCGTTTCCTGCGCGTAGCGGTCGGCAGAGCCGGCTTCCATCGCGCCCAGCGATCCCATGCCGCGATAGGACTTGAAGGTGCGGCCCTGGTACAGAATCGTCTCTCCGGGCGATTCCTCCGTGCCGGCAAAGAGGCTTCCAATCATTACAGCGGACGCACCGGCGGCAATGGCCTTGGTGATGTCACCGGAAAACTTGATGCCGCCATCGGCGATGACCGGCACGCCGGTGCCGTGAGCCGCGCGCGAGCATTCCGCCACGGCGGTAATCTGCGGCACTCCCGCGCCGGTGACGATGCGAGTGGTGCAGATCGATCCGGGACCGATGCCGATCTTCAGGCCGTCGACGCCGAGCGCGATCAGATCGCGCGTGCCTTCCGCGGTCGCCACGTTCCCGGCGACCAATTCCATTTCCGGGAGCTTGCTCTTCACCGCGCGGATCGCCTCCATCACGCGCGTGGTGTGGCCGTGGGCCGTGTCGATGGCGAGTACGTCGGCCTTTTCGCGTGCCATTTCCTGCGCGCGTTCAAGGAAGTCGCCGGTGGCGCCGATGGCGGCGCCGACGCGGAGGCGGCCCTGCTCATCTTTCGTCGCGTTAGGATATTCAAGTTTCTTCTGGATGTCTTTTACGGTGATCAGGCCCTTGAGGTTGTAATCCCTGTCGACCACGAGCAGCTTTTCGATGCGGTGCTTTTGCAGGATCTTCTCGGCTTCCTCAAGCGTGGTGCCGACCGGCACGGTGACGAGATTGTCCTTCGTCATGATGTTGCTGACGGGCTGATCGAGGCTGCGCTCGAAGCGCAGGTCGCGGTTGGTGAGGATGCCGACGAGGCGGTGGCCGCGCGTGACGGGCAGGCCGGAAACCTTATATTTGTTCATGATGTCGAGCGCCTGGCGCACCGACATTTCGGGACCGATGGTGACAGGGTCGACGATCATGCCGCTTTCCGAGCGCTTTACGCGGTCGACTTCTTCGGCCTGCTTTTCGATCGACATGTTGCGATGAACGAACCCGATGCCGCCTTGGCGCGCGATGGCGATCGCGAGTCGCGCGTCGGTGACCGTGTCCATAGCCGCGGCTACGATGGGAATGTTCAGCGCGATGTGGCGCGAGAGGAACGTGCGCGTGTCGGCCTGCGCCGGAAGCACGTCGGACTTGCCGGGAACGAGCAGCACGTCGTCAAAGGTCAGCCCCTCCGGGATGACGTAGTCGAAGCTGCGCTCGCCGGCGATGACTTCCTTGGTGGTGACGAAAAGCGCTTCTCTAGCCATGGCCTAATACCCCCATAAACACGAAAGCCCAGCGTGGGGCGCTGGGCCGAAAGAAGTTCCTTT
>Ga0335083_10011881_pt1 | contig 10437 bp, 10 predicted proteins | sample Lox_Sample_42_FD_206716 | JGI IMG/M metagenome (GOLD analysis project Ga0335083, IMG submission 206716) | Soil microbial communities from Loxahatchee National Wildlife Refuge, Florida, United States - Lox_Sample_4.2 | ecosystem: Environmental > Terrestrial > Soil > Wetlands | place: USA... | reverse complement strand
TGCCGCCAAGGGCAGCCGAAATCCATTGGGAGGCGCGTGTTGAGATGAGTGCAGTTATCGCGGCCGCAATCCAAAACGACGCGGCGGTGCCAAGCAGAACGCATTCGATCACGTCGGTCCACCTCCATTCACAAAGGACAGTGCGGACACCTTCTCGGCCAGTCGACCGACGGCGACCAGTAGCCCCTGCAGCAGCGCTATGGGACTCGGCGGGCAGCCGGGCACGTAGACGTCGACGGGGAGCACTGCGTCGATGGCACCGTGGGCGATAGGGTCAGTGGGATATACCCCGCCGAGCGCGCAGGCACCAACGGCCATAACGAGTTTGGGCTCAGGCGTGGCATCGTAAGTCTTGCGGAGCGCCACGTCGAACGCACGCACCGCCGGCCCGGTCACCATCAGGATGTCGGCGTGACGGGGGGCCGGGGTGAAAAAGAACCCGAGCCGGTGCAGATCGTAGTGTGGTGCGGTAAGCAGCCGGATCTCCTGCTCACACGCCGCGCACGAGCCGGTGTCGACGGTGCGGATGTGCAGGCTCCGCCCGAACAGCTTGCCTACACTGCGGCGCAGATTCTCCGCAATCGGTCCGGCGTCTTCGTCGACCGTCAGGTCTAGTTCTGCTGCGGTTGACGTATTTTCCATGGGGAGCCTTCCTGTCATTTCGATTCGGTTGCTCGAACGCGTCGGATCAACGAAATAGGCGGGAGATTTCTATATAGAGCGGGATCCCGATCGTGACGTTGTAGGAAAACGTCAAGCCCAGCGATGCGGCCAGCGGCAGCGTCGGGCTGGCCTCGGGGATCGCCAGGCGCTGGACCGCGGGAACGGCAATGTAAGACGCCGCGCCGCACAGCACCGCGAAGAGCACGTAGGTTCCGGGGGCGAACGCGGTGTGGGTGAGATAGGCGTAGCCATGGGCGACGCTGATTCCCAGTGCTGCAAAAAGGTTGGGTGCCAACAGACCAAAAATGATGAAGCCGAAACCCGCCGAGCGCAGGTCCTTGAGCTTGCGGGAGGCGGTCATGCCCATCTCCAGGAGGAACAGGCACAACGCGCCCTGAAACGCTGATACGAAGAAGTTGTCGTCGTCGTGGATCACCTTCTGTCCCTGCAGACCACTGACGAAGCCGACGATGATGGAGCCGATGAGAAGAACGAGCCCTGGATTGAGCAACACCTCCCGCAGAGTGGGTGCCGAGCTGTGCTCAGTCATCCCCTGTCGGTCCGCATGTATTCGTTCCGGGCGCTCCCGCTGTTGCCGCGGGAGTTCTGGCTGGCCCTTCGCCTGTCGGTACTCATCGTGCAAGGTCTGGCCGTACGCTGGCCGTGTGGGGGTCCCGGGCCCCGCTCCGACCGGCTCCGGCGGCCTGTAGCCGGGCTCACCGGGCATGTTGCCGGCCGCGTCCATGCCTCGGCTGCGTAGTCGCGCGACCAGGTACAGCGCAACCAGGCAGCCGGGAATCTCCATGACCGCCAACATCACTGGCATGTAGGCGTTGAACGCGATGCCGAGGCTGGTCAGCACGGCCACGCAGGTAGCGAAGGTTCCGGCGGAGTCCGAACCGTAGTAGCCCGCGACTGTCGCCCGGTCGACTCTGCGCATAGCGCTCATCCACCTCAGCAGCAAGTAGGCGAGAATGCCGATCAGGAAGTTCAATACGAACCCCAGGACCAAGAAGCCCGCGATGCCGCCGATGTTGGCCGGCTTGATCTGGGCGAGTTCCACTCCCCCATGCCAGCCGATAGCCAGCAGCAGGTACATCGTCAGTCCCTGGTAGATCACCTGCGGGAATTCGAACTGGACCTTCAAAATCGGGATGAGAAACCCGAAGTAGAAGAACAGCAGCAATGGCTTGAAGAGGTTGTGGGTGAAGTTGTGCCAGAACTCATCAAGCATGGATCTCTCCTGGGATCGAAGCGTGGACAGGCGAAGTGGACAGCGTGGGTACGCATATCGCGTCACCGGCCCAACCGGAGATGGGCTGCGATCTCATTGCGTCAACCGCGACATGGGGGGTGGTTTGTTTCATCAGATTGGCCCTCGCGGTGATGCTTTCCGCAACGAGACCACCTTGATCAACGCGCTTCGGGAAGTGGCGGCCAGTTCAAACACACCGCTGGGACGCACCGCTGCGGGTGCGGCCGCTAAACAGCGGCCGCAGGCGGTGCAGGCGCCGACGTCATAGATAAGAGCGTGGTCAATGCGTTGCAGCGCGGAACTCGGGCAGATTGCCACCAGCCGGTCAGCCACTTCGGTATCCAGCTGCGATGCATCGAACACCGGCGGGCTGGGCAGCTCGCGAGTGAAGGGTTCCGGGGCACCGCGGGGGTAACGCGTCGTGACCACGCCCCGGCGCAATCCACGAAGAAACCACAGAGCCATCAGCGTGCCCTCCCGGCCGCGGTGAGCCAGAAGCTGGCCTCGATGATCGGAATGTCGGTGAAGACGTTCTGGGAGCGGGCTGCATCGCCGAAGGCACGCCAATTGCGCACGGCCGCAGGACGCAACCTGCTTCGAAGAATCCGCCCGTTCGAATCGAGATTGACCCACACCAGCGCCTCGCCGCGTGCTGATTCCGCCCAGCCGAGTCCGGATCCGGCTCGCTGCGGAATTGGCAGAGGTTGGCCACTGACTGTGGAGTCTGAAAGAGCGAGCTCGTCGATAAGCCGCAGCGACTCCTCGATTTCGGCTAAGAACACCTGGTATCGAGCCCGGACGTCGCCGCTGCTGCCGAGCGCGAGCCGCACGGGGTGGTCGCCATACGGCGGCTGTGGATGGTCGCGGCGCGTGTCGATACCACGGCCACTCGCGCGCGCCACCGGACCGACGAGGCCAAGCAAACCGGCCTGCGCCGCGGTGACGATGCCGGTGGCCTCCAGACGGTCGAGGAAGGAGTTGGTGCTGTTCAACGCGTCGGTGACACGTCGTAGATCACCGCACACCGGGCGGGTCTCGGCGCTGAGGGCTGCCAAATCTACTCCGCGCGTGACGCCCCCGATGTCGATGACGCCGAATAGATAGCGGTGTCCGAAGAATCGTGCGCCCAATCGTAGGAGTTGCTCGAGGACGATTTCGCTGCCCGCTTGGCCAACCGCAAGGCCGGTGGATTGACACAGTGCTGCGATCGCCGCGACATGGTTATAGAGCCGCTCGACTTCTGTTGCCGCGGCGCGGATTCTGCTGGCTGCCGGTGAGACCTTGAGCCCAAGCGCAGTTTCGGTGGCCGCGGCGAACGCCCAGGCGTGCGCGACCGCGGACAGACCCTCCGCGCGTTCCACGACGAATAGCGCTTGCCGCGGGTGCATTCCACGTAGTCGCCATTCAATTCCGCGGTACTTGTGCCAGGTGAACAGGTACAGGTCGACTACTTCTTCGCCGCTGGTGACCAGGCCGTAGTAGAGTGACTCCAGGCCAGCCGCTCGTACCGGTCCGTACGGAAATTCGAAGGCTGACCCGCCGACAGCGTGCGGGGCGCGGACGTCGGCGGGTTCATCGACGGGCGCTCGGCCCACGCGGGGGAAGTCGAGTTCTGCATGTGGGGGGAGCGCGATTCGGTTCAGCGGGCCACTTCCGGCGGGGCGCAGGCCGAACTGTTCGTAGATCTCACACTCCTCAACGAAGGCGGCCGGTTCGATGATCGACAGTGACGGATATTCGGTCGTAGCACAGGGTGTTTCGGTTAGCAGGTAGCAGCTTGCGTCGGCGTCGAGCGCCCACGTCAACCGCAATACCGGGTCCGCGCCAGGTTCGTGATCGGCGAACATGTCGGCCATGCGGGCGCTGGCGGTCAGCCGTTGTATGGTGTCCGGCAGCTCGCTGACCGGGACAAAGGCGCGAATAACGTTGTCGTCCTGCACTATTGGAGCTCGACCGGGTAGTGCTGCCTGCCAGACGGTGGAATCGACACTGGTCATCCCAGGGCTCCGATCGATTCGAGGATCATGGTGTGCAACCCGGCGGGTATCCATAAGCCCAGCACCAGCAGGGCGGCGATGCCGGCGACAATCGGCAGTGCCGCCAGCACTCTTTGTTCGCCGGCTACGTAGGGGCGCAGTACTTGGCTTCGTACGTCGGGCTCTCCAAGAATCATCGGCATGGTCCGACGAGCGAACGCGACGAAGGCGATGACCAAGAGCAGCAACAGGGCCAACGGAAGCCACAGACCGCCATGCGCGAAACCTGCACGAAGAATGGTCAATTCAGAGAGGAATAGGCCGAAGGGCGGTGAGCCGAGGATGGAGAATGTCGCAAGCATCAGCACGGTACCAGTGAGTGGGAGGGTGGTGAGTAAGCCGCGCACTTTTGTCGCTTCGCGGGTCCGATACCCAAGTACGACGTCGCCGCTGGTGAGGAACAGGACCGCCTTGCCGATCGCGTGGTTCAGCGTGTGCAACATGGCGCCATAGAGGCCGAGTTGGCCACCGAATCCGAGTGCGATCGCGATGATACCCATATGCTCGACCGACGAGTACGCGAACAGGCGTTTGAAATTGATGGTGGTGACTAGGAATAGCACCCCGATCAACACCGATGCGAACCCGAATGAAAGCATTACCACCTGCACGTAGTGCGTGCCGAGGCCGATTCGGGCAATAGCCAGGAATCGGATGATTGCGTACATCCCGGTGTTCAGCAATGCCGCGGACAGCATCGCACTGGTCGGGCTGGGGGCCTCGGAGTGCGCGTCGGGTAGCCACGTGTGCATCGGCGCCAATCCCACCTTGGTGCCGTATCCGACCACGCTGAGCAGGAAAGCCAATTTCAGCGCGGGATGCGCTAATTCGGAGGCATGTTGGAACAGGTAGGGCCAGGTCAACCTAAGGTTGTCAGTCAACGGCAGGCCAGTGCCGGAGTAGAACAGGAACATGGTGCCGACGAGTGCGATCGTGACACCGAGCGAGGAGATGATGATGTACTTCCACGCCGCCTCCAGTGAGCTGGCTTGCGCTTCCAGACCCACCAACGCAGCGCTGGCCAGCGTGCTCGCCTCGATCAGCACGAACAACATGCCTAGGTTGCCGGTGCTCAGGGAGGCCAGCATCAGCGAGGCGAATCCGCCAAAGAATCCGAAGTACATGCGAACTTGCACAGAGCTGAGTTCCCCTGAGATCTCTTGCACCCGAAGATAAGCCGCCGAGCCGAGTGAGGACAGGAGCACTACCACGGCCACGGTGAACAGAAAGAACGCGCTCAGTCCGTCGACGTAGACGAAGCCTGACAGACTCGACAGCACCCGGTGGCCGGCTATCCAGAAAAGCAGCCAGATTGATAAGCCGACCGCGCCGCATCCTGCTGCGATTGCCAGATAGCCGGCCACCCGCGCCTGTGCGCCGCCAATCGCGGCCAAAGTAGTCGCCAATGGCAGTAACGTGAGCAGAATTACCAGCGTGGTCATCCCCGCAGCTCCCTTAGCTCCGCTGAACTCGCTTCAGCCAGTTGACGAGCCAGACCCGAGACGAAAACCACCATGATGAGCACGCCCGCAACGATGTCGAGGAAAACTCCTGCCTCGACAATGAACGGAAAGGTGGCCACTAATGTGATCGCCCCCAGAAACACCCCGTTCTCGACCAGCAGCCAACCGATCAGCTGCGCCACGGTGTGACGGCGCACCACCATCACTTCACAGCCGAGCAGAATCATCGCCGTTGACAGCGGGATCACCGCAGCAGCCACCAATCCCGTAGGCAACAGCTGCGGCCGAATCACCAAGTACGAGAACGCAGTCAACGCGCCACCGAGGATGATTGCCGTCGACAATCCGGTCGAGATCGCGACATCGCGTTGGAGCTCTAGGCGCTCGATAAGTAGCCGCCGCGCAGCCGCAGGTATGCCTATGCCCTTGACAGCCAACGTTAAAACGGCCAGTACCCACAATTCGACACGACCGAAGTTGTAGGCCACCACTCCACAGGCGATCGCGAGCAGCCACGACTGTGCGCCGTAATAGGTGAGGTACCGGTTGAAGAGCTTTGAACCCAGACAGGCGAATGCACACAACAGCATCAACACGCCGCACAAGTCGAGCAGCACACCCGCGCCCGAGGTTGCAGTCAGGCTTTCCATACTCATGCTCCGATCACGTATGAAGTCGCGATGCCAACCAAGGCGAGAAGAAAGGAAGCACCTAGGAATTCGGCGATTCGGAAGAACCGCAGCTTGGCAAACGACGTATCGATGACCACGATTACCAGGCCGCAAATCGCGAGCTTGGCCAGTAAAGCTGGAATCGCCAAGAGGCCAGGAATAATCGAGTTGGCATTGCCCAGGCCCCACGGCATCACGAACACATTCATGAATACCGACGACAGCAAAAACAGCTTCATCCAGGAACCCCACTTCACCAGGGCATAGGACCGGCCCGAGTATTCGAGTGCGCGGCCTTCCTCGATCATCGAGATCTCAATCGATCCCGTCGGGCTATCGATCGGGATGCGTCCGTTTTCCACCAAAACAAGCAGGAAGAATGCGACCGTACCTAACAGGTGTGTGGGCAGTACCAGAACGTAGGGCGACTCGGCCACTGCATGATTCATCAAATAGGGGTTGTCTGAAGCCGATACGGCCCCCACCGTGAAGAAGACCAGAATCAATGCCGGTTCGGCCAGGCTGCCAATCCAGCTCGCGCGACTCGCTCCCAAGCCGCCCAGTGGGCTGGCGGTATCCAAACCGGACAGCGAGATTACAAACGACGCTAGTGTGAGGACAAACGCACCACCGATGAGATCGGCTAGAAAGGCAAGCGGCAAAGGCTCATTGGTGATGATAGGTACGACTGCCGACACTGTGAGATAACAAGCGAACGCAGCGAACGGGGCCCCGCGGAACACCCATGAAGCCTGATCGCTGACTGCACTGGATTTGTGCAGCCACTTCGCCAGGTCACGATAGGGCTGCAGGACACTAGGACCCCGCTTGGACGCCACGATCGCCTCGGCGCGTGCCAGAGTCCCGGAATACAGCGGAGCCAGCGCGATGACAACTAGGCTCTGCAGAATCTGCAGGAGCACAGCACCATACATAAACAGCTCCTACCCTGTCGGGGTGGGTTGCGTGTCGACAACCCACGGGTAGAAGCCATTAGCGCCGTTTGGCCGGCCGGGTCGACCGGGCCACAGTGCGTAGAGCGAGCCCCATCGCTTTATTGCATGTACAGCAGACTTTACACACATAGGCCCGCGGTGAACACCCGAACGTGCAGGTGTCTGTCGGCGACTGGTAGCTGCGCCGCCGGGTCAGGACTCCCGCCTTATGCGAAACCCGAACAATGCCACTCCATCACCGTCTACGAACACGCCGTCGGCGGCGAGCACATCCGCGCCAGCCCTCGATCTGCGCCGCGTGTCAACCTTCAGATGGTCGACGGCGGCAGCTCCACCGGCGGCTGCACGCGCGGCTTCGTAGCTGTCATAGGCAGCGACAGTGTCCGATCGGCCCGTACAAGTGTCCGCGAAATTCGTGACCGTCAGCACGTACATTCCGGACTCCAGTCCTCCTGGCTAACGACAACAATGCGACACCAGCAGGGGGCGATTCTCGAGAGCTGGTGGGGCGGCTCAACCCATCGGCGGTGTGTCGGACTCCACCCGCTCGAGGAGCCGACCGCAAGGCCAGCTGCTTGGCGAGTGTCATGTCGACGCAGATCACCACGGCTCGGCCTTCGACGCCAGGGCCACAACGGCCGCCTGGAAGGTACCGCAGTCGGCGAGCCGGCGATGCTGCCCCGTCCCATTCGCGATCCATCGTCTACCGCTGCGCCTGACACGGCCGACGACCACGCCGTCGACGGCGACCACCTGGATGACCGAGCTGTGCGGGAATAGTCGTGTCCATTGCAGCGAGGACGTTTCTGCCAGTCGCCGCGCGGCGCATTCCTCGCAGACCCGCCACTTCTCTCGATAGAGGATGCGCTCGGCGTCCTTGATCACTTCGATATCAGGGGAATTGCGGGTGTCCATGGCTCCTCCCTCGCGTCAACGAAGACACGTGTCTGCGAACAGCACGTGTTGCGGGGTAGAAGCCATCAGCGCCGGATGGCGCAATGTGGTGGCGGAGCCTCATCGCCGGCCGCGAAACCGTTCTCGCGGTTGGCTTCGACGGTAGCAGAAGAGCAACGCGGCGGGCTAGGCTTGGGGACAGACTTGGCGGTGGGACCCGCCATACCGCGGCCCGCACCACTGGGCGGTCGCCAATGGTCCCTGCAGACGAGTACTAACCCGTAGAGGGAGACCGTTGTGCAGTGGATTTACCAACTGAATCGGGCGCGTGTGGTGCGCGGCGAAAAGGTCGTCGTCGACGACGTCACGCTCTCGTTTCTGCCGGGTGCCAAGATCGGCGTCGTCGGGCCAAACGGCGCGGGGAAGTCGACGTTGCTGCGGATGATGGCTGGGCTCGAGCGGCCGTCGTACGGGGACGCGCGACTGGCGCCGGATGCTTGTGTCGGGCTGCTGGCGCAGGAGCCTGTGTTAGACGAAACGCAGACCGTGCTGGGCAATATTCGTGCTGCGGTCGCCGACACCGAGGCATTGCTAACCCGGTACGGCGAGGTCACCAAGCGCCTAGCCGACGAGGTCAGCAACGACGACTTGATTTCCGAAATGGGTTCGCTGCAAGAGCAATTAGATCGCCGCGACGCGTGGGATCTCGACGCTCGTCTCGAGCAGGCCATGGACGCGCTGCGCTGCGCGCCGCCCGACGCCGACGTCAAAGATCTCTCCGGTGGAGAACGGCGTCGGGTGGCGTTGTGTCGCTTGCTGTTACAGCAACCGGACCTGCTGCTGCTCGACGAGCCAACCAACCATCTCGACGCCGAAAGCGTGCAATGGCTCGAGCAGCACCTGGCTGACTACCCGGGAACGGTCGTCGCCGTCACGCATGACCGCTACTTCTTAGATAATGTCGCGGGCTGGATTCTCGAGCTCGACCGCGGCCACGCCTTTCCGTACCAAGGAAACTACGCAACCTACCTGGAGACCAAGGCCGCGCGCCTACAGGTGGAGGGCCGGAAGGACGCCAAGCGGTTGCGTCAGTTGCGGCGCGAGCTGGACTGGGTGCGGTCCGGAGCCAAGGCCCGCCAGGCGAAAAGCAGTGCGCGCCTGCGCCGCTACGAGGAGATGGCGGCCGAAGCCGTGAAGCCTCGCCAGTTCGACTTCGACGAGATCCATATCCCGCCCGGCCCGCGACTGGGCGGTCTGGTTATCGAGGTTGACCATGTGAACAAGGCGTTCGGTGACCGCGAATTGTTCTCTGATTTGGCGTTTTCATTGCCGCGCAACGGAATCGTTGGCGTCATCGGTCCCAACGGCGTTGGCAAAACGACCCTGTTCCAGATGCTCGCCGGCAACGAAAATCCTGATACCGGCAGGATCCGGACCGGCGAGACGGTGCGGATCGCCTACGTTGACCAGAATCGCGCCCACATCGATCCCAACCGAACCGCCTGGGAAGTCGCCTCGGGCGGCGACGATGTGTTGCAGATCGGCGCGGTGCAGGTGCCATCGCGGGCCTACATCGCCGCGTTCGGCTTCAAAGGTCCCGATCAGCAAAAGCCCGCGCGCCTGTTCTCCGGCGGGGAACGCAACCGACTCAACTTGGCGATGACGCTGAAGCAGGGGGGCAACGTGCTACTGCTGGACGAGCCGACCAACGACTTGGACACCGAAACCCTTGTGTCGCTGGAAAACGCGATCACCGAATTTCCCGGCTGCGTGGTCGTCACCGCGCATGACCGCTGGTTTTTGGATCGCGTCGCCACCCATATGCTTGCCTGGGAAGGCACCCAGACGCGTCCAGCGCAATGGTATTGGTTCGAAGGCAATTACGCTGCCTACCAACAAAACAAGTTCGCAAGGCTGGGCCCAGATGCCGCGCGTCCGCATCGGGTCACTCACCGCCGGCTGACCCGCGACTGAACAGCGAGCGAGCTACAAACCCCACCAGGCGACGACTCGGGCGATCTCGATGTAGAGGGGGATCCCGATGGTGACGTTGTACGAGAACGTCAGACCGAGTGATGCGGCCAGCGGCAACGTCGGACTGGCCTCGGGGATTGCCAACCGCTGCACGGCGGGGACCGCGATGTAGGACGCCGCGCCGCAGAGGATCGCGAACAGTACGTAGGTTCCCGGCTTGAACGTGGTGTGTGTGAAGTACGCGTAGCCGTGGGCTACCACGATCCCCAGCACGGCAAAGATATTCGGCGCCAGCAGACCGAAGAAGATGAACCCGCAGCCAGCCGCTCGCAGGTCCTTCAATTTGCGTGAGGCCGTCATACCCATCTCGAGGAGGAATAGGCAAAGTGCGCCCTGGAAGGCGGACACGAAGAAGGTGTCGTCGTCGTGAATAACCTTCTGACCCTGCAACCCACTGATGAAGCCAATGACAATGGCGCCGACGAGCAGACAGAGCCCGGGGTTGACCAAGACCTCTTTGAATAC
>Ga0335083_10011880_pt1 | contig 10438 bp, 5 predicted proteins | sample Lox_Sample_42_FD_206716 | JGI IMG/M metagenome (GOLD analysis project Ga0335083, IMG submission 206716) | Soil microbial communities from Loxahatchee National Wildlife Refuge, Florida, United States - Lox_Sample_4.2 | ecosystem: Environmental > Terrestrial > Soil > Wetlands | place: USA: Florida... | reverse complement strand
CGATGGTGCCGATCTTGATGCCTCCTGCCGTCCCGCCGCTGCCGCCGCCCACGAACATGAGGAAATACTGGAGGGCCCAGCTGTCGCGCGTCATCGCGCCGATGTCGATCGAGTTGAAGCCGGCCGTGCGCGCGGAGACCGAAGCAAACGCCGCCGACAAGAGTTTTTGCGGGAGCGGCATCGCGCCGAGCGTCTTCGGATTGGTCCACTCGAACGCCAGCAGGACGAGGAACCCGACGAGCAGCAGCACCAGCGTGAACAGTAAGGTGAGCCTGGTGTGCAACGAAAGACGACGCGCACCGCGCGCTCTTTCCCGGAGGTCGTACAGCACAGGAAACCCAATGCCCCCAACGACGATCGCGATCATCACCGGCACGAGAATCTGTGCATCTGCGCCATAGCGCATCAGACTGTCCGGGTGAATCGAAAAGCCCGCATTGTTGAATGCGGACACGGCATGGAACAGTCCGCTCCATGCAGCGTCGCGCCATTGGAGGCTGTATCCGAAATGAAGCCTCACGGTAAGCCATAGTGCGGTGGCCAGCTCCATGACGAGCGTGATGACGAATACCAGCCGCGCGACACTGCGGATGTCGCCCAGACGCAGCGAGCGCGTTTCAACCTGCGTAATCAGCTTCGCGCGCAGGGGCAGCGACTGGTTGGCCATGAGCCCGAGCAGCGTGGCCACTGTCATGAAGCCGAAGCCGCCCATCTGGAACAGCCCGAGGATGACCCACTGACCAAAGTTCGACCAGTAGGTGCCCGTATCGACGACGACAAGCCCCGTCACGCAGACCGCCGAGGTCGCAGTGAAAATGGCGGTGAGCCACGGCGCCGCCTCACCTTTGGCCTGCGACACGGGCAACTTCAGCAGCACGGTTCCCACGGCAATAACCAGCAGAAAGCCCAGGGCAACTGCCCGGGACGGATGAAGCAGCTGGGCCATTCAATACCTCTTCGAAACGCATTCGAATGTTGATTGAATCCGGCCAGGCAAGCGTGTCGCAAGTTGCGGCGTCCCAGCGGTGAACTGCGTAAGCTTCGACCGAACAGGAAAAGAGGAACTCTAACGAGTGTAGTCACCGGCATCGGCCGGAGCCACCCACTTTTCGCGCTATCCGGCCAGAGCACGGCACCGCCCTTGTATCGTCAACGTCAGTTTTCTTCCGTCGCATTCCTCACATTGACCCACCCTGGGCGCAGCGATATAGTCTGGACAACAGAAAGACCTGGTCTAAAGACCATATTTCCCGTGTTCGCTCCGCCAGTTCCGAAGGCACGGTGTACGGCCCGGGCGCGCAGCGCCAAGGCTACGGAGCCGCGTCCAGTCAGTGCGAAAGATCGCGCAAACGCTCCGGCCAACGCGCGCGCCATGACGTGGCGCTTGCCGGAAATTCCGGCAGTCCCGGCTTTGTCCGAAGTGCGCGTCGGCGTGAGAGACGATCCTCTCGAGCACGAGGCCGATCGGCTCGCCAACGCCATGACTGGGTCATCGAACCCCGTCAAAACGCTGCCTGCTGCAAGTGCGCCCGCGACCTCGAAGTTCGTCGTTCCCCGCGCCGTCTCGCAGGTTCTGAACGAACCTGGCCGCGAGCTCGATGCCGCTTCCCGCGATGCCATGGAAACGCACTTCCAGGCGGATTTCAGCCGCGTTCGCGTGCACGCCGACGCCAGTGGCGCGGCAGCGGCCGCGGCACTCGGCGCGCGGGCGTTTGCCGCTGGACAGCATGTGGTGATCGATCCGGCCGAAGCCGGCGGCGACGGCGGCAAGCGGGTCCTCGCCCACGAATTGGCGCACACCGTGCAGCAGCGCGGCTTCGCGGCGGCGAGCCCCGTCATTCAGTGCCAGCAGCGTGGCGGCCTGCGGGTCGCGTTGCCCAAGGCGGAGATCAAGGCCATCGGCAATGCGGACGTGAACCAGATCGTCGATGCCTTTCCCGCCGTGATCGTCAACGGCCAGAAGTTCAACATTTCGATCAGCACTCCAGACGGCACGCGACGCACCTTCGGGATCGAAATCGAAATTACGCCAGGCAGACCGCCTATCACCAGCCCGGCGGCCGCGCAAACGGCAAAGAAGCCGATGCCGGCCGGTAGTTCGGGCCCGCCGACTTTTGCCGTCCAGATCTTCCAGATGCTGCCGGATCCCGTCCGCACGCTTTTCCACGAACTGCTGCACCTTCGGCTGGCGATCGACAGGGAGCTGCCAGACGATCAACGGTCGGACACGTTCGGCCGCTACAACGAGCAATTCCAGATGGCAACCGATGAAGCCTTGCTGCGTGCCACCGGTGCATTCGATCTGAAGAAGGCCGTGATGGACAAGATCGGGTCCGTGCGACGCTGGTTCGAGACATTCGTGGCGGGCTTCAAGACGCCGGCGGGCCTTACCGCCGCGAATGACGACGAATTCCTGCAGCATTTCATCGAAGAGAAGTTCGCCAACCAGGAAGCCGCGGCCGCGAAGATTTCACCCGGCCGGAACAAGCCCGCTATCACGCAGCCCATCACGACCGCCACGATTGCGAAACGCTATGCCGGGACGGTGGCGCAGACTTTCAGGGAGGCGGCTAACGGGCAAGGGTTGCTGGGCGTGGTCGCCACCGCCGAGAACCGGGCCAAGGCATCCGCCTCCATGCCCAGCCTCGACGACCTGACGAGCCAGTTGGAGGCGGCGTTGCTGAAACTCTTCGATGCGTTGGACGCCCAGCTCGCCCAGATCGAAGCGTTCAAACGGCAACCCGCCCCGACGTCTGCACCGAGGCAACTGGGTCCCCAGCAGCAGGTGGACGAAGCCCTCAGGACACAGCCGCCTCTCGGCCTGCAGCACTAGGTATTCGCGCCGGACGATACCTGACCGAAGAGCCCCAGCCAACAACTACGAAGGCTGCCTCTTTGCGGAAGGAGCCGCGACGCCTTCTATCATGATGTTCACGCATGCAGGCAATTTCGAACCGTGTGCCTGCGCAACTGCATCGCGCACCTCATCGGCCCGTTGGACGAGCCTGCCGAATCCGCCAAAAGCCTGCGTAACGCTGTCGTAGCGCGTGGGCAAGAGTTCGCAGCCGATCAGGCGCTCACGGCCATAACTCCTGAGCTGGATCTGATACTCCGCATTCCAGCGCGCGTCATTGCCCACCACGGCGACGAAGGCCAGATCGTAACGCACGGCGGTATCGATTTCGGCGGCATGAAAGCCGAAGGTGCCGTCCCCCATGACGGCGACGATCGGCGCGTTCGGCTGCGCAACCCGCGCGGCCAGCGCAAACGGAAGCGCGGCGCCGATCGCTCCGGCAACGCCGTTGATGACACGATTGGGCGCATGCAGGCACGCTTGCGCCCATTGTCCGAACTCGCCACCGTCGGAGATGAAAACGGAATCGGGATGACTGTCCAGCAACGCCTGAAGCGGCGCGAGCGCCTGGACCGGATGAATGCGCTTTTCCATCGACGACGAAGCGTTGCTCCATTGTTCGGGACGCGAAGCAACCGCATCCTGCACGGCGCGCGCCCATCGTTCATCGCACTGGCCAGCAACGCCGCCAGTCGAGGCGAGCAAGTCAAGCGATGGAAACACATCCGCGACAGCCGTTCCGATCAGACGCTCACCCACGGCGCGACGCGTCCGTGCGATTTCGTGCGGCTCCGGGTCGATCTGCAGGAACGTGCAGTTCGGGGAAAAGGCCGGCGATTGTCCGAAGCCCAATGTGAAATCGAGCCGCTTGCCGAGCAGCAGCACACGGTCCGCCTGTGCGAGGACTTCGGCGAATGCGCCAAGGCTCGGATCATTGATCCCGCGCGGGCTCTCCATGCCGATTACAGGAATGCCATGTGCGGCCGCAACCTTGTCGATTCGTTCGCGCCCCGCGCGAGTCATGCACGCCGGCCCCACGAGGATCAGCGGACGCGATGCGCTCTTCAGGCTTGCGACAAGGCGCGTCACGAGGGCGCTGTCGAGAGCTTGCCTGATTGGCGCAAAGCTATCGACATCGATTTCGTCCGGCACGTGGGAGGCGCCCTCCAGTACGTCAACGGGCAAGCTAAGGTGAACGGGTCCGGGCCGCCCGGACTGCGCGACGCGGATTGCGTACACGAGTTCGTCGGCAAGCGTATGGGGATGCTGTACGGTGGCGGCCATCTTGACCAGAGGCGCCGCTACATCTGCCTGCCGCATCTCCTGAAACGCGCCCATCCCCAATTGATCGTGCGGCGCATGCCCGGAAAGCAGCAGCACGGACGATTCGGCCATTTGAGCGGTATAGAGCGCCGAGACCGCATTGGCGTGACCTGGGCCGCCGGTCACGAGCGCCACGCCTACCTTGCCGGTGAGCCGCGACCAGGCGTCCGCCATGTGCACGGCCGCCGCTTCATGCCGCGTGTGGAACAGTTCGATCCCCGCGTCAATGCAAGCGTCGAACACCGGCATGATGTGGTTGCCCGACAAGGTGAAGACCTGCTTCACCCCTGCCTTCGACAACACCTTTACCAACGCATCCGCGCCACGGCATGTAATCGACATTACGTTACCTCCTGATCAAGATGATTTGATTCCGACCTATGGTTACGACCTGTGCGCCACGCCATGCGCAACGCGAAAGACCGGCTTGCTCTCTTCGTAGCCCCGACGATTATTCGCGGCGCACCGTGCGGTGAAAAGTCATTATTTCTTGCAGTGAACGAAAGATTCTCTTCCGCTCGCCTTCCATGCGCCTTCCCGCCCTTCGATTGCGCCTGCGCCTGTGCGTTACGCATTCGAGCCCGTGGAGAGAATTCCCGATGCTGCCTTCCCCCACCGCGAGGACGTCCAGACACCCATGTTTTCCCTGATGGCATTCTCAAGGCTAACACACTACATTGCAACTCATACATATGAGTTGTATGACTGTGCCGTGCAGGCCATCGTGCCTGCACTTCGTGCGCCGGCACCGGTGGCGTGCCGCCAGTCAGTTGTACGTCTTTGCCTCGATCCCGCGTAGGGGGTTGGGGTATCGCTCACCCAGACGCTTTCTACGCCGTATTGCACTCAGGCGATCATCTTTCGGAAATCCGATACTTCGTTTCGTACTGCTACTTTCTTCCATTTGAGCCAGGCAATGCAGCCAGTGGATAGGCTCCAGATCTCATATGGCCAGTTGCGTTCCGGGTTTCAGTCGCTCGGGTGACGGAGGCGTGCGTTGAACCGCAGACTTTCTTTCAGCAAGGACTACTACGGCGGCGCGATGATGGTCGTGATCGGCATGAGTGCCGTGTACGCCGGCATGACCTACGACGTTGGCACGCTCACGAGCATGGGCGCGGGCTTTTTCCCGGTAGCCGTGGGCGCGCTTCTGGCTTTTGTGGGCGCCTTGATTGCCATGCTCGCCAAGGATCTTCCCAAACCCGAACCGAACACGACCGAACCGCATGCGAGGTTGCCCGACTTGCGCGGCGGCATCTGCATTATTGCCGGCACACTTGCCTTCATCCTGCTCGGCAAGTACGGAGGCCTGCTTCCCGCCACTTTTGCGATTGTGTTCATCTCTGCGCTTGGGGATCGAACCAATTCCGTATTTCGCGCTGCCGCGTTGTCCATCGTCATGTGCGCGATTGCCCTGGTCGTGTTCTCCTGGGCTTTGAAACTGCAATTGGCGCCGCTCGCCTGGGGATAGTGAGAAACATGATCGAACAGTCCTTGCACGACCTCTTCTATGGCTTCACGGTTGCGCTTCAAGGCTCCAACCTGATGTGGTCCTTCTTCGGTGTGCTCGTGGGCAACATGGTAGGCGTGTTGCCTGGAATGGGTGCCCTTTCCGCCATCTCCATTCTCCTGCCGCTCACCTATGTGATGCACCCCGTCCCGGCAATCCTGATGCTCGCCGGCATATTCTATGGATCGCAATACGGCGGAGCGATCGGCGCCATTCTGCTCAATCTTCCCTCGCACCCTCCTCATGCGATCACCTGTCTCGACGGGTATCCCATGGCCAAAGCCGGCAGAGGCGGCGCGGCGCTCGGCATCACGATGCTGAGTTCGTTTTTTGCCGCGTCGACGGGCATCCTTTTGATGATTTTCGCCTCTCCGTTGCTCACAGCAATGGCATTCAAGTTCGGTCCAGCCGAGATTTTCTCGGTCATGCTGCTCGGCCTTCTCGCGGGCTCCACCATGTCGAGGGGCTCCGCGCTCAAAGGCGTGGCCATGACGCTTTTTGGCGTGCTTTGCGGGATGGTCGGCACCGACGTCAATACGGGTACGTTCCGCTTCACGTTTGGCATTACCGACCTGAGCGACGGGCTCGAACTGGTCGCGATCGCCATGGGACTCTTTGGCATTGCCGACTTTCTTTGCAACGTCAACAGGATGACGGTTTCGAGCAAATCGCTCGACGTACGCTTCAAGGACATGCGACCAACGCGCAAGGAACTCAAAGCCGCGTTCTGGCCCATGACACGAGGCACGGCGGTCGGCGCTCTCTTTGGCGCCATGCCGGGAACCGGCCCGACGATCACGACGTTTGTCGCGTATGCGCTCGAGCGAAAGCTCTCGAAAAATCCGCAGGCATTCGGGACCGGCGTCATTGCCGGCGTCGCAGCGCCTGAAGCGTCGTCGCACTCCAAGACGCAGGTCGATTTCATCCCGACGATGAGTCTGGGCATACCAGGCGATCCGGTCATGGCGTTGATTCTCGGGGCGCTCATCATTCAAGGGATTACGCCTGGCCCCCAACTCATCTCCGAACATCCGGATATCTTCTGGGGATTGATCGCCAGCTTCTGGATCGGCAATGTTCTCCTCGTTCTTCTCAATGTCCCGATGATCGGCATCTGGATAAAATTGCTTAGGCTTCCTTACCGGTATCTCTACCCTTCTGCGATGTTCTTTATTGCCGTCGGGGTCTTCAGCACGCAGAACAGTCTCTTCCAGGTGTGGCAAGTCTTGACGTTCGGCGTACTGGGAACGATCTTCAGCTACCTTGGATTTTCCGTCGCGCCGATTTTGCTCGGGTTCGTCCTCGGCCCGATGATCGAAGAGAACTTTCGGCGCGCTCTCCTCATCTCGCACGGGAACCTTTCCATCTTTATCGACCGGCCCATCAGTTGCGGATTTCTGATCGTGTCGCTGCTGCTGGTGGTGCTGGTCACGCTATCCGCGCAACGAAGCCGCCGACGCGAGAAAAGGTCTGAACCCGTGCACGGGCTGGGCTCGCAAGGCGAAATACGTCGGGCGGGGAGCGAGTGAAAGCGTTAATCGAAAGCCTCACACCGCTTGACACATTCAACACCGAATTGCTGCAGCGCTAAAATTGCTCCTCGCGTTGCACGCCGACTTCAGTAAGCTCAAAGCGATTGTCGATCGTCGACTGATCGATTGCCAACTCCCCCGGTTCTCGCCGTGACCCTCGATCCTGCGCGGGCCGGGCGGTTCTCCCGCTCCGCGCAGCGCCGGGTCCCACTGAAAGGCGTTGATTACACGAGGCTACCTACTTGCGGACCTTCAGCGATACCGCAGGCCTCTTGAGGCGCAGCTCTTAGGCGGCTGGACGCGCGCGAAGTTTTCCCTCGTGAAAGCCCGGGCGTTAGATCTGCAAAGTAAAAGCCCGCCAGATCGGATATCGGGCGGGCTCTCAACAAGAACAGAAATTTAGGTTAGTGCTACGACAATCAGCCGACTTACGAGAGCACCACGCTACCTGCCAATGACAGGTTTGACTCGCCACCGAAATCCAGTTCAGTTCGCACTAATGTGGCTCTCGCTCACAACCTTTTGCCATTTCGCCGATTCGCTCGCAATCCTGCTCTGAAGTTGCTGTGGCGTATCACCCACGGTGTCCATGCCAAGCACATCCAGGCGCTTACGAATGTCAGGCTGGGCGAGTACCTTTACAGTATCCTGCTGAATCTTGTTGATGACATTCGCAGGCGTGCCCGCGGGCGCCACGAGCGCAAACCAGCCCGTCACATTGAAACCCGGCAGGCCGGCTTCGCTCACAGTCGGAATGTCGGGCCACGCACCCGAACGATGGTCACCGGTCACGGCGAGCACCTTTATCGTCTTTCCCTTCATGAAAGGCATGGCTGCAGCGATGTTGGGCAACACGACCTGCACGCGGTCCGCCATCAGATCGTTCAAAGCAAGCACCTCGCCCTTATACGGCACGTGGACCATCGGAATGCCCGCCGCGCCCGCGAAGGCCTCGTCGGCCATATGCACCTGGCTTCCGATGCCGGCCGAACCGAAATTGAGCTTGGGATGCTGAGTCTTCCCATACGCAATCAGTTCCTTCACGTTCGATATGGGCAGCGAGGGCGCAACGGCCACGACCATCGGATTACTTGCAACCGTCGTGATGAAGCTGAAGTCCTTGCTCGAATAGGGAAGGTTCTTATAGATGAACTGGTTGACGGTGAACATGCTCCCCGACGCCAGCATCAACGTGTAACCGTCCGGCGCCGACTTCGCCTCCACCTCAGCCCCAATCATGCCGCCTGCGCCGGGGCGGTTGTCGACTACCACGGACTGCTTCCATAGCGTCCCCAGCCCCTGGCCGATCGTGCGCGCCAGCACATCGGTCGAGCCGCCTGCCGAGAAAGGAACGATGATCCGGATCGGTTGAGCAGGCCAGGCGTCTTCTGCGTAAGCGAACGACTGCGTTTGCAAAACAACCGAGGCGGCGGCAGCGAGCATGAGAGCACGCCGCATCCTGCGAACGAGAGTGTGGGGCATTGCGTTGTCTCCATTTGAAATATCGGCGGGTTGCCGTCGGCACAATTCAAGGCGGGAGGCAAAGCAATGCCCGGGAATGTGCCTGCCTTTCAGCGCGAGTCACTCTGTCAAATGCTCGCAAAGAATCGTCTCTCCCGGCCGCACGCGGCTGAACGTCACCGGTTCCTGCTTTATCTGAATCTCCCCGGCAACTCGTCGAATGGTCGTGTAAGCAGATACCGCGAGATCGCCTGCCCCCGGATAATCCTCTCGGAAATGCGCACCGCGGGAATTCTCTCGGGAAATGGCCGCCTCCGTGATGATCTGACTAACGGAGATCAGATTTTTCAGGTTCAACCAATCGTGCCATTGCGCGTTGAACGCACGGTCGCCGTCCGCGACGCCGGTCAGCATCAACTCTTCGTAAAGCGCATTCAGCGTCTGCCGTGCCCTCAGGAGTCCGTCACGATCGCGCATGATGCCGACGTTCGTCCACATGCATTCATAGAGGGACTCCCGAATTTTCTCCAGGCCGTTTCCGTTCCTGGAAAAGGGAAGCTCGGCGTCCTTGATTGCACTTTCGATGGCGAAGGCGTCCGGTTCCCAGTACTGCCCATGCGCTTGCACCCAGGCCGCCATGCTGTCACCAGCGATACCGCCAAACACCGTGGAGTTAGCCACGCCGTTGCCCCCCAGCCGATTCGCACCGTGCACCCCGCCGGTATCCTCGCCGGCGGCGAACAGGCCGCTCAGTTCGGTGCTGCAGTCGGGCCTGAACGTCACGCCTCCCATCATGTAGTGCGCGGTCGGCACCACCTCGACGAGGCCTCCCGCCAGATCGAACCCACAATCCGCACAGCGCTCCACCATGCCCTTGAACTGCTTTCTGACCTTCTCCGGCCCTAGATGCTGCATCTGGATGTACACGCCCCCATTGGGCGACGTCTGGCCAGAGCGCATTTCCGCATAGATGCCGCGCGAAACGATATCGCGCGTTGCGCGCTCGCCGCGCTCATCGTACTTGTGCATGAAGCGCTCTTTCGCGCCATTCAACAACTGCCCGCCCGCTCCACGAAGCCCCTCTTCGAGCACCGTCCCAGTCATGCGCGTGTGGCTACCCGCAAGCAGACCGGTGGGGTGGAACTGCACCATTTCCATGTCCCGAAGCGTGAGGCCCGCGCGCAGCGCCATCGCGAGTCCGTCGCAACTCTTGTCCCCCGATGGCGTGTGGAACTTGTACATCGTCGGGCCGCCGCCCGTTGCGAGCAGGACCGCCCTCGCCTGTACGAAAGCGAACTTACCCGTGCGCATGTCGATCATCAGGACACCTGCAATGTGCTTGCCATCGCCTGTCTTGACCAGCTCGATTGCTCGGTGTTCCTCGAGTCGATCGATACCGCGGCTCCATACCTGCTCCGCCAACCGGTTGATGATCTCGATTCCGGTCAGGTCGCCTTTGTGGACGGTCCTGTCGAAAGTCTGGCCCGCGAACGCCTTTTGATGAATCGACCCGTCCGGGTTGCGGTCGAAGAAACAGCCCAGCTCGTTTTCCAGTTCCCGCACACGCTCTACCGCCGTGCTCACGAGCGTCCACGCAAGGTCCTGGTTCGAAAGCCACTTGCTTCCTTCGATCGTGTCCATGAAGTGACGCTCGACCGAATCGCCCGGCGCGAGCGCGACGTTGTAGCCGCCCTGCACCATGCGCGTACAGCCGCATTTTCCGAGCAACCCTTTCACCGCAACGGTGATCGAGAGATC
>Ga0335083_10011877_pt1 | contig 10439 bp, 9 predicted proteins | sample Lox_Sample_42_FD_206716 | JGI IMG/M metagenome (GOLD analysis project Ga0335083, IMG submission 206716) | Soil microbial communities from Loxahatchee National Wildlife Refuge, Florida, United States - Lox_Sample_4.2 | ecosystem: Environmental > Terrestrial > Soil > Wetlands | place: USA: Florida... | reverse complement strand
GTCTGCGGGCTTGTCGGTGTTCTGGGATTCCCCATTCGGGCCTGTTCAGTTCGACTTCTCGCAGCCCTTCGCTTACGAGGATTACGACCGGCGCGAAAACTTCCGCTTCTCTACCCGAACCAATTTCTAACAATACGAAAGGCGCTTCTATGCGTGCGTTGAAACCCTTGATCATGGCCGCTGCACTGGGCCTCGCTTTTGGAGCGGCGCCTATCGCGTCCGCCCAGCCCGCGCAAAGCTCAGCCGTGATCGTTCTCAATATCGATCAAGTGATTGCGCAGTCGGATATCGGCCGCGATCTGAGCACCAAGCTTCAGCAAATCGGGCAGCAAATGCAGTCCGAACTGCAACCGGAAGGAACGGCGATCCAAGCCGAGCAGCAATCGATCCAAACCGCGGCGCAGGGAAAATCGGAAGCGCAATTGCGCGCTGATACGGCGCTGCAAGGACGCATCAACGCCCTCGGGCAACGTATTCAGGCCTTCCGCGACCGGCAGGCCGGGATGGCGCGCGATTTCGAATACACCCAGCAAATGACACTGCAGGATTTCAACCAGCAGATCACGCCGATCGTGCGCGAAGTGATGACCGCGCGCGGCGCAGGCGTCGTGCTTGACTCAGGCGCGGTGCAGATCGCCGATCCGCAGTATGACGCCTCCAACGATGTGGTGTCGCGCCTGAACCAGCGCCTGCACACCATCAACGTGACGCGCCGCAGCGCGCCCCCGCCGCAAGGCCCGGCGGCGGCGACGACGCCGTCGCCCACGCCTGCTCCGGCGCACTAAGCCCCTTAGTGACATCGGACGCGCGCGGCGCCAGCATAGCGCCGCGATGATTGACCCAAGGTTCTACGAGGCGCTCGGACCGGTGACGGTCCGGGCGCTTGCGCCATCAAACGAGATTGGCGGAGACGCCAATCGCTTGATCTCTGGCGCGGCGCCGGCCGAGCGGGCCAGCCCAAGCGATCTGTGCTACTACGAGGCCAAAGCCGGGGTCGTTCTCAAAACCGCGCCCGCGGCCTGCGTCATCTCGCCGACGTCCGCCCACCTCGCGCCGCACGCGGCGGCGCTCATTCTTGCAGATCACCCGAGGGCGACGTTTGCGCGTCTGGTCGCAAAGCTGGTTCGTCCACGGAGCTTTACGCCCGGCGTTACGATCGATCCCAGCGCCAGCATCGAAGCGGACGCCTACGTTGCGCCCGGCGCAGTGATCGGTCCGGAGGTTCGGGTTGGCGCCGGCGCCGAGATCGGCCCGAACGCCGTCATCGGCCCGGGTGTCGCCATTGGGCGTCGCACGCGGATCGGCCCCTGCGCATCGATCGGCTTTGCCCTCATTGGCGATGACGTCACGATCCTGGCCGGCGCTCGCATTGGCGAGATTGGCTTTGGCGTCGCCGGAGGGGCGGGCGGCCCGGTCGACATGCCCCATCTTGGGCGGGTCATTATCCAGGATCGCGCCAGCGTGGGCGCCAACACCACGGTGGATCGGGGCGTGTTCGACGACACCGTGATCGCGGAAGACGCCAAGATCGATAATCTCTGCCAGATCGCGCACAACGTCACCATCGGGCGCGGCGCGCTGATCGCCGCGTTCGGCGGAATATCCGGCTCAACGGTGGTCGGCGACGGCGTGATGATGGGCGGACGAGTCGGTATCAGCGACCACCGCAGCATCGGCGAGCGCGCCGTGCTTGCGGCTGGCTCGGCCGTGCTGCAAGACGTGCCCGCTGGAGAGACTTGGTGCGGTTATCCGGCTAAGCCGATCCGAAAATGGATGCGGGAATCGGCGTGGTTGAGCCGCAAGGCCGCGGGGGGACGCGATGGCGACTGAGGAGGGCGTAATCGAGATTGCGGAGGTGCTGCAGCGCCTGCCGCATCGCTACCCGTTTCTGCTGATCGACCGCGCGGTGGACTATGTCGCCAACACCTCGATCCGCGGCGTCAAGAATGTGACCGTCAACGAGCCTTTTTTCCCCGGCCATTTTCCCGGCGCGCCGGTGATGCCTGGCGTATTGCAGATCGAGGCCTTGGCGCAGACTGGCGCGCTTCTCATGTCCAAGACCCTCGATGCCGACATCACCAAGCACCTGATCCTCTTCATGTCGGTCGACAATGCGCGGTTCAAAAGGCCGGTGATGCCGGGCGATGTTATGGAGATGCCGGTGAAAGTGCTGTTCGCGCGGCGCAACATTTTTAAATTCCACGGCCAGGTCGAAGTCCGCGGCGAGTTGTGCAGCGAATGCGAGTTCGCCGCGATGAAAGCCGATCGCCCATGAAGAGCCGCATCCACGCCGCCGCTTTTGTCGATCCCAAGGCCGAGATCGGAGAAGGCGTCGAAATCGGGCCGGGCTGCGTGATCGGGCCTAACGTGAAAGTTGGCGCGCGGTCGCGGCTGATCGCACACGTCTATGTCGATGGCCACACCACGATCGGCGCGGACTGCACAATCTACCCGTTTGCCGGGCTGGGCGCCGAGCCGCAGGATCTCTCCTACAAGAACGAACCAACGCGTCTGGAGATCGGCGACAACAACGTCATCCGCGAGCACGCCACCATGCACCGCGGCACCGCGCGCGGACGTTCGGTCACCAAGATCGGCGCCAACGGCCTGTTCATGGGCAATACCCACATCGCGCACGATTGCGTCGTCGGCGACAATGTCATCGTGGCGCAAACCGCGACGGTCGGTGGTCACGTCGTCATCGGCGACTTTGCCTTTCTGGGCGGTTTGTCTGGCATTCACCAGCATTGCCGGGTCGGCCCGCACGCATTCGTCGGCGCCTCGGCGCTGATGACGACCGACCTTATCCCGTTTGGCTCCGCCATCGGCAACCACGCGCATCTTGCCGGCCTCAACGTCGTTGGCCTGAAGCGGCGAGGTTTCTCGCGCGAGCAAATCCACGATCTCCGCGCCGCCTATCGTTTGCTCTTTGCGGAGGAGGGCACCTTCCAAGAGCGGATTGAGGACGCAGCGCAAATTTACGCGGAAAATCCGGATGTGATGAAAATCGTCGAGTTTGTTCGCGCCGACGCGCCGCGCCCGCTTTGCATGCCGCGGGACTGAACCCGTGGCGGCGTGGACCAAGCTCGGCATTATCGCCGGGGGCGGCGAACTGCCCATCCTGGTCGCGGAACATTGCCGCGCATCCGCTCAGCCTTACGCGGTGGCGCGCATCAGCCCGTGGGCCGATGCTGTACTCGATAGCCATCCGGGCGCGACTCATGGCCTGGGCATGATGGCGGGCCGGATCGCGGATTTGAAAGCCGCCGACTGCGACGCGGTTGTGATCGTCGGTCAGGTGCCGCGTCCTGACTTTGCAACGCTGCAGCTCGACGAAGGCGCGCTGGTTTTCGCCCAGCGTCTGCGCGCCTCCGCGGCGCGGGGCGACGATCCCTTGCTGCGCGCGCTGGTCGATTATCACACCGAAAACGGCTTCCAGGTCATCGGCGCGGAAGAGGCGATGCCAGATCTGAAAGCCGGTTTGGGCGCCTATGGCGCGCACACGCCGACGGAGCAGCATCTCGCGGACATCAAACTTGCCGCGCGGGTCGCTAAAGCCACCGGCGCATTTGACATCGGCCAAGCCGTCGTGGTCGCGAACAATCTTGTGCTCGGCGTCGAAGCGCAGGAGGGCACGGACGCGCTGCTGCGGCGCGTCGCCGAACTTCCCGAAACCGTGCGCGGGACCGAAGCCAAGCGCCGCGGCGTGCTGTTGAAGCGCCCCAAGCCAATGCAGGAGCGCCGCATCGACCTGCCGGTGATTGGCTTGCGCACGCTGCAAGGGGCCGCCGCCGCGGGGCTCGCCGGCATCGCAATTGAAGCCGGCGGGGCGCTCATCGTTGGCCGCGCCGCTCTGATCAAGGCGGCGGATGACGCCGGCCTCTTCGTCTATGGGTTCGACCCCGCTCTGGGCGAGCCGTGAGCGGCCGAATTTTCCTGGTTGCGGCTGAATCGTCAGGCGATGCGTTAGGCGCCGATCTCATTCGCGCTCTCCGTCACGACGATCCCGCGCTTGAACTGGTCGGCGTTGGCGGCGCGGCCATGGCTCGCGAAGGCGTGAAGAGCGACATTGATCTCTCCGGCCTCGCCGTGCTCGGCTTCGTCGAAGGGCTCATGGCGTACTCTAAAGTGAAACGCGCGGTGAAGGAGACCGTCGCCGCCATCCTCACCGCAAAACCCGACGTCGTCGTTTTGATTGATTCCTGGGGCTTCACGCTGCGCGTCGCGCAGGGCGTGCGGGCTGCAGCGCCTGCAATCAAGCTGGTCAAATATATCGGCCCGCAAGTTTGGGCGGCGCGCCCCGGCCGCGCCGAAACGCTCGCAAAAACTGTTGATCGCTTGATCTGCATTCACGATTTCGAGGTTCCGTACTACGCGCCTTTCGGCCTGCCGTGCACGGTGTGCGGCCACCCCGCGCTCGGCCGCTATAAGCCGGGCGACGGGGCCGCGTTCCGCGCGCGCCACGGGCTCAAGCCCGACGAACAAATCCTGCTCATTCTTCCTGGCAGCCGCGCTGCAGAGGTGCGCCGCATAGGCCCCACCTTCTGGCAAGCCGCCGACGCGCTGGTGCAATCGCATCCCGGCTTGCGCCTTGTCGTCGTCGCCGCGACGCCGGTGATGGACGCGGTTCGGCAGCAAGCGAACCCGCAAGCTCTCATGGTGGAAGAGGGTGAGAAGGAAGACGCCTTCGCCGCCGCGACCGTGGCGGTCGCGGCGTCTGGAACTGTGACCACGGAAGTCGCGCTGCAAGGCGCGCCGATTGTCGTCGGATATAAGCTCGCGGCGCTCACCGCGATGCTGGCGCGCCGCGTCATCCGCACGCCCTATGTGACGCTGATCAATGTCGCGGCGAAAGACGCAGTGATCCCGGAATATCTCCAGGAAAACCTGACCGCTGAGAACCTTATTGGCGCCGTCAGCGCCTTGCTCGATGACCCCGCCAAACGCGCCGCTCAAGCGCGCGCGCAAAACGATGCACTCGCAAAGATGGGGCGTGGGCAGCGCCCTGCCGCGGAGGTTGCAGCGGACGCGGTCATCGCCATACTAAGCCGCAGCAGCGGGAGGATAAGGCGATGAATAAGATAGCGCCGTTGGCAAGCTTGGCTTTTCTTCTTGCGGCGTCGCCGGCCGCTGCTTCAACGCTGTGCTACTATCTGACGAGCAGTCTGGGTGATTCAGCGGACGCTGCGACGGCTGCACATCTTGCTCTGCCCAATCTTCAGAGCGAAGCCGGCAGAAATGCCTTCCTCACCACGATTGCTGCAAATTTTTCATCGCTTGCAACGTCTCAACCGCATCAGGATCCGGCCGACCCGTGGGTGATCGAATTCGTGCTGCGCGAAGGCAATTGCGCCGACGGTCTCGCGCCGGTGAGGGCATATTTCGACCGTTTGAAGGCTGGCGCCCCAAGCGCCGGCGTTGCGGAGCAGTTATCGATCTACCAGAGCCGCGTTCGTGTCGCGACGCCCGAGGAGGCGGCAGCTCTTGTCCCGGCGCCCCCGCCTGCGCCGCCGCCCCGTCCTTAAGGCGCGCTATTCACGCCGCCCGATCGGCACATAATCGCGCTGGGGCGCGCCGGTATAGACCTGACGCGGACGGCCGATCTTCTGGCTCGCGTCTTCCATCATCTCGGTCCATTGCGCGATCCAGCCCACCGTGCGCGCCACCGCGAACAGCACGGTGAACATCGACATCGGGAAGCCCATCGCCTTCAGCGTGATGCCCGAATAGAAATCGACGTTCGGGTAGAGCTTCCGTTCGATGAAATATTCATCGCTCAACGCGATCTTCTCCAGCTCCATCGCCACTTGCAGCAGCGGGTCATTTTCGTGACCCACTTCCTTCAGCACCTGGTGGCAGAGCTTCTGCATCGCCTTGGCGCGCGGATCGTAATTCTTATAAACGCGGTGGCCGAAGCCCATCAGCCGAACGTCTGAGCTCTTATCCTTCACCTTGGCGATGAAGGCCGGAATCTTGTCCGGCGTGCCGATCTCGGTCAGCATTTTGAGCGCGGCCTCATTGGCGCCGCCGTGCGCGGGGCCCCACAAGCAGGCAATGCCTGAAGCTATGCAGGCAAACGGATTGGCGCCGGACGAACCGGCGAGACGCACCGTAGAGGTCGAGGCGTTCTGCTCGTGGTCCGCGTGCAGGATGAAGAACACATCCATCGCCCGCGCCAGCGTTGGATTGACCTTGTAGTCCTCCGCTGGCACCGCGAAGCACATGCGCAGGAAATTCGAGGCGTAGTCGTATTCGTTGCGCGGGCTCACAAAGGGTTGCCCGATCGTATATTTGTGCGCGCGCGCCGCGATGGTCGGCATTTTCGCGATCATGCGATGGCTCGCCACCACACGCTGGCGCGCGTCCTCAATATCGGTGCTGTCGTGGTAGAATGCGGCGAGCGCACCCACGGTGCCAACCATCACCGCCATCGGGTGAGCGTCGCGCCGGAAACCCTCGAAGAAGCGGTCGAACTGCGCATGCAGCATGGTGTGATAGGTGATCGCCTTATTGAACTCCGCGAGCTGCTGGGCGTTCGGCAATTCGCCATGCAGCAAGAGGTAACAGACCTCTATGAAGCTGGAATGCTCAGCCAACTGGTCGATCGGATAGCCGCGATAGAGCAAGACGCCGGCGTCGCCGTCGATATAGGTGATCTGGCTTTCGCAGCTTGCGGTCGAGGTGAAGCCCGGGTCGTAGGTGAAGGCGCCGCTCTCATTGTAGAGCTTGCGAATGTCGATAACGTCCGGGCCAACCGAGCCGCCATAGACCGGTAATTCGATCTGGCGATTGTTCACCGTAAGGGTGGCCGCCGGCTTTTTGGTGATCTTGCTTTCCATGGCTCGCAATCCTTGCCGCGCGGGCGGCGCTCAAAGCTGATCCGCAATCCGGGCCAATGCTTCGTCGCGGCCCAAAAATTCCAGTACGTGACCCAAATCCGGCGCCGGAAGCCCGCCTGTCAGGACGGAGCGCAGCGCAGGGCCGATCTTGCCCATGCCGACGCCTGCGTCGGCGGCAATCGCCTTTAGCGCATCGGCCAGCGCCGGGGCGGTCCAGTCCTTCACGCCCGCAAGCCCATCTCGCAGGCGCAGCAAAATAGCACGAGATTCCGTTTTGGTCTTGTGCGCTGCAGCGTCAAGGGCAATTGGCCGCTCCGCCAGCAGGAACCGGGCGTGCTCGGCCATGTCGACCACGGTTTTTGCGCGCGCTTTGAGCACGCCGACGGCCTTCTCCAGGCGCGTCGCCGCCGTGGAACTGACCGGCCACGCCTTTTTTCCGATTTCGGCGTTGAGCAGCGCCAGCATGCGCGCATCGTCAGCGAGTTTCATGAAATGAGAGTTGACGGAATCGAGCTTGGCGAAGTCGAGCCGAGACGGCGCCTTGCCGACATGAGCGAGGTCGAAAACGGCGACGGCTTCTTCCTTCGCCAGAACATCATCATGGCCTGGGCTCCAGCCCAGCCGCATCAGATAGGCATTCATGCCTTCGGGCAGATAGCCCAGGTCTTGCCATTCATGCACCGCTTGCGCGCCGTGGCGCTTCGAGAGCTTTTTGCCGTCCTCGCCATGGATCAGCGGGATGTGGGCGAAAGCGGGCGGGGTCCAGCCCATGGCTTGGAAGATTGGAATCTGCCGGGCTGCATTGGTGAGGTGATCGTCGCCACGGATCACATGCGTCACACCCATATCATGGTCGTCTACTACCACCGACAGCATGTAGGTGGGATTGCCGTCCGCGCGCAGCAAGACGAGATCGTCGATGTCCTGCGCCTTGATCCGCACCTCGCCCTGCACCAGGTCGTGATTGACGATTTCGCCATCGTCCGGTGCGCGCAGCCGCACCACAAATGGCGCATCCGGCGTCGTCGGCGCTTTCCCGTCGCGATAGGGCGAACGCAGCGCACGCCCCTCGGCATGCGCTTCAGCGCGCAGCTTTTCGACCTCTTCGTTTGTTGCGTAGTCGCGGAACGCCGTGCCGCGCGCAATCATCGCTTCCGCGACCTCACGGTGCCGCGCGGCCCGCGCGAATTGCATCACCGGCGGTTCGTCTCCGGTCAGGCCTAGCCAAGCGAGCCCATCCAGAATCGCATCGATGGCTTCGGGCGTCGAGCGCGCGCGGTCTGTGTCTTCGATCCGCAGCAGATATTTTCCGCCGGCGTGACGCGCGAACAGCCAATTGAAAAGCGCCGTGCGCGCGCCTCCAATGTGGAGGTAACCTGTGGGCGAGGGGGCGAAGCGTGTGACGACGCTCATGTCGGATCGCGAGTGGCTGAAGGGAGGGGCGCGTCCTAGCACGACGGCGCGCTTTTCTCCTAGCCGCGTGGCGGCCGAAATCCTGGCGGCGCAGCGCGACCGCTGGGTCTTATGGCTGCCCGTGGGCATGATCGCCGGCGCCGCGGCCTGGATGTCGTGGCCGAACGATCCGCCCTTGTGGCTCGGGCCCGCTATTTTCGTCGGCGCGCTCGCCGGAACCTGCTTCTTTGCCTTTTGGCCCAGCCGCCGCGCCGACGATCTCGGCGTGCTCCTCCGCCGCATCCTCGCCGGCGGCTTCGCGCTGCTCGCCTCCGTCGCGCTTGGCGCCGTCGCCGCCGACGTCCGCACGCGCGTTCTCGCCGAACCCGCGTTCGTGGGCGGCGACGCGCCGGTGCAGGTGCAAGGCTGGGTGGTTGACCTTGATCCCGGCGATAACGGCCCGCGACTCGTGCTGCTTGTGCACGACATCGAAGGTCTGGCGCGCGCGCCGCGCTATGTGCGCATCGCCGTGCCCGATCACGCGCTGCTGCAGCCTGGCCGCGCCGTCGTCTGCCGCGCGGTGCTCAAGCCGCCCGCGGGCCCGCTTGCGCCCGGCGGCTACGATTTTGCGCGCCATGCTTATTTCGAACGCCTGGGCGCCTCCGGTTTTTCCTTCGGCCGTTGCCGGCCCATCCTGCTGCCCGCGCCGAGCGACAGGCTCGACGCGCTGCGCTTAAAGCTCGCCGCTATGCGTTACGATCTTTCGGCTGCGATCCAGTCGATTGCGCCGGGCCGCGGTGGCGCGCTGGCCGCGGCGATGGTGGCGGGAGACCGCAGCGCTGTGGATCAAAACACCAACACGACTCTGCAGAATTCCGGCCTCGGCCATTTGCTCTCGGTTTCCGGCGTTCACATGGGCGTGGTTGGCGGCTTGGTGTTTGCCGCGCTGCTATGGACACTGTCGCTCATCTCCCCGCTCGCGCTGCGCGTGCCGGTGAAGAAGATCGCGGCCATCGGCGCGCTGTTGGCGCTCAGCTTCTATGTCGTGATTTCCGGATGGAGCGTGCCGGCTCTGCGTTCGCTGATCATGGCTGGCGTCGCCTTCGGCGCCATCCTGGTCGACCGTCCCGCGATATCCATGCGCGGCCTTGCGCTGGCGACTTTCATTTCCGTCGCGCTGTTTCCAGATTCTGTGCTCGATCCCAGCTTTCAGATGTCGTTCGCCGCAACCATGGCGCTGGTCGCCCTGTTCGAGGGGATGCGACGTTCGCCGCAAGAAGCGGCGCTTCCAACGCCAGGGCCACTGATCGGCGCCTTGCAAGCAATCGGGCGGGGCACGAGCGCCGCCATTCTGGTAAGCTTGGTGGCGGGCCTCGCCACAGATCCGTTCGCGCTCTACCATTTCCAACGCTTTTCGCTCTATTCGCTGGCGGCCAATCTCGTGGTCGAGCCCATCATGGCGCTCGTCGTTGCGCCGGCCGCGGCCGTGGCCGGCGTGCTGGCGCCGTTCGGGCTTGCGGAATGGCCGCTCAAAGTGACCGCATCCGCTCTCGATCTCGTCGGCGCCATTGGCGACGTGTTTGGCAGCCGGCCAGAGGCCGTGCGCGCGCTGCCACGCCCGCCGGACATCACCTTCGTGCTGATTGTTAGTTCGCTGCTATGGGCATGCTTGTGGCGGGGCTGGCTGCGCTGGCTTGCGCTCGCGCCGCTGCCTTTCGCCATCGCGCTCTACATTGCAGCGCCGCAGCCGGTTTTAGCCTTCGACGGCGATCTCCGCGCCGTGTTTGGCCGCTCAGCCGAAGCCGCCAACGCCAACTGGCTTTACATTCACGGCCGCGGTCGCTCGACCTACGCCGCCCAGAAACTCGGCGGGATATTGGGCGTCAGCCCGTTACAAGTAGCCGCGCTACCGCCGCCACAATCCTGTACCGACGACATCTGCAGCTGGGGCGATCTAAAAGGCCGCACGCTTTCTTTCGTTTCGACAGACGCCGGCTTCGCCGCAGCGTGCCGTGCAAACGCGATCGTTCTCGCCCGCATTGCCGCGCCGCCCAGTTTTGCGCAAACCTGTCGGCCCACGCTCTTGCTTGATCAACGCAACGTCAGCCGCTTCGGCGGCGGCATGATTTATGAAACACCGGCTGGCCTGCGTATCGAACGCGCCACGTCAGCAACGACCGATCGACCCTGGACGCCCGACACGCCGGA
>Ga0335083_10011876_pt1 | contig 10439 bp, 4 predicted proteins | sample Lox_Sample_42_FD_206716 | JGI IMG/M metagenome (GOLD analysis project Ga0335083, IMG submission 206716) | Soil microbial communities from Loxahatchee National Wildlife Refuge, Florida, United States - Lox_Sample_4.2 | ecosystem: Environmental > Terrestrial > Soil > Wetlands | place: USA: Florida... | reverse complement strand
GAAGTCGCAGATCCGACTCGTCAATTCGATGCGCGAGATCGCGCAACCGTACCATGTGAATCTCAACAAAGGCGGCCGCATGTTCGCGCGCTGGGCTGGCCTCGAGGACCAGTACCTGCTGCAGCTCAACCAGGGCGATTCGGACAAGCAGATCGCGCTTATGCGTTCCGTCCTCGCGACCAATCCTAAGTGCACCGTCTTCAACGTCGAACCGAATGCCGACGTCGTGGTAAAGCCGATGGTCGAGACCGCCGATGCGACCGGCGCCTGGATCGTAACGCATTGGGCACACGGCAAGGGCCTTCGTCCGTTCGAAGGTCACGACCATTGGATCGCGCATATCGCAGTGAATAGCGAGGAAGTCGGTGTCGCCGTTTCCGACCAGCTCGTTGCTGCGATGGGCCGCAAAGGTGGCATCGTGGCGTTTCAAGGGCGCCTCGACACGGATCCGGCGCAAAGGCGCTTCGCAGGCCTCAAGGCAGTGGTGGCCAAGAACCCCGAGGTCACCGTCCTTGCGCAGCAGACCGCCAACTGGGACAGGACCGCGGCCTTTCCGATCATGCAGGCATGGCTTGCCAAGTACGGAGATCGCATCCACGGTGTCTGGGCTGCCAACGACGACATGGCGCTGGGAGCACTGGAAGCGTTGCGCGCGGCTGGATTTGCCGGCCGCATTCCGATCGTCGGTGTCGACGGAATTCCCGAGGCGATCGCCGCCATCGGCCGGGGCGAGATGACAGCAACGGTGTCGAGCGACGCCTTCTACCAGGGCAGCATCGGACTCGCGATGGGCACCTGCGTCCTCACGGGGCAGGCGCCTCCGCCGCACTCGTGGCGCAAGGAGCAACGAGACTTCTTCCTGCGCGTGATTACGATCACGAAGGACAACGCTGCGCAGTACTTGCAGGAACCTTCGGCCGACACTTACGCCAGCGAATGGCGCTGCGACAATCTGTGGAGCCGTGCTAAGGGTCCGGCATTCTGAGCCGGGAAGCGCGATGCGCCGCAGAGAGCGACAACTGACGCCGCCCCGGCCCCGTTCGTCCCTATGTGCTCCTGAGGCGACTGCGTTCGCCGGGTCACGAGAACGTGCCGCGCTGGCAGTAAGGGCGCTTCGAACATCGGGACCGCTGTTGGCCCTGCTGGGGCTCGCGCTCGGATTCACGCTGGCCGATTCGGGCTTTGCCACGCTCTCCAATTTGCGCGTCATTCTTGACGGGGCCGCGGTACCGCTCGTCCTCGCGGTCGGGATGACCTTCGTGATTCGCCAAGGGTCGATCGATCTTTCCGTCGAGGGCGTCATGGCCGCCTGCTCACTCGCTTTCGCCATCGCCGTTGCCCACGATCGCACGCCCTTCGGCCTAGGCTTTCTCGGCGTGCCCGCCGCCGCCGCGCTCGGAGGTGCCTTCGGTATGGTGACCGGGCTGATCGTGACGCGCCTGCGCATGCCGTCGTTCATGGCTTCCCTTGGCTTGGGCTCGATCTCCCTGGGCATCGCCATGCTTCTGTCCGGCGATCAACCGCCGCTCATCCGCGATCCGGCACTGCGGCAGTGGGGGCTCGGGCAAACGCTGGGAGTATCGAACCTCGCGCTAGCTGCAGGCGCATGTCTGGTCGCTGGCCTTTTCGTGGAGCGTTACACGAGACTGGGGCGCTACAGCTATGCCGTAGGAGGTGCCGAGGACGCGGCACGTGCGTCGGGCATCGACGTCGACCGCTGGAAGGTGCTCGTCTTCGCGTTCGCCGGTATCACGGCCGGCTTCGCTGCGGCGATGGAATCGGCGCGGCTCGGGCTTGGCCACGTCGAGATCGGTACCGGCCGCACGCTCGGAACGATCACTGCTGTCGTAATCGGTGGGACGCTTCTCACCGGAGGTTCGGGCAGCGTGCTCGGCTCCGCCGTCGGAGTGCTGGTGCTGGTTGTTCTCGCCAACGGCATGGTCTTCGTCGGCCTGTCGCCCTTCCTGCAAAAGGCAGTTCAAGGCGGGATCGTGCTCGTCGCCGTTGTCGCGACGGGCTGGCACCTGCGCGACCGTGTCCGAGTCGTGAAATGACAATTCATGCGCTTCGTATCGGAGGATTGAGCAAGCGCTTCGGCGACACGTACGCGCTGCGCCAATTGACGCTCGATGTCCGCCCATGCGAGGTTGTCGGCTTGGTGGGCGAGAACGGCGCAGGCAAGTCCACGCTGCTGAAGGTCATCGCCGGCGTGCTTGCGCCCGACGCAGGAACGATTATTTTGCGCGGTACGGCGCTTCGGAGGCGCAAGCATCGTGGCGCCGCCGACGCGGGCATCGGCATGATGTGGCAAGAACCTGCCCTGGTCCCCGGTATCTCGGTGGCGGAAAACATCTTCCTGGGACGGGAGGGTCCGGCCGTGCGTTTCGGCGTCTATCGCTGGCGGAATTTGAATGCACGGGCGGCACGTCTGCTCATCGAACTTGGCGTCACTAAGTCGCCGGCCGCGCTCACCGAGTCGCTCACATTTTCCGAGCAACAGCTGATCGCATTTGCCAAAGCCATCGCGGTCGAAGGCAGAGCCGGAGAAGCTCCCATCGTGCTCCTCGATGAGCCGACATCTGCGCTGGATGAGCGAGGGGTAACGGCGGTCCTGCGAACGATCGACGAGCTGCGTTCGCGCGCATCGATCGTATTCGCGTCGCATCGCCTGGAAGAGGTCCTTCGGGTTTGCGATCGCATCTATGTGCTGAAAGACGGGGAGTGCGTGGCCGAGTGCGACGCGCGCCGCTGTACGGTCGAAGCATTGCAAGCGCTCATGCTGGGTGAGACCGTAGGTAGAGAATTCGACCGCGTGGCCGCACCTTCGACAGCGGCGCCGACCGTATGCCTGGAGGTGCGACAACTGCAACGCCGCGACCAATACGTCGACATCGACTTCGCGCTGCACCACGGCGAAGTACTTGGCATTGCGGGCGCGGCGGATTCGGGCTGCGCGGAGCTGTGTCGGACGCTATTTGGGATCGACGGCGCCGATGGCGGCACCATGATGCTCGACGGCCGAGCCGTTGTACTGCGCACTCCTTCCGATGCCGTCGCGCAGGGCATCGGGTATGTGCCCGCGGAGCGCGCAAGCGAGGGAATCGTCGGCTCGATGAGCGTCATGGCGAACATGACGCTCGCGCATCTTGGCCAGCTCTGCGGCCGCTTCGGCATCGACAGCCGGCGCGAGCGCGGCGTTGCGCAGCGCTGGATCGAGCGGCTGCGGATCAAGACGCCGGCCGCGACCACGCCTGCCTGCGAGCTGAGCGGCGGCAACCAGCAGAAGGTAGTGCTAGCGAAGTGGCTCGCCGGCAAGCGCATACGCGTTCTGATCCTCGACCATCCGTTTCGCGGGCTCGACGACCACACCCGGCGCGACATCGTGACTTCGCTGCGCGAGCTCACTGCCGGCGGCATGGCCGTCGTGCTCATCGCGGACACGCTGGATCAACTGCTCGCTACGAGCGATTCCGTCATCGTCATGCGCCACGGCCGCATTTCCGCCCGCTACTCGATGGCGGAGGATCGGCCGGCCCCGCAGGCCATCCTCGAGATGATGAGCTGAAATGGGCGCGACCGACCCGCGAGCGCAGCTGCCATACGACGACTCGCTCGATGGCCGTCGGCATCGCGAGCGGGATGGGCTCGCGGGCCGACTGGCGTCGCTCGCGGTGCTGATCGCCCTCGTACTTGCCATCAGTACCGTTGAGCCATCCTTTCTCAGCGTGTACAGCCTGCGCGTTCTCGCGGAGGAATCGAGCGTCATCCTGCTGCTCGCCACTGGGCAGACGATTGTTGTCCTCATGGGTGGCATCGACCTGTCGACTGCTGCGCTCACCTCGCTTGTCTCAGTGATCATCGCGCTTTTGCTTCCGCAATACGGCGTTGCCGCCGTGGCCGGTGCGCTAGGCGTCGCCGTGCTGATCGGTGCCCTGCAGGGCGCGGTGCACGCCAGCGCGCAGGTCCCCTCGTTCATGGTCACTCTCGCGGGGTTCGGATTGTGGTCGGGGATTGCGCTGGCCATCGCGAACACCACCGTGCCGGTCGTCGAGCGCTATGAAGCGGTGGGCTGGCTCGCCGCGCAGGATTCGGTCGTACCGCACGCCTTCGTCTTTGCCCTCGGGGTGCTCATCGTCTTTCAGATCGCACTCGCCCGCCTTCGTTTCGGGCGCTACCTTCATGCGATCGGGCTCTCGGAACGGGTGGCGCTGCTTTCGGGTGTCCGAGTGTCCCGCGTGAAAACGCTCGCTTTCGCAGCGAGTGGTTTGTGTGCGGGACTTGCCGGCGTTGCGATGGTTGCCCGTACCAGCAGCGGCAGCCCGACGATCGCCGATAGCTTGCTGTTGCCGAGCATCGCCGCCGTGCTGATCGGTGGCACTGCGATCACGGGCGGACACGGCAGTCTCGCGCGCACGCTGCTCGGGGTGGGCATCATCGCGGTAATGCGCGTTGGCGTGGCCGTCGCAGGCTTTCCTCCCGCCTACGAGCCGATCGTGTACGGAATCGTGGTCGTCATTGCCGTTGCAGTAACGGTCGATCGCAGAGTCTCTGGCAGCGTGAAGTAGCGATGGGGCCGGACACTTCCGCGCAGGATGGGATTCGTGAGCAGGAGCTCGCGGTCCTCATCGAGGACGGCGAGCGAACCACGTATCGAGGCTGGCGCGAGCCGGGCATCCCCGGTCCCCTCCTCGCCGTCTTTTCCACGGCCCCGCAGCCCCGGCGCGCGTTCGTCGATCGGCTGTTACACGAGTACGAGCTTGCGGACGACCTCGACAGTGCGTGGTCGGCTCGTCCGCGAGCGTTGATCCACGACGGCGCGCGCACGCTGCTGCTGCTCGAAGACCCTGGTGGCTTTCCGCTGGAGTCTCGTGTCGGCGCGCCGATGGCGCTCGAATCCTTCTTGCGGTTTGCCGTTGCGGCCGCGTCGGCGCTAGGCAAGGTTCACCAGCGGGGACTCATCCATCGCGAGATCAAGCCCGCGAACATCCTTGTGGACGAGGACAACGAAGAGGTTCGCTTCACCGGGTTCGGCATCGCCTCGCGGCTTCCGCGCGAACGTCAATCGCCCGAGCCGCCGTCCATGATCGCCGGGGCAATGGCCTACATGGCTCCCGAGCAGACTGGCCGCATGAATCGCTCCACCGACTCGCGCAGCGACCTCTATTCACTCGGCGTCACGCTGTACCAGGCACTGACCGGATCGCTTCCGTTCAACGCTACCGACCCGATGGAGTGGATTCACTGCCATATCGCGCGAAGTCCTCCCGCCCCGTCCGAACGAATACCCAGTCTGCCGCCCGTGGTTTCGGCAATTGTCCAGAAGCTCCTGGCCAAACCGGCCGAGGAACGCTACCAGACTGCAGCGGCGCTCGAGCACGACTTGCGACGGTGTCTCGACCGATGGCAAGCGCATCAACGCATCGACGATTTTCCGCTCGGCGAGCACGACGTCCCCGATCGGCTGCTCGTACTGGAGACACCGCATGGCCGCGAGCGCGAGATCGCAACGCTGCTCGCGTCTTTCCACCGTGTGGCCACGATAGGTGTGTCAGAGCTCGTGCTGGTGTCGGGCTATTCTGGAATCGGCAAGTCGACCGTCGTGCACGAGCTTCATAAGTCGCTCGTCCCCTCGCATGGTTTGTTCGCGGCCGGCAAATTCGAGCGCTACAAGCGCGACATCCCCTACGCAACGCTTGCTCAGGCGTTCCAAGCCCTGGTTCGGATGCTGCTCGCGAAGAGCGAGTCCGAACTGGCACCTTGGCGCGAGGCGATCCGCGAAGCCTTGGGGCCGAACGGTGTGCTCCTTTGCGACCTCGTGCCCGATCTACGCCACATCGTCGGCGATTCGTCGCCAGTCCCGCCACTTCCCCTCCAGGACGCGCAAGCCCGGGTACATCTGGTGATGCGGCGGTTCATCGGTGTGTTCGCGAGGCCCGAGCATCCGCTCGTACTGTTCCTCGACGATCTGCAATGGGTCGACGCCGCTACGCTGGAAATGCTGGCCGACATTCTCGCGCAGGGAGACATCCGCAATCTGCTACTGATCGGAGCCTACCGGGACAATGAAGTCGATTCCATGCATTCCCTGAGGCGTGAAATCGACGCGCTACGTCGAGCAGGTGCGCACGTGCAGGATATCAGGCTTGCGCCCATGCGCCCGGAGGATGTCGCGAGCCTCATCGTCGCCTCGCTTCACAGCGAGCCACCGGAGGCCCTCCTGCTCGCCGGTCTCGTACACGAAAAGACCGGCGGCAACCCGTTCTTCGTAGTCCAGTTTCTGCATGCCCTGTTCGAAGAACGCCTCCTCCGTTTCGATCACGCGAATGCCACATGGCGGTGGAATCTCGATGCGATCCGCGCGAGGCGCCATACAGAGAACGTCATCGAGCTCATGGTGGCGAGGCTCGGGCGCCTGCCCGCCGAGACACTTCACTTGCTGCAACAACTGGCGTGCCTTGGAAACCGTGCGGATACCGCGATGTTGGGTATCGCGTACGAGATCGCCGGAGAGCAAGTCCATGCGCGCCTGATGGAGCCATTGCGACTGGGATTACTTGCACGCCTGGACGGCTCGTACGCCTTTGCCCATGACCGCATTCAGGAAGCGACCTATTCCCTCGTCCCCGAATCATCGCGTGCGATTAGCCACCTGCGCCTGGGCAGGTTGCTGTTGGCGAAACTGCCGGCGCAAGAGCGCGACGAGCACATCTTTGAGATCGTGCATCAATTGAATCTTGGGATGGGGCTCATGGAGGACCGTGAGGAGCGCGAATACCTCGCCGGGCTCAATCTAATGGCGGGCAAACGTGCCCGCGCATCGAGTGCCTACGCTTCCGCGCTCGCCTACCTCTCGCTGGGGGAATCACTGCTGACCCGGGAATCCTGGCGAAGGCGGTACAGCCTTGCGTTCGAACTCGCGCTCGCCCGGGCCGAGTGCGAATTCCTCACCGGTGATCTGACGACCGCGGAACGCCGGCTGTCGTCGCTTTCGCGGCGAGCGGCCGATTCGGAGGAACGGGCTGCGATCGCGTGCTTGCGCATCAATCTACAGACGACGCTCGAAGGCAGTGAGCACAGTGTGCGGATAGGCCTTGAATACCTGCAGTCTGTCGGCATCGACTGGTCGCAGCATCCGCGGGACGATGAGGTGCAACAGGAGCTCGAGCGGATGTGGCAACAGATCCGCGGCCGACCGATCAGCGCCTTGCGCGATCTACCACATATGACCGATCGCCAATGGCGAGCGACGATGAATGTGTTCACGACTATGTTGCCGCCGGCCCTGTTCACGGACGAGAACCTGCTGTGCCTCATCGTCGGTCGCATGGCGAACGTGAGTATGGAGCATGGCAACAGCGACGGGTCATGCCTGGCCTATGTATGGCTCGGCCTGCTCCTTGGACCGCGGCTGGGAGAATACCGCTCGGCATTCGAGTTCGGCCGGCTCGGTTTCGATCTGGTCGAACGAGGTGGACTGGATCACTTCCGGGCGCGCGTGTATCTCGACTACTCCCACGTTGTCATCCCGTGGATGCAGCACGCGCGCGCGGGACCTGCGCTGGTGCGTCAGGCGCTCAATGCCGCGCACTCCATCGGGGACCTCAACTTCGCCGCCTTCAGCGGCTGCAATCTTGTATCCGCCCTTCTCGCGGCCGGTGAGCGACTGGACATCGTTCAGCAGGAAGCCGAACGCCAGCTCGAGTTCGCCCGCAAGACGCGCTTCGGCCTCATCGTCGACATCATTTCCGGCCAGCTTCGTTTCATCGAGTCGCTGCGCGGAGGCACGGACGGTGTCGCGATGTTCGACGGGCCCGAGTTCGACACCCAGCAATTCGAGCGTCGGCTCGATGAGGATCCGGGCACGCGAGTTGGCATAGGCTGGTATTGGGTACGAAAGCTGCAAGGATTGGTTCTGGCAGGAGACAACCGCCGGGCCGCCCACGCGGCCGCCAAGGTCGCCCCGTATCTTTGGACGATGCCCTCGCACCTCGAGGTGGCGGACTTTCATTTCTACGCCGCGTTGGCGCGCGCGTCTTTTCACGATGACGCCGCCGTCGATGACCAGGCTTCACTGCTCGATGCCACGCGCGCCCATCGCGCCCAGTTTGAGGTGTGGCAGGAGCACTGCCGCGAGAATTTCGAGGCGCGCCACGCGCTTATCTCGGCGGAGCTCGCGCGCGTTGAACGCCGCGACCTGGACGCCATGCACCTCTACGAACAAGCAATCGCTTTGGCCCGCAAGAACGGCTTCGTCCACGATGAAGCAATCGCCAACGAATCTGCGGCTCGCTTCCATGCCTCGCGCGGCCTCGAGACCATCGCGCATGCCTACCTTCGAAACGCACGGTACTGCTACATCCGCTGGGGCGCCGACGGCAAGGTGGCGCAGCTCGACGAATCATATCCGGTGTTGAGGCAAGAGCCGTCCGCCGCGCCGGCGAGCGGGACCATCGGCGCGCCGGTCGACCACCTTGACCTCGCGACTGTGATCAAGGTGTCGCAGGCGGTGTCGGGAGAAATGGTCTTCGAAAGATTGATGGACACGTTGATGCGGGCAGCGATCGCTCACGCCGGTGCGGAGCGTGGTGTCTTGATACTTGCGCGCGGTGCGGCGCAAAGAATCGCCGCGGAGGCGACGACCAGCGGCGACACCGTGGCCGTTCGCTTGCGCGATGATCCGGTGTCGGGGACCGCGTTGCCTGAGTCGGTGCTCCAGTATGTCCAACGCACGGGGGAGACGGTCATTCTCGACGACGCTGCAGCGAATTCGCCGTTCGAGGGGGACCCCTATATACGCCAGTGTAAGGCCCGTTCCGTCTTGTGCCTACCGCTGCTCAATCAGTCCAAGCTCATCGGAGTCCTGTACCTCGAGAACAATCTGTCACCTCGAGTGTTCGCGGCGGGCCGCATGACAGTGCTCAAGCTTCTCGCCTCGCAGGCCGCCATCTCGCTGGAGAACACCCATCTTTACCGTGATCTGGCGGAGCGCGAAGCGAAAATTCGCCGCCTGGTCGAAGCCGACATCATCGGCATCTTCATCTGGAATTTCGAAGGTGAGATCCTCGAGGCCAACGATGTGTTCTTGCGGACCGTCGGATATGAACGGGAAGACCTTGTCTCCGGGCGCTTGCAGTGGACAGCCCTGACGCCGCCCGAACTGCGCGAGCGCGATGAACGCGCCCTGATGGATATCACCCGGACGGGAAGCGCGCGTCCCTACGAGAAGGAGTACATCAGGAGGGACGGCGACCGGGTGTCCGTGATGATCGGTGCTGCCACTTTCGAAGCAGGCGGCAAGGAAGGTGTCGCTTTCGTGCTCGACCTGACCGAGCGAAAGCGCGCGGAGGCCGAGCGGTTGAAGCTCGAGGAGCGCCTGCGGCAGGCCGAGAAATTGGAAGCAATCGGCCGCTTCGCGAGCGGGATCGCCCACGACTTCAACAATATGCTTGGTGGCATCCTGGCGTACGGGGAAATGCTCTTCGACGAGGCACCCGACGACGCGCCACGGAAGCGCTACGCGCAGAACGTACTCCTTGCCGCCACGCGAGGACGCGAGCTCGTCGAGCAGATTCTCGCTTACAGCCGCAGCCAACGGGCGCATCACGTGCCGACCGACTTGTGCCGAGCGATCACCGAGACGCTGGAGCTGCTGCAGACTTCCGTGCCGGCCTCCGTGACGTTCCAGGCAAGCATCCCCGAGGCGCCGCTGATCATCGTGGGACACGCCACCCAGGTCCATCAGGTCGTCATGAACCTGTTCAGCAATGCGCTCCAGGCCATGAGCGCCGGCGGCGCTTTGCGCGTCGCGCTCACGCGTATCGACGTGGTCGCGGAGCGCGCTTTTTCGCACGGCAGTCTGACCCCGGGGCGCTACGCCAACCTGCGCGTGGAGGACACCGGCATCGGAATGGACGCGGCCACGCTCGCGCGCATCTTCGAACCGTTCTTCACGACCAAGCCGGCCGGTCGTGGCACGGGGCTCGGGCTGGCGCTCGTATCCGCGATCGTCACTGATCTCGGCGGCGTCATCGACGTGACCAGCGCGCATGGCGAGGGAAGCACGTTTGCGATCGACCTGCCGTTGACCGCGGCGGCCGATCCAGCGCAGGAATGAGCGTGCGCACGCTTCCTCCCTACGGACTCGCCCTTGTTGCGGTCGCGGCCGCCCTCGGCCTTGCGTTCGGCGCCGAGCGCCTCGGCGTGGCCAACATCGACATACCGCTCTTGCTCATCGCGATCGTCGCCACCGTGTGGTACGGCGGGGCTGGGCCGGGTAGCGCTGCCGTTGTCGTGGGGGCGCTCGGCCTCGACTTTTTCTTCACTCCGCCGTTGTACGAGTTTGCCTTCGAGACCGAGGATCTCGTCCACCTGGGCGTATTCATCACCTTCGCCCTGATCGCCGGCTGGTTCGCCGGAAGGCGCCGGCGCGTCGAGCGCCA
>Ga0335083_10011875_pt1 | contig 10440 bp, 9 predicted proteins | sample Lox_Sample_42_FD_206716 | JGI IMG/M metagenome (GOLD analysis project Ga0335083, IMG submission 206716) | Soil microbial communities from Loxahatchee National Wildlife Refuge, Florida, United States - Lox_Sample_4.2 | ecosystem: Environmental > Terrestrial > Soil > Wetlands | place: USA: Florida... | reverse complement strand
GTCGCCCTCGTGTCGGCCGACGACTTCATCGCGGCGATCAGGGTCTACGCCGACCGAGTCAACGACTTGCTTCGGCGCGGCGGAACGCCCGCACTCGAGGCCATCGAGATCTGCGAGACCGAGGCCCTCGCGCTCCTTGACGCCGTGGTCACCGCACCGAACACGGTGATCGACCTCGCGGGCTGGTGGTTCGCTCGGGCGATCGACGTCACCGGGCGCCGCGACACCGACACCGGCGACCAGCCATTGGACGAGCCGACCAGTGTGCTCGCCGGAACCGAAGGCGAGGAGCAGGTGCGGGCCGCACTGACGACGTTGCCGCGGGCAGAGCGCACCGCTGTCATCCTCCGCGACGGCTACGACCTGCCCCCGCAGGCGATCGGAGTCGCCCTTCGCCGCGGCGCCGCCTCGGCCACCGAGCTGACCGCGAACGGACGCCTGCAATTGGCCGCGCGCTACGGCGACGCCCCGGCGCCGGATCTCGCCGGTCACTCCGGACGCACGACCGTCGACCTGGCGACGTTGAGCAAGCTGGCCGACGGAACGCTCGAAGGGCCACGGGCGGCCTCGCTCCAGCGACACGTCGAGAATTGCCCTGCCTGCGCGGAGGTTCTGCATGCCCTCGAGCATGGACGCCGTCTGGTCGCCGCGCTCCCGATCATCGCCATGGACGACAGCGCCCGTCAGTCGATGATCGACCGAATCGCCCATCGGGCGACCGAACTTCTCCCGACCCACGACGAGGTCCTCCGTCTCGTCGACACCGATCCTGGCGCGGACCCGGCGATTTCCCCGGTGATCGTCGTGATCACCCTCGGGCTCGCGCTGGTCTTGGGTGTCTCGATCGCCGTTCTGCTCGCGAACGCCGGCTGACCTACGACGCGCGAAGCATCTCCGCGACCAGGAAGGCGAGCTCGATCGACTGCCCGGTGTTCAAGCGGGGGTCGCACGCCGTCTCATAGCGCCCGCCGAGGTCGTCGTGGTCGATCTCGAGTGCACCACCGAGGCACTCGGTCACGTCCTCGCCGGTGAGCTCCACGTGGATCCCGCCCGGGTGCGTCCCGAGCGCGTGGTGGACGTCGAAAAAACCGCGGACCTCCGCGATCACGTCGTCGAACCGACGTGTCTTGTAGCCGCTCGGCGAGGCAAAGGTATTTCCGTGCATCGGATCGCAGATCCAGGTGCACGCCACGCCCGCGGTCCGGACGGCATCGATCAGAGCAGGGAGCCGCGCACGAACCTGCGTGGCACCCATCCGGGTGATGAAGCTCAGCCTGCCGGGGATCCGGGCCGGGTCGAGCCGGTTCGCAAGCTCGACCGCGTCGTTCGGGGCCGTCGTCGGACCGAGCTTGACCGCGATCGGATTGGCAATGCCGCTCGCGAACTCGACATGGGCACCGTCGAGGGCCCGGGTTCGCTCGCCGATCCAGACCAGGTGACCCGACAGGTCATAGCGTGCACCGCGATCCTCGTCGTACCTCGTCAGTGCGTCCTCATACTCGAGCAACAGGGCCTCGTGGCTGGCGAAGAACTCGACTCCGTGAATCGGCGCCTCGTGGTCGAGGTCGACCCCGCAGGCGCGCATGAACGCCAGCGCGCGATCGATCTCCTTGGCAAGGCGTTCGTAGCGTTGCCCTGCGGGCGATCGGCGGACGAAGTCCTTGTTCCAGTCGTGGACCTTGCCGAGGTCCGCCAGCCCGCCGCGCACGTGCACGTGCAGGAGCCGCAACGTGGCGGCACTCGAGTAGTAGGCCTGCAACATCCGCCGCGGGTCGGGGGTGCGTGCCTCAGCGGTCGGCTCGAGGTCGTTGACCGCGTCACCGCGGTACGACGGGAGCCCGGTGGAGGGATCGATGTCCGCACTGCGCGGCTTGGCGAACTGACCGCCCATCCGGCCGATCTTCACGATCGGCAGCCCAGCGCCGTAGGTCAAGATCACGGCCATCTGCAGGATGGTGCGCAGCTTGTCCCAGACCTGCTGGTCGGTCACGCCGGAGAACGTCTCGGCGCAGTCGCCCCCCTGCAGCACGAAGGCGTGACCTGCTGCGACGGCGGCCAGGCGTTCGGTCAAGGTGTCGCATTCGGCTGCGCTGACCAGCCCCGGCGCCGCCGCGATCTCGGCGGCAACGTCCGCCGCCACCCGGGCGTCGGGCCACCGCGGTTGCTGGGCCGCCGCGAGCCCGCGCCACGTCACTGCTCCATCGTGCCCGATCAGCCGAAGAACACCTCGACCTCTTCGTAGCGCTCGAGCGAGACCACCTTGAGTTCGCGGGTGGCGTCAGCGAGCGGCGCCCGGACGATCTCGGTCCCTCGCAGCGCGACCATCACCCCCGACTCGCCCTCGTGGACTGCGTCGATCGCGTGCAGACCGAAGCGGGTCGCGAGCACGCGGTCGTAGGCCGTCGGAGTGCCGCCGCGCTGAACGTGACCGAGCACGGTCGCCCGCGCCTCCTTGCCCGTACGAGCCTCGATCTCACGCTCCAACAACGACCCGATGCCGCCGAGGCGGACGTGCCCGAACGCGTCCAGACCCTGATCCTGCAGCTGCATCGTGCCCGCGGCGGGGACCGCGCCCTCGGCCACCACGACGATCGGCGAGTAGCGGGTGGCGAACCGGTGCTCGATGTAGGAACAGACCTGGGCAATGTCGAACGGGCGCTCCGGAATCAAGATCACGTTCGCCCCTCCGGCAAGGCCGGAGTGCAACGCGATCCAGCCGGCGTGGCGCCCCATGACTTCGACGATCAGCACGCGGTGGTGGGACTCCGCCGTCGTGTGCAGGCGGTCGATCGCGTCGACCGCGATCTGGACCGCAGTGTCGAAACCGAACGTGTAATCGGTCGCGCCGAGGTCGTTGTCGATCGTCTTCGGTACGCCGACCACCCGCAACCCCTCATCGGCGAGGGCAGTAGCGACCCCGAGGGTGTCCTCGCCACCGATCGCGATCAACGCGTCCACGCCGAGCGAGGCGAGGTTGGTGCGAATCGTCTCGATCCCGCCCTCGGTCTTCAGCGGATTCGTCCGCGACGACCCGAGGATCGTGCCGCCTCGCGGCAGGATGCCGCGCGTCGCGGCAACGTCGAGCGGCATCGTGAGCCCCTCGAGCGGGCCTTTCCAACCGTCGCGAAATCCGACGAATTCGTGTCCGTAGGTGTCGGTCCCCTTGCGAACCACCGCCCGAATCACCGCGTTGAGCCCCGGACAGTCGCCCCCACCGGTCAGTACGCCGATTCGCATGACGGAACCCTACGGCCTGCGATCGACCCCACTACGCTGCGGGCCCATGACCGTCCTGTCGATCGACGCCGGGACGACCGGCGTCACGGCGCTGATCGTCACGTCCGAGGGCGAGGTCGCGGCGCGCGGCTACGCGGAGTTCGCCCAGCACTTCCCCGCCCCGGGCTGGGTGGAACACCAGCCGGAGCAGATTTGGCAGGCGACCCTGAGCGCCTGCCGATCGGCGCTCGACACCGCCGAGGGTTTGCCGCCGCCAACCACGGTCGGGATCACCAACCAGCGCGAGACGGCGGTGCTCTGGGATCGAACCACGCTCGCGGCGCCGAGACCGGCGATCGTCTGGCAGGACCGCAGGAGTGCGGCGATCTGCGAGCGGTTGACCGAGGCCGGACATGGGCCGCGGGTGAGCGAGCTCACCGGGCTGCGCCTCGACCCCTATTTCACCGCGACCAAGCTCGCCTGGCTCGCCGAGAATGACGCGCAGGTGTGGGCCGACGTCCGCACCGGCCGGATCTGCATCGGCACGGTCGACTCCTATCTGGTGGCGCGCCTGACCGGCGGCCGCGTCCACGCCACCGACGTCAGCAACGCGAGCCGCACGTTGCTCTACGACCTTCGCCTGGGCTCGTGGAGCGAGGAGCTCTGCGAGTTGCTGGCCGTTCCGCCACGAGCGCTACCGGAGGTCCGCCCCTCCAGCGGGGCGTTCGGCCAGACCGACCCCGACGCGTTCCTCGGCATTGACCTGCCGATCACCGGAGTCGCGGGAGACCAACAGGCGGCGCTGTTCGGCCAGGTCTGCTTCGGCGCCGGCGACAGCAAGTGCACGTACGGGACCGGGTCCTTTGTTCTCGTCAACACCGGCGACACCGTGGTGCGGTCGGAGGCCGACCTGCTCACGACGGTCGCCTGGGATCTCGGTGCCGGTCCGACCTATGCCCTCGAGGGCTCGATCTTCGTCACCGGCGCGGCCATCCAATGGCTCCGCGACGGTCTCGGCATCATCGACCGCGCCGACGACGCCGAGGCCATCGCCCGCAGCGTTCCCGACTCCGCCGGCACGGTCTTCGTCCCGGCGCTCACCGGCCTCGGAGCGCCGTACTGGGACCCGGACGCCCGCGGGTCCATCACGGGCATCACCCGGGGTACGACGCGCGCCCACCTCGTCCGCGCAACGCTGGAGGCGATCGCCTTCGAGGTCCGTGACGTGATCGACGTCATGACGAGCGACGCGCAGCTGGCGCTACCGTCGCTCGCGGTCGATGGAGGTGCGGCCACCAACAACCTGCTCTGCGAGCTCCAGGCGACTCAGCTTCAGGTGCCGGTGCTGCGACCGCGCGTCACCGAGACGACCGGACTCGGCGCCGCGTTCCTCGCCGGGCTGGCCGAAGGAGTGTGGGCGAACCTCGACGAGCTCCGGGAGACCTGGGCGCTCGACCGGCGATTCGAGCCCGACCCCCGCGAGGACGCCGACTACGACCGCTGGCAGGACGCGGTCGGTCGGACGCGCAGCAACGCTCGTCAGACCCGGTAGTGCGCGAGCAGGAAGCCCGCGATGAGGAACAGCGCCGCGTAGAAGCCGACCAGGGAGGTGACCCACCCCGTCAGCAGCGCGATGACCTGGGTCGATCCGCGACGGGCGGCAAAGACTCCGGTGACTACCAAGGCGCCAATCAGAACCGCGAGACCGGCCCACCATGCATCGGCCCAGGAGGCGACGATCAGCGCGGCGGTGACGGCGACAAGGGCCTCCGGCACGCCGAAGGCGAACCAGCCGCGCGGGGCGGAGGGAAGGTGGACGACCGCAGCCGGGGAATGCCGCATGTGATTCACGATAGGGACGATCGGCCGGATTACCGGTAGCGACACGACCGTGCATTCGGCCGTCCGCCTTGACTCAGGAGGCCCGACGCGCGATCGCGTACTCGGTGTCGGCCACGACCCCGGCCCGCGCGGCCTCGTCGGCCTCGGCCCGTTCTTGCTTCGCCTTCGTGGCGTAGACGTCGACGTACTCCTGGCCGGAGAGCAGCATCAGCTCGTACATGATCTCGTCGGTGATCGAACGAAGAACGAAGCGGTCGTTTTCCATGCCGGCGTACCGGGAAAAGTCCAGCGGCTGCCCGACCCTGATGCCCACGCGCATCACCTTCGGCACCACCTGCCCAGGGGGCTGGATCTCGAAGGTGTTGATCATCGCGACCGGCACTACGGGCACTCCGGCCTCGAGCGCCATCCGGGCGATACCGGTCTTGCCGCGGTAGAGCCGGCCGTCCGGTGAGCGTGTGCCTTCCGGATAGACGCCGAGTACCTGACCCTTGGCGAGGATGTCGACGCCGGCGGCCAGCGCGGCCTCACTGGCCCGGCCGCCGGCGCGGTCGACCGGGACCTGGCTGATCGCTTTGAAGAACGCGGCGGTGAGCTTGCCCTTGAGCCCGCGACCGGTGAAGTAGTCCCCTTTGGCAAGGAACGTGACCCGACGATCGACCATCAGTGGCAGAAAGAACGAATCCGAGAACGACAAGTGGTTGCTCGCGAGGATTGCACCCCCGGACGTCGGCACATTCTCGATGCCTTCGACCCATGGCCGGAACACGATCCGCAGAGCTGGGCCGACCGCGATGCGCTTGAGGAACCAGTAGAACACCGCTACCGCCCTCCTCTCACGCCCGGCACTCGCCTGTTGAGCACTCGCCTGGCATCACGCTGCTCGAGCATGACCCTAGGCAACCGCCCCGGCCGACGGCAACGGTCGCACCGCCAATCCTAGGGCGAGCGCCCCGCCGTCGCAGGAGGCGATCACGGTCCGGCGCGTGGCAGGATGAGCGACATGCCGCCCTTCGCCCCGGAGGACATCGCACCCTTCGCGCGCGCGGGCGGCCCGACCGGAATCGTCCTGTGTCACGGCTTCACCGGTACGCCGGCAAGCCTGCGGTCATGGGCCGAAGCCCTCGCCGACGCGGGCCACACGGTAGCGGTGCCGCTGCTTCCCGGCCACGGCACGAGCTGGCAGGACGCCAACCGGCACACGTGGGCCGACTGGTACGGCGCGCTCGAGCAGGCCTTCGACGAGGTTCAAGCGGCGTGCACCACGACCTTCGTGGCAGGGCTGTCGATGGGTGGCACTCTCGTCACCAGGCTCGCCGAGCTGCGCGGATCGCAGGTGACGGGCGTCATCGTCGTCAATGCGGCGTTCTTCTCCCGCCGGCTCGACGCCAAACTGGTCCCGCTGCTGCGGTACGTCCTGCGCTCCGCTCGCCCGGTCGGCAACGACATCAAGCGGCCGGGTGTGACCGAACCGGCGTACGACCGGGTCCCCGTTCGCGCCGCTCACCAGATGATGGTGGGCTGGAAACAGACCACCGCCGCCCTGCCGCGCCTCACCCAGCCGCTGCTCGTCCTGACCAGCCGCGAGGACCATGTCGTCGAGCCGGGCAACTCCGAGCTGCTGCTCGATCGCGCGGGTTCGACCGACAAGGAGCGCATCTGGCTCGAGGACAGCTACCACGTCGCCACGATGGACAACGACCTTGAGTTGATCATCGATTCCACGCTTGCGTTCATCAAGGCGCACACTTAGGTCATGGCCGAATACGGATCTGGCCCACGCTCGGGCGCACGCGACAACGGTCTACGCTGCGCCGGCTACGTCGCGGTCGGCGATCTCGACCCACGGATCGCCGATGCGCTGCTCGATCGCCTGCGCGATGAGGGCATCGCCGCCTACGTCCTGCCCGCCCCCGGCGAGCGCGGGGGGTATCTCGAGCTTCGTCTGCCCGATCGCCCGACCGACCGTCTCTTTGCCGACACGACCTACGCCGAGCGGGCCCGGGAGGTGCTGCAGAACGAGGCCGACACGGCGGCCGGTCACACCGCAACCGAGGCGGAAGCGACGACCCCGCCGACCGAGAGTCCCCGACCAGCGGACACCGAGATCGACTTCGACGCAGCCTGGAAGGAAGTCCTCGGGTCGCTGCAGTCCGGCGCCCCGGCGGGGGAAGGCCCGTGGCCGGCCAGCGAGGAGGTGTCGCAGTCCTCGGCCGTCCTGGACGAGTTGGAGGTCGACGATCCCGCACTGGAGGATCATTTCGTCCCGCCACCGCCACCTCCGCTTCCGCGGCTGCGCAAGGTCACGATCATCGGCTGGCTGGCAATCGCGTTCGGCATTGTGCTCATCGTGTGCGGTCTCGACGGTTCCGCACTGGTCTGGATCGGCGCCCTGTCCATCCTCGTCGGGGCCGGAACGCTCATCTGGCACGTGAAGGATGGCCCGGGAATCGACTCGGGATGGGACGACGGCGCGGTCCTGTAGTTAGAGTCGGGCCGTGCAGGACAGCCGCGCGGTCCAGGTCAGCGAAACCGTCGAGATCACCGGACACCTGATGGACTCGGGCGTCCTCGCCCTGATCCTCGACGACGTGCTCGACTACGGGGGCGACTACACGGTCGAACGGATCGACCTCGGCAAGGCCCACGAGGACGAGTCCCACGCGGTCATCAACGTCGGAGCGGACAGCGAAGAGCGGCTCTCCCGGATCCTGATGCGCCTGCAGGTGCACGGGGTCAACAAGGTCGACCCCGGTGAGGCAACCATCCGGCCGGCGCCCGAAGACGGCGTATTTCCCGACGACTTCTACTCGACGACGAATCTCGAGACCGTCGTGCGGCTCGGCGGCCAGTGGGTTCCGGTTGAGCAGCCGGAGATGGACTGCGGCCTGATCGTCACCGGCAGCCGAGTTCGGACGGTTCCCGTCAGCGACGTCCACGCCGGTGACCAGATCGTGTGCGGCGCCGGGGGCGTACGGGTGGTCCTCCCCAGCCGTGAGCACAAGAAGATCGAGGGGGACTTCGGCTTCATGAACTCGATCGTGTCCAGCGAAAAGCCGCAGGCTCTCCTGGTCCGACAGATTGCCGAGCGGATGCGCGAGGTCAAGGCCGAAGGCGGCCGGATCCTGTGGGTGGCCGGCCCGGCGGTGGTCCATACCGGCGCCGCCACACCCATGGTGGCTCTGGTCGAGCACGGTTGGGTCGACGTGCTCTTCAGCGGCAACGCGCTCGCGACCCACGACATCGAAGGTTCGTTGTTCGGCACCTCGCTCGGAGTCGACCTGTCGGCCGGCGTTGGAGTGGCGCACGGCCACGAACACCACATCCGCGCGATCAACGCGATCCGAGCCGCAGGGTCGATCAAAGCCGCGGTGGACTCCGGAGTGCTGACCGGCGGTGTGATGCACGCGATGGTCAAGGCGGGCCGGCCGTTCGTGCTCGTCGGTTCGGTGCGCGACGACGGGCCGCTCCCGGACGTCTACACGGACGTGATCGCGGGCCAACGCGCGATGCGAACCCAGTTGCCTGGAGTCGGCTTCGCGATCATGGTGGCGACGATGCTGCACTCGATCGCCACCGGCAACATCCTTCCTGCCTCGGTGCCGCTGGTGTCGGTCGACATCAATCCCGCGACCGTGACGAAGCTGGCCGACCGCGGAAGCGGCCATGCGGTCGGGATCGTCACCGACGTCGGCCTGTTCCTCGAACAGCTCGCCCTGGAGCTGGTGCCGGGATACTCCCGGCCCTGAACCACTACCCCTACTGGGTCACGACCGCGAGGACGGGTCGATGGTCGCTTCCGGCGCCGACGGCAGGTGACCCAACCGCCTCGCACGACACGACCGTCAGTGACGGGTCGGCGAAGATCGCGTCAATTCTGCGTCGGGGCGCCGAGGCGGGCGAGGTCAGGCCGGTGCCCCGGCCGGAGACCGCGAAACAGTCCTGGTAGCGCGACGCGAGCTCGGTGAACACCGGGCCGTCCGGGTCTTCGTTGATGTCGCCGCCCACCACGAGCGGCGCCGGAGCAGACGACGAAAGGGTCTCGGTGACCACCGGGAGGTGGGCTCGGCGCTCCGCGGGATCCGTGCTGAAGTGCAGCGTGGCGACCCCCCAGATCACCCCTCCGACCGACCGGATCGTCGCCGACACGACCACGCGCTGGTGGCGGCGAGGGGCCTTGGGCAGCCTGACGAAGCCCGTGTCGAGGAGATCGACGCGCAACGCGGTCATGATGCACAGCCCGCCGGGACGGTCGGTAGTGGCGACGACGAGGCCGGCCTTACGGGCAAGCGCCGCCCGCTTCGAGCGCCAGCGCAGGAACCGGGGGGCCTCCTGGACGAGGAGGACGTCCGGCGCGCACGCCCGGATCACCTCGGCAAGCGCGTCGACGTCGTCGCGCAAGGAGCGCACGTTGTAGGTCATCACGCGCAGCTCGCGCGGGCGGTGGGCAGACACCATCAGGGATGGCGAGCGAGGTCGGCGGCGCCGATCAGTCCTGCCTGCGGTCCGAGCCGCGCGAGGACGATGTCCGCCCAGGGGCGGAAGCCTCGGCCGGTCAGCGCGGAGGCGTAGGTCGCCCGGGCCGAGCTCAGCAGCAGGTCGCCGGCGTCGGCCACCCCGCCACCGATGACGAACCGGCCCGGATCGAGAAGGGCGGCGAGGTCCGCGAGACCCTGACCAAGCCAGCGACCGACTTCCTCGAAGCAATCGATGGCGGCCGGATCGCCTTCCTGCGCGGCCTTGGTCACGACCGGGCCGTCGATGCTCCCGAGATCACCGTGCGCCAGCTCCAGCAACCGCCCGGCGTCTTCCGGGCGTTCCTGGGCGAGTTCCCGGGCGGCCCGCACGAGCGCCGATCCGCTGCAGTACTGCTCGAAGCAGCCTCGGTTGCCACATCCGCACAACCGCCCGCCCGGCACCACCCGTACGTGTCCCGGTTCGCCCGCGAGGCCGAATCGGCCGCGATGCAACTTGCCGTCGAGCACGAGTCCGCAGCCGATTCCGGTGCCGATCGTGAGCATCACGACGTCCGGCTGACCCTCACCCGCGCCGAAGCGATACTCGCCCCACGCGGCCGCATTGCCGTCGTTTTCCACCACGACCGGAAGGTCCAGCCGGGCAGCGACATCCTCCCGGATCGGCGTCCCTCGCCACGCTTGCAGGTTCGGCGCGAACAGCACGGTCGAGCGGTCGACGTCGACGAAGCCAGCGGCGCCGATCCCGACCCCGCTGACCTCGTGCTCGACTCGCAGCTGACCCACGATCTCCACGGCCACGTCCACGATGTGGCCGGGATCGCGACTCGGGGTTCGTCGGCGAGCGGTTGCCAGCACCCGGCCGTCGGGATCGACGACGCCGGCCGCCACCTTCGTGCCGCCGATG
>Ga0335083_10011874_pt1 | contig 10440 bp, 9 predicted proteins | sample Lox_Sample_42_FD_206716 | JGI IMG/M metagenome (GOLD analysis project Ga0335083, IMG submission 206716) | Soil microbial communities from Loxahatchee National Wildlife Refuge, Florida, United States - Lox_Sample_4.2 | ecosystem: Environmental > Terrestrial > Soil > Wetlands | place: USA: Florida... | reverse complement strand
TCGACGAGCATCTCGGCTCGAGTGCGCCGAACACCGTCTATAGCACCGGTTTTGGGACACTCGAGCCGCCCGGGTTGCCGAGTGCGCGGTTTCCGGGGTTCGACCGCGGTCGAAAGATCGCCCGGCGGGCCCGACCGGCGCCACCGCCCGAGCCCACCACCCCCTTGCCGGCGATTTAGCCGGCTCGGCTCACTTCTGCTTCGTCGTGGTCGGGGTCGTCGTCTTCGGCGCCACCGGGTTCGTGATCTCGGTCGCGCTGTACTCGACCCGCGTCCCCGGGTAGTCGCACTTGTACGCGGCGCTCTGACCGACACTGACCTGGGCCTGCGAGGTCGACGCCGCGTTGTTGCAGTTGCGAGCCCTGCTCTGCCGGTACGCGAAGTGGTCGGTCGAGAGGTCGATCGTGAGGACCGGCGCCCACGTCGTCGTGGTCAGCGCGATCGTCTCGCCACGGACGACGGGGATCGTCGTCGTGAGCGGGAACTGGACGACCTGGCCCAGATAGGGCTGCACGTCCACCAGCGGACTCTGGGCGACCACCGTCCAGGACCAGGCGGTCCTCTTGCCGACCGGCTTGAGCACGGTGATGCCGACCTGCGCATCGCCGCCGTATGCCTTGTCGAGAAACTTGACGTCACTCGCCGCGGTGGTCGCATTGGTCGACAAGCCGGACAGCCCGACCGTGAACGCCGCGATCCGACCGGCCTGCTTGACCTTGGTCGGGTAGGCGATGTTGTCCCGAATCGTCTCGAGCGCCGTCGCTCGGGTGAGGATGATCGTGCATTGCGAGGGCGGGACGCCCTTGGGGCACGCGGGCGCGACCAACGGTGACGTGGTGGCGCCGAGCTCTGTGATCGTCGCGTTCGCGGCGACTGGGAAAAGCCCGCAAAGCGCCACGGCGCCCGCGGTTGCCATCAAAGAACGTTTCATGTTCAGATTCAACACGACACCCCGGCGCCAGTTGCGCCATACCCAGGCGACGATAGTCAGCCTGGCGCCGGCGAATCGAGTTTCTCTACTACAAAACGGCCAGTCAGGCCGTCCTGCTAGAGCTTCGAGACGTTGACCGCCTTCGGCCCCTTCGGGCCGGCCTCCTCCTCGTATGAGACCTTGATTCCCTCGGACAGCGAGCGATAGCCGTCCCCCACGATGCCAGTGAAATGAACGAACAAGTCGCGCCCGCCGTCATCGGGCGTGATGAACCCGAAACCCTTGTCGTCGCTGAACCACTTGACGGTACCCGTTGCCATGTACTCCCCTTAGAAGCCTTCTATCGGACACGCCGGTTGGTGCCCGAGGGCCCCGACCAACCCGGGGAAGGTAGCAAGAAGCGCAGCACGTGGCTTTCTGGAGTGATTCGATGCAACTTCCCCGGTCCAAAAACTGGCGCCGAAGACGTCAGCGCAGGGCCTGCGCCGTCGCCTCGATCTCCGCGGAATCGCCCGGTTCAGGGATCCACGGCAGCTTCAGGGGATCGTCCTCGTAACGCGGGATCACGTGGACGTGAAAGTGGAAAACCACCTGCCAGGCGGCCGCGCGGCAGGAGTTGAGCAGGTTCACGCCGTCGGCGTCGAGACGCTCGATAACCCTGCCCGCCATCCGCTGGGCCGTGGCCATCGTCGCCGCCAGATCCTCCTGGTCGACCTCCAAAAGATCGCGCGCGTGCCGTCGCGGGACGACCAGCAGATGGCCGCGGGTCGCGGGATTGATGTCCATGAACGCGACGGTGCGGTCGTCCTCGTCGACGATCTGTCCCGGCAGCTCGCCGGCGATGATCTTGCAGAAGATGCAGTCTGGGTCGCTCACGTCGCGGAGCCTACCGCTCGGCGGCCGAGCGGCCTGCGCCGCCCGAGGCGCTGACGATCGAGCGCGCTCGATCGATCGCCTGCTCACGCGAGGTGATCTCCCCCGCGAAGTTCGCCTCCTCTAGCTCCTCCAGAATCTGGCCGAGCTCCGGGCCGGGGCGGATGCCCACCGCGCGCGCGAGCTCGTCGCCTCGGACTGGTGGGCGCGGACGGCTCTCGCGCCACGCGAGCGCCTCGCCCAGCAGCATGTTCGCGAGCTCGAGGTGCCGCGCGATCGCCTCCTCGGCGCCCCGTCCGCGAGTGGCCAGCCGGTCGGCGACGCTCAGCAGCGTCACGTCCACCTGGACCGGCTCGCACGCCCGTAGATAGCGATAGATGGCCCGCCGGCCAATCGGCATCTCGTGCACCAGGAAGCCGAGCCGCAGGTGGTTGCGGGTCAAGGCCGCGACGTGCTCACGGAGCCGTTCGCTCGCCCGCAGGCGAGTCAGGACGCAAGTCGCCACGTCGGCCCCGACGACGTCATGTCCGATAAACGTGATCCGCCCCGAAGCCGTCACCTGCCGCGTACGCGGCTTGGCCACGTCGTGGAGCAGCGCGCCGAACCGAAGCGCTTGACCCCGGCTCAGCTCGTTGGCGAGCGGCTCGGCCAGAAGGTCGCTGACCGCGTCGGAGTACTCGCCGAACCACTGCTCCGGCTGGCGTGACAACTCGATGGCCGACGCAAGGACCAACCGAGTGTGGTCGTACACGTCGAGGTGGTGGTAGTGGCTCTGCTCCACGCCGTGCATCGCCGTCAGTTCCGGGAGGACCACGTCGGTCGCCCCGAGAGCGTCCATCAGCTCGAGTCCGGCGAGGGCCCGGTCAGCGACCAGAATCCGCTTGACCTCGGTGAAGATCCGCTCGGGGGCTACCTGAGCGAGCGCTGGGCTGCTCGCCGCGGCCGCGGCAGCCGTGTCGCCGTCGACCTCGAAGCCCAGCTCGCAGGCGAGCCTGGCGAGGCGCAGCGTCCGCAGCGGGTCTAGCGCGAAGGCGCGTGGCGACACCATCCGCAACCGGCGCTGCCGCACATCGTCGACTCCGCCGAACGGATCGACGAACCCACCGCCGGCCAGCGGCTCGGCGATCGCGTTGATCGTGAAATCGCGCTGCGCGAGATCGGCCTCGATCGACCGGTCGGCGAGCGGGAGCACGTCTACCTGCCAGCGGTGATCCCGAGACACCACACGCCAGACGCCGAACGCCTCCGACAGCCCGAACACATGGGCATCGACGGCGCGGGCGAGTGCACGCGCCAGCCGGCGCGCGTCACCGTCGACCGCAACGTCGTAGTCGTCGGTCGGGCGCCCCAGCAACCGATCGCGCACCGCCCCGCCGACCAGCCAGGCCGGCTCGTCCGCGATTCCGGCGAGCGCCGCGAGGAGCGGATTGCCGGTGCTCACACCGGGGTCCCGTCGCGGTGGTAGACCCGAGGGACCCGCGCGGTCAGCCCGCACAGGATCTCGTAGCTGATCGTGCCGATCCGGCGCGCCACGTCCTCGGCCGTCTGACGCTCGTCGCCGTCGGCACCGATGATCGTGACCGGGTCGCCGCAGCGCACGCCGGCCCCACCCGAATCGAGCGACACCGTGATGTTGTCCATGCTGACCGTCCCCATGAGCGGGTAGCGCCGGCCGCCGATCAGCACGTCGCAGTTGTTGGTGAGCCCCCGGCGGATCCCGTCGGCGTACCCGATCGGCACCGTCGCTATCCAGGTGTCCGACGATGCCACCCACCGCCGGCCATAGCCGGCGCTGTCCCCGGGGCGTGCGAGCTTCACGGCCGCCACATATGAGGTGAGCTCGAGCGCCGGCTCGAGGCCGTGCGCCGCGGGGTCCTGATTCATCGGGTCGCAACCGTAGATCGCGATTCCGCACCGGACAAGATCGAAATGACTCGCGGGCTCGCGCAGCGTGGCGGCGCTGTTGGCGGCGTGCACGGTGATCCGCGGCCAGCGCTCGCGCATCGCGTCCACGAACGGTCCGAACCTCGCAAGCTGCTCGGCCGTGAACGACGGGTCCTCGTCGGCGCTCGCGAAGTGGGTCATCGCTCCAGCGAGCTCGAGCGCCGGCGCCGCTGCGATGCGCTCGGCCACGCGGATCGCCTCATCAACGGCACGCGTCCCGAGCCGGCCCATCCCCGTATCGAGCTTCACGTGCACCCGGATCGGCACCGCTGCGGCGGCAACGCGATCGACGAACGCCTCACTCCACGCGACCACCTCGCTCCGAGCATCAAGCGCCAGCGAGAGCTCCTCGTCGCTCACGGCGCCCATCACGAGTACCGGGGCGTCGATGCCCGCGGCACGGAGGTCGGCCGCCTCGCCCGCGGTCGCGACCGCGAGCGACCGCGCCCCGCCGGCGAGCGCCGCCCGCGCCGCCGGAGCCGGGCCGTGGCCGTAGCCGTTGCCCTTGACGACCGCCGCCAGCTCAGCTCCACCGGTCAGCCCAGCCCGGAGATGGGCGACGTTGCGCTCAATCGCCGCGAGGTTTACGCGGGCAAGCGCGCGCAGCGCCATGATCAGGCCGCTCGCGGGGCCAGCGCGCGCGGAAGCGCCGCGATCACGTCGCGCGCGATCACGCCCTCGGGCCCGATCGCCTGCGCCGCCAGCATCCCGGCGCGAGCATGCACGAAGACGGCCGCGCACGCCGCTTGGAACGGATCCATCCGCTTGGCCAGGAACGCGCCGACGACGCCCGAGAGCACGTCACCGGTGCCCGCCGTGGCCAGCGCGGGGGCGCCCCCGCGATTGACGGCCGTGCGGCCGTCGGGCGCGGCGACGATCGTGTCGTCGCCCTTCAGGACCAGGATCGCCTGAGCCTCTTTCGCCGCCCGCCGTGCACTCTGGAGGCGGTGGGCACCGATCGCGGCGCTGTCGGTCTCGAGCAGGCGCGCGAGCTCCCCCGCGTGCGGCGTAAGCACGGTGGCGGCCTCGCGCTCGGCGAGCAGGCTCAGGGACCCCGCGTGCGCGTTCAGACCGTCGGCGTCGAGCAGCAGCGGCACCGGCGCGTAGCGAGCCAGCTGCCGCGCGAACTCCTGCGCCTCCGGCGCCCGGCCCAGCCCCGGCCCGAGCACGACCGCATCGGACCGATCGGAGCGCTCGAGCACAGTCTCGACGCCGCGAGGCTCGAGCGACCCGTGCGTGTCCGGCAGCGGCACCGACATCACCTCGAGCAGGTGAGACCCGAAGATCTGCATCAGGGACGAGGGCACGCATGCGGTCACATAACCGGCGCCGGCACGCATCGCGGCCTCGGACGCCATGCACGGCGCGCCGGTCAGCCCGAGCGACCCGCCGCAGACGAGCACGCTCCCGGCGGCGAACTTGTTCGAGGCCCTGCCGCGGCGCGGGATCCCGTCGGACGCGCGATCGGAGATCAGCCCGACCTGCGGCTCACCTGGACCACCGGCGGGGATGCCGATGTCGATCACCCGCACGTCGCCGGAGTGCGTCTTGCCGGGATCGATCCACAGCCCCGGCTTGGCCGCGTGGAAGGTGGCGGTGGCGCGCGCGGTCACGGCCCCGCCGGCGATCTCGCCCGTCGAGGCGTCGACACCGCTCGGAACGTCGCACGCGACGACGCACGCGTTTGCGGACGCACGGTTGATGGCTTCGATCGCGCCGGCGGCCGGCTCACGCGGCTCGCCCGAGAAGCCCGTGCCGAGAATCGCGTCGACGATCGCTGCCGCCCCGTCGAGGACACCGCCGTCGAACGGCCTCGCGCCCGGACCGGGCAGGCGCTCCGCGTTGACCCGCGCGTCGCCACGCAAATCCTCAACCTCTCCGAGCAACAGCACGTCGACCTCCCGACCCCGGTCGCGCAACAGGCGGGCCGCCACGAACCCGTCGCCACCGTTGTTGCCCTTACCGCACACGGCAACCACACGACCCGCCGGCGCCAGCTCACCGACCAGGTCGGCGAGCCCCGCGCCGGCGCGCTCCATCAGCTCTACGCCGGGGATGCCGCGCTCGCCGATCGCCCACTCGTCGAGCGCGCGCTGCTCGCCGGCGTCGGGGAGCGGGTCAAGCCAGTCGGGAAGGGGGGTCACGGTGGGGAGCCTAGTGGCTGGCTCCCACGCGCCTCACCCGGCGATCACGACCGCGGCGGCGTCGCGGCGCGTATGCGTCAGCGATACCTGCACTTCGACGCCGAGCTCGGCAGCCCGTTCCGCGGCGCTGCCGGACAGGCGCAGCGCGGGCGGCCCGCCGGTCCCGATCACCTCCACCTCGTGGAAGTTCCAGGACCGGATCCCGAGCGCCTTGGCCGCGGCCTCCTTGGCGCAGAACCGCGCCGCGAGGTGCTGGCCAGGCCGGCCCTGGCTGGCCGCGTAGGTGCGCTCGGCCTCGGTGAACAGCCGTTCGGCGAGCCGCGGGGTCCGCTCGAGCGCCCGCTCGAGCCGGTCGATCTCCAGCAGGTCGATCCCGACGCGGAGACCGGCCCCGCCCATCGTCACTCCACCGTGACGGTCTTGGCCAGGTTCCGTGGCTGGTCGACGTTCAGACCGCGCCGGCGGGCGATGTAGTACGCGAGCAGCTGCAGGGGTATCACGGCGAGCAACGAGGACAGCATCCACTCCGTGCGCGGCACCTCGATGACCTCGTCGGCGTGCTGGGCGATCTGCTCATCGCCCTCGGTCGCGACCGCGATCACCCGCGCCCCGCGTGCCCGGACCTCCTGGATGTTCGATACCACCTTCTCGAGCACCGGCGACTCGGTCGCGACGACGACCACCGGTGTGCTCTGGTCGAGCAGCGCGATCGGGCCGTGCTTCATCTCGCCCGCGGCGTACGCGTCGGTCGCGATATAGGAGATCTCCTTGAGCTTCAGCGCGCCCTCGAGCGCGACCGGAAGCCCGACGTGGCGCCCGAGGTACAGGAAGAACTCGGCTCCGCTCACCCGCTCGGCGACCGCCTGCACGCCGCCCATGTCGCGCTCGAACATTTCGGTGATCCGGTGCGGCAGGCGCTTGACCTCGCTGATCGTCGCCTTGAGCTCGTCCGGCTCGAGCGTGCCGCGGAGCTCGGCGAGCCGTAGCGCGAGCAGGTACATGGCCACGACCTGGCTGACGAACGTCTTGGTCGCCGCCACCCCGATCTCGAGGCCGGCGCGCGTGTACAGGACACCGTCGGCGTCGCGCGTGGCCTGAGAGCCCATGATGTTCGTGATCGCGAGTACATTCGCGCCGCGCTCGCGGGCCGTGCGCATGGCAGCCAGCGTGTCGGCAGTCTCACCAGACTGCGAGATGCCGATCACGAGGTCGCCGGGGCCGACGACAGGGTTGCGGTAGCGGTACTCGGAGGCGATCTCGACCTCGACCGACACGCGCGAGAACTCCTCAATCGCGTAGCGCCCGATCAACCCGGCGTGGTAGGAGGTCCCACACGCGACGATCACGATCCGGCGGAGCGTCCGCAGGAGCTCGTCGTCGATCGGCCCGAGATCCCCGAGGTCGATCCCAACGCCTCTGGCGGCGCGCTCGCCGATCGTCTCCGCCACCGCCTCGGCCTGCTCGTGGATCTCCTTGAGCATGAACGTCTCGTAGCCCTGTTTCTCCGCGGTCTCCGCGTCCCAGTCGACCTCGACGATCTCCCGCGCAAGCGGCGTGCCGTCGGCGGTGGAGAACTCGACCTCGTCGGGGCGGAGCACGACGATCTCGTCGTTCTCGATGTACTGGACGTGGCGCGTGTGACGGAGAAACGCCGGGATCGCGGACGCGATGAACTGCTCGCCCTCGCCGCGGCCGATGATCAGCGGGCACTCCTTGCGCGCCCCGACCAACAGGCCGGGCTCATCCGCAGTCATCGCCACGAACGCGTAGTGGCCCCGAAGGTCGGCGTAGGCACGACGGACCGCCTCGACCAGGTCGCCCTCGTTGTAGTGAGCGACGAGGTGCGCGATGACCTCGGCGTCCGTCTCGGAGGTGAACTGCGCGCCGTCTGCGACCAACCGGCGCTTGAGCGAGATGTAGTTCTCGACGATGCCGTTGACGACGATGTGGACGCGGTCGGTGTTGTCGAAGTGGGGATGGGCGTTTTCCTCGGTGACCCGCCCATGGGTAGCCCAGCGCGTATGGCCGATCCCCGTCCCCGGCTGGGGCCGCTCGGCGAGCGCGACCGCCCCGCCGCTTCGATCGGTGCCGCCACAGGCATCGATCGCGCCGCGCAGCGCGCTGAGGTTGCCCACGGCACGTACGGCGTCGATCCGGTTCCCGTCGAGCACCGAGATGCCGGCGCTGTCATATCCGCGATACTCGAGCTTCTCGAGTCCTGCCAGGAGGAGCGGGCGCGCCTTACGCGGGCCAACATAGCCGACGATTCCACACATAAGTGCTTAATTCCCCTTTCGTGGCGGGCAATCCGGGGATCGCCTTCCGGTGGCTCCGTCAGAGGAGTCCGACGATGTTAGCCGGAAGGACAGTCGCCTCAATCAACGCACGAGCCCGTGCGAGACTCGCGGGCGCCGCAAGCATTCCTACGGCAGCGCGGTCTCCACGATTTGCCGTAGCCGAGCGCACACCTCGTCTGTCTCCTCCTGGCTCGGCGCCTCGACCATGACCCGGATGAGGGGCTCGGTCCCCGACGCCCGGACGAGCACCCGCCCCCTGCCGGTGAGCCCCGCGTGCTCGCGCGCCACGGCTTCCTCCACGCCCGGGTCGGCCATCGCCGCCGCAAGCCCGGCCCGGTCGGCGGCGCGAATGTTGACCAGGCGCTGGGGCAGCTTCTCCATCGCGCCTCGGTCGGCCAGGTCGCGACCTCCGAGCGCTTCGAGGGTGAGCAGCGCGCTCGCGATTCCGTCGCCGGAGGGCCCGAAGCCGAGATCGATGATGTGGCCCGACTGCTCGCCTCCGAGCGCCCAGCCACGCCGGCGAAGCTCGTCGAGCACGTAGCGGTCGCCGACGGCGGTCGTCGCCACCTCGATCTCGGCCGCTGCCATCGCCCGGTGGAAGCCGTAGTTGGTCATCACGGTGACCGCCACGCCGTTGCCGGGCAGCCGGCCCGCCGAGCGAAGATGCAGGGCAGCCAGCGCGATCAGCTCGTCGCCGTCGACGACCGCGCCACGGCCGTCCACGGCGAGCACCCGATCGCCGTCGCCGTCGAACGCGAACGCGACGTCATAGCCGCCACCCGAGACCCTCTCCACGGCCGCGTCGAGGTGCGTCGAGCCGCAACCCTGGTTGATGTTCATGCCGTCGGGCTCGTCGGCGAGCACGTCGACGCTCGCTCCCAGCCTGCGGAAGATCTCGGGAGCGGCCCGGTAGGTGGCCCCGTTTGCGCAGTCGAGCAGCACGCGGAGCCCGCTCAGATCGAGGCCGGAGAAGCGCTCCTGAAGCTGCTGCAGGTAGTCCTCCAGCGGGCCGTCGAACGGCCGGATGCGACCGATGTGCGCCGGCGGAGGCGGCGCACTCTCGAGCGCGGACTCGATCTCGTGCTCGGTGTCGTCGTGCAGCTTGAATCCGTCGCCGGCGAACAGCTTGATGCCGTTGTCCTCGTAGGGATTGTGCGACGCCGAGATCACTGCGGCGAGGTCAAGGCCGTGCCGGCGCACCAGTAGCGGCGCCGCCGGCGTCGGGAGGACGCCGCCGAGCCACGCGTCGCCACCTGCCGCGGCCACGCCGGCCGCGATCGCCGATTCGAGCATCTCGCCCGACTCGCGGGTGTCGCGGATGATCAGCACCTGCGGGCGCTCCGCCTCGATCCACGCGACCGCCGTACGCCCCAGGGCGAGGGCGAGGTCGGCAGTGAGGAAATGTCCCGCCCGGCCGCGGACGCCGTCCGTGCCAAACAGCTGGCGCGCCATGCGTCAGTTAGCGCTTGGAGAACTGCGGCCGCTTGCGGGCCTTCTTGAGCCCGGCCTTCTTGCGCTCCTTCACGCGCGGATCGCGCGTCAGGAAGCCGCGGCGCTTGAGCTCGCCACGCAGGTCCGGAGCGGCAACGATCAGCGCGCGAGAGATGCCGTGGCGGAGCGCACCGGCCTGGGCGGACACGCCGCCGCCGTGCATCCGTGCGACCACGTCCATCCGCGACTCGTAGCCGACCGTCTCGAGCGGCTGGCGGATGATCCGCCTGAGCGTCTCGCGCGGGAAGAACTCGTCGAGCGTCTTGCCGTTGATCACGTAGGTGCCGGTGCCGGGCTTGATGATCACCCGCGCGACCGCCGTCTTGCGCTTCCCGGTGGCGGTGTACCGGGCACCGGCGGCCAGATCGATCGCGGCGTCCGCGATCGGGCGGCTGTCCTCCTCTTCCTCCTGCTCGCGCGCGGCCAGCGCCTCGGCGTCGGCCTCGGCGGCCGCCTGCGCCTCCGCGTCGAGGAACTGCTCGCCCTCGGGCACGATGTCGGGGATCAGGTCGGCACCGGGGATCTCCGGCTTCGCGCGGGGCGCGATTTCCTCGAGCTCCTCGATCTCCTCGTCCTCGAGCGGGTTCTGCTCGGCCTCGATCGTGACGTCGGGCTGAATCGCATCCGGGTCGCCGACCTCGGCCTCGGCCGCGATCTCCGGCTCCTCGGCAACGGGCTCCTCGACCGGCGGTTCCTCGGCAACGGGCTCCTCGACCGGCGGTTCCTCGGCAACGGGCTCCTCGACCGGCGGTTCCTCGGCA
>Ga0335083_10011873_pt1 | contig 10443 bp, 7 predicted proteins | sample Lox_Sample_42_FD_206716 | JGI IMG/M metagenome (GOLD analysis project Ga0335083, IMG submission 206716) | Soil microbial communities from Loxahatchee National Wildlife Refuge, Florida, United States - Lox_Sample_4.2 | ecosystem: Environmental > Terrestrial > Soil > Wetlands | place: USA: Florida... | reverse complement strand
GAGCGCCTGCGCGCGGCAGCCGCCATGCTGCGCGCGCCCGATCAACGCACCCGCGAAGCCTTCGCGGAGTACCTGCGCGAGGGGACGACTGAAATTCAAGGCTGGTTGAAATTCGCGGGAGCGGAGAAGACTTCGCCGGCGCGCGACATTGCCGCGCTGCGGCAGGCCATGCAATCGACGACCGCTATCCTCGCATGGGTGGACGTGGTGACCCGCATGCGTGTAGGGCTGCTCCCTGCCCCTTTGCTGAAGCAGCTCGCTGAGACGCTACAGGCGATGGCGCAGGTGCTGGCCAAGGGGGGCTACCCGCTCGAGATCGCTCTGAATGCTCGGATTGGGGAGTCCCCCCTGGCGGCACACTCCGTGGAGCTGTGGGGCGAAATGCGGAGCCTGTTGGCACGTTTCGCCGAGCCGCCCATGCAGGACACCTCGCCGACGGAACTTGCCGCAGCATCGGGCGGCTTCTTTATGCCTGACCTGGTCACAAATCCCGAGTACGTCCGATACGCGCTCAAGACCACCGGCGCTGCGATGTTCTGTTATGTGCTGTACTCGCTGCTCGACTGGCCGGGCATCCATACCTGCTTCATCACCTGCTATATCGTCGCGCTTGGCACGAGCGCTGAGACTACTGAGAAATTCATTCTGCGCATCGTGGGGTGCCTCATCGGCGCCGCGGCCGGTCTTGCTGCGATTGTCTATGTGATTCCCTATCTCGCTTCGATCGGCGGCCTTCTAGGCGTCGTGTTTCTGGTCGCGCTTCTGTCCGCCTGGGTCGCGGCGGGCAGTCCGCGCATTTCCTATGCGGGCTTTCAAATAGCCTTCGCTTTCTTTCTCTGCGTCATCCAGGGTTCCTCCCCCGCCTTCGACCTGACCATCGCTCGCGACCGCGTCATTGGCATCCTGCTCGGCAACTTGGTCGTGTATCTGATCTTCACCCGGCTGTGGCCCGTGAGCGTGGCGCAGCGCATCGATCCGGCGATCGCTTCCGTGCTGCGTCGCCTGAGCGCCATGGCAGCGGCGGCAAGTCCCACAACCCGGCGCTCTGTAGCCGCACAAGTACAAGGCGCACTGGGAAACATCGAGCAGGATCTCGATCTGGCCCGTTACGAGCCAGCCGCGATCCGCCCGAACGAGGCCTGGGTGCGGGCACGTCGGCGAGCTTCACATGAATTGGGGGCGCTCCAGGGACCGTTGCTGTTGAGCGCGGATCTGGATCCTAAAGCCGCAGTTGACATCGGCCACCGTCTGGACGGGATGGCCGATCATCTAAGCGCGCAGAAGAGCACCCCGTCTCCTGAGGCCCGAAGCCGCAGGATTGTGGCCCAGGATACCGACCGGCGACCGGAGGCTGATGTAGCCGCCCGACGCGCAAGGGCTGGGGAAAGTCCGTTAGCCGGGATGCTGCGCACGCATCTGACCGGTCTCGAGGAGGTCTTAGACCCCGGCTCACCGGCGGTCTGTGACGCGGGCCGCGAGAGGAACGCGGGCCATGCTGCGGCATAACCGAAACAGGCTACTTCCGATGCTTGCGGTCTGGCTGACCGCGCTTGGGGGCTGTGCGACCTCGGCAATTGACATGGCCCCTGATCACCCTGATCGGCCTTGGGTCCCCGCCACGACCGCAGGGGGCGAAATCATTCCCGGAGCCCAGGCACTGTCGCCAGAGAGCGGACACGCCGATTACACTCTCCCCGTCAATACCGCGCTAGGCAACGTGCCCGCTACTCCCGATATTGAGCCCGAACATGCCTATTCGCTTGCTGAGCTCATCGACATCGCGCAGTCAAACAATTCGCTGACCCGCACCGCCTGGAACAATGCACGCGAAACGGCCCTCGCCGCCGGCATCGCAAAGAGTACCTACCTCCCCGATCTGACCGCGAGCGCTGTCGGCGGCTACCAAAGTACCCATGATCATGAGTCGACACTGGGTCTTAACTCGACCCAAACGACGGCGGAAGGAGTCATTTCGGCGCTCTCGATCCAATGGCTGCTTTTTGACTTTGGCGAGCGCACAGCCGTTATCAATGCCGCCAAACAGACCTCCGTCATCGCAAATATCGGGTTTACCGCTGCGCATCAGCAGGTCATTTATGCAGTGAGTCTCGCCTATTACGCTGAAAGCGCTGCACGGGCACGCGTCGAGACCGCCGCCCGCTCGCTGAAGAATGCGCAGAACGTCGAGGTAGCGGCAGACGCGCGCCATACACACGGTGTAGGCACTGTGGTAGAGGTCGCGCAGGCGCGGCAAGCCACTGCACAGGCGCAACTGCTTCACGTGCAAGCCATTGGCGTGGCCCAAGATGCCTATCAAGCATTGTTGTCCGCCATGGGAATTTCTCCTCTGACGAGACTCAAGATTGCGGACTTGCCGGAACGCAAGCTACCGGCAGCCGAGACGGATTCAATTGAGCGCATTGTGGCGGACGCGCTTGGGCGCCGTCCAGATGTACTGGCAGCCTACGCCGCACAAAAGGCAAGTCTCGAAAACGTCCGCGCGGCGCGCGCCGAGTTTCTACCGAAGTTCTTTCTATCCGCCACCGGGGCATACAACAGCGGACACTTGGACGTCTCCGCCATCCCGTCGTTCGGCCAGTCCCCTGGGACCGTCAATCTCACCGGAAACCGCTTCGGCGGAACGGTATTCGCCGGAATCACGATTCCGATTTATGATGGTGGACTCCGTGCTGCGGTGCTAGAACAGGCACGGGCAAAGGCGGACAGCGCTAGCATCGCACTCAATCACACGCGCGATGAGGCCGTCCGACAGATCGTCGTTGCTCAGAACGCACTGCGAACGGCCCTGTCCGCCCACAGCGCATCTATCGCCCTCGCCGCGGCGGCGGAAACCACCTTCGGGGCGGCTCTTGCGGCTTACCGCAACGGGATCGGCTCCCTCACCGATGCCACCGTGGCTGAGACGCAGCTTTTGCAGGCACGTAACGCATCGACCGATGCATATAGCTCCGCACTTTCCGCGGCTGCGACGCTGGCATTGGCCGTCGGTGGTCTCGGTTCGGCGCCGCAATAGATGAACTCGATTTTCTGGTCCGTCGGAATTCTAGCCGTTGCCATTACCGGCATTCTCGGTCTGCGCTCCCTTCCGGCGCGTATACGAATGGCATTTGATATCGCGTGCCTCACCGCATTGAGCGTCGTACTTCACCAACACGGCGCTACACCTCTCGCTCAGCCTTTGGTCGCTCCGGCAGGCGGCTCCATAGTATGGCTGCGCGTCATAACCGCCGCCTGGTGGCTCGTGAGCGCCCGCGTGGCCGTCGCCGTACTGTACTTTACGTTACGCCACGATGGCAGGTCCCGTGAGGCCCGGCTTTTTGTCGATCTGCTGGCGGCGGCAGTCTATATCGGCGCCGTGCTGATCGTGCTGCAGTCGGTTCTCTCGCTGCCCATCGGGGGTCTGGTCGCTACATCGGGTGTTCTGGCCATCGTGCTCGGCCTCGCGTTGCAAAGCACCTTGGCGGACGTCTTCTCGGGAATCGCGGTGGGAATCGAGGAGCCGTTTCACGTCGGCGATCGCATCTTGCTCGGTAATAACATCGAGGGACAGGTCGTGGAGATGAATTGGCGGTCCATCAGAGTTCAGACGGATGGCGCCGATACAGCGATCATACCCAATAGCGTCGTGGCGAAACTCGAGATCCTGAACAGAAGTGTACCGACCCGACTCAGATCAGTTTCGGTGCAGCTGTGGTGCGCGGCGGCGGCCAATCCGGACCGCGTCATCGATGTGCTCCACGAGGCAACAATGCTTTGTCCATCGCTTCTGGAAAGCCCACCGCCAAGCGTGACGCTTACCCGGCTAGGGCCGCGCCGGAGCCACTACACAGTTACATTCTCTGTCGCGGACTCAAAACTCTTGGCCTCGACCAAGAGTGTGTTGCTGCGGCATACCCGCCAACAACTGTACTATGCCGGGCTCATCGGCCAGCGCCCCGGGCTCAATTCAGCGCGCGAAGGCGCGCACATGCACTCCGGGATTATTCCGGCTCGACAAGTCCTAGGTGAAATCGCGCTATTCGATTGCCTGTCACCTGCGCAACTCGACGAGCTTGCGCTGCGCGTTCACACGCACCTTCTCGAGCGGGGCGAATTGCTTTTCAGCCAAGGTTCCGCGGACTGCACGCTGTATATGATTGCGTCCGGGATCCTCGAAGTCACGAAGTCGTCCGATTCAGCTGGAACAATGACTCTCGGCCGCCTCGGAGCGGGCGAATACGTCGGTGAAATCGGTCTGCTGACAGGTGCGCCGCACGCGGCCACCGCGCATGCGCGCACACACTGCTCCATCTATCAGCTATCCCGCGAAGCGCTGGAACCGCTGCTCGCCGCCAATGTGAAGATGGCGGCGACATTCGACAAATCCGCTCGCCGCGGCCTCGCTCTCCTGCATAGAAATGTGGCCGTGCGCGCGACCGAAGACGTGGGCGGCGGCGACGAGCTGTTGCCGCGGATTCTTGCCTTCTTCGGCTCCCGCCGCTCTGAGTAACCCGCCGGCAACGGCGCGCTGATATTGACGGGGTCTTACAGCAATCTACCGAGACCCGCTTGACTTAGCCTTCGCCGCGATCTCTCTCACGTCTCCGCCCAGGTTGTGGTGACCTCTGTCTTGACCTCCGTCATCAATCTTTCGATGGGGCACCTCCGTGCCACCTGCATCAATTCCGTCCTTTGCCGGTAATCCAGGGTACCAGTTAGTTTTGAGTCCGCTCTGAGGCGATAGATTCCGCTCGGCTCCCGCGAATTGTCGCGAGTCACGGTGATTTCCAAGTTTTCGATCGATAGCTTTTTTTGGTGCGCGAACCATAGCACGGTCAGCGCCTTACATGCCGCGAGAGCCGCATCGTAAAGATCATGCGGATTCGGGCCGGCAGAATGGCCATCGTTTTCCGCGCTGATTTCCATCGCAAGACGATACTGGTCAATCTCGACGATGATCCGCATCGGCGAACTGAGGTCACGAACAACCCGGATTGCCATAGGTACACTCCCACACTGCAATGGCAGTGCATGTTCACGCACACAGGCAGAGCTCATCTCGCGTGCCAAGAGAATAAGGAATTCGGACTCGCGCCAGGCACACCGATCGGCGATCTACACATTTGGACCGTGTGCGAAAAATACTGGTCCTGCAGGATTCGTGGTCTGCAAGAGAGAAGCCCCTGGTTCAATATCAGGCGCGGATCCGATACTGGCCAAAAAAAGACGCGGCGGGCATTACCCGCCGCGAACCTTCCCGAATGTTGCGGGAAGTGGGGGGGAGCTAAGCTATACGGGAGCCTGGGTGCCTCGAGACGACCAATGGGCAATGCGCGGCTGCCGGTCTATCGCGACCCGCAGATTACGGCTGTCGCGCGTGCTACCCAAATCAGGGTAGAGACGATGACAAATGTGCCTGCTCCCATTGCTCGCCCATCTGGCGGTGTCTGCCCGAGCGCGTCCCTCACGGCTTAGACTGTATCTTGGGGCGGCTCACATGAAGCACTCAGCTAGCCAATTCCCGCTCGATCGACAAGGTCTTTTATTGGTGCTGCACATGGAGCTTTCCGCAGCTGCGCCACCGGCGGACACGGGGCATGGCCTGAAGCGAGCTCTTAGCTTGCAGTCGCTATGAGGAACACGCCTTGGAGTGCGCTGAAATTGTCAGTCTGCGCGCGAGCAGCTGTTGACGGAATCGACGGCACGCGTGCCGCGGGTGTTAAGCTTTCGAGAGTCCAATGAGGCATTACAGATCAATGCCGACCGCTCGAGAATCGACACTTCCAGATCCGCCCGCTGTAGCACGTGAACCCTACTAACCAAGTCCAGCGCGCGCTCGAGTATTGCTGCAGCTTGCCGCGGCCCGAAGCGCCGCGCCGAGTTATCAGCGGCTAGTTGCAGGTATTTGATCGCACCCTGCCAGTCTCCGCCGCATTCGCAGTGATGCGCCAGGTCCGCTGCCGCCTCATCTATGGATCGTGCATAGAGTGCCGCAAGCTTGGCGCTTGCACGTAGATGCAGTTTTGCCCTGCGACTAGCCGCTTGCCGTGTATAGAGCACCTCGCCGTACATTGAGTGGACAAATGCGTACCGCTCAGACATCGTTGCGTCTGGAAGCTGCAGAGGCTCGGTCTGTCGCACCACTTGCTCCTTGCGCGCGAGCTCCTCGCACAACTCCTCAAACCGATCCGTGTCTATGTCCGCGCAAGCAGCACCCACGACGGTAGAGAATGCATTCCCCATGATACTTCCAGCTTCCAGAACTCGGCGCTCCTCCTCACTCAAGCGTCCAATCTGTACCTCGATCATCTGGCGCAGACTCTCAGGCGCGCGCAGTTCGACCCCTCCAACCGGGACGTTGAGAGTCCATACACCCCCATGGTGGGCAACGAGCTGACGATCTCTGAGGTGTTCTAGCACGGTCACCATAAAGAGCGGATTGCCCTCCGTGTATCGGTAGATCAAGTCCGCCAGTCCTGCCGTCTTGCCTTGCGCATCCGGGACGCCACCAGACAAATACTGGCAGACATCCTCTTCCCGCAGTGGCGGGAGACCGATCTCCTGGCACAAGTGATGCATCGACAGTTCGCGCTTTAGGGCTTTTAGGGGACGATCCGCGGACCCGACGTCCGCGGGAGAGTAAGTGCCGATGAGCATGAGTCTTGCACTATTGCGGCGGCGCGCGAGGACGGAAAGCAGATCCACGGTTGAGTGATCTGCGCGATGGAGATCTTCGAATATCAGGAGCAGCGGTGTGTCCGCGGCGATCGCTTCGATAAACTCGGCAATTTCGCGCAGCATCCGCTCGCGCGTGGTCCCGAGAATCTCACCCTGCAACACCTGGCGATGTTCGCAGCTCACAAATTCTGGAAACTGCACCAACCACGTCGGCGCGCGCTTGGCTAACACCTGCAGCAACGAAGGCCCCGCGGATCCGCGACATAGTTGCCCCAATGCCTCAAGCATTGGATAGAACGCCTCCGTACCCGCATAGCCTTCGAAGCATTGTCCACGGCCGACGCGAACGGCCGGCGCACGGGTGATCACGTGGTGCTGAAACGCGTCCACGAGCGCCGTCTTGCCGATCCCCGTGGGGCCAGTAACGAACACGAGCTGCCGGTGTCCGCGCAAGGCGACCTGCAGGGCTTCACCCAATTGATTTAACGGCATGTGCCGGCCAATCAATCTGCAATCAACCGCATCTTGGCTCGGCATCAAGTTGGGCAGAATCGCATTGACTGCTGCGATGAACTGATATCCTCGACGTGGCAGCGTTTCGATGAAACGAGGGTTCTTCGGGTCGTCCTGGAGGATACGACGGATATCGAGAATCTGGCTCTTCAGAACCTCTGGCTGGACGCAGCACCCAGGCCATACGGCTGCCAGCAATTCAGCCTGTGTCACCAAGCGCCCCGCATGCTTGACAAGATACTGTAGGAGCGCGTACGCCTTGGGTGTCAAGCATACCCGTTTAGCCTCACCCGACTCTCCGCAGCGCCACAGGCACTGGTTCACCGGGTCCAGGCGAAATGGCGGAAACTCCGCGGTAGCGGCTTGTGGAGCCACACCGCCCGAGGTGCCAACGATACTCTTCACTGAGTCGTCTGCCGGTCGCGCGGACCTCCGGAGCCGGCTGGTGGTCCGCACATGCTCTTCGTCAGTGTCCGGCACGACTTGCGTGGAGACGGCACTCACACATAGAACTCCGTACTCGGAGAACCCGATGTACACAGACTGCTGCCAGCCCTGCTGATGCTTACGGATTGTGTGAGCACAGCAGTTCCCCTGCGTCCCTCTAACCCGTTCCGTCCGGGCTCGACATTAGCGCTGAGCGCACGCTGTCGAGCAGCACTTTGGCATCGAATGGTTTTCCAAGAAACACTACGGCACCCGCCTTCATAGCCTGCGAACGCATCCTCGAATCTCCGTACGCAGTTAGAAAGACGATCGGTATTTTGCAACCGTCCTCGGCCAACCTGGCTTGCAGTTCAAGACCGCTCATGCCGGGCATACGGACGTCGGTAATCAGGCATGAGGCGACCCGCTGCTGGCCTGACTCCAGGAATTCACCAGCTGAACTAAAAGAGCGTGATTCGTAGCCGTTGGATTTCAGGACGCCCTGGACGGCACAGCGGACAGATTCGTCATCGTCCACGACAGCAATTAGCGAGTTTTCTTGTGGACCCATGGCTACGACGGTAGCCACTCGGGGAAACTGGTGCAATCACCCCAGTCAGTAGTGCAATAACACTTTAGTATTATGCGGCGCCCGTCCGGCAGGAGATGGCCTATTTGTTGCGTGATCGGGCCGCCATCCTTTCTGCCATTCTGACCAGATCGGCCAAAGACTGTGCCTGCATCTTTTCCATGACGCGAGCACGCTGAATCTTCACGGTGATCTCGCTCGTCCCGAGTTCCGCCGCAATCTGCTTATTGAGTCTGCCTGCGACGACAAGGGCCATGACCTGGTGTTCGCGGGTTGTCAGCGCCTCAAAGCGCTCGCGTAGCGCGTTAACTTCGGAGAGTTCCCGACGACGCGCGCGGCTCTGATCAATCGCCTTATGAACGGCATCGACAAGATCCTGGTGACGGAAAGGTTTGGTCAGGAATTCCACGGCGCCGGCTTTCATTGCGCGCACGGTCATGGGAATATCTCCGTAGCCGGTGAGGAAGATAATTGGCAGGTTAAAACCCGCTGCGAGGAGCTCATTCTGAAAATCGAGGCCACTCAGTCCGGGCAGCCGGACATCGAGCACGAGGCAACCCGGATCACTTGTGACGCTGCGAGAAAGGAAGTCCTGTGGCGAAGCAAAAGTCTCAGCTCTTAGACCGACCGACTTCACAACGGAGGCGATTGCCTCGCGCACAATGGCATCGTCGTCGACCACGAACACCGTGGGCTGACCTTCGTTCATCGGCCGCTCAGCGCCTCCGCTCATTCAGTGTATAGCGCGCCAGAGGCCCCCGCAGGAAGGAAGCGGCGCATCCGGCATCGTTCGTCTGTAGCAAAAGCCACCAGGAATTGCCAGCGCTTTATATCTGATCAGTTCGCGAAAAAATTCCAGGTGCATCAGCATCCGGCGGTTTAGTCAATGTGATGTCTTCGAGCGGAAGCGTGAAACTGAAGGTGGCACCGCAGGGTTCGTTCGGCACTGCCCAGATCCGACCACCGTGGGTCTCCACAATCGACCGGCTGATCGACAGTCCCATGCCCATGCCCGTGGGCTTGGTTGTGTAAAAGGAGCCGAACAGCCGGGACAGGCTTCCTGGATCAAGGCCTGGACCCGAGTCCCTCACCTCGATCAATACTTCCTTGGCGTCAGCGCGGCCGCTCACGATGAGCTGACGCTCGTGCACTTGTTGCATCGCCTCAATGGCGTTGACGATGAGGTTCAGCACAACCTGCTGAAATTGGACGCGATCCGCTGGAACGATCGGCAGGCCCAGTGCAAAATTCGTCACCAGCCGCACCGCGTGCCGTTCCACTTCTCCCTGAACGAGAGCGAGCACCTCCCGGATGGCCTCCTCGACGTCCAAGGGAACCGTGTGCGGTGGCACTCTGCACACGAGCTCCCGAATTCTGTCGATGACGTCAGCGGCGCGGTGGCTGTCTCGGATTACCAGCTGCAGAGCCCGGCGGGCCTCTGGAATGTCGGGAGGCTGCCTGTCGAGCCAACGAAGGCACGTTTCGGAATGGGCTACCACGCCGGTGAGGGGCTGGTTGACCTCGTGGGCGATAGAGGCGGTCATCTCCCCCACGAGCATCACCCGGTTAACGCGCGCGAGACTGGCCTGGGCTTGCTGCAGCTTCTCCTCCGCCTGCTTCAGTGCGGTAATGTCCTCGCACGCGATCAGGACTACCGGACTCTCGGCGCGAAGCACCGCTCTCGCGGTTTCGCGAACCCAGAGAACGGAGCCGTCCTTACGCACCTTGCGCAGCTGCCAGGTCAGCGACTGACCGAGCCTTGCAAGGCACGCCGCCAGTTTTTCCTTGGCCGCTGCGCGATCAGCTTCAACGAAAACGCCCTCAACCGGTTGCCCGATCAGCTCAGCGACGGTGTGCCCCAGCTGCTCAGCGCCAAAGGGGTTAACCGCCATGACGACGCCGGCACCATCCACCATGAAGTACATCGTGGGATTATTCTCGAAGACGTCGCGCCATTGTTGCTCGCTGATTTGCAGTGCGCTTCGCGCGGTCTCTGCTGCAGTGATGTCGGTGACGGCGCCCACGAACTCGAATCCACTCTTGCGCTTCTCAGCATGGCCTACGACGTGGATGTGCTTAGTTGCGCCATCGGACATCACTATCCGATGTTGATAATCAAGATCGCTTCCCTCCCGCGCGGCCCGCTCTAGCGTCTCCTTCACCCGCGCGAGATCCTCGGGATGACAGCGCCGTAAAGCAAGATCCACCGTCGACTTCTCACCTGGTTCGTATTGGAA